>ERZ1090869.1206-NODE-1207-length-12114-cov-12.677585_pt1 | contig 12114 bp, 21 predicted proteins | sample MGYA00478474_ERZ1090869 | MGnify/ENA primary metagenome ERZ1090869 (study PRJEB33644, sample SAMEA5815748) | chicken gut metagenome | biome: Chicken; feature: Gastrointestinal Tract; material: Caecum | place: Ireland | collected 2019-01-01 | study: A study of... | reverse complement strand
TCCATCTCCTCCGCGCTCAGAATCGGTGCGCGGGTGTTCCAGGCGAGGCGGGCTTGCGCCTGTGCCTCCTCAATGCGCCGTTTTGCCACCTCAAAATATCCGGGGTCTAACTCCATGCCGATAAACTTGCGACCCGTATTGACACAGGCAACGCCGGTGGAGCCGCTTCCCATAAACGGGTCAAAAACTGTTCCATGTTGTCTCGCGCATTTTGAAATGAGCCATTCCAGCAAGCCAACAGGTTTTTCATTTGGGTGTACTAATTCGCTTGGAAGAACACGGCGGAATTTGATGATGTCTTGTGGACGTTTCCCATTAAACAGAAATCCTTTTTCACTGCTGAAAATTATTGATTCGTAACGGCTTGCAAAGGAATGTTTCAAATCGCCCATTCCGTGAATTTCCTTATCCCAAATCAGAACATTTTTCACCTTTAGCCCGTTTGCGTTCATTTCATCAATGAATTTCTGCTGGACATCCCATCTTGTGAAAACCATTACACATCCGGTTGGCATGATTACTCGCTTAATCAGCGGAATAAAGTCTGTAAATGGCCGTTTGTCGTTTTTTATCTTTGGCATCCATTCCGATTTATTCTTTTTCCTCTGTGACTGATAATCAATTCCGTATGGGGGGTCGCACAGTACCATATCCACGCTGCCGTCTGGTATGTCTTTCAGCAGTTCCAGGCAGTCGCCCTGCATCAGCAGCACTCCCGCATCCGTCAGCCGCTTTGCCGCCTCGTGGTCGCCCAGGAGGGTGAGCTTGATGTCATCCATACCTTACGGCCTCCCCCCGCGTAATGAAGTGATGTATTCCCGGTGCGCACTCATTCCAACGGTCGGTATCGAAATCAGGCACCTCGACCATTTCGCCGACGCGATACACGAAATTGCTATCATAGTCGCTTGCCACGCTATCGCCAGCAGGGTTGCCACTAACATCGGTAATGCTGATAACGCGCGCTTTGCTCGCCCTGCATTTGCGGCTTGTTGCCGAGCTGCGCAATGCGTCCGCTGGTATTTCCAGTTCAACAATCAGCCCATTAGCCTTCTTATATGCGGTGTATGAACCGTTTTCCGGGCACTGCAAGGGATAAAAAGACGTATACAGATTCCAAATAACGCTGTCTGTGTTTTCGGCCCCGCTCAGGTCGGCCCCTCTCAGGTTGGCCCCTCTCAGGTTGGCCCAGCTCAGGTCGGCCCCGCTCAGGTTGGCCTCGCTCAGGTCGGCCCGTTCTCCGCCTGCCTCGCCGTTCAGCCATTTTTGGTGTTTTTCTAAAATCCATTTTATCATTGCACGTTCTCCTTCCCCGCTCTGTGTGCGGGGGCGTTGGCTTTGTAGCCCATCCGCACCCGCCACATCTGTATCGTCCTGTCGCTCAGCCCGAGCCGCTCGGCTATCTGTGGATCGTTGAGCCCCTGCCGGTATAGTTCCTCGCGCTCGGGGTAGAGCTTCATCTGCCGCGTGTTCAGCGGCGTCGTTATCTTCCGCGCGCCCTCTACGTACTCCGTGCACTTGTCGCCCGCCGGGCAGCCGCGACGCCGCCCGGTGCGGAGATAGAAGTTGCAGATATCATCCACGCAGTACAGGCATTTCCGGCAGCTTCAGCCCGCGGCAGGACACCATGCTTGGTTATCACGGACGCCAATACTCTCCACCTCCATACTGCGTACTGAAGTGATTGATGCGCCCGTCGCCCTCAAAGTACAAAAACCTACTCGGCAGCACCCGGCCCACATCTTGCCAGCCCTCGGCCTCAAGCGTCCATCTCGCCAGCACGTCCCGCGCCAGCTCTATGTGCTCGTCAGGCACCTCGCCCTTGATAGCCAGCCCATGGAACTGGTCAACGGCGAGCACATCGCCGATGTCCATGTCCCACGCATCCGCGCGGTTGCAGGCGCACCAGACAACTGCCGCGCGCTGGGAATAGTCCTGGATGCCTCCGGCTTCACCCCATATGAGCCGCCCGCAAATTTCCGCGAGCTCAGGGTCAATGCCAGCCTCTGCCGCCTCAAGAGCTTCGGCAAAGCTCTCTATCACGCTCGGCTCCGTCGCGGCCACCTCCGGCGCGCGTGCGATGACCGTCGGGTAATACGCCGCAACCGTGGGCGGCTCGGGCACCGGCGTATTGTCCGCCAGTGCACCGTGTATCAGCGCCGCCACGATGATTGCAAGCACCAGCGCGGCGGTGAGTTTAATCGCCATCCTCCTGTTCATTTTCTTCTCCCCTTCTGATTTTCAGCGTTTTCAGCCCGCGGCAGGACACCATTTCGCCCCGCTCTATGCGCAGCATCCGCTGCGCCATCTCGGCCGGGTTCCAGCCGCATCGCTCGCAATCCGTGCTCCAGCAGAGCACGTTTCGGTTGTATCCGCAAACGCCGTTGTTGTTATTTCCCATGTTTACCTCCCGTGAACCTCCGTAGCGCTTTACGCACTGCCCCCGGAGTGATCCCCAGCTCCCGGGCGAGCTCCTTCTGCGACTTCCGCCCGGCTATAACATCCGCCAGTAATTCCGGCGTCCAGTGCGTGTATGCCCGGTCGTGGGACGTGGCCGGGGGCTGCGCCTCGCCGGGGCAGTGCGGCAGGCCGTGACAGTACGACTCCGGCAGCGTACAGTTCAGGCAGCGCCGGATATTCTCCGGGCTGTCCATCACCGGGGTGCAGTTGCCCGGGAACATATCGTCGGCCCAGTTATGTCGCATGGCGGCGCATCCTCTCCAGCGCCCGCCGGGCTTCCGCCACGGTGGACTCGTTGGTCGCGACAGGGCTTTGGCCCAGCCGGTCGAAGGTTATGCCCTTGTAGCCGCTGCCCATGCTCTGGCGTATCACGCCGATAACGGCGGCGTCGCCGTGGGCCGAGGCCGCGGACGATATCTGCGTCAGCAGAGCCTTGAGCCCCGTGGGCTTGTAGGCCTCGCGCCGCTCGCGCTTATAGGCCAGCCAGTCCTCAACGGCAGCGCGGAGCGCCGGCGAAAATCCGCACTTCTCCAGCTCGGGCGCGTTCTCCCCGTCAGGGGAGTCGTCTTTGTCTTTTCCTTCGCCTTTTCCTTTGCCTTTGCCTTTTCCTTTGTCTTGGCTGCCTTCGCTGCCTTTCGCTTGCGTTTGGTAGCGTTCGCTACCGTTCGCTACCGTTCGCTTGCGGGCGCTCTCGGCATTCTGCGCGCACTTGCTGTTATAGCGGTCGCGGTCGCGGTCGATTTGCGCCTTGATCAACGGGAAAATGTAACGCTCGTTCCCGCCAAGCTGTGGGGCTGCGCCCGTGATGCTGTACTCCAACATCGCCGTGAGCAGCCGCCCCCTCTCAGCGTCACCGAGGGCCTGTATTGCATCCAGATAGGAGTGATACAGGCAAATATAATCCCGTGCCATAGCTCAGAACGGCAAATCGCCGTCTTCGTCGCCGATGTCGTGGAAGCCCACGTCCACCGGGCGGCCCGCCGGGCGGGCCTCTGCCTCCTCGCGCTTTGCGCCGGCGAAATAGGCGCTGTCGGCCACCACTTCGGCCACCGTGCGTTTGTTGCCGCGGTTGTCTGTCCAGTCGCGCATCTGCAGGCGCCCGAAGACGATTATCATATCCCCTTTGCGGAAATACCTGCTCACAAACTCCGCAGTCTGCCGCCACGCGGTGACGTTGATGAAGTCTGTGGGCCTCTCGCCGTCCCTGTCGCGGAAGTCGCGGTCGCAGGCCACACAGAACGAGCAGACCGCCGTCTGCGATTGCGTATATCTAAGCTCCGGGTCGCGCGTAAGACGGCCCATGATGTCGATGTGGTTGAGCATTATTACTCCCCTTTCCTGTATACAAGGTTTTTCTCGTCCCAGTCCGGGTAGCACCGGCTGAGGTAATTTCGGAAATACTCGCCCATGCGCGGGCGGTCGCCCGTACGGTCGTAGCGGTGGTGGCAGTCCGGACAGAGCGTCAGTATGTTCTGCTCCACGCCCAGCCCGGAAAGTGAGCGCGGTATGTAGTGCGCGTTCGGAGCGCCCGGCCTGCCGCACCACAGGCAGCGCCCGCCGTCTCGCTCGTACACCCGGGCTTTCACGCCCGCGCTTATGCTGAGGGCTTTCGTGCGGCGGCTTCTTCCCATTGGCTCAACAGTCCTTCCAGCTGCCACGGCGGCAGCGTCTCTATGTCCAGCGCCCGGCAATCCTGAATGCAGTTATCAATAAGCCTTGACATCTGGGCCTTGTCGAAGTCGCTGGAGCCGTAGTAGGCAAGCACCGTGGTGCATCCCGTAACCTTCGACGCCCTTGTCTCTACCATCCGGCCCAAGTGGCCGCTGCACCAGTGCTGGGCGAAATTCTCCACCGCCTTGTCTTGAACGCAAAGGACGTCATAGTTCCCGATGTCCCTGATATGACGCTTGTATACCTCTTCCGGCGGCTCGTTGACGGCCCTTGCCAACCGTCCACACAACTCCCAATACAGTGCATTGGCGTCCAGGCTGCGCCGGGGCTTCCGGCGGACGAGCTCATACTCGCCCGCCTTGAACTTGTACGCCACACGCCGCGCCTCCGGGTCCGTTGTGGAGAGTATCAGCTCCCCGCCCTCGTATCTCGCCGCGTCTATTTTCACAGCCGTTCCTCCGGGGTGGGCTGGACAGCAAGCGCCTCGCGCGCTTTCGCCTCGCACTCGTCGCAGAGCACCCGGCCGTATTTCGCCTCTGTGCCTGCCGCCCACTTCGCGATCGCTATAAGTCGGCCCTGCGCGTCGCGATATGGCATGATGACCTTGCCGCAGTCGGCGCGGTGCGCGGGAAGCTCGCGCGGCGGGGTGTAATCCGGCTTCGGCTCCGCGTTGTCGCTGTACTTGTCGCGGTCTTTGGCGTAGTAGATGTCCGCCCCTATCCCGAGGGCCTTTGCCGCCACGCTGAGCGCGTCCGTCAGCGCCATCTTGTAGCACTCGTCGCTCATGTACGGCCCGTTGCGCTCCTGGGAGACAAACGCCGCCCCGCCCGTGCCGGGGATGGGCTGCGACACCTCCCCGTTCCAGCGGTAATAGAGGTCGATGTCCACTATGGCGGCGCTCTGCTTGGTGACCGGGTCGTCGAGGATGTGCTTGTCCTTGATTTCATACCACCAGCCGAGGCCGCAGGGGCCGAAGATCTCCGTCAGGCGCTTTATACGCCACATGGGGTTTATGTCCGTCATGCCCTTGAGCCGCCCGGCGGTAATGGGCTTCTGCGCCTCGTCCGGTACGCTGCGCGCCAGGTTGTAGATGGTCATATCGTCCATCAGCGCGCCCTTGATCTGTCCCATATTCTCACCTCACCTGTATGTTGTTGCGCTCCACCAGCTCCGCGCCGGGGACGATTGCACCGGCCTTGAGCTCTTTCGTGAGCTCGGTCTTGCTTATTTTGGGGGCCTGGTACATAATGCAGTTGAGCAGCCCACAGGTCTCAAGCTCTTCGAGCACAGTCGCCTCATCCTCTGGCTTAATCTCAAGCGCCGTGCTCTTGCGGTAGCTCACCGCCACCTTCGCGCTCTTGTAGCTCTCGCCCGCCAGCGCCTCGTCGAGGTAGCCTTTCAGGCGCTCGGCCTTGTTCTCCGCGCTCTTGCGGCGCTCGGCGAGGGACTTCTCTTCCTCGCGTATCGCTTTGGCTTCGGCAGTCAAGTCCTTGTACCACAGCGCCATATTCTCTATCTTCGCCTCCCGCTCCATCTGGAGCGAGGCGAACGCCTCATAGTCCAGCAGTTCCCCCGTCTCGGGGTCGATAAGCCCAGCCATGCGGGCGTCGATTTCGTAGATGGTCATTGACAACTCCCCTTCTGCCTCATATAATGGCGGTAGTGTATTTCGCTTTGCCGTCGGTGGCTGTTGCCTCAGCCCCGGCGGCCTTTTTTTGTGCTTCGCGGATGTACAGGTGCAGCGCGTACACCAGCGCGTCGTTGATGGTGGCGTGGCCCATCGTCTCGCGTGCCTTGTTCAACAGCCGCGCATCGGCTTCCGTGAGCCGCGCCTGTATGCGGACAGGGCAGCGGCGCTTGTCCCGTCTGGGGCGCTTGTAGCCCGTGATGGCGGCGATGGCCTTGCTCGCGCTGGGCGTGAACGTCACGCCGCTCTCGCCCGGATTCAGCGCCACGCTCACCGCCGGCGCGCTGATGCGCGGAAATGCCGGCTTCAGGCGCTGCGCCAGCTCCCGCACCGGCAGCCGCGCCGCCGCGATGGCGTCTTTCTGCCAGCTCATGTTCTCCCCCCTTCCATGTACCGCACGAAGGCCTCGCGCGGTATTTTTGTGCGGCTCCCGATGCGCACCACCGGGAAGCCGAGCTGCTCCGGCGCGTCCCGCGCGGCTACGCGGATATACGCCGGGTCGCAGCCCAGCACCTGCGCCGCGATGGCGGGCGTTATCACCGCGCGGTCCATACGCCTGATGTCGTCGAGTGTCATGTGGTGCCCTCCGCTCATTCTCCGGCCTTAGCCTTGATCTCAAGGCCGCGTTCCAGAAGCGTCCGGACGATTTCCGCGTAAGAGCAGCGCACGAAACGCGAATCCTTACGCAGCTCCAGAATCGCCTTGTCCAGCTCATCCGGAAGAGATATGGTAACTCTACGCATATCAGTCATTTCATATCCTCCTTTCGAAAGTTCGGAACTTTTCGCCCTGCCTATATTATAGTTCTGCACTTCGGAACTGTCAAGGGAAATAGTTCTGAACTTTTGCACAAAAAGGTGCAGAACTATTTGTGCAACATTTTCTGAACTTCCTCTTGAAAAGGTGATGAACTGATGATATAATGTGTACACGAAAGGAGAATCGTTATGCCGACCAAGAAACCGCGGGTTACGTTTGCTTTGCCGGAGGACACCTATCAGCAGGTGGAGCAATACAGGTTTGACAGCCGGATCAAAAACCAGACGCAGGCCATATTGTCGTTGATCAATGCCGGGCTGGAGGATGTCGAGGGCAAAACAAAAAAGGCCCCGTCGATGTCCGACGAGGCCAAAAAAATAGCGGAGATATATGATTCGCTCGATGCTCACGGCAAGAGGGTCGTCCACGCCGTTTCCCAGGAGGAGGCCCGCCGCATGGCTGAGGAAGCCGCGCAGGCAAAAGCCGAGCCGGAGGCCGAGCCCCAGCCCGTCCGCTACATCCGCCACTACCTCGTCCCCTCCGCCGCCGGGTATGCCTCGCCGGTCGAAGGCGAGGACTACGAGCTCATAGAGGCCGGGCCGGATGTGCCCCGGAATGCGGATTTCTGCATCGACATCGACGGCGACAGCATGGAGCCGTATATCAAGAACGGCCAGCGCGTGTATGTGCAGCGGGACGTGGACGTGCGCCAGTTCGACGACGCGGGTATCTGGTACTACGCCGGCGACGTGTATTGCAAGCAGTACTGCTACGATTTCACGGGCGCTCTCTATCTCCTGAGCGCCAACCGCAAGCGGCGCGACGCAGACAAGCGCATCCCGGAAGACGAGGTGGTCAACGTCGTGTGTTATGGCCGCGTGATATTGCCCCGCAAGCTCCCGAAGCCGGAGCCCTGAAACTGTGACCCCGCCGCCCGGGGGGGCGGACGACATAAGAGGAGGAAATGAAAATGGAGAAGCCGAAAAAGCCGCTGTTCAAGCGCTGGTATTTCTGGGTGCTGGTGGTGCTCGTCCTTGCGGCCATCGGCTCGGCGCTCGGCGATGAGGACGCCGGGCCCGCCGCCACGCCCACGCCCACCGCCACCGCGACGCCCACGCCGGAGCCCTCGCTCTCGCCGGAGGAGATGCGCGCGCATGCCGAATCCAACGACCTCATGATCAACGCCAGCGTGGAGGCCGCGGACAGATACTATGATATCCTCGTTGAGGCCATCAGCGGGCTGGAGGACGGCACGTCGTCGCTGCTCGATGTGTACAGCACCTGCGAGGACATGGAGGAGTATCTGCGCGGATTCTCGGCGCACGTGGACGAGGTCACCGACCCCGCCGCGGAGGAATACAAGGACGCCGCCATCGGCTATATCGGCAATTTCCAGCTCGTGGCGCACGACCTGATGGAGTACATCGACAGCGGCGAGATGTCGGACCTCTCCGACGCGCAGGAGGGCCTCGAGCTCGTGCCGGCATACATCGCCCAGCTGCTCGCGGCGCGCACGGCCTATCTGGAGGCAGCGGGCTTCAGCGGCGACGAGATAGCGGAGATGCTGTCATGACGCTGCAGGAAGCGGGAAGATATATCACCGAGCGGCTGGGGCCCATACGCATCCTGCTGGACGAGCACACCACCGAACTCAGCCGGGAGGACTGCGACACCATTATCAAGGCCATCCGGGAGAATAGGGAAAAGAGAAAATAAAAAAATCCCCCGTCCGGTGCGGGAACACCGAACGGGGGACAGGGGCAGTATTAAGTTGGACGCTCACTACTGCCCCTTCATTATATCATATGGAGGGGGAAAGTCAATGAAATGCCGCAAATGCCGCCGGGACATACCGGAGGGCTGCGTGTTCTGCCCGCTCTGCGGCGCGAAATTGGAAACGGCCCAGCGCCCCAAGTCGCGCGGCAACGGGCAGGGCAGCGTGTACCAGCTCCCTAACAAGTCGTGGCGCTGTGTGCGCACCGTGGGCTACCACACCGCAGACGGAAAACTACGACGGCAGACCCGCACGAAATCCGGCTTCAAAACCAAGAAGGAGGCCCTTGCCTACCTGCCCCAGCTGGCGGACGCGCCGCGGCCCCGGACAGTGACGTTCGCGCAGCTCTACGAGGCGTGGCTGCCCACGCACCGCGCGGGGAAGTCCACGCTGGACTGCTACAAGGCTGCGTACAAGTGGTACAAGCCTGTCTGGAATCTGGCGCTCGGCGACATCACCATCGACGACCTGCAGGACTGCCTTGACGACTGCGAGCGTGGCCGGCGTACCCGTGAGAACATGAAAGCCCTCGCCGGGCTGATGTACAAGTACGGCATCCCACGGCGGCTCACCGATCTCAATCTCGCCGAGTACCTTGTCGTCAGCGGCGAGAGCGGCGGCAAGTCCGGCCTCCCGCTGGAGGCGCTGGAAGAAATACAGAAGCGCGTCGGCAAGTCCCGCGCGGCGGACTACGTATATTGCCAGTGCTACCTCGGCTTTCGCCCGTCCGAGTTCCTCGCGCTCGACGTGCGGGACTACGACCGGCAGGAGCGGGCTTTCCGCGGCGGCGCCAAGACGGAGGCGGGCACGAATCGCATAGTCACCGTGTCGCCGAAAATACAGCCAATCATCGACCGGCTCACGGCGGACAAGATAGGCGGCCCGGTGTTCTGCGCCGAGGGCGGCGGGGCGCTGAGGATAGAGAAATACCGCGAGATGTTCTATCAGCTCCTCGCTGACTGCGGGATAGATAATCCCGAGTACAAGGTGGGGGACGTGACGCGAAAGACGTACACGCCGCACTCCTGCCGGCACACCTTCGCCACCCTGATGAAGCGCGTGGGCGGCGCGGACAAGGACAAGTTGGAGCTGATAGGCCACACCTCCACGGAGATGTTGCGGCATTATCAGGATGTGTGTTATTCAGATTTGCGGGCCATTACAGACGCCATGTAACGCAAAATTGACGTGTGTGCTATTGCACCTCTATTGCAGTTCAAGGGCCAAAAACCCGCATGATTCCTCACTTTTTGTTTGAATGGGGTTCAAGAGGCCGCTGGTTCAAATCCAGTCACTCGGACCAAAAGTTACGGGAAATCAGCAGATAATGCGGTTTCCCGTAACTTTTTTATATGCGAAAAATCAGAAAAAATGTGTGCCGATTTGGCCTATTGCATACGTATTGCATACGTCAGGAAGCCTTCGGCGCGTGCTAATAGAGTTGACTATTATTCAAAACCTTAACTCTTTTTTATCTCCTCCGCCTTGAGCATAACGCGGGGGCGAAAATTTTCCAAGGCAAATAAAAAACAAGCCCTCCCCATAGGGGAGGGCCTCTCATTATTTCCGCGGCTCCGTATAAGTCATCGCCTGCGCGCTGTCGCCCACGCCGTCGGTCGTCGGGTCGACGACGATGCCGAGGATCGCCAGCACCGCGAACAGCGCATTGACCACGTCGAGCAGCCGGTTGCCCAGCTCGCCGAGGTCGAGCTCAAAGCCGAACACCGCCGCCACCACCTGCACCAGCAGCAGCACCGCCGGTATCAGCGCCAACCAGAACTGCTTGCTCTTGATTCGTACCTGCCAGTTAATCATTATTATCCTCCTTCATGGCCTGCCTGTAGAGCATGAGCCAAATCTGTTCTCTGGTCGCCTCGTCCTCCGGGGCGGAGCCGTCCGTAATCCCCTGCGCCATCGCCCACTCGCGCGCCAGTTCCGCCTCGGTCTTTTGCGGTTCCGCCGGCCGGCCGATAAGCGCCGGGTAATCGTGGTACGCCACATCCATGTCCACGCGCCCGCTTATCCCCGGCACGCTGCCGCTCGAAGTGTACTGCCACATGCCGCCGGCTTTTGCGGGCTTGCTGTTGAGATTAGGCTTGTCCGGCCACTGCGCCAGCCACACGTCGTAGCGCGGCGGGATATCCGCGTCGAAGTAGCGGTTGAGATAGTCCGGGTTGGCGTATATCGCCGCATACCGCCCCGCCGCCTCCACGGTGTTGAGGAACTCGCGCGCAATGGCCGAGGCCAGTTCCTTCGTGATGGTCACGCCCTGCCGCTGGGCGTAATTCACGCTGTCATACTCAAAATCGAAGGCGATGGGATAGCTGAGCTTGTACGGCGCGATGGCCCCCAGCACGTGCTGCGCCTCCGTGTGCGCCATCGTCGGATTATACGCATACGAAAACCAGTACACGCCGAAGGGGATGCCCAGCCGGGTACACTCCTTCGCATACTCGTGAAACTTCTTGTCGATGTTGCCCTGTCCGTATCCGGCCCTGAGCATGGCAAACTCCACGCCCGACGCCTTGACGCTCGCCCAGTCGATGTCGCCCTGATGGTAGGACACATCGATACCCCGTCTGTAGTCCATAGCTCCCTCCTATCTTGTAATACATCGTGTAGTCAGTCGTCGATAAGCGAGTGCACGCCTATCGTCGTCAGGTGGTCTTTGATTTTGTGCTTGATACTTGTCGAGTACGCCAGCGCCGCCTCCATGTCGCCGTTCGGGTGCCCGCGCTGGATGGCGTGCGACTGCGCCTCGCCCAGCGCCATAGTGGCCTGCACGGCCTGAATCATCAGCACCATCAGCGTCTCCTGCGCCGCCTGCCGCTCGGCCTGGGTCTTGGCCCCGGCCTCGATTCTACGTTTCAGCCACCAGAACAGCAGCCCCGTCACCGCCGTCGGCACGCCCAGCGCCGCCAGCAGCCCCCAGATGGATATGTCTATCATGTATCGGTCTCCAATTCCAATATTTCCCCCATTTCGCGGGCGCACCGGCCCAGGTACTCATCATTGGCCGGCACATCACATTTCCCCGCCGCAGCCTCGGCCCGCGCCTTAGCGTCATCGTTGATAGCCATTGCCTCTTTTAGGCGTCAATAGCAAAGCGCCCCGATTATGAAGAAATCGAGCAATCGCCATAAACGAAAATAAGAAATGTGGCGAAGCCTGTACTATACACTCGCAAAGCATCGCCGCTGACTTTCATAGATTCCAGAGCGCCGACATACGTGTTTTTCTGTACTAATATATATTCTTGCCCACCGGGATCTACTCGTATGGCCGAGTTTTCTCCCGCTGTATTGACATAGTTTATTATATATCTTGGGCCGCCCGATCCTTCTGTGTTGCGTATAGTCACAGTGACATACTCTATCGCCGTGCCGCTCGATACTGCGGGGTTCGCTATCATGCGCCCGCCCTCCTTTGGGCAATGCGCCAATGAGTAGAGAGGTGCGCCCCCCCGTAACCATTTTTGCTATTGTGCATTATTGCTCCTCCTGATTATATCTACATTGTTTTGGAGCCGCTGGTTGTCCGGCTCCAGCGCCAGCGCGGCACGGGCCGCGTCGAGAGCCTCATCGTAGAGGCCGAGATGCCACTCCGCCACGGCCTTGTAATCATACGGCCCGCTGCCCCACGCATCCGGATTCGTCATGTAATTGTTGTCGCGCTCCGTGATGTACAGCGTTCGCATGGCCCAGTAGCGGCACATCGCCCACTGCTCCATGCCGTAGTAGAGCCGTGTGAGCTCGTAAGGGGC
>ERZ1090869.1203-NODE-1204-length-12144-cov-11.342791_pt1 | contig 12144 bp, 13 predicted proteins | sample MGYA00478474_ERZ1090869 | MGnify/ENA primary metagenome ERZ1090869 (study PRJEB33644, sample SAMEA5815748) | chicken gut metagenome | biome: Chicken; feature: Gastrointestinal Tract; material: Caecum | place: Ireland | collected 2019-01-01 | study: A study of... | reverse complement strand
ATCGCTCAGTGTCTCGTGGGCTCGGAGATGTGTATAAGAGACAGATTATATGCTAAACAATGTATGTTGCTTCCAAAACTTATATGCTAGTATGGTGAAATTGGCAGACACGCGAGATTTAGGTTCTCGTGCCGAAAGGCGTGCAGGTTCAACTCCTGTTACTAGCACCACAGCCAACGGCGTAAAGTCGTTGGCTGTTTTACTATTTGGAGGTACAGTAATATGAAAGATGAGCATAAGGACGAAAAGACTACTACTTCCTTAGTACATAGAGTTGTCACTATCATAGCGGTTGTATTGATTATAGCCAATGTGTATATAATCTACGGTTTATACACAAACATGAACTTGTTAAATAACATGTTAGACCTACGAACAGAAATGGTAGACAACATCGGCGAGTTCGGTGAGCTTCAGGCTATGGCTGGTGAGATTAAGGCAATCTATGACGAATACGGTATTGTTGAGGATATTGACTTTGATAAATGTTCCGACTTAGCTCTTAAGGCTATTGCACTTGGAACAGGAGATATTTATAGCGGATACTTTAGTTCAGAGGAATCAGCTGAACGTAACAACGAAAGAACTGAAGAACAGTTCGGAATCGGAGTAAAGATAGTTTACGAGCAAGACAATGGTTGCTATGTCACTAATGTGTTTGCTAACTCTGGCGCTGAAGCAGCCGGGATTAAAAAGGGAGACTACCTAATTAAAGCAGATGGCATTAGTGCTATTGATGAAGGCTATGAAACCTTTGTTGATGCAATAGCTGGTGAAGAAGGAACAGAGGTTAATATCACCTACATCAGAGATGGAGTTGAGAGTACCATTCCGGTTACCCGTGGAGACTTTACATCTTCCAGCGTTACATTTGATGATATTGACGGTATTGCCTATGTTAAAATAGATAGCTTCACCTATAAAACGAATTCAGAGTTCACCAAGATTATGGATAGCCTAAAAACTTCTGGATATGAGGATTACATCATTGACCTTCGTAACAACCTTGGTGGTTCCCTTGAGACCGTAGTTGACATGGTGGATTACATGGTACCAAGTGGACTAATCTTCCGCTCAGAGGGGAAAGACCCATCTGCAAATATGGAGTATTACTCTGGGCCAGATGAATTTACAGGTAATTTGGTTATTCTAACCAATAATAGCACAGCTAGTGCTAGTGAAATGTTTACTCAGTCACTAATTGATTTTGATAAAGCAACAGTTATAGGAGATAAGACTTTTGGAAAGGGCACAGTAGTTACCGAGTATAATCTATCCAACGGTGGAACCCTTGTCGTTAGCACAGCTAAATACTATACAAATTCTGGTACTTGCGTTGAAGGGGTAGGGATTACACCTGATATTGAGGTAAGCCTTGATGAAGAGGCATCCAAGGTTTATTACAAACTATCCTATGAGGAAGATACCCAATTACAAGCAGGGATAAACTTCTTCAAATCTGTATAATGATATAGCACAACTTAAGGAGCATACTAGTTGATAAACTGGTATGCTCCTTTTTATACTTTAAATACAAGATTAGAAAATTCTTTTAATTTTTATTACAAGGAGAGTTGGGCATGACACGGACAGCACATATAGCTGTGGGAAAGATGGCACTTGAGCATACTAGTCTGAAAACAGACCTCGAAGTTTACAGGAGAATATATCTGTTTGGCTGTATAGCACCAGACATAAACTTCATTTATCCCTTACATAACATTCAGTGTACACCTAAGCGCTTTATGAGAAGAATAGAGCGTATGAAGAAAATTAAATCTAAGGTAATTCGTTCATTTACCTTAGGTGTAATAATGCACTACATTTGTGACTACTTTACACTAGCTCATAATAATAGTTCATATGGGCCAAAGCATACTATATACGAGAGGCTCATGAGTCATAAAGTTAAAACAGAGGAGATTACTTTTGACTCTGACATGAAAACAATAGAGGACTTCTGGAACCAAGCTGTTAGCCAGTATGAGAGCGGAGAATCCTGTGAGTTTGATAAGCTAGTTGAAACTCATAGCTTGCAGAGTTCTGATATATTTGAGCTAGTTAAGAATATGAACAGACAGTACCTAAAATATGTGAGAGACAAGGCTAATGAGAATTGGTGCACAGATAAAACACAAATGCGTACTGACTTAGGTTGGTCATTGTTTATGTGTGAAAGAGTTGGGGAGTTAGTCGTTGCTTGAGTATACTCCAAATGCGGTTTGAGCCTATATTTTTCCGAGAGTGATTTTTCCAAGTTGTATACATTGGTCGAATTTTTGGGTATACTCTTTTGATACAGTCGGGTTTCAGCCACAGCAATTTTTAGTGAAAAATAAGGTGTTTTGTAGTTGGTTAGCAAAATTCCGTATTTTATTTACTACTGAAAAATTTTTGATACAGTGGCTATTTTTAAGCCAAGCATTGGACTTTTTGAGAGTTAAGCTTAAAAAACTAATTTTGAGGTCAAAATAGTATACATAAAATTTTAGTGATAATGCTATAGCGAGTATACCTCAATTATTAAAACAATACATATAATATTGGGGTAAGCACCGTGACAAGATTTATCTTAAAATAACACTCTAAAATATTAGGGGGTATATTTTAATTTGGAGAGATTGGCATGGAGCTGTGGGATAAAGATACGGATAGAACTGCTAATAGCATAAATGATACTGAGGGATACAGTTTAGTCACCAAAGAAACTGGAGAGAAAGCTCTCCAAATTCTTATCGACTGCCTCAACATTAGTGCAAACACTAACATTATCCCTGTTTTACACAGACTTCAACATCCTATGTTAGCCAAACACATACGGATTATAAGAAATACACATGCCGATAAAGTGCCAAACAATTGCCTATTTATAGGAACCTGGTACAGCCATGGCTCCTGTAATTCTGATAGCTACACGCCAGTATTAAGTGCGTACTATGATGAAGGGGATAGTTCTCAAGTATCTGCACTTTATGACATTGTAGAACTTGCTAAATTCCTTATAGAACAGACTGGAGCTATTTATATAGTCATATCTCCTCATATTTTAAGTATGCTCCCTAAAGAGCTGGTCACTGTTGGTTATTACTATGAGGGTGCAGGTATAGACAGTACATACGGCTTTGAAGAAGGCCCCGTATGGCGTAATCTTAACAAAATTACATTTGATTCTGTTGGTAAGCTCAACATAAGTGGCTTTGGAGATTGGGAAGGAACTCATTTTTCAAAGATTAGGCTAGGGTCTGATGTATTTACTTATGATAGGCTCGGAGATGAGCTTAGGGCAAGAATTGAGGCTATCAAAGACCGTGAAAGAAGCCAATCAGTTTCCAGAACTGAAGCAGAGTTTATAGTCGATGCCATTATGCCAGAGATTTTATCTGAGCTAATTGAGCGTATAAACGAATACGACTTACACCCTTCAAAAGGGATTGAGCAATTTATCATTACACCAAACAACAAGAAGTATTCTAAAATCTTTGAATACAAAAATGTAGCTCTTGCATTAAGGGATAGGCTGGAGAAAACCGGGATTTACTTAGTTGGAACTGGTAATTATTCTTATATGGTAACACTTGACTATCCCCAAAAATAATTAACATTAGGAGTAATATAGATGGAAAACAATATGGAACACGGTGCAATTTTTCCTCCTCAGTACACTGACACTTTTCTGATTTCGAACAAATCTGGCCCTGGTGGGGACTGCGTATTAGAGTTTTATTACAACTTTCCTAAGGCTGACATTGAGTTTAATGCCGATGGGAAGATTGTGAGCATTAACAAGGTATTCAGCCCTCATCATGTAGCTTCGGTTGTGATGTCTAAGACGACAGTCCAGGAACTGTACAATACGCTTGGAAAAGTTATTGCTGACGACCAAAGAAACGAGGCTGAGCAAAAGTTCAGAGATAAGTTTATGGGGAACGGTCAGCCAGAGAATAATCCTTAAAATAAGTTGTTGAGCCTGCTTTTAATCTACTGAGTATTTAGGGTTGTAATTTTTAATTAAGAAATCCGGGTGTAGCTCAGTTGATAGAGCGCGTGGTTTGGGACCACGATGCCGTGGGTTTGAGTCCCACCACTCGGACCAAAACTCTAAATATTCAGTAGATTAAGGTGGTGCTAAAGATGTAGCGGGGTGATGAAGTTGGAACTAAGAGAAGCATTGGATTTTGCCTATAAGTGCTTTGTGGCATTGGGGTTAATTCTTCCAGTCATCAGCCTTATTACTTCTGGTCTTGATTTTTTAATAAGTGGGATTGATTTAGACATAGAAGCGCCGGATACCCCAGAGGGTGGAGATGTGTTCAACTTGAGCAGTTTCCTAATTGGTATGGTGGTAACTGGTGCTTTTGGTCTATGGTTAAACACTCTGATACACCCGTTGATTGCCCTTGCAATATCAGCGGCTTTGGGAATTGGTACTTATTTAGCGTTCTACAGACTCGTGGTTAAACCACTTAAAGCAAATAGGGCTGATGCAGCAAAAATTAGAGACTTTAACCATAAAATAGGGGTAGTCACAGTGGCCATACCAGTTAATGGCACTGGAGAGGTAGAGGTAGACTCTAGAATAGGCAAAATAAGCTATATGGCTAGAGCAAATACTTCTGACTTTGAGACAGAGCAAATTCCAAAAGGGACGAAAGTACTCATTGTTGGTAGTGATAAGGGAAACCTTATCGTTACAAGATATTTTTAGTAACAAACGGGGGATGAAAAATGCTTGATTTTCTGACAAGCGGCGTGGGACCTGTGGTGCTGATTGTGATTGTAGCATTGGTGCTTATTATGGCACTTGTGCTGTCCACTTGGCGCAAGATTCCGAATGACCATGCAGCTGTTATCGTTGGTGCAGGAAAGCCAAAGGTAGTGACTGGCGGTGGTACAATGGTGATTCCGCTGTTGCAGCGCATGGATATGATTACACTTGAAACGCTAGGTTTAGCCGTGAGTGTAACTGGAGTTAAGACTTCTTTGGGTGTACCTATCAATGCCGACGGTTATGTAATCATTAAAGTTAAGGGTGATGAGCAGTCTATTTTGACTGCCATGCAGATGTTCTATTGCTCCAACGAGCAGAAAACTAAAGATAAGATTATGAGCCAGACCCAGAAGCTTTGCGAAGGTAAGCTTCGTGAGATTGTTTCTGGTATGACAGTTGAGGAAATTTATGACGACAGAGAGAAGTTTTCCTCACAGGTTATGGATGTGGCAAGCACGGCTCTGAACAGCCTTGGCCTTGAGCTCAAGTCTTTCACTATTAACGACATCAGTGATGATGACGAGTACATCGAGTCTCTCGGTAAGGCACAGATTGCCAAGGTTAAGGCGGATGCTGAAATTGCACAGGCTGAGGCCCGTAAAGAGGAAAGCATTAAGACTGCCGAGGCTAACCGTTTAGGTGAGCAGGCCCGCATCGCTGCCGAGACTCAGGTAGCCGAGGCGGAGAAGCAGAAGCAGTTGAAGTTGTTTGAGTTCCAGCAGGAGCAGGAGACCAAGAAGGCAGAAGCCGATTCCGCTTACCAGATTCAGCAGAACATTACCTCTAAGCAGGTAACTGACACCGAGATGGACGCCAGAGTCCTTATGCAGCAGAGAAGTCGTGAGGTGCGTGAGGCCGAAATCCAGGTTGAGATTGCAGCTGAGCAAAAGAGCATTGAGCTTGCTGAAAAGCAGGCGGCTCGTAAGGAAGCTGAGCTGCTGGGTACTATGATTAAGCCCGCAGAGGCCAAGAAGGCTGAGGAAGCCATCAAGGCCGAAGCAGAGAAGATTGCTCGTATTCGCCAGGCAGAGGCAGAGAGCGAAGCAGCAAAGCTTGCAGCTCAGGCGGCAGCAGAGGCCAAGAAGATGGACGCTGAGGCCGAGGCAGAGACCATTAAAAAGCGTGGCGAAGCAGAGGCAGAGGCCATTCGTAGCAAGGGTACAGCAGAGGCTGAAGCAATCCGGCAGAAGGGTTTAGCTGAGGCAGAGGCACTTGAGAAGAAGGCCGAAGCTCTTGCTAAGATGAACGAAGCCGGTAAGTTGCAGATGGTCATGGACATCCTGCCCGAGTTTGCCCGTGCAGTTTCCGAGCCTATGTCTCGAATTGGCAATGTGACAGTCATCGGTGGTGGGGACGATGCAGGTATTTCTGCCATGACAGGCTCCACCGTTAGCGCTCTAAAGGCTGTGACCGATGCGGTCAAGTCTACCACTGGTTTTGACCTGACTCGTGTCATGGAGGCTCAGACTATTGATGCTAAGACTGAGCGCAATGTTCACCTTGATGGTGCACCCTTGCAGGTTGAGGTAGTTGAGGCACCTAACAACACTGCCAAGGATAATAGAAATCCCTCTGTCAATAAGGCCAAGCACGCTGAACCTGACAAGGAAGCAGAGAACTAACGCTAAATGGGGCATGGGTGCTAATTGCTTCCATGCCCCATTTTTCAGTTATTACTCTTTCAATAAGGCTTTGGTATCAAAATTTCCAGATTTTAATTTAATTTATTCCATAGCCTGGTACATATAGAAAAGAGACAAGCTTGAGGGTGAGCCAGTTGAGCAGCAAAATATGTGATATAGACATTCAAAAAGCAATAGATGAGCATGACACTACAATGCTTGAGTGCTGTGTAGCGGAGCTTGAGAGCTGTCTTTTAGACAGCTGGCTAACTTATGGATCTAAAGAGAATATAGAGATAGACCTGTGTTTAGCGAGCCAAAAGTTATCAAGAGCAAAGCGTCATCTTGGAGATGTACCAGAAAAAGAGCAGATGATGTACACTTTAGGCAAAGCAGAGGGGGTGGTAGATGTTCTCCGTACTCTATTCATAGAGGGTAGACGAGAGCAGCAAATCATCGAATTAGTCAATGCTCATGGAGAACAAGCTACCAACATACTGAAAAATCTATATGGAGAGAGCCGTTGGCATAAGGTAAAGCATATAGAATTAGCAGAGATGCTCGGTATTTCCTACGATGACCTTATTGAACCCATGAAATGGGTATTGTTATCTGGAGCAGCTAGAGCTTCTATGACTGGCCGAAACACCTATTATATTTTAACACCCACCGGGTATAGGTATTGTTGCAAAAGGTGGGCAATTGATACTACCAATAAAGGTTAAGCATACAGCTTATCAAAATAAAAACATGGAAGGTGTAAAACATGGCAGAGGGAAATAATTCTAATATCTTATGGGCAGACCGACTCAGGCATTTTGGGTTACCAATCAGTTTCACTAAGTACTCTCTTGACGAAACCCGTTTATTCAGACAGACTGGTCTCCTTAACCTCAAAGAGGAAGAGTTGTTACTTTACAGAGTTAGGGATTTGTCTTTGTCTCGTAGTTTGTGGCAACGGATTTTTGGTGTTGGCACAGTAACTATTGCATCTGGAGATAGTTCGACACCTACCCTTGAGCTGAAGAACATCAAGAAGTCTCGTGAGGTAAAAGAGCTTGTACATCAGCAGGTGGAACAAGCTAAGAATAAGCGTAGAATGAGAACGACTGAAGTTCTTGATGACCTTGACGATTTAGGTGATAATATCTAACAGATAGGAGTGTAGACAATGGGAGTTTACAGATGCCCAGCTTGTGGACATGAACAAGATAGAGCAGGACTGTGTGCTAAATGCTGGGAATCGTCTGTGACTCCTATTGACCCTGAGATAAAAGAGCCTGACAGTAATATTGAGGATAAAAAGCCTGAATGGAAATATGATCAATGGCAAGGTTCTGACAATCCTCCTGCTAATTTGAATACAGCTTTTAACTCGAGTAGTAATACTGATAAAACAAATTATTACTACCAGCTATATTCAGAGAAGCGCAAGAGAAATAAGAAGATAGCAATAGTTTTGATAGCCCTTGCTGTAATACTGCCAATATTAGCAGGTATATTCGTTTTGGGCGTAAATATTATGATATTATATACAATAGTAAATGGACTAGGTTATTAAACACGAGATTTAGTAGTAATCTACTATTAAATTTACCAGAGTGCTTTTATTTTCAGTTCGCTTTCCACTCGTCAAGAAATCAGAACTGATGGTGAGCTAATGGCTCTCATGGGCTGTCCATGCAAGCAGCCTATTCAAATAGGGGTGTAGCCAAGTGGTAAGGCACGGGACTTTGACTCCCGCATCCGCTGGTTCGAGCCCAGCCATCCCTGCCAAAATAAGAGTTTAACAGGAGAGTATGAATAGTGCTCTCCTGTTAAACTTAATTACCTGAGGGTGGTGGATAGTTTGAGCATAATTTTTGCAGTTCTTTACATAACAATAGTAGTTCTACTATCCATATTTATTGTGCACCCATTAGCCACTGGCACTTTCATGAAGAAGAAACAGAAGCCAGGGGAGAAAGAGGCATTAAAAGAAAAAGCACTAAGCGCTGCTAAAAAAATTAAAGCAATCCCGGTATTATTTCATTGGTATTTGGTTACAATAATATTAGGGGTTTCGATATTTTCTATACTGGTTGTATTAGAGAACACTATCATGACTCAGTACTCTATGCCAGCCATAATGGATGTACTGTTCTCAACTGAAGATGCAGAGGAAGAAGATGACCCTTACGATTGGCAATTTGGAGACCCACTTGGGGAAGGCGAAGTACCAGGGGGGAGCCAGGTAATTTACCAATCTGAGGCCGAGGCTGTAGTTGAGGCAGCTTGGGCTGAGTTGAATTACTATGAGTCTAATAATGTTAAGGGAGGTCAGCGCTACTGGACCGCTTGGCACGACAGTGGTTACGGAATAAGTAACGGGCCGTGGCACTGGTGTGCAGGGTTCGTGGGATATGTACTAACTAAAGCTGGCGTATCCTCTCTTGAATCTCCTGGATCAGCAGATTCTTCTTTAACTATACCAAGTGCTTGGACTCTATCACTTAGTTGTACTACGATGGTTAATGCTATAAAGAGTGGCAGTGTTAGAGGAACATGGCATCAGGTGCAAGGCTCTGCAAGCAACCCGAGTTGGACATCTAGTACAGGAAGTACAGAAGAATATATACCTCAGCCAGGAGATATAGTTATATTCAGTGAACATTCAAATCCAGGTTCTTATCAGCATGTAGCAATAGTGGTAGACGTAGACGAAGATAAGCACGTGTATACTATAGGTGGAAATGAGGGAGGCCATGGAGAAGGCTCAGCTTTTGCTTCGTCTTCTAAGGTAAACTACATGGACTCAAAATATGGAGCTTTTAGAGGTTCTAGCTATAAGACTGTGGTATTTTATACTCCAGACTATAAGAAAACTATTGTAGGCAGCGGAACTGTGGTTGGAGACTTTGATATTTCTGCCTATTCAACCGATTCTAGCGGTGAGTACTCTACCGAAACTGTAGCTCAGTTAATGTACGATTTCTTCCGTATAGAGTTAGGGTACAATAGCGCAGCAGCTTGTGGTATTTTAGCTTCTATCTCTGCCGAGAGTAGCTTTGTGTTTGATAAGATGGAGGTAGCAAACTACGGTAGAGCCTATTGGGACTATGTTTATTCTGGGGGTAACGCCTATATAACTGACCCAAGCAAAAGTACTAGACTAGCTACAAAAAATAGTAGTGGAAACTATGAGGTACCTATATCTGCTACTTCAAACTATTTTAGAGTAGCTAGTTCATATGATAATCATAACATATCTGGACTCCCAGATCTTGAAACAACTATGATGTACACTGGGGCTTTATATTACCAAAAGAAGGGTAGTCAAAATGCTACTAAATATGGCATGGGATATGGACTAATGCAGTGGTCGTTTGGCAGGCGTGTAGGACTCATCAATAATGCTAGGGCAAACAACCTTGGAAACGGATATGGGCCAGATAGTTTATTAGCTCAGCTTGATTGGATTAGAAAGGAACTAACTGAGGGCGGTTATAAAAAAGTCAATACTTACTTACTCAGTGTTCCAGATACAGCTCAAGGTGCTTATGACGCTGCTAGTTACTGGACTACTGAGTACGAAAGTCCCGCAGACGAAGATGAGAAGGCTGTTACTCGTGGAAATGATGCTAAAAATAACTGGTGGGTTAAATTTGGTGGAACTAATCCAAGTGTGATAGTCAATACTGGTGGAAGTGGAGGCAGTGGGTCAGCAACTGTATCTGATATATCTAATTACACTGTTATTGGAGACTCAAACACTGTAAGGATGTACAATTATGGAACAGCTATAGCTGATGCGAAAAATGTGTATGCTATAGTTGGGGTATCCACAGGTGGATGGGATAGCTACGATAATGGTTCTAATACAACTGGCGGAAAAACTCTAAAGGAGTGCATAGAGCAAAGTTCTTCTTCTGATTTGAGTAATGTAATCATAATGCTAGGCACGAACGACTATGGTAATCCAAGCGGTATTGCTAGTAACTATACTGAAATACTTGATTGTATTATTAGTAAGAATTCAAAAGCAAATATTATTATATGCACTGTACCTCCAGTAAATGATAGTTACTCGAGTACAATAACAAATGAGCAAGCAACTGCTGTGTGTAACGCAATAAAGAGCTTTGTAAGCTCTAACTCTTCAAGATATAATCTAAGTCTGTTGGATGTAAACAGCCAACTAACTGTTTCTGATATGTCAACAGCTAGCGGAGATGGATACCATTTATCAAGAGCTGGGGCAACAAAGTGTGCTAATGTGATAGCTGGCTTATCTTAAGGAGGTTAGCTTACATGAATGAGAGAAACGAAAAAATTAAAGCTGTGCTTGTGGCTATTGGATTGATTATCATATGTATAGCCGCAGCGGCTTGGGTGTTTAATCAGTTCTTTGCTAAGCCAAAGCAAGACCCTGTTGGGACTCCTAATTATGAAGCAACACAGCCTATTCCAGAGGACGAATTAGAGGACTACAGGGATGATAATGCTGAGGGACAGCCAGAGGATGCTTTTCTTCCTGAAACTGTACCAAATGTAAACTATGTTGAGGCTGACTTTGACGGGTTACACATCTCTGTTGGTTCTAATGAGCCACTGAGTATTACAGAAGGGCCTCTTCCATTGAACTTAAACATCACTTTTGATGGAGAAACACAGTTTAAAGTGTTGGGTTATTGCAACAATGGGGCATTCAGCATTCCAAATACTATGGTGACAGCTGAAGAAGCTCCTGATGAAGCAGTTTTGTTTTCTACTTCCGATAGTAACTCGGTATATTACAATACTTCCTACAGCGTAGATGGGGGTTACTTTGGATGGAATGAACCCTACGGAGGTTGTGAGTCTGACATAATTACTATTAGAATTATGGGACTATACAGTAATTACTTCTATGGTGTATACACTATAGAAGTTCAGAGAAATGAAGATGGGAGCTATCAATTTAGTAGCATCAACAAAAAAGAATTAGATGCAGATGTTGTTACTAAGATATCTTCACAGCTTCCTGAGATACTATCTGATACTAGATATGGGGTATCATTCTTAACGCCAGAAGCAAAGATTTATTATGACAGCCCAAAGAATATTTATTCAGAGTTTATAACTGAGCCAGATGGATATTCCACTTTACAGTGGAATGAGCTTGACTCAGGAGAGTATCCGATATATTGTGCTGTTGTAAACTTTGAGAACAATTACGGAACTCATTTTGTTGCTTATTTCAATGCCCAGCAATACTTCATTGGATATAATGTTAGCATTTCTACAGAGGAAGATGCGACCATTGAGGATGATGGGCCTATGGTAGATGAAAATGGCAACGAAATTTATGAGGAGCCATTTGAATTTCCTTGGTAAACATTAAATAAAGGAGTTGAACATTATGGGAATGATGGAGTGTGTGGCTCATCGCCATAACATGCAGGTGATGACTGCTGAGGAACACCGGAAATTGCACGAGCAGGCAAAGAAAGACTGTGGGTGTAATAAAGATTGCAGTTGTGGACAAAGCTGTGACTGCCATAAAGAAGATTGTACTTCTAAAAATGAATAATTAAGCACTACAACTGGGTGGTAACAGATTAGAAAACCATTTAATTCTGTTACCACCCATTTATTATGCTTTCTTTAAAGGAGTATTCTAATGCTGTGCTTCCCCAGATAGGCAACGTGTAGAAATCTTAAAGCAAGTAAGGTGAAATTTGACTGACTGATTATTTCAGATATACCTGCAACTCAGCAAAGATAAAAACCTGC
>ERZ1090869.1202-NODE-1203-length-12155-cov-15.028264_pt1 | contig 12155 bp, 9 predicted proteins | sample MGYA00478474_ERZ1090869 | MGnify/ENA primary metagenome ERZ1090869 (study PRJEB33644, sample SAMEA5815748) | chicken gut metagenome | biome: Chicken; feature: Gastrointestinal Tract; material: Caecum | place: Ireland | collected 2019-01-01 | study: A study of... | reverse complement strand
TTCCCCCTTTGGGGCGAACTGGTGGTTAAAAAAAAAACCCCCGTAAAAATTAAAAAAAAAAAAAAAATTTTGGCGGGGGGGGGGTTTTTTTCGCCCCCCCCGCTGCAGTATTTAAAAAGTTAAAAACATGCCCGCCTGCCGCACAAAAAACAGTGTGGCAGGCGGGCAAAAAGTTTCACGAGGAACATTTGTTTACAGCATATATGCGGGGCAATTGAATAAAATCAGACAAAAAACGCGTTTAAGTCGGGTCAATTTTATTAACTTATAATTAACCCATACTTTAAAAACCCGCTCCGCCCGTCGTCTGACCACATGCGGAAAAATTGTTATACCTTACGGTTTGCGACCGCGGGAGAGATATGAGGCTATGACCGAAACAAAGCGCTGCACGCCCGCGGGTGCGTTGTGCGCATAGGCTATGCCGTAGGCCTGCCCCTCCGCCCCCTCTAACGGCACGGAGACGACCGAGGGGTGCACGTGCGCCCAGTACTCTACAGAGAGCAGCAGCACCCCTTCCGCCGCCACGCGGTTGAATACGCCTATATCGTAAAATTCGGGCGCATCTATCAGCGAAATATCGGGGTAAGCCGACATCTGCGCGCGTAGCCTGTCCACCTTGGGCGACATGCCCTGCCGCACGATTATCACCCGCTCGCCGCGCAGATCCTCTATCTTCACCGTACTCTGTCCGCTCAGCCTGTGCGCTGCGGGCATGCATATGCAGAACGCGCTCTGCCCCACGGGCAGCATGCAGAACGGCTTGCGCGGGGCGGTGTAATCATAAATGCCCATCATCACGTCGAAGCGCGCGCCCATGCGGGCATAAATTTCTGAAAGTTCGGCAACACTGTCGGTGAACGGCACTATCTCTATGCTGTACTGCGGAAAATTTTCGCCGCACTCCTTCCACAGCTCCACAAGGCTGTTGCAGGGGTTTAGCACAGACGTGCCCGCACGAATTACGCAGGTGCCAGCCTCGGCCCGCCGCGCCCTGGCAGTGGCCTGTTCGGAGAGCGAAACAAGCGATATGGCGTCGGCAAGGTAGCTTTGCCCCGCGCGGGTGAGCGTAACGCCCCTGCCGCTGCGCTCAAGCAGTTTTAAGCCCAGCTCGTCCTCGAGCGAGTTCAGTCTTTTGAGCGCCGCCGGCGGCGTTATAAAGTTGGCCTCGGCTGCGGCGTTTATGCTGCCGCGCTGTGCCGCCGATATAAAAATTTTTATACTTTCAAGCATGCCTGTCACTCCCTCTACCACTAACTTTATGTAAATGAATATTATCACTATAAACTTTTGGTTAACACTATTGTAACATATTTAAAATGGACAGGCAAGCGCCTGTGCGGTATAATAAAACCATAAATAAGGGCCGCGCCACCTCCCCCACCTTTGCAGCGGAGCAGGGACAAGCGGACAAAATCAACAAAATAAGAGGCGGCCGGAGTGAGCCAGGCCCCGTGCCGCATAAGGAGGAACAAAATGGAATACAGGCTTTTGAACAACGGAGTGCAGATGCCCGTGCTGGGCTACGGCGTGTATCAGGTCGACCCCGCCGGGTGCGAAAGGTGCGTTAGCGACGCGATAGACGTAGGCTACCGCTCGATAGACACCGCCCAGGCATATGCCAACGAGCGCGGCGTGGGCAACGCCGTTAAAAAGAGCGGCATTGCACGCGAAGAATTTTTTATTACCACAAAGGTGTGGATAACCAACGCGGGCGAACAGGCGGCGGCAAAGTCGATAGAAAGTTCGCTTAAAGAGCTGCAGACCGACTATATTGACCTGCTGCTGATACACCAGCCGTTCGGCGACTACTACGGAACATACCGCGCAATGGAAAAGGCTGTGCGCGACGGCAAGGTGAGGGCGATAGGCGTTTCGAACTTTGCGCCCGACAGGCTGATAGACCTTTATAACTTTTGCGAAATAAAGCCCGCCGTCAACCAGGTGGAAACGCACCTGTTCCACCAGCAGAGGGCGGCGCACGATGTGATGGAAAAATACGGCGTGGCACATGAAAGCTGGGGCCCCTTTGCCGAGGGCAGGAAGGACTTTTTTACGAACAAGACGCTTGCGGAAGTTGCTGCAAAGTATGGCAAGACGCCCGCGCAGACGGCGCTTCGCTTCCTTTTGCAGAGCGGCGTGATAGTGATACCAAAGTCTACTCACAAAAACAGAATGGCTGAAAACTTTAACGTGTTCGGCTTTTCGCTGAAGAACGAAGACATGCAGACGCTGAAAGGGCTTGACGAAGACGAGAGTGCGTTCTTCTCCCACCAGGATCCCGTCACGGTAGAGTGGTTTATGAGCATGGTAAACACGCAGATGGGCAGGTAACTGCCTGCCATATGGCGAGTGGTCGCGTAAAAACCCAGCGTATAAAGCCGCTGCGGTATAGTGAAAAGACATAAATGCAAATATATATTGTTATAATATCATGTATTATGTAAATAAAATTTGATATGATATGATTTTGATGTTTACACTATAAAAATGCAGCCCATATTATACATGGGCTGCATTTTTAATTGCATAGTATCAACTGCCGTTGGAACTACCTGTATCATCGCTGCTATGACGTTCGGAATCAAGAGCATTTGTGCCATCTTCTGCACCCTTTGTTGCAGGGGATTGAACAGCTTTCCCTCTCTTACACCTTGCAATTAACTTATAGATGATAAATGCGACTGCGCCGCCGACAACTATAAATATAAGGCTGAACGGGATAAGCGTGGCAATGTTATCGGGGAAGTATTCTTTGGCAATAAGATACCCGAAGAATACCGAAAGAGCTATCCATGCCAGCCAGAGGGCGTTGAGCAAAATTACTTTAATAATATACTTTTTATCCATATCATTTGAATTGCGCCCGCAATTATCTGTACAATATATACATACTTTTGATTGGCGCATATAGTTATTTGTGCAATTTATACAATATGTTTCCCGTGAAACGGAAAATTCAGCAAATAGTTATCCACAATACCGCAAACATACTGTGGAAAAGACGAATTTGACCGACAACACTTACATGGCGGCAGTCTTTTTAAAATAGAAGAAGGTATCGTCCTCCCCCGTCTGCTTCATGCCTGCAGAGAGCAATGTATTGCGGCTGCGCACATTCTGCTTATAGCATTTTGCAAGCACCGTTTCGATATCAAGTTCAAAGAAGGCATACCTCATAAGACCAAGCAATGCCTCTTTGGCAAGCCCCATGCCTTCGTATTCAGGGAGAAGGCGAACACCGATTTCGCAGTCGTTCCTGAACCCGAAGTTATGTAGAACAACTTCACCCGCAAGCACGCCCTGGAAGTATATGCCGAGGGGGATCTCCTCCTTGCTGCTGAAATCTTCGCGTATGCCGCGCATAAAGTATTCGGGCGTTGGCTCTTCATTGCAGTGTTCACGCCAGTTATAGCCCCAATATTTATTGCGTTCCTCATCAAACTCCAGCCTGTAGAACGCATTTGAATACATATCTGCTATCTCTCTGATCTCTATGCGTTCACATCTGACAGAAGGAAGGTGAGCAACGTTATCTATCGCGCGGTGCGGGTAGCAGTTGAACTTATCCACAAGCGCAACAGGATTATACTGTAGTTTACTCTTTCTAAGCCCCGCGTCACCCGAGTCGTCTTCGCGGTTGATATACTTTACTTCAGGCGTTACATTATGAATGGCAAACTGCTGCGCTGTTGTTGCATATATGCCCTCGTATTGGGTAAGCGCCTTTTCAACATGAATAATGAGCTGATCGCCGCACACCTCGCCGACCGAATAGGAGATAAGCTTGCCGTCTACCCTTATTCCCCCTGCCCTCTGGCCGAGAACGTCCAAAAGTCCGGTCAACTTGAATACGGTGGCCAGCTCCTCACGCGCTATAACCGTACCCTTTGCTATCTGCCTGCGTGCAAACTCCTTGAGGAACTCCTCTATCTCAGGTCTGTCGGTCTGGGTAAGCGTGCAGTATTCAAACTGAGGATAGAGTTTTTTGAACTTATTTACATGGTTGCGCTGGCCCGAATACCTCTTTCCCGCGTATTCAACAAAGTCTTGCGCGTTATAAAGATAGTCGCGCCACCTGCGCTTATTATTTATACGAAGTTCGGCGCCGTATCTGTCGGCAAACTTATATAACTTTTCACGCGGCACCGTGGTGTAGTGCAGCCTGATATTGTTGTTGCGGCAATACTCCTCTATTGCGTCAAGCGCCCTATCCTCCGCATCATCGTCGCCGAGGGAGAGCGGGTAATGGAAATATGTGCGCCCCTGATAATACTCCTGAAATACAAGGCACCCCTCCACTTCTGCAAAATATTCTGTATAGTAATCCTGCCAGATCACCTTGAATGCAGCGGAATAGTCGCTGATATGAAAGTTGCAACGCCTGAAATACTCACTCAAACGTACCGCATCTTCTGTTGTAAATTTTTTGAACTCCATATTACTGAATTTTCTCTTCCGATATTATTTTTAGCTGATTTTTACTGTACTGCGGGTAAATTGTAAGGCCTGCCGTAATGGGCGGCATTCAAAAATACCCCTTGATTTTAAGCCATTTATACAGAATGACCCCTTAATAAGGCCGATTTTACCCATTTTTTACCCGATTTTATGGCAAATTTTGCCATTTAAAGCCTCTGAGACAGAATTTTGCCCTTTTTTAAGCTGTTTTGACGGAATTTTTTGGACATTTTTAATGTAAAATCAGATAAAAAATGTCTTATCAGACGAACAACAGCCTCTTACTGCCAGCATTTTTAATTTTACCGTAAAAATATATTCCGGCACAGACGTGTGCCGAAATATATTATGTACCAAAGATATTTACTTCTGCTTGTCGATTATATCGAGTATCTCCACTATCCTGTCGAGGTCGTCGCGCGAGTAATAGTCGATATAGATCCTGCCCTTTTTATCGTTGCCGATAAGGCTGACTTTTGTGCGGAAAGTAAAGCGCATGCGCTCTACAAGATCTTTTAATTCTATCGAGGCGAGCGCGCGCTTTTTCTTTTTGCGCTCTTCAATAAGCTCGGGCGGCATGTTGTATGCACGCACCTTTTTTTCCAGCTCTCTGACGGATGACGCGTTCTTTACCGCCTCTTTGGCAAATGTCAGCTGATCTTCAGGTGCCAGCGGAACAAGCGTGCGGGCATGCCCCGCAGAAAGCTGACCTTCAGAAACCATCATTATAACTTCCGGCGCCAGAGTAAGCAGCCTGAGCGTATTGGCAACTGCCGGGCGCGACTTGCCTATGCGCTCTGCAAGTTCGTCCTGCGTAAGCTTATAATCGGTCATCAGCTGCTTCATGGCGGTGGCCGCCTCTATAGGGTTGAGATCTTCGCGCTGAAGGTTTTCTATCAGCGATATTTCCTTTATCTCGCGCTCGTTATAGTTGCGGATGATAACGGGAATCGTGGTATTGCCTGCAAGCTTTGAAGCACGATAGCGGCGTTCGCCTGCAATTATCATGTATGTGCCGTCGTTGTTGTCGTTTACAACTATCGGCATGATAACGCCATGCTTTTTGATGGAATCGGCAAGCTCTTTAAGCGCCTGCTCGTCGAAATTCTTTCGCGGCTGGTTGGGATTTGCCTTTATTTTGTCCAAAGGCATATCCTGTGCATTCTTCCTTTCCTCTTCGGTATATTCAAACGGCTTACCGCTTTCGTACATGTGCTCGTAAGCTGCGCTTGTATCGGCAAACAGTGCCTCAAGCCCCCTACCTAAACCCTTTGCCATATTCAAATCTCCTTTAAATAAAATTTAACGGTAAATTACTGCTTGGACAAAAACTCTTCGGTCAGCGCCTTATATGCGCGTGCACCGATACACTTCGGATCATGAAGAATGATCGGCTTGCCGTGGCTGGGTGCCTCGGATAGCCTTACGTTGCGCGGAATGATTATTTCGTATAGCTTATTTTTAAAGAACTTTTTTATTTCGGCCGCTATCTGCTTTGAAACGGTTGCCCTGCCGCCATACATGGTTATCACCACCCCCTCTATTGTAAGGTGAGGGTTAAGGTGCTGTTTTACCATTGCAATGGTGTTCATAAGCTGGCTTACGCCTTCAAGCGCGTAATACTCGCTCTGCAGCGGTATTATCAGCGAATCAGAGGCCGCCCACGCATTTATAGTAAGCAGGCCCAGCGAAGGCGGGCAGTCGATAAATATGTAGTCGTACTTGTCCTTTACCTCTTCAAGCGCAGTCTTTAATATGCGGTCGCGGTTGCGTTTATAAACAAGCTCTACCTCCGCCCCCGTCAGGTCGACGTTTGCAGGCAGAATGTCAAGCAGAGGCATCTGCGTGGGAAGGATGTTCGCCGAAATTTTTTCGTCGTCTATAAGCACGTTATAAACCGATTTTTTTAACGCACTTTTCGAAAATCCCAGCCCCGTTGTGGCATTGCCCTGCGAATCGAGGTCTATAAGCAGCATTCTTTTGCCAAAGTCGGCACAGTATGCCGCCATGTTCACAACGGTAGTGGTTTTGCCCACGCCGCCCTTTTTATTTGTAAATGAAACAACTTTTGCCATATTGCCCCCGTTAATGCCCGGCGGGAATGTTTCACGGGAAACATTCCCGCCGTCACATCAATTATTCATATCTTTTGAAGGGATTTTCGGCACGGGCGGCGTCGTGTTCGTCCATATAGGCGATAACGTCGGCATATCCCTTGCCTTCCATCAGCATGTCAACTTCTTCAGAATAGATGGTCTCTTTTTCGATGAGCACGCGTGCCATGTTATCGAGAACCGAACGGTTTTCGGTAAGAATGTTTACGGCACGGTCGTGTTCGCCGTTGATTATGTCGTGCATCTCTTCGTCTATAGCCCTGGCGGTCTCTTCGCTGTAGGCGTTGTGAGTTTCCATATCGCGGCCGAGGAACACGGTCTGCGAATTGCTGCCATAAGTTACAAGGCCAAGCTTGTCAGACATACCCCACTCGGTCACCATCTTCTTAGCCATCTCGGTCACCCTTTCAAGGTCGTTCGAAGCACCTGTGGTGATATCGTGTATCACAAGCTCCTCTGCCACTCGGCCGCCGAGGGCCATGCAGATAAAGTCCTTAATCTTGTCTTTCGAGATAAACGAATCGTCGGTGTCGGGCCTGGTCATGGTGTAACCTGCGGCGTTGCCGCGGGGGATTATTGAAACTTCCTGCACGGGATCGCAGTGCTTGCACTTGCGGGCGACAATGGCGTGGCCTGCCTCGTGATAGGCGGTTATCCTCTTATCGCTCTCCGTAACTATCCTGCTCTTCTTCTGGGGGCCCATGAGCACTTTGTTTACGCCCTCATAAAGCTCCTGGTTGCCTATAAACTGCTTGTTTGCCCTTGCCGCAAGTATGGCGGCCTCATTTAAAAGGTTTGCAAGGTCTGCACCCGAAAAGCCGCTCGTTATCCTTGCTATGGTCTTGAAGTTTACGTCGGGTGCAAGCGGTTTGTTGCGCGCGTGCACCTTTAATATCTGCTCCCTGCCGCGCACGTCGGGAAGGTTTACATATATCTGCCTGTCGAACCTGCCCGGACGCATGAGCGCGGGGTCGAGAATGTCTGCGCGGTTTGTGGCCGCCATAACTATTACGCCCTCGTTCGACTCAAAGCCGTCCATCTGCACGAGGATCTGGTTGAGCGTCTGTTCGCGCTCATCGTTGCCGCCGCCGAGGCCTGCGCCACGCTGCCTGCCCACTGCGTCTATTTCGTCTACGAAAATGATGCAGGGCTGGTTCTTTTTTGCCATATCGAACAGGTCGCGCACCCTTGAGGCACCTACGCCGACATACATTTCAACGAAGTCGGAACCGGAGACTGAGAAGAACGGAACGCCCGCCTCGCCGGCAACAGCCTTTGCAAACAGCGTTTTACCCGTGCCCGGAGGGCCTACAAGCAGCACGCCCTTGGGTATGCGCGCGCCGAGGTCGGAGAACTTTTTGGGTTGCTTTAAAAACTCAACTACCTCCGCAAGCTCCAACTTCTCTTCTTCGGCGCCTGCAACGTCTGTAAAGCGCACCTTGATGTTGGTTGATACGCGCGCCTTACTTTTAGCAAACGACATTGTGCGCCCGCCGCCACCGGCAGTCGAGCGGATGATCAGCCAGAATACAACGCACAGAAGTATAAGCCCGCCTACGGTGATTATCGTTGACCAGTAGCTGCCCGAATTGGGGTTTGAATACTCGATAGATATTCCATAGCTCGCCCATCTGTTGATGTCGCCGTTCTCGGAATAATACGAGGGGCCTGAGAGCCTGTATACAGCGCCATTAACGGCATAGGCAGTGATAGAGTACTGGTCGATAGTCATGCGATTGATGATCTGGCCTGCGGGAACGGTTTCAACCACCGTGCCGCCCTCGGCAGATTCATCGGGCACCAACGCGTAATACTCGCCGTCAGACGCCTCTATCAGTTCCACCTCTCCTTGCTCGTTCACTCCGCCATTCTGCTTTGCGTAATCAACAGCGTAGCCGTAGTTATTGGAGTATCTGTAGAACTGGTCGTAGGTCAGCGCAACGCCCCTGTCGAGGCTGGTTGCAACGACTACCGCTATGACAGCAATTATGAGCACAGCGATAACCACCCACATGATGATTTTACTTTTTTTACTCAAATCCTACTCCTTTTGCGGGGGATCCTCCCCCTTGAATTTAGTGTTAATGCAGCGCACCGCTGTCGCCGCAGTCATCTATATAAAAGGCCGCGCCATTCCGTAAGGGTAAAACTGCGCAGCCATTACAGCCGCTTTTATATTATTATGTCGCGCACGCGCGTAAAAATTTATATGCCGCGCAGGCATATTTCAAGCAATTATATCCAGGTATGGTGCATAACACGGCGCACCAAATCTATATAAGCGCAAAAATTTGAAGCGCATGAAATGAAGTTGGGCGCTTAACATTTTATGCGCCATAAAAAATCGGCGGCGCAAAATATCTTGCAGTCTTTTTAAAAAATACAGCTATTGCCGCACTTCTTCGCCCGTCAGCCACATTGTTATTTACAGACAGATGAGCCGTTGGCACGACAGACAGCAAAGCCTCCTGAACAGCACCACAGTTAAATATAGCCACTATTCAAGGTGTATATTCGCACTCACAGTGCAGAAAAAACACAACAATGGCAACAACCAATATATCAGGCATCAGCCACTTCAGGACATTCATTTTTTAGTGCTAAGTATTGCAAAACACTCAAAAATGTATGCTAACTTTAAAAAAGGCAGATAATGTAAAGTTTTGTTTATATTCTCGACAAAATATACTTAAAAATTCGCGGCGCAAATGCCTTTTATATGCGAATTTTGTCATAACTTGGCATAAAATTATGCAAAGTTTTATTTAAATTTATCTGAAAATATATAAATAGAAGCTTTTACAGACCTTCATTTTTTGGTGCTAAGTATGCTGAATACTACCTGATATCTTTATTGTAAGAGCTGCTACACAATTAAAAGCTTATAAGCACAATACCGCCATTTAACAAATATGCCACAAATGTACCGCAGAAGTAACGCAAGTCTACTGCTGGCAGGTAAGTGCATGCGCCTTTATTTGCTAAAACAAACATACACAGGGCCCGTCAGGGTTACAAATACACGACATATTGCCAGGAATACACTTTAACAGCGAATGCAAGCGAAAGCCTGCACATGCGCGTTTAAACTGCCCTGCAGGCCGAATAGCCGTATTAAGCAGCGTGTTTCCTCTACTTCGCTTCTTAAACCGCCAAATGGCTTTAAAATGCCATTTTACGGCCTATAAGGGCAAATTCATTTATTGCTGTGGCAAGAACACCTACAGGCCGTTTAAAGCCTTATAAGAGCATTTAAAAGTACAACAATCAATACCTGAGCGCAATTAAGGTGTGCACATTTTGCAGATGGCAGCTTTGATATTATATTTTACGTACATATATAATATTTATAGCGCTAAATATATCATCAGGCGCTATAGCGTTTAATAAATAACTGCACTCATCTTAAAAATGCAGCATATAGTCCTGATTTATATCGGCAGAAAGAGAACAATAAGCGGTGAAATATCTCTCCACTTTCTGCTATAATAATTCTACCATATAACATTTCTAATTTCAAGTGTTTGAATACAGTTTCAGCTTTTATCACGCAAATTTTATGTACCTGTCACACCATATGTAAACACGTTAACACTTCGTAAAATACATTTCTTGGTTAAAAATGACTGTAGCGCAGTACTAATTTTTAGTAAAAAATATGTTTCACGGGAAACATTCAGCCAAATTTTTTAAGAAATTTATGTTCCACGTGAAACATGAAACGCATTTAAATAATATTAAACGCTTAAATTTTAATAAAAACTGTTGTTGATTTGTTGATTGAAAGCATTTATTCACCCTTGGAATTGTGGATAAAAATAAGGAAACACAACTACGTTTAACAAAAAAATATGGCTAAAAAGTCGCCAAAAAATCATGCGTATCATAAAAACATACATGCAATAAGCACTACCCACTGTGGAATTGTTGATAAAAAATAAACATACCACTGTTGATATGTTGATAAATTGTTAATAAAATTTATTACAGTAAGCTAATAATGGTGCTGTGAAACAAGAAAAAGCGCGAAAAAACCATGGCGCACAAATTAAATCATAGCGCTATGTTCTTTCAGATCCAATAAAAGCTTCAGTAAATTTAAAAATAAGAGCAAAACAGCAGAAAAAAATGGCACCATGGCGATCTGACAAAACAAACCACCTACGTTTAAAGTCCATTACAACCTTTATCCGCTCAAAAAGCTGCTACTTCAGATATACAGACAATAAATTGTTCAGCCCTGAGCATTAAATCGGAAGACCAAAACGGCTACAGATAGACAGATCAGTTATACAAAACAGCAAAAAAATATAAAGCTGCCAACAAAAACTATGTATTGTGACCGTATAAAATATAGCAGCAGAGTCAATAAATATACCGAAGAATATACGCCGAACCAGTATAAACAAACACTACTCTATAGCCTGACTTAAACAAAAAATACAAAGTTATATTGTCGAATTATATATTATTTTGGAAAGTTATATATGCAAAATGAGTTTTCTTTTAATCTCTATAACACTTTGGCGCCCAGCGGAATATGTCTTGCGCTTAAAAAAATGTATACTGCGGCATGCATCCCCTCTATTGTGTGCATAGGCAGCGACCTCTCTGTGGGCGACAGCCTGGGCCCGGTAACTGGAACAAAGCTGAGAGAGCGTCTGCGCGGTCTCAACTGCTTTATTTACGGAACGCTCTCCTCCCCCGTGACAGCACACGAGGTAAAATATATAAATTCGTTCGTGCATTCTACTCATCCAGAAAGCCCTGTAATAGCTATCGACGCCGCCGTAGGCTCTGCGGGCGACATTGGTCTTATTAAAATTGCCAAGCGCGGCGTAAAGCCGGGGGCGGGCGCAAACAAAAAGCTTGCCCGCGTGGGCGACAGTTCTATAATAGGGATCATTGCCGAAAAATCTATCTTCAACTTTTCCATACTCACGGCGACGCGCCTGAACATAGTCTACCGCATGGCAGATATAATTGCCGAGGGCGTGGCAGACTTTGTTCTAGACAATATGCGCAGGATCGCCTGCGGCGAGAATATCCCGCCGCACAATACAGGCAATGCCGTCAATAACCTTAAGACTGCCGAATAATCAAAAAATGAACTGAATGATTCAAAACAGTTGATAAGCGTCCATGTACATTCATCAATCAGCTGCCACAGAAAGGGAAGAACATATACAGAAAAAGTAAATCCTTTATCCGCCTTTATTCTGCGAGTGGAGGGGGAGGAAATATTGCAGCTGAGGCAACAGCCTGTCGTATTAGTAAGTAATTGTAACAGATGATAGCATTTTATTGACTTTAAACTTACGGGCGCGCACAAGATGCTGCCATTGCTACAGACTGAAAATACAGGCATCATGAGGAACATTTCAAATTTAATCGTTCAACCCTATATTAATATAGCAAAAATACTTAAAATACAAATATTTTTTCAAAAAAACAGAAAATTTTAATTAAAAATCACGATATAGCAGACAAATTTTATTTAATTGATAAAAATACCGCAAAAACAGCGATTAAAATAATAAAAAATATATATTTAATTAAATTTTTTTATTAAATTTAATC
>ERZ1090869.1201-NODE-1202-length-12175-cov-6.399092_pt1 | contig 12175 bp, 11 predicted proteins | sample MGYA00478474_ERZ1090869 | MGnify/ENA primary metagenome ERZ1090869 (study PRJEB33644, sample SAMEA5815748) | chicken gut metagenome | biome: Chicken; feature: Gastrointestinal Tract; material: Caecum | place: Ireland | collected 2019-01-01 | study: A study of... | reverse complement strand
CGTCAGATATGTAATGGAGGATAGGTTCTATGAGTTTGATTGTTCAGAAGTTTGGCGGCAGTTCCGTAGCGAACGCTGAACGCATCTTTAACGTGGCAGACATCATTACCGGCACCTATAAGCAAGGCAATGACGTTGTGGTTGTCGTATCTGCTCAGGGCGATACAACAGATGATCTGATTGCGAAAGCGCAGGAGATCAACGAAAATCCCTCAAAGCGGGAAATGGATATGCTGTTGACGGCCGGTGAGCAAATGTCGGCTTCCCTCCTGGCAATGGCCATTGAAAAGCTGGGCTTTCCCGTGGTTTCTCTTCTCGGCTGGCAGGCAGGTTTCCTCACCTCCTCCGCTTACGGTTCCGCCCGCATCAAGCGTGTTGTGCCGGACCGCATCCAGAAGGAACTGGATAAGAAGAATATCGTCATTGTAACTGGCTTCCAGGGTGTCAACCGATACAATGATATGACCACACTGGGCCGCGGCGGTTCCGATACAAGCGCCGTTGCCATTGCAGCCGTTATGAAGGCGGATCTGTGCCAGATTTACACGGATGTGGACGGCGTGTACACGGCGGATCCGCGCAAAGTTCCGAATGCCAAAAAGCTTGATGTGATTTCTTATAATGAGATGCTGGAGCTCGCCACATTGGGCGCGCAGGTCTTGAACAACCGTTCCGTCGAAATGGCGAAGAAGTACAACATCGAGTTGGAGGTTCTCTCCAGCTTGACCCGCAAGCGCGGCACAATTGTGAAGGAGGCTAACAAAATGGAGAAAATGTTGATCAGCGGCGTGGCAAAGGACGAGGATGTTGCCCGTATTTCTATTATCGGTGTTCCGGATCGTCCGGGTCTTGCGTTCAAGATTTTTTCCAAGCTGAGCGGAAAAAACATCAATGTGGATATTATTCTGCAATCCATTGGCCGCAATGGCACGAAGGATATCAGCTTCACGGTTGGCCGTTCCAATCTGCAGGATGCGCTTGATATTCTGACGCCCTATGTGGATGTGTTGGGCGCAAGTGGAATTGTCCATGACGAAACGGTTGCGAAGATTTCTATTGTCGGCGCCGGCATGGAAAGCCATCCCGGTGTTGCAGCGGATATGTTTGAAGCTCTGTTTGAGTCAAACATCAATATCCGTATGATTTCCACGAGCGAAATCAAGATTTCCGTGCTGATCGATCAGGCCGATGCCGATCGTGCCGTCACTGCGATCCACAACAAGTTCTTTAATGACGTAGCAATGTAATTCATATTGGCTCTTTGACAAGGGCAGAGAAAATGAAAAGGCCGTTCTGTATTGCGCAAGGATCGGAGCGCCTCGTGAACAAACCATAGTTTGTCTACGAGGCGCTCCTTTTCTCTTTTTCTCCAGTTTTGTATGGTATGCTTATTTTGCACACAAAAGGAAAATTTTTTGAAAGAACGGATATAATAAAAAAATCCGATCGTTTAAGAACGATCGGATTGGTCCGAGTGGCGAGACTTGAACTCACGGCCTCTTGACCCCCAGTCAAGCGCGCTACCAACTGCGCCACACCCGGTTGACAACGTCAATTATATTACCATATTCCCGAAAAAAATGCAAGCCCTAAACTCTATTTTTTTGATTTATTTTGGTTTTTAAATGGAGGAACAAAGGACATGAAGCCGAGCAGCCTGAAAATTGCAAAAAGAATACTGTTCCTTTCTTTAACAACAATCGGGATTGCCTGTCTGCTTTTCTCCTCCATTGCGGCATTGAGCTGGGCACTTGGTATCCAGCAGGAAGTGAAACAAAACGCGGAAAGAGAGACGACAGTGCAGGCGCCTGTGCAAAGCAGTCCGTCTTCCGTGCATTCTTCTTCGGCATCTGATGGTTCTGAAGATTGGCAGCTCATCCTCGTGAATGGCCAGACCAAAATTTCAGATTCTTTTTCTGTGAAGCTGGAAACCATTCAGGGTGTGCAGGTGGACGCACGCATTCTTTCGGATTTACGGGCTATGATAGAGGCTGCCAAAGCAAAAGGGCTTACTCTCACACTCTCTTCCGGTTACAGGAGTAAGGAACGGCAGGCCATGCTGTTTGAAAATGCAGCACAGGAAAACAGATCGCTGGGTATGAATCCCGTGATGGCAGAAGAGGTGGCCGAGCAGTCTGTTGCCCGTGCCGGCCATAGTGAACATGAAACGGGACTTGCCATTGATCTGAACGGCGTGCTGGAAACCTTTGCGGACACAGAGGCATACAGATGGCTGCAGCGCCATGCGTATGAATACGGTTTTGTGCTGCGATACCCGGAGGGGAAAGAAGAAATCACAGGCATCCGCTTTGAACCCTGGCATTTCCGGTATGTAGGGAAAGAGCACGCGAGGAAAATGCGGCTGCTGAATCTTTGTTTGGAAGAATATATTTCTTACTGCAGCCTTCAAAAACAGCATGTCAGCCCGCTGGAATCATAGGTATCGGGAGGGAACAGGGCGGAATGTCTGTTTTGCTTCTGTCCATTCGGAGAGGCATTTCTGCTGTATCCCGCGCATAATTGTGGCCGATTGCCTTGAATTTGTCTGATTTTTTGGTATAATAAAAATTACCTGCTTTCCTTTTTCGACAGAGAAACAGGAAGGCAAATTCTCTATGAAAACGAGGGATAGTATGGACAAACGGGTAGTGCGGACAAGGTTTGCGCCAAGCCCGACCGGCTTCATGCATGTGGGGAATCTGCGCACGGCTTTATATGAATACCTGATTGCGAAATCTCAGGGCGGCCAATTTGTTCTGCGCATTGAGGATACCGATCAGGAACGTTTGGTGGAAGGCGCCGTGCAGGTGATTTACAACACGCTGGCTCAGGTGGGGCTCAAACATGACGAGGGCCCTGATGTCGGCGGCGCGTTTGGCCCTTATATCCAGAGCGAGCGGAAAAACCTGTATCGTCCCTACGCGGAACAGCTGGTGCGTGAGGGAAAGGCGTATTACTGCTTCTGCACAAAAGAACGTTTGGAATCCCTCCACAATGAAAAAGAGGGCGGCGGCTACGATCGCCATTGCCGGAATCTGCCGGAAGAAGAGGTGAAGGCGCTGCTCGAAAAGGGTACGCCTTATGTGATCCGCCAGAAAATGCCGCTGGAAGGCTCCACTACGTTCCACGATGTGGTATACGGGGATATTACCATTGAAAACAAGGAATTGGAGGATCAGATCCTGCTGAAGTCCGATGGGTATCCGACCTACAATTTTGCAAATGTGGTGGATGATCATCTCATGCACATTACGCACGTGGTGCGCGGCTGCGAGTATTTGACCTCCACCCCCAAATATAACCTCCTTTACGAAGCTTTTGGCTGGGAAGTTCCGACTTATGTACACCTTCCTCTTATCATGGGAAAAAATGAGGACGGGAGCGTGTCGAAGCTTTCCAAACGCCACGGCGCCACCGGCTTTGCAGACCTTTTAGCGGAAGGCTATCTCACGGAAGCGATTGTCAATTACATTGCTTTGCTCGGTTGGTGTCCGAAAGAGAACAGGGAACTGTTCACGCTGCAGGAATTGGCTGAAAACTTCTCCATTGACGGGATCAGCAAATCTCCCGCTGTGTTTGATTACGAAAAACTGAGATGGTTCAACGCGGAATACATTCGCGCTATGGCGCCGGAAGCCTTTCTGCAAATTGCGGCCCCTTATCTGCAGAAAGTGTTTGGAGACAGGCCGTATGACGGAGCCGTGCTGGCCTCCATTCTGCAGCCGCGCGTGGTGCAGCTGACGCAAATTCCCGAAATGCTTGACTTTTTCCGGGAGCTGCCAGATTATCCGGCTGAATTTTTCATCAATAAAAAGAGCAAGACAAATCTGGAAAACTCGGCTGAAATGCTCAAAGCGGCGATCGAGACGCTGGAATCACTGCCTGAGTGGACGATGGACAGCCTTCATGAGGAGCTGCTCTCGCTTGCACAGCGTATGGGTGTGAAAAATGGCACCCTCCTTTGGCCTGTGCGCATTGCGGCGGCCGGCGTGCAGGTTACGCCCGGCGGCGCGATGGAAATTCTCGCCATTCTGGGAAGAGATGAGGCGCTGCGGCGTCTGCGCCTTGGGCTTGCGAAGCTGAATTGAGGAGGAACCCGCATGAGTGAGGAAATCAAGAATCGGGAAGAAGCTGAAAACGAAAACAGCAACTTTATCCACGAGTTTATCAAAGAAGATATTGCCGAAAATGGCCGGTTTGCCGGCATGACGGTTCACACGCGTTTTCCGCCGGAGCCGAACGGATATCTCCACATCGGCCATGCCAAAGCAATTTGCATTGATTTCGGCACGGCTGAAAAATTTCACGGCCTTTGCAATCTGCGCATGGACGACACGAACCCGAGCAAGGAGGATGTCGAATATGTGGACAATATCCGAAGTGACATTCAGTGGCTGGGATTCGACTGGGGGGACCGTTTTTACTACGCCTCCGACTATTTCCCGCAGATGTACGAACTCGCAGTTAAGCTGATTCAAAACGGGGATGCCTATGTCTGTGAGCTTACGCCGGAGCAGATGCGGGACAACCGCGGCGATTTGACGACGCCCGCTGTCAGTCCGTACCGTGATCGTCCGATTGAGGAAAGCCTCGATCTCTTTGCCCGCATGAAGGCGGGAGAATTTGAGGACGGCGCCATGACACTTCGCGCAAAGATTGATCTTGCCTCCGGCAACTTTAATATGCGTGATCCTGTTATTTATCGCATCAATCATGCACCGCATCACCGCACAGGCACAAAATGGTGCATCTATCCAATGTATGATTTTGCCCATCCGATTGAGGATGCCATTGAGGGTATTACACATTCTCTGTGTTCGCTTGAGTTTGAGGATCACCGTCCGCTGTATGATTGGGTGATCCAGCACATTGATTTGCCGTCAAAGCCGAGGCAGATTGAGTTTGCACGTTTAGGCATCAACAACACGGTCATGAGCAAGAGAAAGCTCCGTGCGCTTGTGGAGGAACATTATGTCTCCGGCTGGGACGATCCGCGAATGCCCACGCTGTGCGGCCTGCGCCGCCGCGGTTATACACCTGCCTCCATCCGTAATTTTTGCGAACGTGTAGGTGTGGCCAAGGTGAACAGCACCATTGAATACAGCTTTTTGGAACATTGCCTGCGCGAGGATCTCAATGAGAATGCAGTGCGCGCGATGGCGGTTTTGGAGCCGCTTCGCCTTACCGTCACCAATTATCCGGAGGGGAAAACGGAAACGTTTGAAACGGAAAACAATCCCAACCGACCGGAAGACGGTACCCATTCCATCACTTTTTCCCGCCATTTGTGGATCGAAAAGACCGATTTTCTGGAGGAGCCCTTCAAGGGATATTTCAGATTGTTTCCCGGCAATGAAGTGCGCTTAAAAACCGCTTATATTGTGCGCTGCACAGGCTGCAGGAAAGACGAAAACGGCGAAGTAGTGGAAGTCTTTGCCGAATACGATCCCGCCACAAAGGGCGGCAACACCGCGGATGGGCATAAAGTCAAGGGGACCATTCACTGGGTCGAGGAATCCACGGCTGTGAATGCGGAAGTCCGGCTGTATGACAGCCTGTTTACGGTTCCGGATCCGGATTCCCATGACTATCTGGAAGTCCTGAACAAGGATTCTCTAAAGATTCTTACAGACTGCAAGTTGGAGCCGATGCTTGGTCAGGCAAAGCCGGGGGATTCCTATCAGTTTATGCGTCAGGGCTATTTCTGCGCTGATATGGAGAGTACGCAGGAACATCTGGTGTTTAACCGTTCTGTCTCTCTGAAGGATGGGTTCAAGAAAAAGAAATAAGCACACGATGTGCAAATAAAAAGATCGGATCGATTTCCAGTCGATCCGATCTTTTTATTTGCCGCGCAGTGAATAAAGCGGAAAGGTCAGATGGCTTGCCCGTAAATGCCCTGCACGACAACCTCACCGGAAGTTGCTGCAATGGTTCCCTCATTTTCCGTTTGAATGAGTAGGGCTCCATCGTCGCGCACGCCGGAAGCAAATCCTTTGATGGTTTTTCCTGCGCGGGTTAGGCTGACTGCCCTGCCCACCGTGATGCAATTTGCGCGGTATTCCTCTGGAAAGGAGGAGACGCCATATTGCTTATATAGGCGCTCAAATTCCTCCAGGATGGTGCAAAGAAGGACGGCTCGTTCCACAACGGGACGATCGGTTTCCAGGGAAAGAGAGGTGGCTCGTTCCGAAAGCTCAGGGGGGAATGCAGATTGGTTTACATTCACGCCGATGCCGACAATGAGATAATGCACACGCTCCCATTCGGCTGAAAGCTCTGTCAAAATGCCGCAGACTTTTTTTGTGCCAATCACAACATCATTCGGCCACTTGATTTTCGCATCCAGCCCTGTTTTCTTGCGGATTGCCCGGCAAACGGCAACTGCAGAAAGCAAGGTGAGCCCCGTGATCTCTTCCGGCAATGCTTGGGGGCGGAGCAGAACAGAAAACCAGATTCCGCTCCCGGGGGGAGAAACCCATTGCCGGCCTAGCCGTCCTTTCCCGCCGGTCTGTTCTTCTGATACTACGACACTGCCATGCGGCGCACCTTTTTCAGCCAGCCGCCTTGCCTCATTGTTTGTGGAATCCACGGTTTGCAGCGCTGTGAGGGAAGCGCCAAACGTTCCGGGAGTAAGGTGGGCCCGAATTTCTGTTTCGGTTAAAATGTCCGGCGCTTTCCGCAAACGATATCCCTTTCGCGTGATCGATTCAATTTCATAGCCTTCTGTGCGCAGCTGCTCTATTTTTTTCCAAATTGCGGTGCGTGTCACACCAAGCTTTCGGCTCAACTCTTCCCCGGACAAAAATTGCTCGGAAGCCCGCAGCAGCTGAAGCAATTCCTCTGTTTGCAGCAAGTTTTTTCCTCCTAACCGGGTGCATTTGTTTCCCTTTTCTTCGCTTTTATTATACGCATTTTTGGAAGAACCCGCAAGAAAAGAAAGGGATTGTTGCAGGCGTTTTTTCGTGGTATAATAAGTCGTTGAGAAGTGGAACCCCATTCCCCAAAAGACGTTTCAGGCGAAGGAGGAAAGAGAGATGGATGTACGTCCGGGAGATATTCTTTTGATGAAAAAATCGCATCCCTGCGGGTCCAAGACGTTCCTTGTTCTTCGCTCCGGGATGGATTTTAAAATCCGCTGCACGTCATGCGGCCATGAAATCATGCTGCCGCGACTGAAATGTGAGAAGAACATTAAGAAGATCCTCCGGGAAGAAAGAGGATCCTAGCTTTTTCTGTTCAGACGATTCTGTCCAGAAAAGGAGATTCAGGAATGTTTGAAAATTTGGAAGCATTTTCAAAGCGTCAGGCTGAATTAATGCAGAAAATGGCTGACCCAAGCGTGCTTTCCGATCCGGACCAGTACGCCTCTTTGATGAAGGAATATCGGGAACTTTCTCCCATTGTAGATAAATATGAGCAGTACTGCCGTTTGGAACGGGCATATGAGGAAGCAAAGGAACTCTTTGAAAGCTCTTCCGGCGATAGGGATATGCGCGAGTTGGCTTCAGAAGAGATGCAGGCAGCAGATGAAGAAAAACAGAGTTGTGAGGAAGAATTGAAATGGATGCTCCTGCCGAAAGATCCCAACGATGAAAAAAATGTGATTGTGGAGATTCGGGCCGGTGCAGGTGGGGAAGAAGCCGCTTTGTTTGCTTCTGTCCTGTTTCGCATGTATTCCATGTATGCACAGCGAAAGGGCTGGACGGTGGAACTCCTAAACTGGAACGAGACGGAACTGGGGGGCTACAAAGAAATCTCCTTTTCTGTGTCTGGCACAGGGGCTTATTCACGCCTGAAATATGAGAGCGGCGTGCATCGGGTGCAGCGTGTTCCGGAAACGGAGACACAGGGGCGCATCCATACGTCCACTGCAACGGTTGCTGTCCTCCCCGAAGTGGATGATGTGGAGGTTGCCATTGATTCGAAAGATTTGCGGATTGATACGTTCCGCTCCAGCGGGGCTGGCGGGCAGCATATCAATAAGACGTCCTCTGCTATTCGCATTACCCATCTGCCGACCGGTATGGTGGTGGAATGTCAGGATGAGCGAAGCCAGTACAAAAACAAAGACAAGGCCATGCGTGTGCTTCGCGCTAGACTATATGAAAAAAAACAGGCTGCTCAGGATCAGGCTGTTGCGAGCCAGCGGCGTGCTCAGGTTGGCACTGGTGACCGCTCCGAACGAATCAGAACCTACAATTATCCACAGGGGCGTGTAACCGACCACCGCATCGGGTTGACGATTTATCGCCTGGAAGATTTCCTGAATGGGAACCTGGATGAGATCATTGATGCTTTGACGGCAGCGGATCGCATGAGGCAGCTGCAGAAGGCTTCAGAGCCTTCCATCTGAAAAGAGGGATTTTGCATTGAAGGAAACCATGTATCTGCGGGCATCTAACCCTGAAGATATTGAAATTGCTGCGAAAATATTAAAAGAAGGCGGTTTAGTCGGCATTCCTACGGAAACGGTATACGGCTTGGCCGCAAATGCGCTCGATGGCGAAGCAAGCGCCCATATTTTTGCAGCGAAGGGACGTCCGGCAGATAACCCGCTGATTGTCCACATCTGCGATGTAGATCAGCTTGCCCCGCTTGTTCAGGAGGTGCCGGAATCGGCCATGAAATTGGCCGAGCATTTTTGGCCTGGTCCGTTAACCATGATTCTTCCGAAAGCGGACTGTATCCCCGATTCTGTGAGCGCGGGGCTTGAAACGGTTGCCATCCGATATCCATCGCATCCTGCAGCACAGGCTGTGATTGCGGCATGCGGATTTCCGCTCGCTGCGCCTTCGGCTAATCTGTCTGGCCGCCCCAGTCCAACCACTGCAGAGCATGTCATGCACGATTTGGGTGGGAGAATTGACGCCGTTCTCGACGGAGGTCCCTGCGCCGTGGGGGTGGAATCTACGGTAATTACCCTTGCCACAAATCCGCCCCGTCTGCTGAGACCAGGCGGCATTACGTTGGAACAGCTCAGATCCGTGTTGGGAGAGATAGTTTTGGATCCCGCAGTCCTTCATCCGTTGGCGTCAGGGGCTAAGGCTTCCTCCCCGGGAATGAAATACAAGCATTACGCGCCGAAGGCAAATGTAATTCTTTTGGATGGGCCGCGCGATTGGTATCTGAATTATGTGAATACACATCAGGAAGATGCCGGTGCACTTTGCTTTACTGAAGATTTGGCAGAACTCACCGTTCCTTGTGTAGCTTACGGAACAGAGACAGAGTCTGCCAAACAGGCGCATGAATTGTTTGAGGCGCTGCGGGAACTGGATGATTTGGGTGTTTCCACCATCTATGCACGCTGCCCCGATCAAAGCGGAGTTGGCCTTGCCGTATACAATCGTTTGATTCGGGCTGCCGGGTTTGAGGTGCGAAAAGTATGAATCGACCTATGATGATTGGCTTAACCGGGCCGACGGGAGCGGGCAAGTCCACGGCTGCCAAAGCTTTCGAGGCGCTTGGCGCCGGTGTGATTGACTGTGATCGGCTTGGCCGGGAACTGCTTGACACAGAGCCGTGCAGGAAAGCTCTCTGTGAAGCATACGGAACTGTTATCCTGGATGAAACGGGACGAATTTCCCGTCCAAAGCTGGCGGAGCAGGCATTTGCACGTGCAGGCGGTTCAGAGCGCCTGAATCAGATCACGCATCCCCTGATCATTGAGGAGGTTCTTCAACAGGCGAAAGCCTATGAAGAAGCCGGTGTGAAAGCTGTGATTGTGGATGCTGCGCTCCTTTTTGAAAGCGGAGCATCCTCTCTTTGCGATAAAACGATTGCCGTTACGGCAGATGAAGACATCCGACTGCATCGCGTTATGCAGCGGGACGGCATCACAAAAGAGCAGGCAGAAGCGCGCATGCGTGCGCAGAAGCCGGCAGAGTTTTACAAAGAGCGTTCTGATTTTTGTTTGGACGGGGGAGGAGAGTCTGAGGGCCTGTTTCAGCAGGCTGAAAAACTGTTCTGCCTGCTGATGGAGGGGTAAATGCGCAGGTTTATCAAAACAGCTTTTCTGTTGGCGATGGTTTGTGTAATCCTTTGGGGAGGCGTAAAGCTACTCAAAGTTGGCTATCGCTTCTTTCAGGAGATGATATACCCCGTCAAATATGAGGATATCGTGGGGAAAGAAGCGAGTGAGTATAATCTGGACCCCGCTATGGTGTACGCTGTGATCCGGGCAGAGAGCAGTTTTCGTCCTTCAGTCGTATCTTCAAAGGGAGCGCACGGGCTGATGCAGATCACCGAGCCAACTTTTGACTGGCTGCAGACAAAAATGGAGAATGCAGAAAGCCTGACGGTGGAGGATTTGGACCGGCCTGAGATTAATATTCGCTATGGCTGCAAGCTTCTTTCCATTCTGTTCGGCCAATACAGCAGTACGGAAACGGCTCTCTGCGCATATAATGCCGGAATGGGTCGCGTGGGGGAATGGCTGTCTGATCCAGCCTATTCTTCCGATGGAGAGACCCTCCACACCATTCCTTTCCCGGAAACAGAAAGATACGTGGAAAACGTGATGGAAAATTATCGCGTTTACCACGATCTATATCAATTTGAACTCAACGGAGGCGTCATGAATGTCGAAAAAAAATGAAAAAAAGCTGGATCCAAAAGAACTGGCGGAATCGCTCCTTCTTTCGCGGAAAAACGGCTTCCAGAAGGTTTCGGAAAAAGATTTGGGCAAGTCGGAGAAATTTGCCGATGCCTATAAAATTTTCCTTGACAGTTCCAAGACGGAGCGCGAAGCGGTTCGAACGGTTGTTGCCCTGGCTGAAAAAGAAGGCTTTACGGCATTTGATCCGAGCCGCACGTATCAGGCCGGGGATCGCGTGTATGTCAACAACCGTGGAAAGGCGCTGATTCTTGCTGTTATTGGCAAAAAGGGCTGCAAGAACGGTGTGCGCATCTCTGCCGCTCATATCGATTCTCCCCGCCTTGATTTGAAGCCCCATCCGCTCTATGAGCAGAATGATCTGGCTCTGTTCAAGTCCCATTATTACGGCGGGATCAAGAAGTATCAGTGGACGGCGCTCCCTCTTTCCATGCACGGTATTGTGGTGAAGAAAGATGGCTCCGTGGTGGAAATCCGTGTGGGCGAGGAGCTTGGTGATCCGCAGTTCTGCGTCACGGATCTGCTGCCGCATCTGAGCGCGGATCAGATGCAGAAAACGCTGGCCAAGGCAATTGAGGGTGAAAACTTAAATATCCTCATTGGTAGCCAGCCTCTTGATTGCGACGAGGGCGACAACCTTGTCAAACTGAATGTAATGCGGCTGTTGCATGAAAAGTACGGCGTCACGGAAGAAGACTTTGTCTCTGCCGATATCGAGTTTGTGCCGGCTTTCCATGCGGTGGATGTTGGGTTTGATCGCAGCATGATTGGTGCGTACGGCCATGATGACCGTGTGTGTGCCTATCCTGCTGTGATGGCAGCTCTTAATGCGAAGGCACCGGAGGAGACGTGCCTTACCGTTCTGGCAGATCGCGAGGAAGTGGGAAGCGACGGCAATACCGGTCTGAATTCTGAATTTCTCCGCTATTTCATTGCGGACCTGGCTCAGGCGGAAGGGTTGGAGCCCCGTCATGTGCTCAGTCGTTCCAAGTGCCTTTCCGCTGATGTGAATGCCGCTTATGATCCGACTTACGCTTCCGCATATGAGGCGGCGAATTCCTGCTTCTTGAACTGCGGTGTCTGCGTTACGAAGTATACCGGGGCCCGTGGCAAGAGTGGAACCAATGAAGCCCCCGCTGAGTTTATGGGAAAAGTTCGCGCTATTTTGGAGAAAAATGATGTTCTTTGGCAGACCGGTGAACTTGGCAAAGTGGACGGCGGCGGCGGCGGAACAGTTGCCATGTACATTGCCAATCTGAATGTTGACGTGGTGGATGTCGGTGTTCCCGTGCTTTCCATGCATGCGCCGTTTGAAGTCATTTCCAAGCTGGATCTCTACATGGCCTATAAGGCATTTCTCGCTTTCTTCGAGGCAAAGTAAATGCAGTGCTTTTTCCATATAGGCGTTTGCCATGGGTAACCATGCGGATGAATGCATTGAAGAAAAGCAAGTCAAGACCCCCGGCAAAGCCGGGGGCTTGAGGAAGCCCTAGAAGGGCATAATACGGACAACGCCCCTAAAGGGGCCTCGAATGGGTCGGCCAACTGCATTGCTGA
>ERZ1090869.1197-NODE-1198-length-12198-cov-5.486124_pt1 | contig 12198 bp, 9 predicted proteins | sample MGYA00478474_ERZ1090869 | MGnify/ENA primary metagenome ERZ1090869 (study PRJEB33644, sample SAMEA5815748) | chicken gut metagenome | biome: Chicken; feature: Gastrointestinal Tract; material: Caecum | place: Ireland | collected 2019-01-01 | study: A study of the... | reverse complement strand
GCCTTCCATCTCGGTGATGACCTTCGCCAGCACCACAACCGTGAGATATGAGGGATTGCTCAGCACACGCGGATCGCGCGTGGCGCTGATCTCGTCGCCCGCCGTGGCAAGGCGCATCTTCCCCTTCCGGTGCACGTTCCCGTTGGCGTCCACATAGCCGCGGGGCAGCTCAAAATCATACTCGGTTATCATAGATTACCTCCGAAAATAAACCGAAAGCTGCCGGAGGACAGGCTCCTCCGGCAGGATCCGGCTGCGCTTGATCAGTTCGGGATGATAAGTTCTTCGTAAGCGATTTCGACCGATTCGATGGCCACCTCACTCGTGGAGGCGTTCAGATCAGGCGCGGTGTACTTCGTAACCCAGGCGTTCGTGAGCTGCCACACGAGCGTCTCATCCTGCGTGTTCTCCACCAGGGAAGAGGGGGAGCTGTCGCGGATGTCGATGAGCTCAATCGTCACGGTGGCGCGGGCATCCTTCGTGCGGCGCTCAGCCACGCATTCCTTCAGCCAGTCCTTGAAGGCGTTGTTGCGCGTGTAGCCGAATTTGAGCGTCACGTTGCCGTGCTTGACGAGGCCGGGGATCTTCACGGGAGCCAGGCTGTTGGAATTGCCCTGGCGGAATTCGATCACATCGACGCTCGCCTCGACGCCGGTCACTTCACTGAACGCGGCGACGCCTTCCGTCACGGTGGAAACCGTGACAAGGAAGTTCATTTTAGTCAGAGGGTAATGGAGACCACCCGATGTTTTTTCAGCCATTTTCTATACTCCTTTTCTCTGTGGTATTGTGAGCGTGGTTTCTTACTCCGCGCCGCCCTCGGCACCGGCGGTGAACTGCGTGACGCGGAAGATGACGAACTCTGCCGGGCGGGACGGGGCAATGCCGATCTCGCAGATCAGGCGGCCGTTCATGATGTCATCCTGGCTCATGGTGGAGGTGCCGATGTTCACATAGTAAGCCTCGGCAGGCGTTTCGCCCGCCAGCATACCGGCGCGGAAGAGCGAATCCAGGAAGGAGGAAACGGTCATCTGCACACGAGCCCACAGCGAAGAGTTGTTCGGCTCAAAGACAACCCAGTTCGTGGAAACACGGATCGACTGCTCGACAAAGATGAACAGGCGGCGCACATTGACATACTTGAACGCGCTGTTGCTGCTGGCGGTGCGGGCACCCCAGATGCGGATGCCCTGGCCGGGCAGCGCGCGGATCAGGTTGACGCCGGCCGGGTTGAGGATGTCCTGCTCGCCGGCGGTATAGTTGACGGAAAGGCCCGTGCAGGCGATCGTCTCGTTGGCCGGGGCCTTGTGCACGCCGCGGGCCACGTCCGTGCGGGAATACACGCCCATGACGGCGCCGCTCGGCGGAATGTAGGCGGGCTTGCGGGCCACGCGGTCATACACCTGAATCCACGGGTGATACATGGCGGCATAGGTGCTGTCGATCATGTTGCGGTATTCGATGATGTCGCTCATCTTGCGCAGCTCCTGCGGGATATCGATCACGGCAAAGCAGCTCTTCTGATTCTCGCAGTGGCTCACGAGCGCCACAATGACTTCCGGGATCGTGACGCCCGGAACGGCCAGGATGCTCACCGTGTCGTTTTCCAGGAAGGACTGGATGCCGGTGCGCATGCCGGGGCCGTTGTCCTCACCGATGAACACGCCGGCGTTGACGGCGTCCATCGTGCCGTCGCTGCCGCCGGAAAGCGTGAGGGAGCCGGAGAGCACACCCTTGCCAAGCAGGGAGGACACCGGGTTTTCCAGCTTGTCGCTCGGATCCACGGTGGCGACAATGAGGCGGCTGGCGGAAAGCTTCTTCGTGAAGAAGGAGGGGGAAGCGGGGTTGAGCGTAACGCCGGTGTACGTTTCCACCTCGGCGTCGCAGCGCACCGTGACATCCATCTCCACGGAATACACGAGCTGCTTGGGCACAATCGCGTCATCGACCGGGTCGGCGGAAAAGTCCTTTTCAAAGGTCACGGAGCGATCGAAGATGGAAGCGATGCGGTTGATTTCACCGGCAAACTCCACCAGATCGCCCTCGCGGAAGCCCTCCACGCTCTTCGCGGTGTAGACGCGATCCGCCTCCTTGGCGACGAGCTGCATCTTCTTGCGGTTCGTGGCGAGCAGAGACACCACGATGCGGTTGCCCCACTTGCCCTCGTTGGCCGCGCGCACGGAGAGGGTGCCCTTCTTTGCCGTGGCGATGGTGGCGTTTTCCGGAACGACACGGCTCACGAAGCAGCGCGTGCCGCCGTTGGCGAAGAACTGCTCCACGCTGTAGGCGAGGTAGCGGTATTCGCCGTGCGTGTACTCGGAGAGGAACCCGCCGAACTGGCGCTGGAAATCAGCGAAGCTCGTCACAAGGCTCGGCGCGCCGATCGTGGGGCCCTTCACGGCCATGCCGACGAAACCGCCCGTGCTGGTGCCTACTCCTTCGATGGAACGCGGGGAAGAATCAAATTCCTCTACATAGACGCCGGGAGATAAATATTCAGCCATAATTTCGTTCGATTTTAAGCCTCCGCTTAAAACCGGCCTCCTTTCAAATTTTCTTTACAGGACTGTATGGGAAGGAAAGAGCTAACAGGTTACTTTCATCTGCCCCGGCATCACAATTTTGATGCTTCCGCCGTAGGAGCAGGTGAGCATGCCGTCGTTGAGCAGGGCCGGAACCCCACCGACCAGCGGCGCTTTTCCGCACGTCCAGATCCCCATGGGAGCAGGCACGCACGGCATCGGGGTGAGCACGCCCATTGCGGCCGCGGTTGCCGAGGCAACCGTGGGGTTTGCCATGGATGTGCACATGCCGCAGGGCCCCACATTCGTGATGGGAGCCACGTCCTGGATGGTTGCAAGAGGCTTGCCGCCCGCCAGGACCTTGAGTTGAGACGTTACCATCAGTTGGCCCGGAGACATGCCCATTGTGCACTGGATGGAAGCCCCCGAGACAACAGGAAGCGCCATTTACATTCCTCCCTTCTCGGCAGGGTCCGCCCGCGGGGCGGCCTGCTCCTCGTTTGGCAGCTTGAGGGGCGGCTCCTGCAGCGACTTGGTGTCCACCGTCTGGAACCACTCCCGCTCCCCTGCCCTGCAGCGCACAACCCAGCGGGGATCGTCCCCGTGGAGGGCCAGCCGCAGCAGGTAGGTTCCGTCCTCCTGAACCATGCCGAAAACACGCCTGGAAACCGGGAAATGGCTGCCAAATTCCATGTTCAGCTTGTCTGCCAGAAGAAACTGCGTGTCGGAAATTCTTGCTTCTATTTTCAACGCTTCATAGACCTCTCTGTCGGGGTCTACGAGTGCGTAGAAAACGCGATCCATGTTGAGATGGTGCGGATTGAACAGGGTGAGAAGGCCGCGGCGCGGGTTGAAGGAGCGAATCATGCAGGCATTTTCCCCAAGCCAGACGGCTTCCAGCTCCGCAAGGCCTTCCAGCCTTCCCCGCAGCTCCGCATATTCCCCGGGGCCCTTTTCGGAGCCGTCCGGGATCATGGGAAGCTCCAGCGCCGGATACATCGGCTTGAGCTCCTCATATTGGACGCGGACGGTGCGCGGCACATAGCCGGGAAGCGACACGCCGAGCGAAAAATCCTCGCGCCCCGTATCGATCAGAATCAGGTGGCCGTTCCCCTTGTTCAGGAAACGGATGGGCTTGCCGTCCCGCGTGAAGGATGCGTCCGCGCCGGAGAGCAGCGCCCCCGTGGTGGTGTCCGTAAGGTGCAGCACCAGATCGAGGCTGTGCCGGATGACGGTGAAATCTGCCATGCGTCATCCCTCCCTGTTCTCGCCTGTGAGGTGCAGGCCGAACTCCGCCTGCGTGACGCGCGGCGTCTCCACCACAACCTCGCTCGAGAGCAGAACGGGGGCCGCCTTGTAAAACAGGCTGACCTGATACGGCTTATTGATGGCCGACCACACGCGCACCTTGTCCTCCAGCGAGAGCTTGGAGGGGGTGAGCATGATGGGCGCCTCCCGCGATTCCAGCCAGGTCTGCAGCTCGTTCGGATAAATGACACTGCCGTCGTTCACGACCTGGGCCGCGCGGCCGATGATTTTCTGGATGTCGTGCGCCTTCAGGCCCATCTGCGAGGAACCGTTGATGAACAGCATGTAATAGAGGCTGTACGGACGCGGCGGCGGGCGCAGGCGCATGCGGCCCGTGTTGACGAGCGGCGGAGCCGAAATCTCCCCCTCCTCCCGGATGTCATAGAGATAGAGGCCGAGGATATAGTCCACGTCCTGCTCCGCGGGGGAGGAAACCTCGATGTTGTTCGGGGAAGGGATCGGCTCCGGGCACATTTTCTGCCGGAGCATCCGCACGATGTATGCGGAGACGTCTGAAATGATCGGATAATCTGCCATCCTGTCCTCCCTCTCTTCTCAGGCTGAAAGCATCAGCGCGGCCAGCTCGTCCGCAGCGGCTGTCAGATCGTCCCGCTGCACCGCGGCGTAGGAGGTGCCGCTGAAATAGACGGCCTCCACGCCGAACTGTTCGACCGTGTACGATTCCGGCAGATAGAGCGTTTCGCCCTGCAGGCGGGCGGCGTTCGACATCTGTTCAAACTCCGATTCCGTGCGGCCGCGCCGGACCAGATCGGAATAGGCGGCAAAGGTATAGTACGCGCTGCCTTGCGCAAGCGTGGCCTGGCTCTTGTTCCGGTTCCACACATAGCGCAGGTTTGCGGCGTTCGCCGCCGCCTGCACCGTGACATATTCCATGGAAGGATCGTCCGCCTGGCTGAACAGGAGCGGATTGCCCAGGTTGATCTGCTGCTGCGACTGCACGGAGAGCATGCGCCCGGCAGCCTCGCTCTGCGTTTCGTCGAAATACTGCTGCAGGGCGAGCAGTGTGACGACGGCCCGCTCGTCCTCCGAAAGGGTGGCGGGGTCGGGCGCCTGCGAAGAGGTTCCGGTGCCGCCGGAGCCGGAAGTGCTGCCTGCGCTGCCCGCGTTCCCTGTGCCACCCGCATCTCCTGCACTGCCCGTTTGGGCATCGAGCAGGGAATCGGAGCCTTCGAAATAGCCGTCGATCACGGCCTGCAGATCCTCCTCGGAGAGGGAACCCTGCAGCGAAGCGTTGTAAGCGGCCGAGCTGCCGAGGATGGCTTCCTCCACGGAGGCGATCGCATCGTCATAGGAGGAATCGCCGTTCAGATCGCGCTCCTCCACCATGGCGGCGTGGATGTCCTGCAGCGCCGGCATGACAACCTTCACGTTCTGATCCAGCATGGAGCTGAGCGTGTCAATGTCGTTTGAGAGCACGGAGCGCTCCGGGTCCGACGCGGAGGTAGAGCCGATGATGGAGAGGCACTCCGCTTTCAGCTCCGCCGTGAGACGCCCGATGGAGCCATCTGACAGGCCGGATTCGAGCGACATGAGCTCCGCCTGCGCCGCCGCGATCCGGCGTTCCAAATCCGCCGCCTCCGCGCTGCCGGTCTCCGCGTTGTCCAGCTGATCCTGCAGGTCGCTGAGCTTCTGCTGGGCTGCGTTGAGCTCATCCGCCTGGGCGGCTTCCATTGCCGCAATCTGATCGTCGAGCGCCGCTATCTGGTCTTCCAGCGCGGCAGCCGATGTGAGATCGTTGCTGTCAAGGGCCGAGAGGTACTGCGTCTGCAAATCCGCCTTTTCCGCGATGAGCGCGTCCAGCTCGTTGCCGCCGGCGGCCAGCTCCAGCTCCCGCAGCTTCTGCGTGAGGAACTCGATGTGGCTGTCTACCGTGCCGGAAGCGCCTTCGGAGAAGTCGTCCTCCGGGATCTCGTCGTAATACGTCTGCGCCTGCTCGAGCCGATCGTTGAGGTAGGTCGTCCCCTCCGCATTAGACACGCGGAGAATGACGGCGGAAATGTAGGATTCCAGCTCATTGCGGGCGGTGTTGATCTCGCTCGTGTTCGTGTCGGCCAGCGTCTGCAGCAGCGCGCGGGAGGCGTTCGAGGCGGCGGCCGAGACATAGTCAGCGGAGACGCCCGCTCCCAGCGCTTCCAGATAGGCCTGCGTGGCGCGCGGCACAACGGTGTTGTTGAGCAACGACAGCTCCGAGGCACTGTCCGCCACCACGCTCGAGGCGATGTTGGAAAGGTTCAGCAGGGCGTCCACATCCGTGTCGCACGCGGCGTGGTTGTCCGCCTGCGCGTGCTCGATCAGGCTCTGGGAATACTCATACTGGAGATTGGACATCACCGTCGTGCCGGCGTCCATCATCTTGCCCTGATATTCGATAAGCGACGTCTGCACGTTCGAGAGACTGTCGTTGGCGGCGGACTGGAGCTCGGTGTCCGGGCTGCTGCCCGCCGCTTCCTCCGAGTCCTCGATGCGCGGCAGCTCCTGGGTGAACGTGTTCATGACGCTCTCCAGCGTGGTGAACACATTCGCACGGCGCGTCGCATCCACGGCGTTCATCACGCCCTGGACGGCCTCCAGACGGTCGGAGGATGCATTATTTTCGCTGAGCACGTTGTAGTACCGCTGCAGCGCGTCGAGCTGCTCGTCACACAGGGCGGTTTCATCGTTTTCCACCTCGGTGTTGAGCACCGTCTCAATCTTTTCAATCTTTTCGCGGCCTGCGGCGCTGTCGCTCTGCAGCTCGCGGATGATCTCATACTGATTTTTGAGGGGCAGAAGTTCGTCGAACGTTTCGATGTCGTAGGGATCGTTGATGTCGTAGATGTTCACCGGCTCGTTCGTGCGGAGATCGTAGGTGATGCCGTCCGAACGGGTGTGGTGGGTGAAGAACAGCGCCTCGATCTCGGAATCAAGCACGGGACTGCCGCCCGTGGTGATGTCCTCGAGCGAGGAGGCGGAAGTGATGTCGAACCAGGTGCCGCCGGAAAGCTCCGATTTGTAGTACACGGTGTTCTGACCGGACTCGTCCGCCGAATCCATGGCAATCTCGTAGATCTCCTCCGTCAGGGCGGAAAGGTGAATGAGGTGGGTGCCGATGGCGAGCGTGGAATCCTCAATCTCGGAGGGCGTGATGTGCACGGCCTCCTCCTCGTTCCACACGCCCTGCACCCAGAAGGAGAAGGCGCTGATCGCAGCGGCCAGCAGCACCACCAGCGCGAGGATGCCGTTGCGCCTGGCGTTCTTTCGCTTCATCTCTCTTCCTCCTTTCCTGCCTTCCCCGCTCACGCGGGAAGGACCATCTCAATCGTCTGCCGTTCCGGCACAAACGTGGCCGTGCCGAGGGAATTGCGGCTGCTGTCATACAGCTCCAGGCTCACCTTGTCCAGGCTGCCGACCAGCAGCGTCAGGTAGGTGAACGGTTCGTCCACGGAAACGGGTTCATCGGTGTAGAGGCTCGTGCCGTTCTCGCTCTGCAGCGTGTAGTAGGCTGCGCCCACGGAGCTGTCGAGCGTGAGTTCAAGCGTGCTCGTGCTCACGGAACCGAGAGAGGAGGTCGTGATTTGATAGGTTCCGATCTCCTGAGGCTCGGCCGTTTCCACGGGCTCTTCCTCCTGCTGCACGGGCAGCACGTCCCGCGGGACGGTAGTGTCGATCTCACACTCGCACAGGAAGCCGTCCTCGCCGTAGAGGCGGACAGTGAGCATGCTCGTCTCCTGGTAATCGAGCGCCAGGTGGCGGAGCTGTTCATCCGCCGGGGTGCGCTCGCCGATCTGCGTGCCGTTGTACCAGATTTCGAACTCGGTGATGGCCGGCTCGAACGTTTCCGGAATTTCCAGGCCGAACACGAACACCAGATCCGAAATATCGGTGTAGATGTAATAGTGGGGCGTCGTCGCATCGTCGATCACGTAGCTGTCGCCGCCGGTGCCGGTGTCCGTGGAGAGGGACGTGCCGGAAAGATAGGGGCTGATGGCGCCGCATGTGGTGGCGTCGAGATCGTAGAGCAGCTCATTGTAGGATGCGAGCGCGTCGATGAGATCGAGCTGGAGGCTCTGGTATTCCTCCTGCTTCGTCTTGACTTCGCTGTACTCGGCTTTGCCGAGCTGGTTGAGCGAGGAAAGGCGTTCCAGATCCTCACGCGCCGTCTCCGTCGTCTCCGCGAGCTGCAGATAGGCGTTGCGCGCTGTGACAATCGACTCATACGCCGTGCGGATCTCATCTTCGAGCGTCTTCTGCGCCGATTCGAGATCGGAGTTCGCCGTCTCGTACTCCTTGCAGGCGGTGAGCAGCGCGTAGAGGTCGTTTTCAATGTATCGCGTGCCGCTCAGCTCACCCTTGAACCATTCCTTCGTGAAGCTGAAAAAGAGGATGCGGATGCTTCCCTCCCACGGCGCGTCAAAGGAATCGAGCATTTCATCATATTTGATCTGGAAGGCGGCGTAATCCACCGATTCGCCGTTGCGCACCTGCGTGAGAAAGCTGTTGATCCCGTTCATTTTGGAGCCGTACTGGTTCCGCATGAGCGATTCATAGGAATCAAGGTTGACCTGGGCCGTGGAGACGGCCATCTTCGCCTCGTAGATTGTCTGGCTGTCGCTCATCGCGGAATCGATGATATCCTCCAGATCTTCGCGCGGGATCTCGGCGTCCACAAGGGGGTTGGCCAGGGTATAGCCGGAACTGACATCGATGTGAATGAGATCGCTCAGCTCCTGCAGGGAAGTCTGCAGGTTGCGCTTCTGCTGCGCAAGGTCGCTCGTGAGCGTGTCCACGGAGCTCTGCATCGTGTCAACATCGCTCTGCGTCGCTTCCCCGGTCGAGAGGCGCGCCTGGTTCCGCTCAAGCTCCGCCTGCGCGGCCGCGAGCCGCTCCTCGGTGAAGGCTGCCTTTTCCTGATTGACATACGCGGAGAGGAACGATTTGTTCAGCGCGGCAAGCTCGCTGTACTCCTGCGTGGCCATCTGGTGGCGGAGCACGTCGATCTCCGTCTGCAGGTTCAGCGGTTTCACGTTCAGGTCGTATTCCTCGCTCATGTCGAGCTGCTCGGGAAATTTGAAGCTGAGCAGCGGCGTCCAGCGGAAGCTCGTGAGGTTTTTCACCTTGGCCCGGATGCCGTCCACGGCTTCGGTGTACTGGATCTGCTTGAGCAGGATCTGGTTATAGGTCTTGTTGATCTCCTCGTTGTTCGAGAGGGCCATGTTCTGCGCCTGGGAAAGCTGCAGCGTCTTGGAAGAGGCGGCCTCCGCCGGGGGAAGCGCCGCGAACGCCAGGAGCATGGCGCAGCAGAACACAGCTGTCATGACGCGGGCGAACGCCCGCCTTCCCTTTTTCATTCCTCTCCTCCTTCCTGCGAAGCGGCCGAGGAAGCGCTGTCCGCCGCCTGTGCGGACGATTCCTCCCCGCTCAGAGAAACGGAATAGAACGAAAAATCGGACGTGCTGCTGTCGCAGTAGAAGGTATAAAGCAGGCCGTCCGCCTGATAAACATAGATGTAAAGCTCGTAATTCTTATCGTAGGAGGTCACGCTGTAGACGTCGTCGAAGCCTGCGGTCATCTCCATCTCGATGTCCGGGAAGCCGCCGCTCCCCGCCTCGCTCAGGCGGCGGATCGCCACAGCCTCGCTCAGCGTGGGCCAGGTGTAGCCGAAATAGACCGGTTCGCCGAAATAGGCGGTGAGCTCGTTGATGCCGGTCAGGAGGGCATCCGTTGTGGGGAAGGAGGACTCCTCCACCACAATCTCCCCGATGGTCCACTCCGCGTCAAGCGAGTTGGAGCCGTCGTTCGCCGTGTAGACGACGCCGATCTCGTCGAGGGACACACTGTTTTCACCGGAGGCGTTGTACACGGTTGTGCCGCCGGTGTACATGGAAGCGGCCTCGGCCGTCGTCTTGCCGAGAAGCTCGCTGAAGAGCGGCCGGTCGGAGAGGAAATTGCCGGCGAAGATGGCGTTGCCCCCGCTGTTGTAAAGCGTGCCGGCACCCGATTTGAGGCCCCTGAGGAAGCCGCCCTGGTATTCCAGCACGCCGCTCTGGCGGTAAAGGGAACCCTGGCCGTTGAAGAGATTGTCCTCGAACTCGCCCTCGTAGCGGAGCACGCCGTCCTGATAAAACAGGCTGCCGGAGCCGTTGTATTTGCTGTTCTCAAACGCGCCGCTGTACACGACGCTGCCGTCTGCCCGGTAGAGGACGCCCTGGCCCTGGGCCACCCCGCCCCCCACTGTGCCCTCGTAGGCCACGTGGCCGTCGGCCGCCGTGATCTGCACATTCCCGCTGTAGAATTTCAGCGGAAGGGCATTGTAGCGGAACGAGGGGAGCGACGGGCTGGAGGCGGAGAGCATGGCGCTCACCGGCGAGAAGAACAGGATGTAGAACACGCTCAGCAGGCCGAGGACGATCACCAGCGCAAAGGCCAGCCGCTTGCTGACAAGCCAGCGGAGCACCGGGTAATAATCGCTCTGGCTGCGCGGCTTGACGTTGAGCAGCCTGGAAAAGAACTGCCGGAACGTGTTGACGCCCTTTGTCTCCCAATAGGAGCGGCTCGTCCACAGGCGGATCTTCGTCCACAGCGCCATCATCTTCGCTTTCACCACGCCGAGAAGCGTGTTGAACAGACGGAACATGTCTCTTCACCTGCCTTTCCCTGAAAATCCGGCGGCCGTGCGCCGCGGTCAGTTATTCCTCTACGCCGAACAGGCTGTATGTGACGCCGTCCGGATCGGTCTTGTGGAAAAAGTGTTCGCACGCGAACAGATACCAGCGGGCGATGCCGTCGTTCGGATTGCTCTTGAGAATGGCGGAAAACAGGTTCCGCGCGAGATAAAAGTCATCCTGACAGAACAGGCCGATTCCCTTCTGGAACTTCTCGTCATAGGAAAGGCAGAGCGCCTTTTCCAGATCGGAGCAGCCTTCGAGAATCTGATACAGTTTATATGTATATTTCCCGTCGTCGGACGAGACAAAACCGATGTAGCGCGCGGCGCACGGCCTGACAAACGATTTGAGCGTCGCCTCCGTGGCGGCCACGGAAACGCCGGTGCCGCGGAATTTTGCGGGAAGCGTCTGCAAAAAGGCGATCTCGGAGGAGGAGAGCAGCGGGAACGTGCGCTCTTCCGAGCCGACAAGACCATAGAGGAACGAAGCCCCGTGCAGCAGGAGGAAGAAATCAGGCGTATGCTCCTGCTCCTGCGCCGTCATTTCGCCCTGCAGGCCCAGCGCGAACGCGAGGCCCTGATCCGGCGATTCACGGAACAGGAATTCCATGCCGCCCGGGTGGAAGCCGCTCGAGAGGAACAGACCCCCGGCTGATGCGAGCTGCCGGTCGATCACGGCGTAGCTGTCGTTCAGGAAGGCCATGTAGCTGCCGTCGTCCACGCTGAGCCGGATCTCCTCACGGTTCTGGATGGAGAGCACGCCCACCGTGCCGGAAACGTTCGCCATGTCGCCCAGACTCGTCTCCATGATGGAGGCGCGGTCCAGAAGCTGCTCCAGGCCGCGGGGCACGAAGCGGTAGAAGGAACGGACGGTCGCGTTCGTCTCGTAATCCTTGATCCGGAGCGCGACGGACATCTCGCGCAGCGACTGCCACATGTCCCCGATCTCATCCGCCGCCGTGCGGACCGGCGCCAGCGTGAGGCCGCCCTCCGATACGGAGCGCATCCGGCGCACGAGCTGGCGCAGCGGACGCATCATGAGGAAGGAGAGCAGCGCCGCCAGCACGGACACAACCACAGCCGCCAGCAGCGGCACGGCGTAAAAGCGGAACCAGGGCTCGGCCGGCGGGCGGAGCTCCGCCCGCGTGACGAGCAGGCCCTCCGTCTCCCCGTAGCGCACGAGCGGCACGGCGGAGACGGCGCAGATCGCGCCACCCTCGCGGAAGGACACCGTTTCACCGGAGGACGGGATCTCCGGCACCTGGAGGCCGGACACCTGCGCGGCCGGCGCGCCGGCCGCCTGCCCGGCGGAGAGCAGCACCTGCATGCCGTCCGCAGACAGGATGGCGGCGGAGATTTGCAGCTCACCGCCGCAGGTCACTTCCGCCGGAAGCAGAAGCGAACGCAGCGCGGAACGGTCGCCTTCCGCCGCGAGAGCGGCGTGCAAATCCTGTTCCTCAAGCGCGGCGGCGCGCACCTGCGCAGCCGCCTGCACCTGCGCCTCGAGCGCCGTTTTTCCCCCCCCCGCGCGACAGCACGGCGGAGACGGTGCCTGCCGCCAGTGCGGCGAAGAGCGCTGTGCAGATGCAGCAGGCCGTGAAGCGCACCGCCAGCCGGTGCGCCCTGCGGCACATGAGCACGGTGAGCAGGACGGCAAACGCCAGCAGCACATAGACGGCCAGCAGGATCAGCAGGCCGGGGAAC
>ERZ1090869.1195-NODE-1196-length-12215-cov-16.602056_pt1 | contig 12215 bp, 9 predicted proteins | sample MGYA00478474_ERZ1090869 | MGnify/ENA primary metagenome ERZ1090869 (study PRJEB33644, sample SAMEA5815748) | chicken gut metagenome | biome: Chicken; feature: Gastrointestinal Tract; material: Caecum | place: Ireland | collected 2019-01-01 | study: A study of... | reverse complement strand
GCCGTGAGCTGTGCGGCGGTCTGCGCTATCATCGCGGCAAGCGCGTCGGTGCACTGCCCGCCGTGTTCGCCTATTATGACGGTCACTTCTCTTACAAGTTCGTCGCCCTCAAGGCTCGCTGCCGCCGCCATAATGTTCTGCGCACACGCGGCTGCCTGTTCGCTCTCCACTACGCCGTCAAGCGCTTTTGTAACAACGTCGGCGGCAGTCGCCTCGCCTCCGCCGCCCGTAAACTTGTCTGCGGCGGCGCACAGCGCCAGCGTAAGAGTGCCTATGGTAAGCGCCTTCTGCGCAACGGCGGAAAGATTTTCAAACGCATACAGCGCGTCGGCCGCGGCTATGCTGTGGTAAACGGCGTAAATCAGCCCTCCCGCTATAAAGCACATTGCGGTGACTGCCTTGGGCCTTTTTTTAAGCAGGGTGCGCTTTAAAAGTATGGCAAGCGCGGCGTTTGCAACCGTTATAAGCAGTACGTCCAGCCCGCAGCGGGCAAAAACTTCACACAGTTCCATACGTTACGTTCTCTCCTTTAAAGGGGGAACATATCGCATGCGGCCTGCACTTCACCCCGCGCTACCGCGCGCCGGCGCAGGTAACGGCAAACTGCATATTTAATTTTCTGTACCCCCTTTTTATATTTTTTCACCCGGACATCCTTTATATAAAGCGCCCGCGGCGCGTTCAAACATAAATCGTATAAATAAAACTGTGCAAAATTTTGCGTTTTTTCACGCAAAACTATTGACGGCGGCGCGCATGCCGCAGGCTTTAAAAATAATGCACCCGTTTTGGCTTGCAATAGGGTGGGGTTTGTGCTAAAATCAGCTGTATGAGAATGCATCGCAAAGACAATTTAGACGCCCGCCTTGCCGCCTGCGCAGACATAATGACGGGCGCCGATCTTACCGAAAAGAATATGAAAAAGGCCGCCGAAATGAAGGCCTATCTTGACTATGCGCAGCTGTTTGGCAATGTTGCCCCCGTGCACATGGAAGTCGGCTGCGGCAAGGGCGGCTTTGTAACGGGCATGGCGCAACTTCACACGAATGTAAATTTTATCGCCGTGGAAAAGGTTTCAAACGTAATAATCACCGCGTGCGAGGGGGCAAAGGCGCTCGGCCTTAAAAACGTTCACTTTATAAACTGCCCCGCAGAGGTGCTGCCCCGCTACATACGCCCCGCAAGCATTGCAAGGGTATACCTCAACTTTTCAGACCCGCTCCCCAAACTCGGCTATGCCGCCCAGCGGCTCACCAACCCGCGCTTTCTAAATATGTATGCCGCCATGCTTTGCCGCGGCGGCGAGATATGGCAGAAGACGGACAACGAGGAGTTTTTCGACTATTCGCTGCAAAGCTACTCGGAGTGCGGCTTTAAAGTGGAGGAGGTGTGCCGCGACCTTGCCGCGCACCCCTTTGAAGGCAACGTTATAACCGAGCACGAGCGCAAGTTCATGGAAGAGGGCCGCAAAATTTTCCGCGCCGTAGTGCGCGTAAACGTATAACGCGTTTTTTTACAGATAGGCAATATTCAGCGCCGTATAATGCATATGCAATATATTCCGTAATAATTTGCATAATTATTATTGGCGCGGTAATATGACGGTATAATCACTTTATAAGCAACACAAAAGGCCCCTTGCGGGGGCCTTTTTTCTGTAAAATGTATGCATGCGTGCGCGGCTGTCTGCATGCCGCGGCAAAGCTTTATTCTGCAGGCCGCGGGCAAAGCGGCGAAATTTATTTTGCAAGCAGCGTTAAAATGGCCTTTACGGCGTGCAGCCTGTTTTCGCCCTGGTCGTATACCATGCTGCGCTTGCCGTCTATCACGTCGGCGGTAACTTCAAGTCCGCGCGTTGCGGGCAGCGGGTGCATAAACCACGCGTTGTGCTTTGCATAGCTCATCAGCCCCGCGTCTACGCGGTAGGGCGCCAGCGCCTCGCGCTCGTCTTCGGGGACCTCGGTGTGGTAGCGGTAGGCGTTGGTGTATACAAAGTCGGCGTCGCGCACGGCCTCTACGGGGTTATCGGTAAAGTATATCTTGCCCATCTGCTCGGCGGCCTCAATGTTTTCGCGCTTAAGTCCGTAGTGCACGGGGCACGCCACCGAAACTTCCATGCCGCACTTTACCGCGCCTATGACAAATGAGGATGTAAGGCTGGTCGCCTTGCCCACAACGGCAAGCTTTACGCCCGCAAGCTCGCCCTTCTTTTCCCAAATGCTGAACAGGTCGGATATGGCCTGTATGGGCACGCAGTCGTCGTTGTGCGAATTTATTATGGGCATAGAGGAAATTGCGGTGAACTCGCTCAAAAGTTTTTTGTTTATGCTGCGCGTTATAAGCGCGCCCACGCCGTAGCGCGAGATAACGTTTACAATATCCCTTATGTTCTCGCCGGCGTGCATATCCTTGCTGCTGTAGGGCAGGTCAACGCAATTGCCGCCCAGCTGGTGCACGCCTATCTCAATGGCGCTGCGCGTGCGCAGCGAGGTATCGGCAAACAGCATGGCAACCGACGTGCCGTGCAGTATGTTTGTCTCTTCGTGCGCCTCGAACTTGCGCTTTAATGCCTTTGTGGCGTATAAAAATTCAAAAATTTCTTCGGTAGAGTAGTCTGTAAGGCCTATAAGGTGCTTTTTGTGAAGTATGTACGAAGGGGAGTAGCGGTTTATATCCATAATTTTTTCCTTATATCGGTTTGTATTTATCGCTTAAAGTATACCACATAATGCGGCAGATTTCAACTGTAAATTTTTACTGGGAGTTGACGAATGGTGTGTAATTAGCGGTGATGTCATTGACGCTATTGGCGCTAACGCGCAACAATAGCTATTCCGACGCCTGCGGCTCCTTACAGCCAAAGTTTCTCTCGTTGTCATTTCGAGCGGAGCGAAGCGTAGTCGAGAAATCTCAAAAAACAAGTGCTTAAATGAGAGATTTCTCCATGCGTTCGCTTCGCTCACTTAGTCGTAAGGAGCGTAAGCGATGGAGTAGCGATTGCTCGCACGAAGTGCGCAATCGCGTCAATGACAGATAATGAATATGGCAGATAATAAATAAACACACCTTTCGGGAACACTTTTTTTACTTGTCTGTCTTTGCCTGCGTGCGCGCTTCTGCCGCCATGCGCGAAAATTCGCATCCGCAGTAATTCTGTCTGTAAAGCCCGTGTTCGCGCGCAAGCTCGCAGCTCCGCAGATATCCGCCCCGCTTTTTAAAGTCGCTGTGCAGCCACTTCACGCCCTTTTCGGCGGCTATCTTTTCGCCCGTGCGGTTCAAAAGGTCGCTGCTCTTCTGCGGGCTTATCGTAAGGGTGGTGGTAAAGCAGTCATAGCCGCGCCTTGCGGCCTCTTCGGCGGTTCGCTCAAGGCGCAACGCATAGCACTTAAGGCAGCGCGCGCCGCCCTCGGGCAGGTTCTCCATGCCGCGGCACGCCTCGTAAAATTTTTGGCTGTCGTGGTCGCAGTTTAAAATGTCCGCCCAGCCCGTTTCGCTTAAAAGGCGCACCTGTTCGGCCTTGCGCACCTCGTATTCGCCGTCCTCTATGTTGGGGTTATAATAAAGCACGGTTATTTCAAAGTCATCCTTCAGCCTCTCAAGACAGGCGGAGGAGCAGGGCGCGCAGCAACTGTGCAGCAAAAGCCGCGGCTTTGCCCCGTTTTTAAGTTGTTTCAATGCGGCAATTTCGCTCTGCATCATCTTGTCGTAATCAGGTCTGTTCATGGTGCAATAACCCTGTATTCTGCCGCGCAGGCAGATAGTTTTCATTTTAAGTATATACCATTCTGCGTAAAAGTTCAAGGCTTTGGCATTTCTTTTCGGCAAGCGGCAAAAAAAGCCTGTTTTTTAATTGAAAAGGTCGGCGGAATGTGCTATTATATAGTGGTAATAAAGCAACCACACGGGCGCAGGCGCAGATATTTTCGCCCTCATGCCCAAAGAATACGGAGTAAAATAATGGCAAATTTAAAGCTTGCCGGCGTAAGCAAAATATACCCTTCCGGCAAAATGGCGCTGTTCAACGTCAGCTTTTCATCTTCGGATAGCGAATTCATAGCCATAGTAGGCGGCGCTTCCAGCGGCAAATCTACCCTTCTGCGCGTGATAGCCGGACTTGAAGAGGCCACCGCGGGCGACATATATATCGGCGACAAGCTGGTCAACGACGCAGACCCAAAGGAGCGCGACGTAGCCATGATATTCGGCTCCAACACGCTATACCCGTCGCTGTCGGTTGCCGATAACCTCGCCTTCGGCTTAAAGATGCGCAACGTGCCCGCGGCCGTCGTTCAGCAGCGCGTAAAGGTGGCGGCAGAGATGCTCGGCCTTTCGGATATACTCTACCGCAAGCCCAAGGCGCTCACCGCTTCGCAGCGACTGCTCACCACATACGGCAGGGCGATAGTAAGGGAGCCAAAGTTATACCTTTTGGACGACCCCCTTTCCGGGCTTGACGGCAAACTCAGGGAGGAGATGCGCGGCGTGCTCATCAACCTGCAGGCGCGCGTAAAGGGCACCTTTATATACGCCACCAAAAACGTTGCCGAGGCAATGAGCATGGCAACCAGGGTGGTGGTGCTTAAAGAGGGCTTTGTTCAGCAGGTAGATACTCCCCGCAACCTTTACGACTACCCCGCCAACGCATATGTGGGCTTCTTTATAGGCAGCCCCACCATGAACCTTATAAATGGCGCCACCGCCCAAAGGGAGGGCGAAGAAGTGGTGCTCTGCTTCGATGATAAAAAGCTTGCCGTTCCCGCCGCCATACTCGCGCGCTGGACGGATGCGGAGCAGTATATAGGCACGGGCAAAAAGCTGAGCATAGGCATCCGCCCGGAAGACATAACGGCAGACGGCGACGGCGCGCAGCTTGAAGGCGTTGTGTGCGGCGGCGATACCCTTGGCGACAAGAGCCTTGCGGAGATTGACATATCAAAGAATCACAGCCTTACGGTATTTTTGGAAAAGCCCGTAAAGGGCGCGGCGCACAGGATTACAATAGATACTTCCCGCCTGTACCTGTTCGACGGCGAAACGCAGCTTACGCTGCTGAAGCGCGACGAAGGTTACATTGCCGACGCAAAGAATACCGAGGCCGACTTTGTTCCCCTTTCAAAGGGCGAGATGGACGAGCGTATAAAGCAGTTCGCCCCTCCCGAGGTAAAAAAGGCCAAAAAGCGCTGAGCAGATTTTTTCGCGGCGCTGCCGCAGCCAATATTTTTTCACAAAGCAAACTTATATAGCATGTGCCGCGAAAACAATTCGCGGCATTTAAATTTACTTTGTTTAACTTTATCGCCCGCGGGCGATAATATATAATAGGTCTTATGTGGGATACTCTTTTAGACGCGTTTTTAGATACGCTTAAAATATTCCCGTTCATCTTTGTGATATATGTTCTTATAGAACTTCTGGAACATAAAACTTCCTTCACAAAGGATCACGCCCGCCTTCAGGGCAGGCTGGCGCCGCTTATCGGGGCGGCCACGGGGATCATACCGCAGTGCGGCTTTTCGGTAATGGCGGCAAAGCTGTACGACAGGGGGCTGATACGCACGGGCACGCTGCTGGCCGTGTTCCTTGCAACGTCTGACGAAGCGCTTATAATCCTTCTGTCCGAAGGCTCAAAGGCAAACGTAATAGTGCCGCTCATCGTTATAAAGATGATAGTGGCGGTGGGCGTGGGGTACGGCGCAAACTTCCTTCTGCCTGACGAAAAGTTGCAGATAGCCCCCCTCAGCGAGGACGACATACACGCCTTTTCATGCGGGCGCGAGCACGATGGCAAGTCTGAACTTAAGGTCTACCTGCTCGACCCGCTCGTTCATTCCCTCAAAATAGCGCTCTACCTTTTAATAGTAAATATTGTGCTCGGCTGCATAATCTACGCCGTCGGCGAAGATCAGATATCCTCGCTGCTCATCGCGGGGCCGTACCTTCAGCCGTTCATATCGGCGGCAATAGGGCTTATCCCCAACTGCGCCTCAAGCGTTATAATAACCGATACCTATATAAACGGGCTTATGACGTTCGGCAGCTGCGTGGCGGGGCTGTGCGCAAACGCAGGCCTCGGGTTTGTGGTGCTGCTAAAAAACACCAAAAAGCTAAAGCGCAACATACTGCTTATAGTTGCAACCTACGTCATTTCGGTGGCGGCGGGCGTTATAATCAACTGCATAGCCATGCTGCTCGCTTAAAGGCCCGCACACGCACGCCGTATATGTGGCAATAAACAAAAAAAGAGCAAAAACGGGTAGTTTGCCCATAATTTTCGGGCATAAATCGTTTGACAGCCCGCTTAAAATTTTGCTATAATACAAAAGCTTTTAAAAAGAGCAAATAAGTGCTTAAGGCGAAGGAGGGTAGAAAAAGGCATGTCAACCATCAGAGTAGGCGAAAACGAATCTGTTGAGAGCGCTATCAAAAGGTTTAAAAGAAAGTGCTCGCGCGACGGCATAATCGGTGACCTCCGCAGAAAGGAATTCTATGAATCCCCTTCCGTAAAGCGCCGCAAAAAGGCCGAAGCCGCAAGAAAGCGCAACAAGAACTAAGGCAAAAAGGTCTGGCTGACGTAACGTCGGTCGGGCTTTTTCTTTTGCATTTTTGTCGCTTTTTTGCGAAAAAAAAGGAGTTGCCATGGAAAGTATAAAGTCTATCGCACGTCAGGCAAAACAAAGGCTTAAAAACAACTTCTGGGAAAATTGCAAAAGCAACTTTAAACAGGGCGAACTTCAGGCAAAAAACTTAGGCCTGAACGAGCGCCGCGTTAAAAAGTACATCGGCGTAAAGGTACAAAGGCAAATAAAGGGGCAGGCGCCGGACGAATTTTACCTTAAAGTAAAGGCCATGCTGGACGAATACGGCGAGGTATCTGACGCCATAGGCAGGCTTACGGATAGGGAATACTACGCCACGCTCTCTTATGAAGAAAAGCAGCGCTATACATTGGAACTTTCTGAAAAGTATTTAAAGGCGCTTGAAAGGTACCGCAGGGAAAGGGATATGGACGTGTGACTGCGTATAGTCAGCGGGCGGGGAGGTGCGAAAAATATTAAATATATAGCTCTCTCCATGCGTTCGCGTTGCTCACTCAGTATGGATGACAGAGTGGCAGCAATATTCGTGTGGCCGTATCGCCTTTAAAACTTGTTTTAAGTTTGGTACGCGGCGCGCAAATTTTTTGCGCGCCGCGTAAGTTTGACTCGGTTTAAAAAATTGTGTTTTATGCCTGTATGTGGTATACTGTAATGGTAACAACTGTTTTGCAGTTTACCGCAAAATCACGGCAAAGATTTTGCTTTAGCAAAAGATTTGCGTGAACTATTAAAATAATTAACGTGCGCAAGGCGAATTTAGTTCGCCGATAAGCGCGTCTACATTTGCGGCGCAAGCCGGCTCACCGGAAGTGAATGGCGGCATTTCTATAAAGGTGGGCACTACAAAAATGCCGCCAGAGAAACATGGTTTCTCAAAATCACGAAATTTTTCGGGCGCGGCCCGAACGAAAAATTTGTGAGAATTTTTATGGATGAATTACTTGATAAACTCAACCACGAACAGATTGCCCCGGTAAAGGATACCGAAGGCCCCGTGCTGGTGCTCGCGGGCGCGGGCAGCGGAAAGACGCGCGTTTTAACATCGCGCATTGCGTACATACTCAGGGAGGAACTTGCCTCTCCCCGCCAGATACTCGCCATAACGTTCACCAACAAGGCCGCTGCCGAAATGAAGGAGAGGGTGCGCCTTATCTGCGGCGACGTGGGCGACATGTGGATATGCACCATACACTCCATGTGCGTGCGCATATTGAGGCGGTATCCCGCTGAGGCGGGCATAAAGCCCGACTTTTCCATATACAGCGAAACCGAGCGCAAGAACATAGTAAAAAAGTGCCTCAAGGAGCTGGACTTTGACGACGAAAAGATGCTCAAATCTGCGCGCTTCCACATAGGCAACGCCAAGATGCTCGGCCTGGAGCCCGACCAGTACGTCCGCAAACACGCCCACGAAGACAAGATAGAGGACTACATGCGCGTATACCGCCGCTACGAACAACACCTGCACGAAAACAACGCGCTCGACTTCGACGATCTTCTGCTGTATGCCCGCCGCCTTCTGCGCGGCAACGCCGAGGTGCGCGAGTACCTTTCAGACAGGTTCAAATATGTGCTCGTGGATGAATTTCAGGACACCAACGCCGTTCAGTACGACATAGTCAAACTGCTGACTCAGGTGCACGGCAACCTGTTCTGCGTGGGCGACGACGACCAGTCGATATACGGCTGGCGCGGCGCCGAGATAGAGAACATTCTGCGCTTCGACGACGACTTCCCCGACGCAAAGGTGTACAAGCTGGAGCAAAACTACCGCTCCACGGGCAGCATACTTTCGCTCGCCAACGAGATAATAAAGAACAACGCAGGCCGCCGCGGCAAGACGCTGTGGACGGAGGCGCCCGAGGGCGAAAAGCCCGTTTACTACGCCGCAGAGGACGAACTTTCAGAGGCGCTGTACGTTGCGCGCACCATAACCGACCTTGTGCTGAACAAGGGCTACCGATACTCCGACTTTGCAATTTTAATGCGCATAAACGCGCTCACCCGCTCGTTTGAACAGGAGTTTGCAAAGTACAACATACCCTACAAGGTGTTCGGCGGCCTCAAGTTCTTCGAGCGCAAAGAGATAAAGGATGTGCTTGCATACCTGCGCCTTATATCCAACCCGTTCGATAACGAGGCGTTCACCCGCATAATCAACGTGCCCCGCCGCGGCATAGGCGGCAAGACGATGGAGGTAATGGAGGGCTACGCCTCGCAGAACGGCTATTCGCTGTACGATTCGCTCACCGACTGCGAACAGCTGCCCCTGAACCAGGGCATGAAAAAGCGCCTTTCAGACTTCCGCTCTATAATAAAAGACCTTATAATATCGTCGCTTGAAACGCCCGTCAACGCTTTTGTGCGGCAGGTGATAGAAAAGACCGATTTAAAATCTGCCTGCGAGGACGAAAACGACCTTGCCAACATAGACGAATTCGTCGCCTCGGTAGACGATTTCTCCCGTTTAAACCCCAATGCCACCCTGAGCGAATACCTCAGCACGGTGACGCTGTATTCCGACACCGACGAGATGGACGAGAGCGACTATGTAACGCTTGCCACCATACATTCGGTAAAGGGGCTTGAATTCCGCGCCGTGTTCATTTCGGGGCTGGAGGACGGCATAATGCCTTCTTCCCGCGCGGAAAGCGAGGGCAGGGAACTGGAGGAGGAGCGCAGGCTGATGTACGTTGCCATCACCCGCGCCGAAGAGAGGCTGTACCTCACCCGCGCCAAGGAACGCAACCTGTACGGCCGCCGCGAACGCACGGCAATGTCGCGCTTTTTAAAGGAGCTCGCCCCCAGGCTGGGCATAAAAGATACGCCCGTTTATGCGGGCAACCGCTACTCGGGCTACGGGCGCGGCGAATACGGCGCGCAGCGCTACGGCGGCGACTTTTACGGCAACCGCGGGTATTCACGCCCGCAGGAGGCTGCCGGTGCCGAGGACAGGGGATATTCCCGCTCGCTCTATTCTTCGGATGAAGATTTCGAAAGCCGCCCCGCAAGTTATTCCAGCCCTGCAAAGTCGTTCGGCGGCTTCGGCGGGTTCGGGGGCGTCGGCGCCAAAAAACCCGCCTCGGGCGGAAAGTATACCGTCGGCATGAAGGTTCGCCACGCCAAGTTCGGCAACGGTACGGTAGTTGCGGTAAAAAACGGCGGCTCTGTAATAAACGTCGCCTTCGACGGGCAGGGGATAAAGGAGTTGTCCGCCTCTCTCGCCCCGCTTACAATTATCAACTGACATGCTTTCCCTTGCATAAACTTCGCAATACTTTGTCGCGCTTGCGGGTCTGTTCGGTCATTTACGCTATAGTAAACTCCCTCACAGCTTTCCGCGCGCTTTCTTGCCTCCCTTGCCAAAGGGGGGAAGGCTTGCCAAAGGCAAGCCAGGGGGGATTTTGCTCGTTTCTTCAAGGGTTATCGTAACAGGGAGCACTGGAACGAGGTGCAAATGCTCGCGCGCCTTGTCTTGCTCGTATCTGTAAAGTTATTAGCTACAACATAAAGCGGTGAAAATATTTTTCGGTAAAAATCATGGACAGAATGCGCGAACTTGTAGATAAACTAAATAAATGGGCGCACGAATATTACGTGCTGGACGACCCTTCCGTCCCCGACAGCGAGTACGATAAGTACTACGACGAGCTTAAAAAGCTTGAGGAGCAGACGGGCACCGTTCTTCCCGACAGCCCCACCCGCAGGGTAGGCGGCGAGCCGCTGAAGGCCTTTTCGCGCCATGCGCACATCGCCCGCCTGTACAGCCTGGACAAGGCCGTCACCTCGGAGGAGCTGGAGGCCTTTTTCACCCGCGTAAAAAAGGTGGTGCCCGAGCCCGAATACACCGTCGAATACAAGTTCGACGGCCTCACCATGTGTTTAACTTACGAAAACGGCGCGTTCGTGCGCGCAACTACCCGCGGCAACGGTGTGGAGGGGGAGGATGTCACCGCCCAGTGCCTGACCATAAAGTCGTTCCCGCTCGCCATACCCTATAAGGGGCTGGTGGAGGTCAAGGGCGAGGCGGTCATCCGCCTGAGCGTGCTGGAAGAATACAACAAAACGGCAGCCGAACCGCTGAAAAACGCGCGCAACGCGGCCGCGGGCGCAATACGCAACCTCGACCCTTCGGTCACCGCTAAGCGCCGCCCCGATATATATTTTTACGACATAAACTACATGCCCGAAGGCATGCCCGCCACCCAGGCGGACTGCTATGCGTGGCTCAAAGACCAGGGCTTTAAGGTGTTCCCCTTCCTGCGCGTGTGCAAAACCGAGGCGGAGGTGGCGGACGCCATAAACTATATAGAGGTGGAGCGCCGCAACATAGACGTGCTCACCGACGGCGCCGTTATAAAGCTCAACAACGTGCCCGCGCGCGAGGTGCTGGGCAGCACAGATAAGTTCCCCCGCTGGGCAATAGCCTACAAGTTTGAGGCGGAGGAGGTGGTCACCACCGTGCGCAACGTGCGCTGGCAGGTCGGCCGCACCGGCAAACTTACCCCTCTTGCCGAACTCGCCCCCGTAGACCTTGCGGGCGTTACCGTGCGCAGGGCAACGCTGAACAACTACGGCGACATATTGCGCAAGGACGTAAAAAAGGGTAGCAAGGTGCTTATACGCCGCTCTAACGAGGTCATACCCGAAATTTTAGGCACGGTGGAACACGTTGAAGGCAGCGCCGATATCCCCAAGCCCACGGTGTGCCCCTTCTGCGGCACTCCGCTTGTAGAAAACGGCGCAAATATCTTCTGCCCCAACACCGACTGCCGCCCCAGAATAGTGGCAAAGCTCGAACATTTCGCCTCAAAGGGCGCAATGGATATAGAGGGGCTTTCGGAGATGACGGCAGGACTGCTGCACGACAAGTTCGGACTTAAAAACGCGTCCGAACTGTACCTGCTTACCAAGGAAAAGCTGCTTGAGCTTGAAGGCTTTAAAGATAAAAAGGCAGAAAATTTAATAAACGCCATAAAAAAGAGCAGGAACGTGACGTTAGACCGCTTTATATACGCCCTGGGCATAGACGGCGTGGGCAAAGTTGCCGCCGCCGACCTTGCAAAGACCTTCGGCGACATCTCCCGCCTTGCCGCCGCCGACCGCGAAAGCCTGCTCGCCCTTGACAACATAGGCGAAGTTACTGCCGATACCATAGTGGGGTGGTTTAAGGACGGGGCCAACATGGCAGAGTGCAACAGGCTGTTGCTGTACATCACGCCGCAGGCCAAAAAGGCTGTTGAAGGCGGCATATTGGCGGGGCAATTCGTCGTACTCACGGGCACGCTGCCCACATACAAGCGCAGCGAGGCGCAAAAGCTCATAGAAGAAAACGGCGGCATATGCCAGTCCTCGGTGACGGGCAAAACTACGCTCGTGCTCGCCGGCGAGGAGGCGGGCAGCAAGCTTGAAAAGGCGCAAAAGTTGGGCATAAAAATAATAGACGAAGCTCAGTTCAGGCAGATGCTCGGCATAGAGGGGCAATAGGGGAACTTTGCGTAAATTGACCCGCATATATGCCTTAAATAATTATATAGAGTATAGTAAATTATATAAAATATAATGCCGCGGCAACGGGCAGGTTAAGCTCTTTGCCTATCGCTTCGGCAAGCAGTTCGG
>ERZ1090869.1186-NODE-1187-length-12276-cov-6.140005_pt1 | contig 12276 bp, 9 predicted proteins | sample MGYA00478474_ERZ1090869 | MGnify/ENA primary metagenome ERZ1090869 (study PRJEB33644, sample SAMEA5815748) | chicken gut metagenome | biome: Chicken; feature: Gastrointestinal Tract; material: Caecum | place: Ireland | collected 2019-01-01 | study: A study of the... | reverse complement strand
CCTCGTCCTCCAGCCGCCGCGAGATCACGTCCTCATCCGTTCCCAGAATATCCGACAGCAGAAGTTCATTCCCGTCCCAGTCCACGTTCAGAGGTTCGTCAATGGAAACTTCCATCTTCGTCTTGCTGTTCCGCCTGAGATACATCAGTATTTCATTTTCGATACAGCGGGACGCATATGTCGCAAGTTTGATATTCTTCACCGGGTTAAAGGTATTGATCGCCTTGATCAGGCCGATCGTCCCGATAGAGATCAGGTCTTCCACTCCCACGCCTGTATTATCAAACTTCCTGGCGATATACACTACCAGTCTGAGGTTATGCTCAATAAGAAGCGCTCTCGCCTCCTGTTCCTGATCCGTTCCCAGCTTACTGATGACATACGCCTCTCTCTTCGGCTCCAGCGGCGCCGGAAGAACATCATTCCCACCAATATAATACAGTTCCCTCGGTCTTGAGAGAATAAATCTCTGAAACATCTGAAACGGATGATAACTGACTTCTGCTGCTGATCTGCTCATATAGTGCCCCCTCCTAATGCAATAATCTGGAATTCAACAGTACTTTGTATTCCTTTCCCAAAGCGGAGGGTTCAAAGGCCAGGGCGATTACTGGCTTTTTAATTCGGACCTCTTCTCCCGGGGCGCGGATACAAAGCTCATCCAGCGTGACTGTCAGCATCAGGCACTGTTTCTGTCCCACTGTACTGCAGGACAGATATCGTGGTCTGAGGCCGACAATCTCTGTACATTCCAGCTCCCCTGGGTTCTCTTTCAGGTGTTTCAGTCTGACTGTCAGTTCTTCCGACAGTATTTTTTTCAGCGCGTCTGCCTCTGCCACAGAAACCGGCGAGCCGTTCACAGGATCGGTAAGCAGATTCCCGGTATCGTAGAATCCGTATACGTCCTGTTTTTTTCCATGCCAGGACAAAGTAACCGGATATATATTTTTTCTTCGGATCCGGAAAGCGTCTCCCACACAGACGGCAGCCCCCGTCCCCGCGTATACGCAGAGGGCGCAGAGGAGAAAAGTCCTCACAGAGCCCTCTCCGTCCTCGAGAGCTTCACGAAATCCGCCCCAGAGAAACGCCGCGGCATACAGCATAAACACAGTATTCAGAAGAAGGGCGCCTTTCTTTACGCCGAATCCGATCCGGATCATTCCGGCGGCACAGAGTCCGTGCAGGATAACGGCAGCCGGAAAAGCTTCTTTCGGAAACCAGAGAACAAGGCAGGAAAAAAGAGCTCCCACAAGAGCTGCCGCAAGACATCTTCCCGGTCTTCTCCTCAGTCCCAGTGCCATTCCCAGTACCCTCAGGAGAATATAATCCATCAGAAGATTTGCCCCGAAGACAACGTCTATGTAGATCTCTCCAGACATAAAAAGCCCCCTATGACCTGTCACTCCTTCACTTTGGTAAGTGAATTCATTATAGGTGATAGGGGGTGCGTATTTTGTCAAAATAACGTGGTTATGTCCCAGAATTTCTCGTGAAATTACGACATTATATTTTTCTGATGGAGGACCTCCATCATCGTCCGCAGTTCCTGTATCGGGAACTGACCAGGTGCGGAAGCCGCTCCTACTGTGGCGAAAGTCACCGCGGAACCGAAATTCTCTCCCGCGATACGGCTGATAGATCCCAGGCCGCCCATGGCCATGGAGATCACCGGCTTGTCCGTGTATTTATGTACCATTTCGCTTGTTACCTGCATAATGGCCGCCACATCGTCAAACTCATCGGGCATGACCGCCATTTTCAGAATGTCCGTTCCGGTTCCGTCCATCTCCTTAAAACGCTCCAGCAGAACCTCCCTGCCGTCGGTCTTCTGAAAATCATGGCTGGAACCGATAACCTTCACGCCGGCTTCCTGAAGCCGGCGGATAAGCTTCTCCGGCTGCTCGCAGGAAAAGATTTCCACATCCACAATATCCGCAAATCCGCTCCCGGCCGCAGCCAGATTAATACCTTCGTACTCCTCTGAAGAAATCCCGGCTTTCCCGCCTTCTTTCTCTGTACGGACAGTAAACAGAAGAGGGATACCGGAAAGGATCCCGGCAATGCCCCCCATTGTGTTTACAAGCCTGTCTGTATCGGACAGATTTTCATAAAAATCCGCTCTCCATTCAGCCAGATCTGCTCCGGCTTCTTTTATTTTTTCTGCTTCCTGAAACAACTCCTCAGCCGTACCGCCGGTAAGAGGCACGCAGATTTTGGGCTGTCCGTCGCCCAGGCAAAGCGTTTTTATCATGATCGGTTTTGTCATATCTTATTCCGTCACTTCTACTTTTCTGTTTTCTCTGTTACTGATCTCTTCTTTTATGGAAGCGATAAACTCATCCAGGGATTTCGCTCCCTCGTCGCCCAGGAAGCGGCTGCGCACAGCGACTTTGCCTTCTTCCTCTTCTTTTGCGCCTACAACAAGCATATAGGGGATCTTCTGAAGACGGGCTTCACGGATCTTATAGCCGATCTTTTCCGCGCGGGAATCCACTTCCGCACGGATGCCTGCGTCTTTCAGGGCTCCCAGGACTTTCTCCGCATAGTCCATATGTTTCTCAGAGATCGGAAGAACTTTCACCTGTACAGGAGCAAGCCAGGTGGGGAACGCGCCGGCAAAATGCTCGATCAGGATACCAATGAATCTTTCAATAGAACCGAAAGCTACTCTGTGGATCATGATGGGACGGTGTTTCTCACCGTCGGCGCCTGTGTATTCGCACTCGAATCGCAGCGGAAGCTGGAAATCAAGCTGAATAGTTCCGCACTGCCAGGTTCTTCCGATGGAATCCTCCAGATGGAAGTCAATCTTCGGTCCGTAGAACGCGCCGTCGCCTTCATTGACTACATAGTCAAGGCCCAGATCATCCAGCGCGCCTCTTAAACCTTCTGTAGCCATCTCCCAGTCCTCATCGCTTCCCATGGAATCCTCCGGACGGGTGGAAAGCTCTACATGGTATTTGAAACCAAAGAGCTGGTAAACGCTGTCGATCAGCTTGGCCACGCCCTTGATCTCATCGCGGATCTGCTCCGGCATCATGAAGATATGGGCGTCGTCCTGTGTGAAGCAGCGCACACGCATAAGTCCGTGAAGCTGTCCGGATTTCTCATGGCGGTGAACAAGGCCCAGCTCGCCCATACGCAGGGGAAGATCCTTGTAAGAACGGGGTTCTGATTTATATACCAGGATACCGCCGGGGCAGTTCATCGGCTTGATGGCAAAATCTGTATCGTCGATAACCGTGGTGTACATGTTTTCTTTATAGTGATCCCAGTGTCCGGAAGTCTCCCACAGATGGCGGCTCAGCATGATCGGCGTAGAAATCTCCACATAGCCGGCTTTCTCATGGATTTCTCTCCAGTAATCCAGAAGCGTGTTCTTCAGAACCATTCCTTTTGGAAGGAAGAACGGGAATCCCGGTCCCTCCTCACGCATCATGAACAGACCCAGTTCTTTGCCCAGCTTTCTGTGATCGCGCTTCTTCGCCTCCTCCAGACGGGTGATATACTCATCCAGATCGGCTTTTTTCGTGAAAGAAGTACCGTAAATCCTGGTAAGCATTTTGTTCTTCTCGCTGCCTCTCCAGTAAGCGCCGGCAAGACTTGTAAGCTTAAATGCTTTTACCGGTTTCGTGGACATCAGATGCGGTCCGGCGCAGAGGTCCACAAACTCTCCCTGCTGGTAGAAACTGATCTCAGCGTCTTCAGGAAGGTCTTCGATAAGCTCTACTTTGTAGGGTTCGTTTTTCTCTTTGAAGTATTCAATCGCCTCAGCTCTCGGCTTTGTAAATCTTGTGATGGCAAGATTTTCTTTGACGATCTTTTTCATTTCCGCCTCGATCTTTGTAAGATCCTCAGCGGTGATGGATTCTTCGCTGTCAATATCGTAATAGAAACCGTCGTCGATAGACGGTCCGATGGCGAGCTTCACATCCGGATAAAGACGTTTGATCGCCTGAGCCATGATATGAGATGTGGTATGACGGAAGGCGCCTCTGCCTCCCTCACTGTCAAAAGTAAGGATATTCAGTTCACAGTCCCTGTCCAGCATGGTACGGAGATCCACAACCTCTCCGTCCACTTCTCCCGCGCAGGCAACCCGCGCCAGGCCTTCGCTGATATCGGCTGCAATATCAATGACGGATTTCGCTTCAGAATATTCCTTCTTCGATCCGTCTTTTAATGTAATAATCATTTCGATTACCTCCTTCAATTTTATATCATCCGGGACGACTGCCCCGGATGATATTCTGACCGGATTTTCTTGCTGACTCCTCCGTCAGATTATTTTATTTAAAGTACTCGACGCCGGACTCAAAGATACGGATATCCTGTTCTCCGTAAATGTTTACCGCAACGCCGTTGTCGCGGCGCTCGCTGTGCGCCATTTTACCCAGCACACGTCCATCCGGACTGGTAATACCTTCAATGTTCATATAAGAGCCGTTGACATTCCACTCTTCGCTGGCATCCAGTTCTCCGTCTGCAGTTACATACTGTGTCGCCACCTGTCCATTGGCAAACAGCTTCGCGATCCACTCGTCATCCGCGACAAAACGTCCTTCGCCGTGAGACGCCGGATTACAGTATACGCCGCCCAGCTCTGCTTTCTGCAGCCACGGGGACTTGTTGCTGACCACTTTCGTATAAACCATCTTCGAGATATGACGGCCGATGGTGTTATAAGTCAGTGTGGGAGAATCCTCTTTCTGCCCGCAGATCTCGCCGTAGGGAACAAGTCCCAGCTTGATCAGCGCCTGGAAACCGTTGCAGATTCCAAGGGCAAGACCATCTCTCTCATTCAGGAGCTTCATAACCGCTTCTTTGATCTTCGCGTTCTGGAATGCTGTGGCAAAAAATTTCGCGGAGCCGTCCGGCTCGTCGCCCGCGGAAAATCCGCCGGGGAACATAATGATCTGCGCCTGGGAGATCGCTTTTTCAAACACCTCCACAGAATCACGGATGTCTTCCGCCGTAAGATTACGGAATACCTTCACGTCCACTTCCGCTCCCGCCCGTTCAAAAGCGCGGGTACTGTCATACTCACAGTTAGTTCCGGGGAATACCGGAATAAATACTCTCGGCTTCGCCACTTTATGGTTGCATACATAGATCCTGGACGTGCGGTATACGCCGTCTTCGATCACGCTGTCCGCGTCCGCGGGTTTCACCAGGATTCCTGTAGGTCCGTCTGAGTTTTCGTCAGATACGGTACGGAACACTCTCTCCAGAGTTCCTTTCCATGCTTTCTCGGCCTCGCCCAGGGAGATCTCCGTGCTTCCGTAGGAGAATTTTCCGTTGGCAGTTACTTCACCGATCAATGTATAGGTAATGGAAAGAGCGCCGACTTTGCCATCGGGAACTTCCAGAATAAGGTCGCCGAAGCCTGGAGCGAAGAAGTCTCTCGGATCCAGATTATGCTCGATCTTCACGCCGAAGCCGTTTCCAAAGGCCATCTTGGATACAGCGGCGGCAATACCGTGACGGTCAAGGGCGTACGCGGAAAGTACATAGCCCTTCTGCATATCCTCATGAACTTTGCCATACTGCTCCATGATCCCCGCATAATCCGGAAGATCATATGCGTCTCTGGGAGCCTTGAGCCATACCAGTTTGCTTCCGGCTTTTTTGAACTCCGGAGTGATCACATCCTGAAGTTTCCCCGTGTCTACGGCAAAGGATACAAGTGTAGGCGGAACGTCAATATCGTTAAAGGTTCCGGACATACTGTCCTTGCCTCCGATAGAGGGAAGGCCGAATCCGATCTGCGCCGCGTACGCGCCAAGCAGAGCCGCAAAAGGCTGGCTCCAGCGCTTCGGATCCTCCGTCATACGGCGGAAGTATTCCTGGAACGTAAACCGGATCTTACGGTAGTCTCCTCCGGAAGCCACGATCCTGGCAACGGATTCCGTCACCGCGTACGCGGCTCCATGGTACGGACTCCAGGAAGAAAGATACGGATCAAATCCGTAACTCATCATGGTTACGGTATTGGTGTTTCCGTTCAGAACAGGCACTTTTGCGATCATGGCCTGCGTCTCTGTCATCTGATATTTGCCTCCGTGGGGCATAAGCACGCTCGCGGCTCCGATGGAACCATCGAACATCTCCACAAGGCCTTTCTGGGAGCATACGTTCAGATCGGCCAGGGTTTCCAGCCATTTCGCCTTCACATCCGGCACATCCCTGCGCTCTGTCAGGATACAGCCGTTTCTGTCCGGAATCTCCACTTCCACGGCAGTCTCCTGATGAGCGCCGTTGGTGTCCAGAAACGCGCGGGAAATATTAACAATTTCTTTCTCTCTCCATATGAGGACAAGTCTGGGTTCCTCTGTCACAACAGCCACGGGAACTGCTTCCAGATTTTCCTCGTTTGCATATTTCAGGAAAGTATCCACATCTTTTGGATCCACAACCACAGCCATACGCTCCTGAGATTCGGAGATGGCGATCTCTGTGCCGTCCAGACCCGCGTATTTCTTGGGAACCTTATCCAGATTCACGCGAAGGCCAGCCGCCAGTTCGCCGATGGCAACGGAAACGCCGCCTGCTCCGAAGTCGTTACATTTCTTGATGATATGGCTGACTTCCTCTCTGCGGAACATTCTCTGGATCTTTCTCTCAGTGGGCGCGTTACCTTTCTGCACTTCCGCGCCGCAGACTTCGATGGACGCCTCTGTATGCACCTTGGAGGAACCTGTCGCGCCGCCGATCCCGTCGCGGCCGGTGCGTCCGCCCAGAAGGATGATGATATCACCCGGATCGGAATTCTCACGGATTACCGCGCGTCTGGGAGCTGCGCCCAGAACTGCGCCGATCTCCATACGCTTCGCCACATAATCCGGATGATAAATTTCTTTTACATAACCGGTGGCAAGACCGATCTGGTTTCCATAGGAGCTGTACCCGTGGGCCGCTCCTCGTACCAGCTTCTTCTGGGGAAGTTTGCCCTTTAAAGTTTCCTTAACAGAAACGGTGGGGTCAGCCGCCCCGGTCACACGCATTGCCTGATATACATAGGTTCTTCCGGAAAGCGGGTCGCGGATGGCGCCGCCAAGACAGGTTGCCGCTCCGCCGAAAGGCTCGATCTCAGTAGGATGATTGTGCGTCTCATTCTTGAAATTGATGAGCCATTCCTCTTCTTTTCCGTCCACGTCCACCGGAACTACGATACTGCAGGCGTTGATCTCGTCCGACTCCTCCTGATCCTGGAGCTTGCCTTCCGCTTTCAGCTTTTTCATGGCTGTGAGCGCAAGATCCATAAGGCATACAAACTTATCGCTGCGGCCTTTATACAGTTCTTCTCTGTCTTTCAGATACTGGCGGTAAGTGTTCTCAATGGGCTCTCTGTAATCGCCTTCGTCAAATCTGACATCGGTAAGTTCTGTTGAGAATGTGGTATGGCGGCAGTGATCGGACCAGTAGGTATCCAGCACACGGATCTCTGTCATGGAAGGATCACGTTTCTCCTCGCCGCGGAAATAGTTCTGAATATGAAGAAAATCACGGAAGGTCATTGCCAGATTCAGGGAATCATATACCTGCTTCAGTTCATCTTCCGGCATATCCATAAAACCGTCGAGGATCTTCACGTCCTCCGGCTCCGGAAATACCGTAACAAGGGTCTCCGGTTTCTCCATCCCTGTCTCCCGGGAATCCACCGGGTTGATGCAGTGATGTTTGATAGCCTCAAATTCCTCTTCTGTCACAGATCCTTCTATTACATAGGTTGTGGCGGAACGGATAATGGGCTGTGCGTTCTCGTCCAGGAACTGCACGCACTGCACTGCGGAATCTGCTCTCTGGTCAAACTGGCCCGGAAGATATTCCACAGAAAAAATCCGCGCGCCTTCCGCCGCCTCGAATGTCTCCTGAAAAAGTTCGTCAACAGGGGGCTCCGCAAACACGGTTCTGCAGGCTTTCGCAAAAACTTCATCGGAAATATTTTCCACGTCATAACGGATCAGCACCCTTACCGCGGAAACAGATTTGATTCCCAGGTAACTGCTGATCTCATGCTTCAGTTCTTTTGCCTCAACGGCGTAGGCTGGTTTCTTTTCTACATAAACACGTCTTACGCTGCTCATCAGAAACTCCTTTCTTTATCGGTGGTATCCCTTCAGGCGGGAAGATGGCTTTCGGCGTTCTCAAGATATACGTTCATTACTTCATGGAAACAGCCTGCATCGGCTTTCTCCGCGAATTCCGCTTCCACAGGCATCTTGCCCAGTACCGGAACGTTCAGTTCCGCGGCAATCTCATCGATGTGGCTCTCTCCGAAGATTTTAATCTCTTTGCCGCAGTCGGGGCATTTCACATAGCTGTAGTTCTCTACAATGCCCAGCACCGGGATCTTCATCATCTCCGCCATATTGTAGGCTTTCTTAACGATCATTTTCACCAGATCCTGAGGAGAGCTTACGATCACGATCCCGTCCACCGGAAGAGACTGGAATACAGTAAGCGGAACGTCACCTGTTCCCGGAGGCATATCCACAAACAGATAATCGATCTGATCCCAGATCACGTCTGTCCAGAACTGTTTTACCATGTTGGCAAGGATCGGGCCTCTCCAGATTACCGGAGTGTCCTCAGTGGGAAGCATCAGATTAATGGAAATGACCTTGATCCCGTTTTCTGTCACCATCGGGTAAATACCGTTGTCGTCTGCCTGAGCGGCGCCCTTCAGTCCGTACATCTTCGGGATGGAAGGTCCTGTGATATCCGCGTCGAGGATACCTACCCGGAAGCCTTTCGCCGCCATACGGTTGGCAAGGGAGGCTGTCACGAAGGACTTTCCTACTCCGCCTTTGCCGCTGACTACTCCTACTACATGTTTCACATCTGACATTGCGTTTACCGCCACCCGCAGATCCTGGGGTTTGTTTCGCTGTGAACATCCTTCACAGCTGGTCTTGTCACAAGTGGTACTGTTACATTCTTTTGCCATTTTGCTTCTCCTTCTGATATTGATCTATTTCATAAATCTGTCAATTGCCTTTTCCAGTTCTTTGATCGCTTCCCGGTCTCCATGCTCCACCGCGTCCACAATACAGTGTTCGATATGATCCTGCAGGATGATCTTGCCTGTATTGTTAATAGCTGATTTCACTGCTGAAAGCTGGATCAGGACCTCTGAACAGTCTCTGCCGTCCTCCACCATACGCTTGATGGATTCCAGATGGCCGATGGCCCGGGAAAGGCGGTTCAGTACAGCCTTCGTCTGCGCATGGCTGTGATGATGTCCATGCTCTCCGTGGGAATGTGTGATCACAGTTCCGTCTTCCAGAACATGCACATGGTTTTCCTTATTCTCGCTCATGCTTTCTCCTTTCATGTACTGCTGCACAGCTGTCATTATAGCACAGCATTTAAATTTCTGTAAAGGAGCATCTCTGTTTTATCCCGGATGTGAGAATGTCAAAGATAATGGTTCCGTCTTCCAGGACCGTCTTATCATAGCTAACCTCTTTTCCCTGGAATTTTTCCTTCACATAGGTCTCCGGGTCGCTGAGTTCCATTTCCTCCACAAACACATCACGCATCTGGTTCCCGGGACATTTATTGAAAATCTCCCAGATCACTTCATATTCCTTCATATTCCGTCACTCTTCTCTTTTTTATTGTTTTGTTTCATTTTACCAGACCTTTCCTGCCATTGCAACGGCGCCGGAGAGAAGATTTACCGCCGGGAATTTAAAAAAATTTGTCGAAAATAATTGAACTTCCCATGGGAATAGCGTATAGTAGATATACATTTTAATCAGCTTATCAGATCAAAGGAGAGAGACGCCATGCAGCTTTTAAAAGACCGTATTCTTAAAGACGGAATCGTTAAACCAGGAAACATTTTAAAAGTAGACAGTTTTCTGAACCATCAGATGGACATTGATCTTATCAACGAAATCGGTAAAGAGTTCAAAGCCCGTTTCTCAGACTGCCCCATCACCAAGATCCTTACCATCGAGGCCTCCGGCATCGGAATCGCCTGTATCACAGCACAGTATTTCCATGTCCCCGTTATTTTTGCCAAAAAAGCCCAGAGCCTGAACCTGGACGGTGAAATGTACCGCTCCAAGGTGGAATCTTTTACCCATAAAAAAGTGTATGACGTGATCCTGTCGAAGAAATTCCTCGGACCGGAAGATCACGTTCTGCTGATCGACGATTTTCTCGCCAACGGCTGCGCCCTGCTGGGACTGATCGAAATTGTCCGGGAATCCGGAGCTGTTCTTGAAGGCGCCGGCATCGTCATCGAGAAAGGTTTCCAGGACGGCGGAAAGAAGATCCGGGATATGGGCGTCCGCCTGGAATCCCTTGCCATCATTGATTCCATGACAGATGATTCCCTGACCTTCCGGGAAGACTGATCCTCCCGGACCGGAAACGGCAGGTCGGCCGAATATTTTTTCAATTACATACAGACAGCCCGAAAATACAGGAATCTGTACATTCGGGCTGTTTTCATATTCTTATTTATCGTCTTCAGAAGGAGCTGTTTTCAGGCTGACTCTGGGTTTGGGAGTGGCGGTAGCCTCCGGTTCTTCCGACGGATCCGGCGTCGCGGCAGTCTCCGGCTCTTCTGACGGATCCGGCGTCACAGTAGCCTCCGGTGTGGGAGTGGCTGTGTTTTCCGGTTCTTCCGTGGGCGTGGGACTTGCCGTCGGGACCGGCGTGGGCGTTGCTTCCGGCCTCACTTCCGTTTCCGTATAAAAGCCGTTGTCGATAAGGATCTCAAAGTTGTCCCCGTCGATCACCTGCGCTTCGCAGAGATAGGCTCCTACGATCTTCACTCCGTTGTCATAGGATTCATAATCGTTGACCTCCGGATCCTCCGCTTCGGAATCCTCCTCCCGGATCAGATAAGCGTCCACCATGTTTTCGCATTCTTCCGCCGTTGTTCTGGGATCCATGAATATACTGAATTCCATTCTGCCTGAGGCGATGGTTTTCACGGCCTCCGCGTCACATCCCACTCCTGTGATCATGGGCCACGTCTCTGTTCCGGAATGGATCCCGTACTCATCCAGAACCGTTTCTATCTGAAGAGCTGCCTGGTCAAATCCTGTGCAGATCACATCCGGCGCTTCTCCCTCTTCATAAAATCCATCCAGTATCTCTTCCAGTCTGTTCGCTGCCAGACTTCCGCTCCAGCGGAGCAGGCCTGTGTCATCAAAAGATATTTTTCCTGAAGGGCATACCAGAGTTCCGTCATCCAGATACGGCTGGAGCACTTCCATGATACCGTTATAAACGAACAGTGCCTGGGCATCGTCCAGAGATCCCATAAAAAATTCTATAGTCCTGGATTCTTTATTCTCCCTGGCCTGTTCCAGTTCCTGCCGCTTTACGATCTCGTCGCCGATCTGGTGGCCCACCAGACGGCCGCCGTATGCCGTATAGTAATTCACCGCATTGGTATCCATGATCAGATCCTCATAGGAGAATACCGGAATATCGGCTTCCCGGACATCTTTCAGCACATCCGGAAGTCCATAGGGATCCACAGGCGCAATGATAAACGCAGCCACCTGTTCTTCCAGCATGTCCCTGATCTGAAGCACCTGCCTGGATATATCTCCCTGCGCGTAACAGATCACCGGCTCGTAACCATCCTCTTCCAGACTGCTCTCGAAGGCCTCCGCATCGCGGGACCATTCTTCTTCGTCAGGAAGAAGCACTGCCACTTTCTGTACATCCTCCGCTTCCTGATCGCCGTCCTCCTGCTCTGCCTCTTCAGGATCTGATCCTTTATTTTCATCAGAAGATTCTGATTTGTCTTCTTCCTTTTCATTGTCGGAATTTTTCTCATCCGAATCGTCGGAATCATCTTCCCCGTTCACTTCCGCATCCTCTGTCTTCTCGCCGTCCTCGGAAAGTTCTCCCGTTCCTTCCCCTTCTGTCTGGGCGCTTTCACTGGCGGCTTCCGTCGCCTCATTCGTCCCGCATCCGCCCATAGAAACGGCAGCAATACATAATCCCAATAAAATACCTGCTGTTCTTCTTTTCATGCTTATATCCTTTCTGTCTACACTCCCTTATATTCTCTGGCAAGAATCTTGAGATAGTCACGATAAGCCGCCGCGGTTTTTCTGGGTTTGACAATACGGACGTCTTTGCCCATAACCGTAAGCCACCCGAAGAATTCCGGCCCCTGGATCCGCGGAACAGTCACTGTCAGATATCCTTCTGTCTTGACCTTGTACTCTGCCATCTCCCCGAAATATTCTCTTATCTCTCTTTCCCGCGCCTGGGTGCACAGAAGCTTCATATTCC
>ERZ1090869.1185-NODE-1186-length-12280-cov-21.098650_pt1 | contig 12280 bp, 15 predicted proteins | sample MGYA00478474_ERZ1090869 | MGnify/ENA primary metagenome ERZ1090869 (study PRJEB33644, sample SAMEA5815748) | chicken gut metagenome | biome: Chicken; feature: Gastrointestinal Tract; material: Caecum | place: Ireland | collected 2019-01-01 | study: A study of... | reverse complement strand
AAACCATATATACATATAACCATAAATATGTATATACATATAACCATAAAACCATAAATATGTATAATTAAATTACTTTTACATTCAAAGTATTTTTATATAAATTTACTTTTAAATTCAAAGTATTTACTTTTAAATTAAAAGTATTTACTTTTAAATTAAAACTATTAAAAAAATAAAAAAGAATACCCAAGCATTACACTCGAGTATCCTATAAAAAAGAGGGAAAAATGTGAATCATATCTAATCACTATTTCTAGTGTTTAGACCCGATAAACTCAACAAATATCTGTCGAGTATACTCACTATCAAACTTTATACGTTTTCTATCATATAAAGTAATCAAGCGCTCCAATATATGTTTAGGTATTAACCTGGATTTATCCGTCATTTCATTTATGTTCCGACAAAACACCTTACTTGAATTTAATGTTTGCCTATTTTCAACATATATCACGTCACCTACATACAAAGCAACTCTATACGTAGGCATGTCCAATACGCAAAATAATGGTAGATTAGGTGGTTTTCTATCGTAATATAAGTCATCCATTGATATGAATTTATTGGATGCTATTGTTTCCTCGTAAGGGGTATTTTTAATAATTTTACCTGATATGCTTTCAAATCTTCTATCATTAAATTCCTTACTATCAGGTAAATATAGCATACACGCTAGTTTTTCTTTATTGAAATAATACCCATGTTCTTTTATATTTTTAAAGAATAAATTTAATATTCTATCTCCTTTATCCAAAGCATTTGCCGTCATAATAATTACAGTATCCTTCCTTAATCTACAGATATTTTCAACCGTGTTTACGAACTGTCTAGCTCTATCTCCTCGTACTACTTCACCAACTTCGGGAATGAATTCATCAAACACAATAGTTTTAATCTCTGTAAAGGCGTTACCTTTTAATTTATAAAATGTTGAAAGTGCCATTAAATACCCTGCATGCTCAAACGGTATATCCTCTTCACCGTCATCAAATAGTTTATAATTAATTGTACCGTCTCCACTTATTTTAATGTCATATCTTTCGTTAAATGTATTCGCATTTACAATATCTTCGTAGAATTTATAACCATCAAATTCTTTTAACGTATCAACGGCGCTTTCGGTTGGACGTACCCAAGTAAATTTTTTCTTTTGTCTAAATAATCGCTTTAAACAGTATCTTTTAGCCCAAAAACTTTTGCCTCTACCTCTTGCACCTACAATAATGAATACCCTATATCCACCTGAATAATAGCTAAACAGGTGATTTGCATTTAAATATATGTTATCATATTTCATATGTTATCACCTCAAAATTAGAGATGTAAAACTGTTATACGCAATCACCCGCCGACAATTGCTATTACTATAAATGCTCACTCCTCGTGACACGTACGCATCATCTAGTGTATAACTGAAGTAATACACCCACTACCCTAATTATATACTATTTATTCTTTTTTGTCAAATCATTAAACTTATCTTCAATCTCGTCAAGTTTTTCATCTAATTTTTCTTCGTTTTCTTTGCCAAGTTTTAATTTAGCGTATAGTTTTTTGAGTAAAGGAATAATTAAACAATTCATAATTATGACTATAAACGCAAGTATTATTTCTTCCCAAAATTCATTTGTAGGAATAAAACTTAAAATAAGGAAATCTAATAATGATTTATAAAAATTACGCATAAAAAGCACCTCACTATAAAATTTTTGTGTATATTAATTCAGAGCTATTTAGACTAGCACTTCGAACGTACCCTCTTGAACTCGTTGCAGTGAACAACCTTAAATCTGCTTCATAACTATCTACATTTGTATCAGTCGAAGTACTTAATAACGATATACTTCTGTCGCTAGAGGGGTTTCTAACTGGAAGACAAGTTATTTTTACTAAATCTTCAAGTACAAATACGATACAAACGTATAAATCAGCTACTTCATTTTTAATATTTGTGCCTGTAGACGTAGAACTTATAGTATATGCAACAGTTATTTTATATAGATATAATATATTCGTTTCTACATCGGATTTATACGTATCAATTACTAATACCATGCTATAATTTCCTATCGACATCCGAAACGTTAGGTTAGGGTCGGTAAGTGGAGTACCTACATCTACGTTAACAGTAACCTTACTTAAAGCACTACCTGCAGTCGGTGTAACAACTGTAGTTCCATTATCAGTTATATTAACTGTTTTTTCTTCGGTTGGGGTAGGTGGTACCGCAACATCAACAACCACTTCATTTAATACATTACCTGTATCAGGGTATACGTTTAAAATTTGATTTTCTGTAACACTAAGTGATTTTGACTGCTCCTCTTTAGGTAGAGGTGCACTCCCTTCAATTCCTAATATTTCAACACCTGTTTTAATATTTTCACTTTTTAAGTTGTCATCAACAATTTCAACGTAGTCAGCATCACCAACAGGTATTAAACCGGTTTTATCAATTTCTAAAACAGTATAGTCGTTTTTAGTTGCGTTACTATATTTGATGAATAGCCATTTAAAAGAATTTAACATATCATTCTTTTTCTGTGGAGTCATAAACTCTTGTGATGCTTTATACCATCCAACCCCATTGCTAATAATTTCGACAATGTTTTGATTAGTTGTACCTCTTGCAAACTGTGTTTGTGTAGCGGTTTGCTGCAACATTTCATTAATCGGATAAATACCTGTGTTTAACTGTTTACTAAATGATTTGTTTTTATTGGTATCATCTGTTATAGTTTTGAAATATTCAATATTCGCTTTACACCAGCTAAAGAAATCAAATCCAATCTCTTGTATTTGATTAGTAAAATTATCCTTAAAAGATGCTATTCCCTCATCCGAGTTTTCAAAACATGCATTACTATTTTTAAAACGTCGCCAAATCGGGGTAAAAATGTATACCCCAAACTCAGTAGGTAAAATGTAGTCCTCATTTAACATTTCGTTGACAACTAATGTCATTTGAGTAATAAACGTATTGATATCAGTATAAATATCAATTAAGTTAAACGTTAATTTTTTACTCATTATTTAAACCTCCTTTACTCGTCATTCCTTCACGTTCTGCGTACGTGCTATCCTCGATATCGTTATGAGGTGCTTTATTTTTGTATGGTTCTACGTTTATTTCAATGGTGATTTTGCTTAGTACGTCGTTATATTCAGGATAAATTTCTTTTAAATTTTCTAACCATTCTTTTCTTAGCTGTAATCCTGTTTCAAGAATGAGGTTAGTTTGATATTCGTTGCCTGTTAACTCACCCGTTGCGATGCGTTCCATCTTTTCGAACATTCCGTTATTTTTTATTCCCATATTATAACATCGGTAATTATTGATAGAAGAAAATAACTGCATGATTTTTTCAACTTCTAATTCAATACCTGTGTTAAAGATTGAATTTTTCATATTACCATCGTTGACTGCTACAATCACAGGCTCGTCGCTATTAATAGACGAGTAAATATCTTTTCTTGTTTGTTCTACTTGGTCCTCGCTTTCAACCCCGTACATTAGTTTTTTCACGGCGTTAATTAAGTTAATTTCACTCTTTGAAAGAATACTAGACATATACTCGATGATATCCCTTTGTAACACAATGCGAGGCACAACCATGCCAGAATTTAGAAGTGGGCTCCTGTCATGCAAAATTACTGCTTTTGCATTTTTATTTACTTCACCATTCGGGTAAGTTGTAAGCGGTTTGATAGGGAACGGTTCTCCGTTTACTGCAACAGGTTGTACTTCTGTTGGATATCCAAATGTATTTAAATCACCACTGTTTGCGAATGGTAAAACATAAAAATTACCTCCGTTGAAAAAACCACATAACGAACCTCTATAATATAACATTCTTTCAATATACATCGGTGGGATATTTTTTGGCAACCCACTCCATTTATAGCGAGATACGAATTGTTGTACATCCAAATCAATTAAGGAGTTAGTATAGTCTCTATTAATCGGTTGACTTAATACTTTATAATTCCCTAATCTCTTTTTCAGCATTTCAATTTGTATCCCTTGATTTTTTATCATTTCTTCATATGTTAAATATTTCTTTTTACTCATTGAATGTCTCCTCGTCTATCATATTCTGGATATTATTTTCGTTAAAATTATTATCATTTAAAGTATAGGATGTCGTATTATAACGTACTAATTTACATCCGTCGCTAAATAATCGAGATAATTTATCCAGTTGTTTATAATCTAGCATTCCTGCTTCTTTTGGTTGATTTGGTTGATTATAGTATAAATCAAAATCACCTTCAACAAACTTCAAATATGTTTTATCATATTTATTAGCAGTGATATTGATGTATTTGTTTACATTATCACTAGAAATATATTTATTTAAATGTAATCCCTTATACAAAAAATTACGCAATAACAATTCTTTTTGTAAATCAGTGGCTGAATACCATACTAAATATATACGAGGTTTTATGACGCTATTATACAACATAATATCACTTGATACTTGTATTAGTTCGTCAGGTGAATTTTCTATACTTTCTAACTGATAATTTAAATTTCTTTTTGCCGTAGCAAAGTCCATTGCACCTGTTAACAAGTTTGTTCTAAATGACGTAGCACTCGCATTAACATCTTGTGCTGCTTGAAATAAATTCGGTTCAGTGAGTGCTTTTTCAGCGGAAGCACCTAGAGAACTAAGACCCTTTACAATTACTTTATAAAGATTATTTTTTAATGTATTCATATTTGATTTATACCAATTGATGTTGCTTCCTAAAAAACGATTGAGAGCGTCCACAGTGTACGAAAGGCTAAAATTCATACATCCAACTAAGTAATTCATTTGATTAGGTGGAACATTTTTATATAATGAATTACTTGAATTAGATGCAAAATCAACATAATACGTGGATGTTTCTAAAAGTTGAGGCATTACAACTTTGAATAATAACTCTGTGTAACTACCTAACCATATCAAATTTAAATTTTTTCTATTACCCATAAAATCATTAATTGCGAGTATATTGGTATTACCTGCTATGTATGGATTTTCGGTTGTCGCTAAATCATCATTAGTAAATACATATGTACTATCACTCATTTTAGGATATCCGGTGAAATCAGTCGTTATAGGTTTGGATATAAAACTTCCGTTTAAATATTTTACATAAAAGAACCCTAAACCTGTACCATATGTATTCGCGAAAGTTGTGTTATTAATAATTAAATTTGTATCATCTATCGATGCACTACCACTTCTCATAAACATAGAATATGGATAACATTTGATAGCGTATATTCTCGATTGGTCGATACTGTTGATGAAAGTAAATAAATTTTCAATGCTTATTGTTTCATCATCTAAACCTGTATTTCTATTGATTAAATTATATACATTACTTGGAATAAAAGGACATGATAACACTGCATAAGGCAGTGACATACCCTCATACGTTGATTTATTTAAAACAACAGATTTTGCGTCAACTGTGTATGTATCGGGTTGCAAATAAACAACAACCCAAAATCTAACGTTTTGATTTAACCAACTTGTTAGAATTTCTAATCTGTAATCTTGCTCAATTGCCTTCAATCCTTTTGTCAAAGGCATTACAACTTCTTCACCTAATGGAGTATATAAATCCGTATCACCATTAATAGAAAAATTTGCTTGACCCGACGCGTTTAAAATACTATCATATGCATACCCGTATCGTATGAATGTTTCATGTGATTTCAAAAGTGATATATCAATTGATTGTTCGACATTAAACGATGCTTTAATTATATTGTATATTGTTTCTACTGCTTCAATACGTACTTTTTTCGAGGACACATACATTAATTTTTCAATTTTGTATATCCTATAATTTTCGTCAGTATTATCCGAAAAATAAACAGCATTATATTTATTCCACAACACGTTAAAAAATGAGTTATCATCTATATCGATTATAAATGATATAGAGGTCGGTTCTACATTTAAATAATTTCTATAAGTAATGTTATTAATAAAATTTACGTTAATTATTTCAACAGAATTATAAACTCCTGTGTCTTTTACTTCTTTACCGTTTGTAATCAAATAATTTTTATTTAAAAAGGGGATATTCGCTAAATATATGGAAAAAGGAAGTGCCATTGTAGCACCTCCTATTCAACGTGAAAATTAGTACACTTTATTAAAACAGCTGGTGCACGTTCAATTTGGTCACAGTAATACGAAAAATGCAAGAAGTCCTGTTGGTTTAAATTAGACGCATCAAAGAATGAAGTTGCAACTTGATAAAAGTAACCATATTGAATTTTATCTTTTGATAAAAGTAATACCTTGCCGTCGTCAATTGTTTCGTTTTCGATAAAATTCACGTTAATTTTTTGTGTAATTTTATTTGAATTTAATAAAGTTGCAAGAGTATCAACATCCATCGATGCCATTGTAGAAGGACTAATTAAACATACAATATTATCAGGTCTTTCATATGCTTCAAATGTGTCATTATCTGATGTTTTATCTGTTACATTGAGCTCATAACCCAATCCTAACTTTTGGATAACAGATAAGAGAGTTCGGTAAATTAAATTCGTGTTGTATGTTCTAACGGCGTTTAATTCAACTGCGGTTGGATTTGTTGTAGGTTTTGTTAATCCTGCAACTGTTTGGGTGGTCGGGTTATTTGTTAAAATTTCAGTAATAACTGTTTCAATATCCAATTTTAATTGTAGACGTTTCGCAATACGCATGTTATTTAGTAAATACGAAATAAGATTAGCCATTGCGTACTCATCTTCAAATCCGCCACGCATCAAATATCTATTCACGGTTAACTGGATATATTTGAATTTTGTAACAGGGATATATTGTTCTTGTATTGTAGGTGGAACGCTTGTTAACAAAGTGGATGTATTTACAACTAAATCTTTTACGACTGGTAAATCACTTGTTAAAACAAGTTTACCATCGCCGTTTATTGTGTCGTCACTTCTAAATGCTTCTAATAAAGCGTCAATATTATCACCTAATCGGTAGTTATCCTTGTAAAAGGTATAACAAATTAAATTTGATAATGTGCCAACAAATTTATTGGCATTTAAAGTAATTGCCATATTCTATTTAACTCCTTTCATAACGGTGGGTAGTATGTAATTTTGTATCATTTGTTGAGCTGTTTTGTCGTCTTTTTCATCATTAATTTGTTTCAAAAACGACATTACCTCTTGCTCGGTTGATGGAGAACCACCGAATATGCCGTAATATTCGGATGGTTCACTTTCTTTCTTCATTCTCAACAATGTAGCATACGTCCTGCGACATATTTCAACATTGTTTAAGACTTTTTTAGTTTTTTTATCACGCATTGGTTTAATAATCATTTTCCATACCCTCCAAAAAATCGTAGTCATCAACATATTTATCTTTTTTATTCTTTAGTTCTTCTTTTATTTTGTCGACACTTTCTTCTAACTCCTTTTTTTCGTTTTTTAAACGAGTATTTTCATTCACCAATTCATTATATTTACTTTGTAACTCTTCTAATTCCATACTATCACCTTCCTTATTATAACATATTTTTTTATTTTTGTAAAGAATTATCTATCTTTAAAAGTAAAAGTAGTATTTGCTAAAATTAACCCACCTTTCACACGTACAGGACGTAGTTTACCTGTAAATGTTTCACCGATTTTAAAGTTATCTAAGTTAATCTGTTTTTTTACTTCATTAGGTGCACCGCACACTTTTATCAATACGCTATCATCCTTTAATACCCCATAATAAGTTTTTTGGGCTATTACTTTGAAAAGTTTATATTCTTTTTCTAAGTCCCAGGCCCCAAGTTTCTTTTTATCGATTTCTAAACCTACTGCATCTCCAACAGTTATAATTGAGTCGGTATCGCAATAAACAAAATTATCATAATTATTTTGAATATTGATGTATAAATCATATCGGGAGTATGCTGTTGTTAGCGACGCATTAATCGTATATATCGGGTCGTCGATTGTTTTGTTAATCGATTTAAAGCACAGTATACCCGTGTCGTCTAAATACGGCTCAATTGTGTAGTGAACAGGATTGGTCGCCCATTTTCCGTAAAACGAATTTAACCTAAGTTTAGCTAGTAACCGTTTTGCACCCTCGCTATTTTGTTTCAAGAGGTAGTTTGTATCGATAAACTCAGTAAATAGTTTCGTGGACCCTCTAAACATTAAATAGTCGATAAATTCGATATATAATATATCATACGCATCATACAATAATTTCATATCAACCATAGACAAGTATAATTCAATAATTTCATCTCCTGTATCTTCAATATACTCGTTTTTTAGTTGCAAGAAACGTTTTAACATCAAGCATGGAATATGATTATCCTTTAACTTGATTTGACATTTAATATGCTGAATGTACACCGGATATTTTTTATTTTCTGGATATCTACCCTCACCCTTCACAGGAACGCCGTACGCGAATAATTCTTTCTGCATTTTAGAAGGATACATAGAGTTTTTATCATAACATTTGCAATTGCTCAATAAAATATTTTTATATTTTTTATTCACGATGCATAAACCGCCCAAATACGATTTTCTAATATAGTCATCAGTTTCTTTATCCAGTACAGGAAATAACTCAGCAAATGTTTTCTTTGTCATTGTTTTCTTATAACTTTTGAAACTGTCACTTGCTACAGTTAAAGACGACATCCCTTCTTGGTGAAATTCTTTTAGAACGCGTGCCATAATTTCTGTATCATGATTGATATAATTTATCTCTTCTTCCGTCGGAATATAACCTAATGGTCGATGCTTTTTATAATCTATTTCACCCTTTAAAATTGGGAGGTTCCAAGATTCCGCTATCTCGGCAACTGACGAAGCAATTTTCTTTTGACTATCTCTAATCTCAATTTTTGCGTTATTTTTATTCCTAATGGTAATTGAAAAAAATTGTTTTCTACTATCAATTAAGGAATTAAAATAATACGGTTGTATTTCTTTGAATTGTTTATCTGTCCAAGTATAGCCATGTGTTAACAAATACGAAATTAAAAAAGAACCATCAAATTTTAAGTTATGAAAGTAGTAGATAACGTCCTCTTTTATTTCATCAAACACATACTGAAATAAATCATCTAAACTTGTACCATATCGATGTTTGAAAGTAGCGCAGGAGCAGATATCCCATAGCCAAACGCTTGTTTCTTTATTCGCTAAATCTATATCGGAGTTTCGCGTCTCAAAATCAATAGTATAAATATTTTTAACCTTGTGCATAATCGTTTAAAATTTCTTCGAACTCTTCCTTTGTTTCAAACAGTAATGAAAAAGTTGTTTGAATATCACCAACTTTCGGTGAGGGAGTGAAAAGAGTATACAATACAGAAAAATCATTAAATAATTCACTGAATTGGTCGTCTGATAAATTATTGATAATATCTGAGTAATCAACATTAAATATATCATTCAAGTTTTTTATTAAATTATCTTTGTAATTATCTATAAATACATTTTTGGATGTGTTTACGAATGTTTCAACTCTTGATAGTCTGTCCTTAAATATGGCATAGTTATCAATTGTTTTAATATTAATACGATAACCTTTGCTAATATTATTATAGAATTTATCTTTTTCAATTTTTTTGTTTGCCTCTCTTATGAAATTACGATAGTCTCTTATCTCGTATCTAAACTCTTTTGCTTTTGCTTTCGACATCGTATTTTTTAACTTTTCAAAGAGTATTTTTTCTTCTCCTGTTAACCTAATTCTTTTTGCCATAAAAACCCCCTAAAATGGGAGTTTATCTAAATCAACGTTGTCAGATAGAAATTTATTTAATTCCTTATCATTAGCTTCTTTAATTGCTTTTATTTTGTTTTCGTCTATATCATAATCTTCGACTCTGCCGACCCAAATGACATCGTGTAGATAAATCGTATCGTTATCTTTTGCTTTTTTACGTTCTTTAGCAAAATTAATTTCATCATATTCGGCATATAAAACGTAATGTCCTTTTTCTTGTGGTCGGCAAAGATTAGTTTTCTTAAACTTAACGATAAAATAATCGTTATTTTTATTTTTTGTATAATAAGTACAAAACTTATTATTATCAGTCACTACTTCTCTTGCCGAAATTGGAAGTCTTATTAAATTGTAGTCTTCTCTTAATTCTTGGTTGTCCAAACTTCTTAATTTTTCATTTTCTTTTTTTAACATTTTTTAAATTCCTTTCTTTTTTTTCTTTTAATTCTTCTTGATATTCTAAGCAAATAATGAAACACTTTTATTTCTTTTCAAGCATGCATATGATTTTCTATCTAAATATATTTGCATGTCATTCACATTTTCTTCCCCTCCCTTCAACATGTGTATATAATGAATACATATACTCACCTCGTTTTATATAAATGAAATAGAATAAACTATATCTGGCAATTTCATTAATTTCAAACAACTTTCAAAACAAGCTTGTTTATCTTCGTCGATAAAAACTCTGTCATTATCATTATATAAACGAAATTTTATCTTTTTCCGATAATTAAATTTAGAAATGTCATCTGTTTGAACAATCTCTAAATATTCTCGATAACCTAATCGACCGAATCGGTTGATTGGTTCTCTTTTTAAAACAGTTCTATAGTAAACAGACATTAGCAATCCTCCTTTCTATAAATACATGTGAAATCATCTTTTTTGATTTCGTTACCAAAAACGTTTAAAACAATTAAATTGTTCTTAAATGCTCTACTAATAATTTTTATTGCGTTCACTGTGTTTGTTTTAGTTGTTTTGTATAAAGTGCTTATATATAAATGTCCTGTATGGATTGTAACATTTTCTACAACTAAGTTAATATCCTTCAACTTTGTGAAAGATTTTTTATCACATTCTATAGCAAATACATCATTCGCAATGTGAGTAATAATTGTTATTTTACAATCATCGCTTAAATTTAAATTTTTTAATTTCATTTTTAATCTCCTTAGTAAAACAATTTTTTAAATATACATTCTAAAACATTAACAACAATGCTATTACCCGCTTGTTTATATAATTGTGTTTTAGAATTGACTTTAGCAACTTTTTCAAAATCTTCGTCACTAAATCCCATTAATCTCCAATATTCTTTAGGTGTCAAATTTCTATAGGAATTTCCAAATCTAACACATTTCGGACCGACAGAATCATGAGCACACAAAGTGTCACAATAATCTTTTTCTTGAATTCTTCTTTTATTTTGCTCATAAGAACTTAATTTAATTCTATCAACCTGTTCAGCAGTAAGATAATATTTCTTATCAACTTCATAATCTAGCATATCTTTAAGTTTCAATTGAAGTTGAATAGGACTAGGAAAACAAAAAGAACTATATTCACCTAAAACAGAAACGCAAAACAATCTTTCCCTATTTTGAGGAATACCATAATCTTTCGAATTTAATACTTGATAAAAATTGTTGTATCCCAATTGTCCCATTGCTTCTAAATATGCATTGAAATTATGAATGTGCTTTTTAGATAATAGATTTTTAACATTTTCCCAAATAACATATTTAGGATTTAGTTTTTCTATTATTCTAATATTTTCATACATTAAGGATGACCTTGTGCCACTTCCTTTATCACCACCTTTGCCATGACCAGCAACCGAAAAATCTTGGCAAGGACTTCCCGACATTATTATATCAACTTCAATCTCTTTATCCCATTTTGTTATATCTTGTGAGTCAAAATTCGTTTCATTTATAGCATTATAACTTGCAACTGCATATTTATCAATTTCAACATAGTCTACTACTTCAAAATCAATACCTAACCTTTTTAAAGCTGCAGTACATGCTCCAATGCCCCCGAACAATTCAAGAAGTTTTAATTTTGAATTATTCATTATATCATACCTCCAAATAAAATTTTACTTCAAGACCCATTTTTCGTGCTTTTGAAATTAATTCTTGTGTTCCTATATCATTTATGCTACAAAAAATTGAAACAAATGTATCGTAAATAGCTATATAATCTACTGTAACAGTTGTTGCTTTTAGAATGTTAAATTCGGGTGCCTCAACTTTAATTTTAAAGCATTTGTAATTAAGAACTCCGTAAATAATTACTTTTTTAAATGTTTCAACATTATTTAATCTCATTTTTTTTTCTCCCTCTGTCCAGTGGCTAATCCAATTTATATTGGTATTGCTCAACTACTGACATAAATATTATAACACAATAACATAAATAATACAATAGTTTTATACCTGTCTCTTATACACATCTGACGCTGCCGACGATCGCATAAGTGT
>ERZ1090869.1181-NODE-1182-length-12303-cov-52.884063_pt1 | contig 12303 bp, 9 predicted proteins | sample MGYA00478474_ERZ1090869 | MGnify/ENA primary metagenome ERZ1090869 (study PRJEB33644, sample SAMEA5815748) | chicken gut metagenome | biome: Chicken; feature: Gastrointestinal Tract; material: Caecum | place: Ireland | collected 2019-01-01 | study: A study of... | reverse complement strand
GGTGGGGGCCTGGGGCGCGGCGGGCTTGCGGCCCAGGGCCAGCAGCTTGTTGACCGCCTTCATCATACAAAAGAGGATCAGGGCCTGGATCAGGAAATTGACGACGGAGGACGCAAAACTGGCGCCGAAGGCCGCCGCGTCCTGCAGGCTGTACCGGGCTGCGCCGGTCAGCAGGCTGATGACCGGTGTGATGAAATTGTCGGTGAGGGAAGTGACGATGCCCGAAAAGGCGCTGCCGATCATGACGCCCACCGCCATGTCCATCACGTTGCCCCGCAGGGCGAAGGCTTTGAATTCCTGGATGAATTTTTTCATAGGGGTTCTCCTTTGTGTTTTTTACCATCATAGCAAAAAACGTTCCCGGACACAAGCGCCCGGCCCTCTGGCTTTTTGCGGGCAGGGGTGCTATACTGGAACCAAACGCCCCGTGCCGGCGCCGCCCGGCACAGACGAATGCACGACCAGAAAGGATGAGAAACATGAGCACAGCCGTACAGCACGCCCCCCTGGGCTTTGGCCTGATGCGCCTGCCGCAGGCGGGGGAGCAGATCGACATCGAGCAGACCAGCCGGATGGTGGACGCCTTTTTGGAGGCGGGCTTTACCTACTTTGACACCGCCTACGTCTACAACGGCAGCGAGGACGCCGCCCGCAAGGCCCTGGTCGAGCGCCATCCCCGGGACCGCTACACCCTGGCCACCAAGCTGAATGCCCGCGTGGCCCGGGACGCCCAGGACGCCCGCAGCCAGCTGGAACAGAGCCTGGCCCGCACCGGCGCCGGGTACTTTGACTATTACCTGCTCCACGCCCTGCAGGACTCCAACGTCCGGCAGTACGATGCGTGGGGCCTGTGGGACTTTGTCCGGGAGCAGAAGGCGGCCGGCCGCATCCGCCGGTATGGATTTTCGTTCCACGGCACCCCGGCCCTGCTGGACCGCCTGCTGACCGAGCACCCCGACGTGGACTTCGTCCAGCTCCAGATCAACTATGCCGACTGGGACAACCCCGAGGTGACCTCCGGCGCCAACTACGAGATCGCCCGCCGGCACGGCAAGCCGGTGGTCATCATGGAGCCGGTCAAGGGCGGGGCCCTGGCCGCCCCGCCCCCGCAGGTCCGGGAGCTGTTCGAAGCCGCCCGGCCCGGGGCGTCCTGCGCGTCCTGGGCGCTGCGGTTTGCCGCCAGCCTGGACGGTGTGCTGGCGGTGCTGTCCGGCATGTCCGACACCGCCCAGATGCAGGACAACCTGGCCACCTTTGCGCACTTTGCCCCCATGGACCAGGGGGACCGGGCCGTCATCGCCCAGGTCCAGCAGATCCTGGCCCGCTCGGCGGCCATCCCCTGCACCGGCTGCGGCTACTGCGTCGAGGGCTGCCCCCGGCAGATCTTCATCCCCAAGGTGTTTGCGGCCGCCAACAAGCAGCTGGCCCAGGACGACCCCGCAGGGGCCAAAGAGGCCTATGCCCGCGCCATCGACGGCCGGGGCAGGGCGTCGGACTGCATCGGCTGTGGCCAGTGCGAGGCCGCCTGCCCGCAGCACCTGCCGGTGATCGAGTGGCTGCGCAAGTGCGCGGACATCCTGGAGTGACCGGCGCGGGATTGTAATAGGCGTCAAATGTTTTGTAAAATGCTTTCCATTTTTGAGCGATTGTGCTATACTGGCGGCAGGAGAGCGCCGAAGGGCGGGAAGGATGCAGCGGCGCGTCCTTCCCGCCCTTTCCGTTTGCTGGAACAGGGAGTGAGACTATGCTTGATTTTTTGGAAAAAGAAGAAGCCGTCAGCCCCGCCTTGCTGCGGGAGCTGCGGGCGTACCGGGAGGTCAACCCTCTTGCGGATGCGCTGCGCCCGCGCATCCCCAGGCCGCGTTACCACTACTACGGCCGGGAGATCTGGGAGCAGGCCATTGCGGCCCTGCTCTGCGGCAAAAACCTGCTGCTGACCGGCGGCAAGGCCACCGGCAAAAACGTCCTGGCCGAAAACCTGGCCGCCGCCTTCGGCCGCCCCGCCTGGAACGTGTCGTTCCATGTCAGCATGGACGCGGCCAGCCTGATCGGGATGGACACCTTCGAGGGCGGGGAGGTGCGGTTCCGCCCGGGGCCGGTCTATCAGTGCGCCCGCTGCGGCGGGTTCGGCATCCTGGACGAGATCAACATGGCCAAAAACGAGGCCCTGGCCGTGCTGCACTCGGCCCTGGACTTCCGGCGGGCCATCGACGTGCCCGGCTACGAGCGGATCGACATGGCGGAGCCCACCCGCTTCATCGCCACCATGAACTACGGCTATGCCGGCACGCGGGAGCTGAACGAGGCCCTGGCCTCCCGCTTTGCGGTGATCCAGATGCCCACCATCTCCCCCGAAAATCTGGACCGGCTGCTGGCGCGGCAGTTCCCCGGGCTGAAAAAGAAATACCGCAGCCAGTTCGCCCAGCTCTTTTTCGAGCTGCAAAAAAAGTGCGAGAGCGCCGAGATCTCCACCAAGGCCCTGGATCTGCGGGGCCTGCTGGACGCGCTGGACCTGATGCGCAAGGGGGTGCCGGTGGGGGCGGCCCTGGATATGGGTATCACCAACAAGGCCTTCGACGGGTACGAACAGGGCCTGATCCGGGACGTGGTGGCGGCCCGCATCCCGGCCCGGCTGGACGGCGCCAGCCTGTTTGAGGGGTGACGGCGATGCTGACCCAGCATTACAGCGCCCAGCAGCGCCGCGCCCTGAACCAGATCTGGAACGCGGCGGGGGAATACGGCTTCGACCCGCTGTTCCTGGCCCTGCGCAGCGACGGCGCGCCCGACCTGTACATGAACACCATCGTGGGCTGCGTCCGCCGGTGGTACGGGGCGGAGATGCCCCGCCGGCTGTTCGGGGCCTGGGCGGAGGACCGCCGCCAGCCCATGCTGGACGACCTGGCCTGGCTGGCCCTGGAAAACGCCGCCTTTGAGCGGGAGCTGCCGGTGCGGCCGGCCCTGGCCGGTTTGCGCCAGGCCCACGCCCGGGACTTTTTTGCCCAGGAATACAAGCTCTCCCGCCAGGAGTGGATGGCCAAAAACCAGCTGGTGTACACCATGCAGGCCGCCCGCTGGCGGCAGGTCCTGGGGCGGCGGCCGCCGGTCCTGACCCCCTACGAGAAAAAGCTGTCCGCCGCCCTGGCGTGCAGCGGCAGCCTGGACGCCGAAGCCCTGGCCGAAGCCGTCCGGGCGGCCTTGGCCGGGGCGATGCTGTTCGACGGGACGGCCCGCGCCCGGGCCCCCCTCCGCCTCCACTTCGACGGCAAGTGGGCTTCGGCCATGACCAAATTCATGCCCACCGAGATCGTCCACACCGACGTGCTGACCGCGGGCCATCATGCCAGCGGCGGCGGGGCAGGGCAGAAGCTGGACCTGCGCCGGGCCCGCCTGAAACTGAACGAGAATGCCGAGACCGACCGCCAGTACATCGAAAGCTGCTTTGGCCGGTCTCTTTACCCGCCCCGGGAGCTGGCCGCCATCGAAGGGCAGCTGTGCACCGGAGTCCACGCCGGGTGCCATCTGTGGTTCACGGCGGGGGCGCCCGACCCCGCCCGGGCCCGCAGCGGCGACAGCCAGCGCCTGACCGGGGAGGCTGCCCTGCAGGCGGAGCGCAACCGCGCGGCCTACGCCAAAGACAGCAGCCTGTACCGGAACGCCATCCTCCGCCTGACCGAGCAGATCCGCAACTGCATCCAGGTCCACAGCCAGCGGGAGACCGAGACCGCCCGCAGCGGCCGGCTGGACAGCCCCCGGGTCTGGCGGGCGGCGGTGGTGGAGGACGGCCGGGTCTTTCTGCGGGACGCAGACGTCCACCGGCCCGGCTTTTCGGTGGACCTGCTGCTGGACGCCTCCTCCTCCCGGATGCACTGCCAGGAGGTGATCGCGGCCCAGGGCTACATCCTGGCCGAGAGCCTGAGCCGGTGCGGGGTGCCGGTGCGGGTCACCAGCTTTTGCAGCCTGCGGGGCTACACCGTCCTGCGGGTGCTCAAGGGCTTTGAGGACCGGAACGGGGACCGGAAGATCTTCGGCTATTTTGCCTCGGGGTGGAACCGGGACGGCCTGGCCCTGCGGGCCATGGGGGAGCTGCTCCGCTCTGCGCCGCTGAGCCGGCACCTGGTGCTGCTGCTGACCGACGCCTCCCCCAACGACAGCCACCGCATCCCACCCGGCGGCGCGTATCCCCTGGGCCGGGACTACGCCGGCCGCCCCGCCGTGGAGGACGCCGCCCGGGAGGTGCGGGCTTTGCGGCACAGCCAGGTGCGGGTGGCGGCGGTGTTCACCGGGGAGGACTGCACCGCCGGCGACGCCGGGGAGATCTACGGGCGCAGCTGTGCCCGCATCCGCAGCATGGACCAGCTGGCCGGCGCGGCGGGCCGGCTGATCCGCAGCGAGATCCAGGAGCTTTTGGACTGAAAATCCCGATGAAACGTCCCTGCTATGCAGATCCACGTGATTTATATGTCTGAATTATAAATAGTAAATGAAAAATTTCAAGAAAAACCCTTGCATTTTTGCAAAAACGTACTAAAATAGAGGTGGACGGCCGGATAGCGGTAACCTATAAACCGGCCGGGAAAAATACTTGGAGGAGGTTATTTTATGATTAGTTTTCTGATCTGCCTGGCTCTCCTTGTTATTGGCTACCTCACCTATGGTAAAGTGGTCGACAACACCTTCGGGCCGGATGACCGGGAAACGCCCGCGATCCGCATCAACGACGGTGTCGACTACGTCGTGATGCCTCAGTGGAAACTGTTCCTGGTCCAGCTGCTGAACATTGCAGGTCTGGGCCCCATCTTCGGCGCCATGCAGGGCGCGCTGTGGGGGCCTGTGGTGTTCCTGTGGATCACCTTCGGCACCATCTTTGCCGGCGGCGTGCACGACTATTTTTCCGGCATGCTGTCCGAGCGCAATGACGGCGCTTCCATCTCGGAGGTGTGCGGCATCTACCTTGGCAACGGCATGAAGAACGTCATGCGCGTGTTCAGCGTGGTGCTGCTGGTCATGGTGGGCACCGTCTTTGCCGTCGGCCCCGCCGGCCTGATCGTCACCCTGTTCCAGAACGGCGGCTTCAGTGGCATCGTCACCAACACCGAGTTCTGGCTGTGGATCGTCCTGGCCTACTACTTCATCGCCACCTTCCTGTCCATCGACAAGATCATCGGCAAGATCTACCCCGTCTTTGGCATCTGCCTCATCATCATGGCCGTGGGTGTGGGTTTTGGCATCATGACCAACCCCGCCTACGAGATCCCCGAGCTGTGGACCCACTTCTATAACATGGAGCCCACCGGCAAGCCGGTCTGGAGCTTCATGTTCATCACCGTGGCCTGCGGCGCGATCTCGGGTTTCCACGCCACCCAGTCGCCCCTGATGGCCCGCTGCATGAAGTCCGAGCGCCAGGGCCACATGGTGTTCTACGGCGCCATGGTCTGCGAGGGCGTCATCGCCCTGATCTGGGCCGCCGCCGGCTGCTCGATCTATGAAGTGACCAACGGCCTGAACACCGGCCTGCAGGCAGTCCTGGCCAACGGCCAGTCCGCCGCCATTTACGACGTCTGCTCCAAGACCATGGGCGGCGTGGGCGTTGCCCTGGCCATGCTGGGCGTCATCGCCTGCCCCATCACCTCGGGCGACACCGCCTTCCGCTCTGCCCGCCTGACCCTGGCCGACTGGTTCAAGATCGACCAGGAGGACTTCAAGAAGCGCCTGGCCCTCTGCGTGCCCCTGCTTCTGGTGGGCGCCTTCGTCGGGCATCTGGATTACTCCATCGTCTGGCGTTACTTCAGCTGGACCAACCAGACCCTGGCCATGATCGTCCTGTGGACCGCCAGCATGTACCTCTACCAGCAGAAGAAGAACTACTGGATCACCGCGGTGCCCGCCACCTTCATGAGCGCCGTTTCGGCTACTTACTTCCTGCTGGGCGACGAGTGCCTGGGCCAGCTCATCAACAGCAAGGACGCCTCCGGCGCGACCATCTACAATACGGCGGTGGCTTACCCTGTGGGCATCCTCTTTGCCGTGCTGCTGCTGGGCATCTTTATCTACGCCACCCGCAAACAGCCTGCGAGCAATAAAAAGTAATTTCCACACCGGCCGGCCTGGCCCCGTGTGAACCACAACGGCCCGCCAGCCGCTGCCCAGCAACAGCGGTTGGCGGGCCCTTGCATTCCCCGCGTATCTTTTTTGGAAAGAGGTTGCAGCCTATGTTATTCAAACCTGCCCGCCTGGGCGGCGCGGCCCTGGACCCCGACGCCCTGGCCGCCGACAAGAAAAACTGCAAAAAGTTCGGCCCCTGCGGCGTCGGAGAAAAGGCGCTGTATCTCAACAGCTTTTACATCGACCGGCGCTATTACATCACCTATCCTGCCGTCACCCGGGTGTTCAAGCGGGTGGCCATGAGCCAGGGCGGCTTTTCCCAAAAAGGGATCTTTGCCTCCATCCCCTACCTGGTGGTGGAGTACGACGGCGGCCGGCAGAAACAGTGCAACTTCAAATACGAAGAGCAGGTGGACCAGATGCTGGACTGCATCGGCCGGGCCCACCCGGAGATCAAGCTGGTCAGCGCCGCCGCCGAGGCCCGCCTGGCCCGGCGGGAGCAGGAGCGGGCCGCCCGCAAAAAGCCCGAACTGACCCACGAGGCCCAGCGCTCCCTCCGCGCCCTGGAGGACGCCGCCGTCTATCTGGACCAAAAGCCCGAGCTGGCCCAGGAGCTGAGCAAGGCCGCCCGCCGCAAGCGGGCCTACCTTTGCAGCAAGCCCAGCTACCGCTGGGTGGCGCTGGCCATCACGGTGCTGGGGCTGGTGTCGCTGCTGTTCGGCGTCGCCACCATCCTGCAGGGCACCGGCAGTTTTGGGGTCTACTTCGCCCTGTTTGGGCTGGCCGCCATCTTCATGTTCTCGGGGGTCAGCGTCCTGCCCACCGCCCGCAACAACAAGAACGCCATCATGGCCCGGAACGAAAAGGCCCAGCAGGACATGGCCGGCTATCTGAAGGGCTACCGGGGCGAGTTCCCCCTGCCGGCCCGCTACGCCCACCCCATCGTCCTCCGGCGGATGCAGCGGGTGATCGAGGAGGGCCGGGCAGCCCGCATCCCCGACGCGCTGGAAACGGTCAAGCAGGACCTGAAGGCCCTGAACGCGGAGGTCGAGGTGGACCAGCAGGAGTACGACGAGGTGGTGGCCGTCAAGGCCCTGTTCCTCAACGAGGATTACCGGTAAAAGCATACAGATCCGGACTGTCAAAAAAGTCCCGTCCAGCCGACATGTGCGGATGGACGGGACACATACAGGGAAATTTGGCGCTGAGAGTGTGCGAGCCGCTTTGCGGCGAGTGCACGGTTCGGCGCTAAATTTTGTCCCCAGGGGGATACCAGGGGGAAAGAATTTCTGTCGCGCGACTGCGCGCAGAAATGGGTTCCCCCTGGAGCGTGGAGCTTTTGCGACACGCTGGAACGCGCCCTTCCCCGCTGCCTGTGCAGAGGGGAGGGGCGCGTTGCTGCGTTTACGGTTGGGCGGCCACGTTTTTGGTGGCGACGACGGCCACCCCGGTGCCGGCGGCGTCCTCCAGAAGGACCTGGCCGATGGCCACCGGCGCGGGGACCTCCAGGTCCTTCAGGGCCCGGACCACGTCAAAGATCCGGCCCTTGGGCACGTCGCTGCGGGTCTTGCAGGAGACCGCCGGCAGGACGCCGCCCCGGACCCGGACGGTGGTGGTGACGATGCGGGTGGGGTCGGTGACCTCCTTGCGGCCGTAGGCGTCGCCCCGGGGGCAGGTGTTGCCGGTCACCCGGGTGACGGCACCGCCCTCCAGCTCCACCGTCAGGGGGCAGCCCATGGGGCAGCCGATGCAGATCAGTTGTCTTGTTTCCATCGCTTACGCCTCCTCCAATGTGACGGTGATGCTGCCGGCGGCGGGGTCCTGCCGCAGCAGGTCCCCTTTCAGCTGGATGGTCTCCATCTCGCCGGGGGCCAGCACCGGGCGGCGGCGGGTGAAAATGCAGGTATCGCCCAGATAGACGGCGATCTTTTTGTTCCGGTAGACGTTGCCCACCCGGAACCGGAGGGTCAGCTTGTCCCCCGCACAGGCGGGCCGGACGGTGCTGGGCACCGTGTAGCGGACGCCGTTGGCGCACCGGACGGGGAGGGCGGGGGCGTCCTGCCCCTGGCCCCCCTGCCGGATGAAGGCGGCGGCATGGGCCCCGGCGGCGCCGGCCTCCTCCGAGACGTAGTCCACCAGGTCGTGGACGTGGAGCACGTTGCCGGCGGCAAACACGCCGGGGATGCTGGTCTCCAGGCTTTCGTTGACGGCGGGGCCGCCGGTCACCGGGCTGAGCTGGACCCCGGCGGCCCGGCTGAGCTCGTTTTCGGGCAGCAGCCCGCAGGACAGCAGCAGGGTGTCGCAGTCGTAGTGCTCCTCGGTGCCGGGGACGGGCCGGCCGTTTTCCACACGGGCCAGGGTGACGCCCTCGACCCGCTCTTTGCCCTGGATGTCCACCACCGTGTGGCTGAGCTTGAGGGGGATGCCGTAGTCGTCCAGGCACTGGACGATATTCCGCTTCAGCCCGCCGGAGTAGGGCATCAGCTCGGCCACCACCTGCACCTGCGCCCCTTCCAGGGTCATGCGGCGGGCCATGATAAGGCCGATGTCGCCCGAGCCCAGGATGACCACCTTGCGGCCGGGCAGGTAGCCCTCCATGTTCACCAGCCGCTGGGCGGTGCCCGCGGTGAAGATGCCGGCGGGCCGGCAGCCCGGGATGTTCAAAGCGCCGCGGGGGCGCTCCCGGCAGCCCATGGCCAGCACCACGGCTTTGGGGTGCAGCTGGAACAGGCCGTCGGTGCGGTTCATGGCGGTGACAGTCTTGTCGGCGGCCAGGTCCAGCACCATGGTGTCGAGCTTATAGGGGATGCCCAGCTCCCGGGCCTGGGCGATGTAGCGGGCGGCGTACTCGGGGCCGGTCAGCTCCTCCCGGAAGGTGTGCAGGCCAAAGCCGTTGTGGATGCACTGGTTCAGGATGCCGCCCAGTTCGCTGTCCCGCTCCAGGATCAGCAGGTCCTCCACCCCGTGCCGGCGCGCTTCGATGGCGGCGGCCAGGCCGGCGGGCCCGCCGCCGATGATGACAAGGTCTACGTTTTTCATCGTGGTTCCCCCCTCACAGTGCGTCTTTGTTGACGCCCAGGATGATCCTGGACGCCCCGCCCGATTTGGTCACCTGGGACAGGGGGACCCCCAGCTCCCGTGCCAGGATCTCCATGACCCGCGGGCTGCAGAAACCCGCCTGGCAGCGGCCCATCCCGGCGCGGGTCCGCCGTTTGACCCCGTCCAGGCTGCGGGCCCCGGGCACCCGGTGGATGGCGTCGAGGATCTCGCCCTCGGTGACGCTCTCGCACCGGCAGATGATCTGCCCGTAGGCGGGGTTTTGCCGGATCAGGGCGGCCCGCTCTTCCAGCGGGAGGGTCTTGGGGTCCAGGATGCCCTTGCGGACGGGATCGAAGTCGGGTTTTGCTTCCAGGTGCAGGCGGCCGGCCGCGATGCCGGCCACCATGGCCCCGATGGCCGGCGCGCTGGACAGGCCGGGGGACTCGATGGCGGCGCAGTCCACAAAGCCGGGGGCCGCCTCCCCGATGAAGAAGTCGTGCCGGGGCTCGTGGGCCCGCAGGCCCGCAAAGCTGGTGATGGTCTGCCGCAGGGGCAGGTCCTTGACCGCCAGCCCGGCCTTGGCGCGGATCTCCTCCAGGCCGGCGGCGGTGGTGGCGGTGGACTCTTTGTCCTGGATGTCGATGCTGGTGGGCCCCACCAGCAGGTTGCCGTGGACGGTGGGGGTGACCAGGACCCCCTTGCCGGCAGGCCCCGGCAGCTGGAAGATGGTGTGGCGGACATGGCCCCCGGCGGTGTGGTCCAGCAGGAAGTAGTCCCCGCGCCGGGGGATGATCTGCATGGGGTCGCCGGGGGCGGCCATGTTGTGCAGCTCGTCGGCGTGGACGCCGGCGGCGTTGACCACCAGCCGGGCGTCCAGGCTGCCCCGGGCGGTCTCCACCCGCCAGCCGCCCTCAATGGGCCGGACCGCCCGGACGGCGGTGTCGAACTGGAAGCGGACGCCGTTGTGGGCGGCGTTTTCGGCCAGGGCGTAGGTCAGCCCAAAGGGGCAGACGATGGCCCCCGTGGGGGCCCAGAGGGCGGCGACGGCCTCGTCCGCGATGTGGGGCTCCATGGCAAGGAGCTCGTCCCGCCCGATGATCCGCAGCCCCTTGACCCCGTTGGCCACGCCGTTCTCGTACAAAGCCTGCAGCCGGGGCCGGTCCGCCTCGGACAGGCAGACCACCAGGCTGCCGCAGGGGTCGTAGGCAAAGTCCAGCTCTTTGGCCAGGGCGGGCATCCGCCTGCTGCTCTCCACGTTCAGCCTGGCCATCAGGGTGCCGTGGGCTGCGTCGAACCCGGCGTGGACGATGGCGCTGTTGGCTTTGCTGGTGCCGCAGCAGACATCCTCTTCCTTGTCCAGGACCAGGATGCCGGCCTGATAGCGGGCCAGCTCCCGGGCGATGGCGCAGCCGGACACCCCCGCCCCGATGATGATGACGTCGATCATAAAGAACGTTCTCCTTTTGTTTGGCTCATTCTTCGTCCAGGGCCCAGTGGTAGGCGCACCGGACCGCCTTTTTCCAGCCGCGGAGGCGTTTGGCCCGCTCCCCGGCGGGGATGTTGGGCCGGAAGGTGCTGTCCACCGCCCAGTTTTTGGCCACGTCGGCGGTGGAGCTCCAGTAGCCGACCGCCAGCCCGGCCAGGTAGGCCGCGCCCAGGGCGGTGGTCTCGAGGCACTTGGGCCGCAGCACCGGCAGGTTGGAAATATCGGCCATGGTCTGCAGCAGGTAGTTGTTGGCCGAAGCGCCCCCGTCCACCCGCAGGCTGGTCATCTTGATGCCCGAGTCGGCCTCCATGGCCCGCAGGACGTCGTTGACCTGGTAGCACAGGCTGTCCAGGGTGGCCCGGATGATGTGGTATTTGTTGCACCCGCGGGTCAGCCCCACGATGGTGCCACGGGCGTACTGGTCCCAGTGGGGGGCGCCCAGGCCGGTGAAGGCGGGCACCACGTAGCAGCCGTTGGTGTCCTGGACCTTGCCGGCCATGTACTCGGAGTCGCGGGCTTCTTCCAGCAGGCGCAGCTCGTCCCGCAGCCACTGGATGGCCGCCCCGGCCACAAAGATGGAGCCCTCCAGGGCGTAGTTCACCTTGCCGTCCAGCCCCCAGGCGATGGTGGTGACCAGGCCGTTTTTGGAAAAGACCGGGGTCTCGCCGGTGTTCATCAGCATGAACCCGCCGGTGCCGAAGGTGTTTTTGGCCTCGCCGGGGGTCCAGCAGGTCTGGCCGAACAGGGCGGCCTGCTGGTCGCCCGCGGCCCCGGCGATCTTGATGCCGTCCCCAAAGTGCATGGGGTCGGCGTACTCGTAAAAGCAGCTGGAGGGCATGGGTTTGGGCAGCATGCACCGGGGGATGTCCAGCACCGAGAGGATCTCGTCGTCCCAGTCCAGGGTGTGGATGTTGAACAGCATGGTGCGGCTGGCGTTGGAATAGTCGGTGACGTGGATCTTGCCGCAGGTCAGCTTCCAGATCAGCCAGGTCTCCACCGTGCCGAACAGCAGCTGCCCGGCCCGGGCCTTTTCGCGCGCGCCGGGGACGTTGTCCAGGATCCACTTCAGCTTGGTGGCCGAAAAATAGGCGTCGATGACCAGGCCCGTTTTCTGCCGGAAGGTCTCGGTGTAGCCCCGGGCCTTCAGCTCGTCGCAGAAGGCGCTGGTGCGCCGGCACTGCCAGACGATGGCGTGATAGACCGGCTCGCCGGTGTCCCGGTCCCAGACGATGGTGGTCTCGCGCTGGTTGGTGATGCCGATGGCGGCGATGTCCCCGGCGGTGGCGCCGATCTTGTTCATCGCCGACAGGGCCACCCCCAGCTGGGTGGTCCAGATCTCGTTGGCGTCGTGCTCCACCCAGCCCGGCTTGGGGAAATACTGGGTGAACTCTTTCTGGGCGACGCTGCACATTTCCCCCGCTTCGTTGAACAGGATGCACCGGTTGGAGGTGGTGCCGGCATCCAGGGCCATGACGTAGGACATGGAGATCCTCCTTTGTTGGTATGGTTTCCCTGCGGGATGCAGTTGTATAAAAAGACTGTTTCGTTCCGAACAACTATTGTACAGAGTATACTAAAATTCCGGCGTCTTGGCAAGAGAAACCGCAGCATCGGGGCAAAAAGGGGGGTTCAGGCCCTGTCGCCCCAGCGCAGCTGCTGGGGCGACAGGGCCTGAA
>ERZ1090869.1180-NODE-1181-length-12307-cov-4.693275_pt1 | contig 12307 bp, 13 predicted proteins | sample MGYA00478474_ERZ1090869 | MGnify/ENA primary metagenome ERZ1090869 (study PRJEB33644, sample SAMEA5815748) | chicken gut metagenome | biome: Chicken; feature: Gastrointestinal Tract; material: Caecum | place: Ireland | collected 2019-01-01 | study: A study of... | reverse complement strand
AAGTCGTCTTTAACGATGCTGTGCAGGAATTTATGAAGAAACGGGCTGAGCTTGCGAATTACTTTGAGCCCGACCAAAAAGGAGACATCTTTGATTATATTCCGCCACAGCGCACAAACCAGATCTTTACGCCAAAAAAAGTGGTGAAGGATATGGTGGACAGGCTTGAACAGGAGAATCCCAGTTGCTTTGATGATCCCGACGCCACTTTTGCCGACCTCTACATGAAATCGGGTATGTATATCACAGAAATCGTGACGAGGCTTTACCAAAGTCAGCGCATGAAGGCACTGTACCCTGATAATGCGGAGCGGCTGAATCATATTTTCGCAAAGCAAGTGTATGGCTGCGCTCCCACGGAGATCATCTACCGCATTTGCCTACGCTATATTCTTGGATTCAGTGACGAGATACATATTGAAAAGAACAATATTCGCCTCTGTGACACCTTAGAGTATGCAAAAAATGGGACGATGGAGGCGGAAATGGAAAAGCTGTTTTTCTCATAGACAAGTCGATAAAATAGGAGGTTACATAATGTATGTCTCTCAACTTTCAATTCAAGGATATAAAAATACTTACACAAAGTCTGTAATCACATTTAACAAGGGACTGAATGTGCTGCTCGGAGAAAATGGTTGTGGGAAGACCGCTGTTATAAATGCGCTTCGTCTCCTCTTTCGGGAGCCAGAGTCAAATTATGCCTGCTCGCCAGATGATTTTTATTGTTCGCTGGATAGAGCTTATGTTTCCGATACAATCGAAATCGATGCGTTATTGACAGACTTAACCGAGGATGAAAAAATCACATTTTTGTCTTGGTGCAACGCTGACTTTGATGCACGGTTACATCTTCGAGTTACAGAAAATCCGTTGAAGCCTAGCGCAATGAAACGAAAATATTGGGGCGGAGAATCAACTGCCAGTATTTTTGAGGAAGACACTTTTGACAGAGTGGAATGTATTTATCTTCCGCCTCTGCGCGATGCAGAAGCCAGGCTTTCTGCCGGTAGACGCTCTCGCCTCGCCCGGCTTCTTAAAAAGAAGTACGGGGACAATACCGAACAGCTTGTATCCAGTGTATCTGAATTTAACAATAACATAGTTCAAAATAAAGATGGGAAGTACGCTGAAATTCAAGATGTTAAGGTATCTATTAACGGAAAAATTAAAGAAGCATTGGGGGAAAAGCTTGGTCAGAGTATAAATCTACAATTTTCTGAAACAACCTTTAACAGAATTATAGAGAATATTCGAATGGTGTTTTTCCCGCACAATGGAGAAACAGATATAGCAAAATTTAGAGATTTGTCCACCAACAGCTTAGGATATAATAATCTACTCTATATTGCGACGGTATTTGCGGAGCTTGAGTTAATCAAAGATTCTGACATCTTTACAATTCTTTTGATTGAGGAGCCTGAAGCTCACCTTCATCCACAGTTACAGGTAAAGTTTATCAAGTATCTTGAATCGCTGGTCGCAACTCTTCCAAACGCACAAATTATTGTTTCAACGCATTCACCGGTGTTAGCGTCTTCTGTTAAAATTGATAAATTGATCCATTTAACTGGAACCGCGAATAACAATACGGCTACGACAATAAGTCAGAAACACTATGGCGATTTGCTTACCGAAAATTATATCAACAGATGGTTGGATGTTACTAAGTCCTCTATGCTGTTCTCGCGAGGAATTATACTGGTTGAAGGTATCGCAGAGGCTCTTATATTGCCTAAACTTGCAGAAATTGTTTTGCGTAAATTTAATCAAAATCATACTGAATCTTCTCGTCTGGCATCGACTCTCGACGAGATGGGTGTCTCTGTGATTAATATTAACGGCATTAACTTTAAATATTTTATGAAGTTATTTGGTAACTTTCAAGATTCCTCCGGGCCGAATATACCAATATATTGCGCTGGACTAACAGACAGCGATCCGGGTAAAGATTGCTACCCAAAGAAAGATGAAGAGGTGGCAGGGAAAAATCCAATTATAGACGTGAAAGACAAGATAGATGAGAATGACTGGACGCGGCTTTTTGTGTCACCGTTAAAAACATTCGAGTATGACCTTGCCACTTACAATCCTAAGGTTTTGGCGGAAGCTTTGAAGTCCATTTGGCCTAGCCCTGACGGAGATGTCTGCAAGGAACTCGATAAGATTATTGCCCGAGAGAATAAGTATGATGATTTATCACTTTTAGCAAAAGATGCAGAATACATCTATAAACATATTGAGAGCAGTGAAATAGGAAAAGGTGTATTTGCTTATGTCTTAGTTGAAAAAATCACAGATGATTTTGTCGTGCCTAATTATATATCCGAGGCAGTTTTATGGGCTTGCGGAGGACACACTTTATGACAAGAGATGAAAAAATTAAGACGCTTACAAAGGTGCTATCTGCCAGCAAGCAATTTACTCCGCAAGATAAGAACCGAATAGAAGAGAAAACGAATGAGCAGCTGGATTACATTTTTTCTCCATTAGACCAATGTATTTACTTAGAAGCTTGCGCTGGTAGCGGAAAAACTGAAGTCTTAGGTATTAAAGCGGCTTATGAGATTTGTAAGTGGGTGTCGTGCAAATCGGGGATCGCTGTATTAACTTTTACAAATGAAGCAACAGCGACTATTGCAAATCGGGTAACTGCTTTTTATGGTAGACCGCTTCCTTCCAATCATTTTATAGGTACATTTTCAAGTTTTGTTCACGGACACATTGCGCAACGATTCGGATATAAATTTTATGCTACTGATAGTGACAAACTTGATAAATCATTTCGCGTCATTGACTCTGACACAAACCCGTACAATAATCAGTGGCTTGAAAACTACAAACTAGAGTTTCCATTTCCTAAAATGAAAATTTATGCAAGTCAGCTCAATTATAGGACGGGCTGCAAAGGATGGTTTGTCGGACAAGGAGAATCTTCTAAAAGAATAACAGACTTATACAACGAAAAATCGTGCCAACAGTACATTGCAGATATACGAAAGCGTAAGAACGCCCCATATTTATTTCAACTGGACTATCTGAAGAGCCAAATAAAGGCTTGCAAATTAAAGTTTTGGGGCGATGGTTTTGCCACTTTTGAAGATATGAACTTAATTGCTTGTAAATGCCTTTGCAATAAAGCCATCCGAAATTATGTGGCTAAAAAATTTCCTGTGATTTTAGTTGACGAATGTCAGGACTTATCAGCAAGTGAATTAAAAATCCTATCTCTTTTAATTCGCGCAGGTTCTGTTGTCCACTATATAGGAGACTTACATCAGGCTATTTATTCCTTTAAGGATGCTTACCCGGAACAATTTAAGACACATATAGATGCGTTTGGTTTTAAAACGATGTGCTTAAGCGAAAACTTTAGAAGTACGCAAAAAATCGTTGATCTTTCTCGAAAAATAGGTAGCATAAATTATCCTATTACAGGCTCCGTAGGCAGTAGATGCGACGGATCTGATTGCTGTTACCTAGAATATAAGAACGAAAAAGAAACGATTGCGACATTTGCCAATATTCTCAGTAAATTTAATATACCTGTAAAAAACGCTGTTGTTTTGGTAAGAACGAAGAATACCAAAAGAGAACTAAGTAGCGGCTCTTCCGATGATTATAAAGTGCATCCCATTATTAACGCCATCCAATTGTGGAAACAAAATGAACCTGAAGCGCGGCAGAATGCTTTGAATCTTCTAGGGCTACAACTTCAAAAATGGATAGGTTTTCATGGCCGCAGTAATAACTATTATTATTCGGAAGAAGTGTGCTCCGACTCCGTTTTGTGGAGATTATTACTTAGAGATGTTCTTGTGGATTTTTGCGCCATCTCATCTATGGTAGAAATGAATAAACTTACTTATAGCTCATGGTATTCGGCCAATAAAGATAAAATTATTAAGATTATTAATCGTCATCTCTGGGCTGTTGGAAAAATGCTTCCTGATATAACGATCAAATCGCCAAAATGAACCGCAAAGCAAAAGATTGATATAGTAAGTGTAAAAGAAGAACCACAATTGCGGATTGAAACAATTCATGCAGTTAAGGGCGTTACCTATGATGCAGTTTTACTGCTGTCTACGCCGAATGGTCATGGTAAAACAGGCTATTGGGAAAACTGGCTAACCTCTGCTGATGAAGCCGTAAGGATAGGTTATGTGGCTAGTACGCGGCCGCGTTATCTTCTGTGTTGGGGTGTTAGCGAACTTTCACCTGATCAAAGAGATCGTCTGGAGGGAATAGGCTTTACAAGGTTTAGCGATTAGGAACCCTATGCAGTCGAAAGTGTTTAGTCCAGTATAGGGGTGCCGATTTTATAAAGGCACCCCGAAACAGGCGGCATGTTCGCTTATTCATTTTTGGGAGCCGTTTTGTTGTTGCTCCTCTGGTTTATCATTTATAAACTCTGTTTCTTCTATATCAATAATGAGAGTTTCTTCTTTCTCATCTTCAGCTGAGAAATCCCCGTTAAAGAACCAATTGTAGGCACGATTGGCGATGATCTTTGTTTCTATTAGATCGAGTCCACCACCGACTACCGCGCCTACTCCCGGCACTAGCTTCCCGAGATTTACTAATCCCTTCGAGCCAAATTTTGTGATAAATCTAAAACCTACTTTTTGATTGATTTTTGTCAATACGGTGCCTGGAATTTTCTTGATCATACTGTTAGCAAACTTAATACCAAACTTTACACCAGTCTGCTTTAATAATTCGTTTACTGCAACACCCGCAAGGCAAGCATAAACGAAGGTCTGGGTCTGGTCGCTGTCTAAGTCATAATCAGCTAGGTAAGCCACACAAGCGATCATTCGCATTTGGACATATAAGACGCTTCCAATATTAGCAGGAATAGCGACGGGCATGCTAACAATTCCGCCTAATCCACTTAGCGCTCCTGAAGTGGTACATTTTATGATCTGGTTTCTAAGCATTGCTCTGCAGGCATCTTCTTTATCGCTATGCTTGCTCAGGTAATCAGCAGCCAAATCCGCTACACTTGGACTGACTTTGGGGATGCCGTCTAAGCATTTTTCGTAGCAGGCATCCAGTAATTTCATGACGTCTTCCTGCGTAATAATTTTTCTTTTTGCTTTTGTATTTTCTTCCATTTTGTCAGTTCCTCCTTTATGCAAAAAAGCATGATCCATAATAGGCCATGTAAATTGTGCGAGTTTCCCTTAGCAAGTCTATCTTACGACATACTATTCTGGATGTCTATGGTAATCTCTCAGGAGCATAGATCACCATTAGATATATATACTTCTCATCATTTCCCTGTTTTTCAAAATCATAGCGAATGATATAATCACGGATACTGTAACCACGATAAGGGTTGCTCAGGGTGTACAGTTCTCCGGTAGCAAAGTCAATCAGGGCATACCGAGTGCTGGCAAGATAAGCCTCATCGTCGCTATTCACGTGATCAGCGTAAAACCCACAGACTTTGTCCAGGCAATTCTGGCAAAGTTGTTCTGCCAGTGGTTCGAAGTCCAGTCCGCCCGCATCTCCCAGATAGATCTTCACTTCGGAAATTCCACGCTCCGGCCACGGATTACACACAATAGAGCCATTGCCCTCTCCAAAAGAAGAGATACGTGTGCTAGAACCGCCTTCTAGTGTTTCATTCCCATCGTCGTCGTAAGTACGCACACCTGTGTCGATTACCGTCAGATCCGGCCAGTAAATAATGCCGACAGAATCAAACTTATAATAGTAGTCAAGCAGTCCACCCGGTGGGTTACCACACACAAAACAGTCTTCTTGCTCGACAGCAGATTCTAAGGTTAACTCATACTTCGGCTCCCTGTTATTGCTTTCTTCATGAGATGCTGCACTGCAGCCAGTGAGTATAATCATAAGGGAAAATAAAAGGAATAGATTTCTTTGCTTCATCAGTCGCCTCCCGCAAAAGAAAAAAGGACGCTTCTGCCTAGCAGAAAAGACGTCCTTATTTCCTGATAATTCCCTGTATATACGCTTTCACCAATTCCTGTTGCCGACCGTCCATCGAGTTCCAATCTTTTAGCAGTTCTTCCTGATCTTTGGTCAGATCCAAAACTTTTTCGTCTTCGGCAAAGAACTGCGATAAAGTAATGCCAAAACCATCACATATTTTCTCTAAAGTTTGGATTGTGGGTACGCTTTTCCGGTTCAGCAACGTAGAAATTGATGACTGAGCAATTCCTGATTTCTGAGCGAGCCGATATCTGCTCATATGCTTTTTCTCACACAATTCCTCGATTCGCTCGATGATATAGTTCTCAGCCGACAAGTATTCTACACCTCATTTCCGATATGATACCCTCATTGTACTGTGAACTTAGGTAACTTATCAGATTATATGTAATGAAGTAAAATACTTGTGAATTGCGTCATATACGGGTAAAAAAATAAGGTTCAGGTAGAGTATAGCACACTTGACGTATGGCTGAACACCTCTATTTTAAGCAGAATTAGCCATTGACATACACTTGAAATATTACGATTTTTAACAAAGTTGCATTTTATTGCTATAATTAAGGTATCATGAAAAAAATTACAATCCCTCTAGCAGAACTGTTTGGCGATTGCGCCGTTAATCTAGAAGGAGCTAAGAAGGTTAGGACTCTGGTGTTTATGCCTGCGTTTTTCCTTCTCAAAAATTGTGCTGAAGCTGACATTAACGACTATATTGACGCAATAGAGTTAGATTTTACCGGTATCAGCTACACAACTCGGGCTTTTATGCATGAACTGCTAGGGGAATTGATTTGTGAATTTGGCGAATGGGTCTATGACTATATTACCTACAAAGGTGCCAATAGAAATGTATTCAGAGCCATTCTTAAGTCATATGAAACCATGCCCCAAAAACCAAAAAGCATTTACTATGATTAAGATATAAGTACCGGGCAGGAATAATCCCACCCGGCATCCGTAATTCTAACATTTTTATTTTTCTGGATAGTCCCATCTGCTCCTGAGCTTGACTCCATTTTCCTTTAAACATCTGGAAATGACTTGAGTATCTACGTTCAGGTTCTTGGAGATCTCTTTTATAGTATGCATCTCCTTATACATTCTGATCACTTTTTTGTCATCGACTTTTGCCCGAGTCCGGCCACTTTTGCGAAGGGGAACTCCTTGTTGCTTGAGGAGTTTCACAATGGTCGTCTTACTGCAGTTAAATTCGGCACCCAACTCATAGCTTGCCTTGCCAGACTGATAAGCTGTGACGATCTTTTGTATTTCCTCAGGAGTAAAAATCCTTTGGTATGGCTGCTGGAGATTTTCTACCTTCTTTTTATCACTATAATAATCTGAATTTTCTCTCTTGTCATTTTTTAGGTTTTGTGAGATAATACCAGTATCGGACGCAGATAGACGTCCGGCATGATTGGATAATTTGAACTCGAGAATCCTTTGGTAATTCTTCGAGGTAATTTCCATGAGTGCCACCAAAAAGTCCTTACTCGAACTAATCTGGCAAAAAAATTGATTGGTTTGAGGAAGTTTCGATAAACGTGGATTTACAGAGAAGATCAGCATCAGAAAAATTTGATGCTGATTTTTTTTCTGCGTTTTGACATTCTTTGTGATAGAATGAAATAAAAATCAGGAGGACACGCAAGGGGCAGGAGGACAGATCCAAAACGTCTGGATTTCTGAGGTTACAGCCATGCTTGTTTCAAAAAGAATGAAAAAGTTGAAGAATACCGGGAAATTAAAATTTGCCGGCAGACTTTCTTCTAAATTTCTGCTTTGAATACAATTCTCAATATACAAAAAATTGCAGGAAAACATTCTCTGTTTCCCTGCTTGCTAGTGTCCTGGGCAGACGACTAATAATCAGTTTTAAAAATCTAAAGAATTCACTTTTCTCTGCACTTAATCCCGTAATTACCACGGCTTCCAGATTCATAGCCCCTATATATTTCATAGAGTTTGTCGTTTATTACAACTTCGTCATCACCTTTAAAAGAGTATGAGTCGCCGTTCTCATCACAATACTTGGAAATTGCTTGGTGCGCTTTAACAACAGTAGGATAGACGTTTCCTTCGTCATATGGTACCCAAAAAGCTTTTTTAGACATATTAAACATTAATGTCACTCCTTTCGAAATTTTTTGAACACATTCCGACTATTTACTGAGATTATTATACTACGATATTTGCCTTTTGACAACTTAGATTTATAGCCTCACTGAACAACCGCCAGTAGGACAAATAGTGACAGTATAACCACTGCAACCATTTGCATGATAATCGCCATAACATCCACAAATTTTGAGGACACTTTCGATTTTCTCATCTCTCGGATAAGAGGAATGTCGTAGCGCAACGTAAAAAGAACATTTACCATAAGCTCAACACAAAAAAGCATAGGCAAGATATTTTTGCTGCCATAAGATATTCCCATTCCAATATGTGTAATAACTAATGTCGGCATGTCATTCCAACTCGCGAACAATATAATACCTGTTAGCACCACAATTCCCCAGGAAATACCGTTAATGATTTTTCTCACTTTTTCCATTAAATTTCTCCTCAATAATTCTTTTCAGTCCATGACTCATCCGACCTAATGACCATACATTGTAACAGGAATTTGAACTCCTATTTTTCGATTCGACAACTTAGTATTTATTTGTGTCTTCATGACGGATATTTTTGTGCTTTAATCTTTAAGTCTTTCATAACATATTTCCAATCGTTGCTCAATTTCTTGCTGAGTTAAGTTCACATCTTCAAAAGAAAAAATCGCATTAGAAGCATTCTTGCCCACTTCACATCGGCATAAAAGCTTTCCCCAATTTGGTAGCGTATAATAATTTACTTCACCAGTTGAAAATCCTAATTCTTCTGGCAATTTTACCTTTGGAACATCTACAGAATATAATATTTCAGAAATGGCGGCAGCGTATTCTGATATTGTATTTTCTTCACCAGCCGCTAAACCTACTATTTCGTTTACATCATCATATCTTAAACGAAGATGATATTGTTCTGTAATTTCAGTAATGCGCTCAATATATCCTTGTTCTTCAAGTAATGTTTTCAAATAATTATCGCTACAGCCAAAATGATAAGTATTATTATAGATTATTTTTGATACGCTAAATTCCACTCCATTTTCATCTGAATATATTCCACAATCTCTGGGACTGTTGTTCCAGACCGGAAGAATCTCAAATGAAAACGCAGTTCCGTTTTTGTATGGGATTAAGTATTACGCGCGCCTTTTTTCAGGATTTATCAGTATGGACAGTCCGGGATACCAGACCTTTCTCGGATATTCAGTTATCGCTTTTCCGGCAGTGATCATACTGTTTACCACCAGGGGAGAAAAGCTTCTGAAAGTCGGGTTTGTCCTGATGACAGCGCTTTTATGTATTCCCTGGGCGGCCCATGTGCTGAATGGTATGTCCTATGTGACAAACCGCTGGGCGTTTGGATATACGATGCTGACAGCTTATATCGTGGTAAAAATGTATCCGGCATTTTTAAAACTCCGTACCGGGCAGAAGATCATACTTGTTATCTTTACGGTCCTGGAGATATTGGCATGCCTGGCAGGAATAGCCGGCAAATATCTGTTGGGCGAAGAGACTAAAATCGGGGTTATGGCGATACTCTTATTTCTGCTGGCGCTTTTGGTATTTGTAATCTGCAGAAATAAGAAACAGGAAAGCAGGGCTTTTTTTGCCTTTGTTATATGCATGAACGTCTTTTGCGTACAGATCAATGCCCTGGACGTCAGAACGAGAGAAGCGGATGCAAACAGATTTGTGCGGCAGGGAAACGCCCAGGAGGAACTGGAAAACATTCCATCCGCAGAGCTGGTTAAATTTTCAGAGGAGAAAAATTCCTGCCGCTATGATGAGGAAGGGACTGGAGAAATCAGAAACTCAGCTATGCAGACGGGATTGTATGGAACATCTTTTTATTTCAGTATGGCGAATCCATATGTTGCTGAATATCAAAAATCCTTATACTGGAATAATACGCAGGAGCAGAGTTTCCGCGGAGCAGATAAAAGAAGCGCGCTGGAGATCCTTGCGGGAGTGAAATATTATATTACGCCAAAAGGAGAAAACGGTCCCGCGATATATCAGGAAAAGGAGACTATCACGGCAGGCAACAAAGAATTTACCGTGTGGGAAAGCGGGAAGAAAATCCCGTTTCTGTTTGCGTATGATCAGTATATCGGCAGAGATGAATTCGAAAAGTTAAGCGTAGAGCAGAAGCAGCAGGCGCTGCTGGAAGCTGTTGTATTAGAGGAAAATCAGGATACTGACGGTGAAAAGAAAATATCTTCTGTTTCGGATGATGCGCGGGAAGCAGAAACAGTCTGGATTCCGGACGAAGATATTGAACTGGGACAAAATCTGCTCCGTGTTAAAAACGGAGGAGCGATGCTGAAAATCCAGGCAGACATCCCGGAAGAGGGAGAAACGTATCTGATTTTTGAGAATTTTGAATATGAAGATCCGAATTCGAACAGTATTGCGAGGCTAAACTCAAATATCCGTGTCAATATCAGAATGGATGAATTAAAGAAGACCATTACCGGCAGAAATAATGAAGGATTTGGAGGAAGCAACGGAAAGAATGATTTTTTGTGTAATCTGGAATTGAACGAGCCGGGCAGACATGAGATTGTAATCAATTTTCCGTATAAGGGGACATATCATTTTGACAGTATAAGGATAGTTGTCCAGCCAATAAAGAATCTGAGTAAAAAAGTGGAGAAATCAGAAAGCGGAATAGAAGGTTATGTCCATGCATCCGGGAATAATGTAAAAGCTTCTCTTAAATTAACACAGCCCCGCTTCATCTGTCTTGCAGTTCCTTTTGACAGGGGATGGTCTGCCACAGTAGACGGGAAAAAGACAGGGCTCGTACAGGCAAACATCATGTATATGGGCCTGCCTCTGGAAGCTGGGGAACATACGATAGAACTTCAATATAGAAATCCTTTTACCCGGACAGGCGCATTCTGTTCCCTGATTGGAATCGCAGGGGTGTTTATTGTTTTAAAAAGAGAGAAAAGGCTGCGTTCGGTAAAGGCATAGTAGGGGGCGGCACGCATTCTGAGCGTGCCGCCCCTTGTACACTGACGCTAACTGTGCTTTTGTGAGATGAAATACATATTACGCCCGTACATCCCGATGTTTCAGAAACCATATGGACAGTCCGCAGAAAATCAGGGAAAATACAGCGGCAGACGCCAGGAAGGGCAGTATTCCTCCTGCCAGACTGTCTTCTGTTTTATTGGAATTCATTCCCAGAAGCATAAGGCTGTAGGGCCAGACAATTCCCATATCTTTATTCAGAATGAGCATTCCTCCTGTGCTTCCGGCCAGCGCAATGGCGATGGGAAGGGAAAAACTCCGGATCTTCATGGACAGAAGGAGCTGAAGGGCGCAGATCGGCACAGCGCCCAGAAGTCCCCGGAACAGCCACAGGATGACTTCCGGCGGACAGAACCCGGTAAGGCCGACGAGCTTTCCGCATATGAGATACAGAATCCCCATCCACAGCTGCGTCAGAAGAGTAATCCCCAGGATAACTGTCAGTTTGGCGAAGAACAGGCAGGATACAGGAACAGGAGCCGTCATGATCATGTTCCAGTTATTGTGCCGGTGCTCCAGCCGCCAGAGCCAGGAACAGTACAGCCCGATCAGGGGTGCGAAAAAGAAACAGGCATAAAACAAGGTGTTCTGCGTCCACAGGGAATACCATTCTGCCTTAAGGATTTCCTGATTCTGAAGATAGTTAAAGGTTCCCATAATGGCGGGGATCACGGGAATCAGGATACAGGCGGGAAGGATCACGGAATGGCGCAGCTTCCCGTGTTCCGCCAGAATACATCGTAAAAGCATGGATCATACCTCCTTTTTTATGATAATGGTCCGACAGATCAGATAGAGAACAGTACCTGCCGCCAGAAACAGAAGAAACGAAACCGTGGGAAACGGAATTTCATAATACCCCAGGATTTTATTGATATCCGCGTCCCAGTCCATTCCTACACAGGCAAACACGGCATAGTAGCCCCAGAGAACCAGCCGCGCCACAGGAGCGGGGAAAAACATGGAGAAAAGCCCCAGAAAGCATCCCGCAATCCCCACGGCGAGGGGAAGAAGCTGGTTTTCTGAGATCAGGGAAAGAAACTGCTGGATACAGAGGATCACAGCGCTGACAGCCAGAGTAACCAGCATATGCAAAAAAAGGAGGGAAAGCTTCAGCCTGCCGAAATGGTATACGTTTCCCAGAACAGGGAGCATAATTCCCTGGCCGGCCACAAAAACCA
>ERZ1090869.1179-NODE-1180-length-12317-cov-4.453515_pt1 | contig 12317 bp, 8 predicted proteins | sample MGYA00478474_ERZ1090869 | MGnify/ENA primary metagenome ERZ1090869 (study PRJEB33644, sample SAMEA5815748) | chicken gut metagenome | biome: Chicken; feature: Gastrointestinal Tract; material: Caecum | place: Ireland | collected 2019-01-01 | study: A study of the... | reverse complement strand
TGTCTCGTGGGCTCGGAGATGTGTATAAGAGACAGGCATTTTTAACATCGGTTGCAGTCCCTTTAAACCAGGCCTCACGCAACTCTTTCAAATCAATCCGGTTAAGACCGGCCATATATCGTTGCCGCAAAGACGATTCGCTGTCATCCGGATTGACTTCCAGCCGTGCTGCCAAGGCGGCCCGCAGAGCCAACTCGTCGGGATACGCCGATAAAAGTTTTATGATTTTGTTCCGGTTAGCGGCAATTGTCTCCATAATCTGGGGAAATTTGAATTCGCTCACCTGCCGGGTCAGAAAAGCCAAAGCCTGCCCGACTGCACTCTCCGGTTCATCTTCAATTTTTTGCAACAGTTTTTTCTGAATATCTGCCAAAGCCTCGGAAGCCGTGCGGTCGTCCATCACCTCAAAATACGGCGAAATTCTTGCCTCTAAAGGAAATCTTTTTAAAATTTCCTGACAAAAACTGTGTATGGTCTGAATTTTCATTCCTCCCGGCGTATCCAGCAAAACTGCAAACAACTGCCTTGCCATCGCTTCCAGTTTTATATATGCTTCCCGGCTGTCCGGCAGATTTCCCAACAAGGCTGAAAGCTCTTTATGAAGTGTTTCGTCATCAGCAACTGCCCAGCGGCTGAGCCGCCCGGCAATGCGTGAGCTCATTTCCACCGCCGCCGCTTTGGTATAGGTCAAACAAAGAATTTTTGACGGCGCTACGCCGCTCAGCAGCAACCGCAGAACCCTGTCAGACAACACCTTGGTTTTGCCGGTTCCCGCCGATGCTTCCACCCAGACGGATTTAAGCGGATTCGCCGCCCGCCGCTGCTGCGCGGTCGCTAACTTTCCCCGCTCTTTTCGTGCCGCGGAAATATCTTCGCCGTTCATCATAACAACTCCTGAAATTGAAGTGAAACCACACGGAGCACAGAAGCGGAGCGGACATAGCAGTATGTGAGCATTTGAGCACCGGATAATGTCTCCGGGTCTTCAATAAAACTATTCTTCCTCAACAACGGACCACTCCTTTACCCTCGCCAACTGTTCATAATCCGAATATTTCGGCGCATAACGCGGATTGGGCTTACTGATATAGGCGGTATCGGGAAAATCAAATAATGTCGCCAGCTCCCGCAGATTTTTCAAATTGGTGTTCAAAATATCGTCCACCTCTTCGTCCAACCGCGTTTCTTTGCGCCCGAGCTGCCAATAAATCAGGGCGGCAACCTCTTTCGCCGGAATACCGTCAAAACCGCCTTCCCGGGCAATCAAAGCTTCTATCGGCAACTGCGGCGCATAACCGGCGCGCACTTCTTTCGGACTGCGAGCTTCTCCGGTTTTATAATCAATGATATTAATCCGCCCGTCGGCAGTTTCATCTACCCGGTCGGCTTTGGCCGTAATGGTAAAAGGACCGGCCGGCGCTTCAAAACGGAAACGCCCCTGAACCTCGTTATGCACTTCACGGACCGACGGACGATAATCGTTTTCCGCCGTAACCAGCCAGTCAACCGTCTTTTCAAAATGAGGCCACCAGAAAGCTCTGGTTTCGGCGGCAATTTCATTTTCCGCAAAATAAGCCCGTCCCAAAGCCAGCAGTTCTTCCTTGGCATTTGGCGGAAACTGACGGTTATATTTGCGGTTAAACTGCTCTAAAACCGCATGGATAATCGTACCGTAATCGGCAAAGGTAACTTCTTGTTCCAAATCGTCCAGCTTTTTCAGCCGCAAAATGTATTTGGCAAAAATAATATACGGGTCACGCATCCAGTATTCCACCGCACTGGCCGACAACTCCCGCGGCCGGGCACTCACCGGAGGTTTTGGCGCCGGCGGCAGCAAACGGGTAAACGTCTCGCTGCGATCAAGAAATCTCGCCCAGCTGCGAAAAACAACATCTTCCAAATTTTCAATCGGAATATTCAGCGCCTTCAGAACCGTTTCCAAACGCATCCACCAGCGGGACTTGACCATCGGCGTCCCCGCCACTCTTTCCGCCCGGGTCAGATAAACCTCTTCATTCGCCAGCAGCTGACTGAAATCATAAGCCCCGACCCCGACCGTCCGCTCCGGCAGAGGAAAACCGAACTCCCGCTTCATCGGCCGCGACATCCAGGGATCGGCCGTTACGGCCTGCGGCCAGATATTTTCATTCACTTCGCCGATAATAACCCGGTCAAAATGCACCAGACGGGCTTCTATCGGCCCCAAAATGCTCAGGCGCGGATGGGTGCCGTATTTCGGACGAACCGTTACCCCGGCCATCAATGCCTCCAGCAAACCGCGATATTCACCGCCGCTGATCTCTCCCAAAACGCCGGCTTCGGCATACAAATCGGCAATAAAAGCGGCAGCTGCTTCTCCGGCATCGCCTTTCCACAAAACCTGAGCTCCGTCTTTCCCCGGAACCGCAGCCAAAACTTCCGCCGTTTTAATATGCAGCGCCAATAAATTCTTAAAATCAACCGCCGGCTGCCGCAAAGCTTCCGCCAAATCACGCATGGCCTCTTTAAACCGCAGGACAAAAGCGGTCAGGGTTTCATCCTCTTTGCCGCTGCGCAAAACTTTCTTCTCATACTCGCGGGCCGCTTTGCGCACCAGAAACCCGTCTTCTCCCAAACAGGTCAGCGGATGTTTGAGCAAACTCAGAAAAGCAACCGGACGAAACTCTTCTTCACAAGCCTGAACCGTCAGCCGCAGAAAAATGCCCAGCGGTGTCAAGGCCAGCGGCTTACCGGCAGAATCATCCACTTTCAGGTTCCAGCGTTCCAATTCGGCAGCCACCCGCCGCGCCAGATTTCTGTCCCCGGTAACCAATGCCGCCGTTTTTTCCGGCGTTTCAACCGCCTCTCGCAGCAACAGAGCAATGGTCAGAGCTTCCTCCCGCATATCGGCACAGTTAACCAGCGTTATACCGTCCGCCGCCTCATGCCTGATTTTCTTACCGGCAATATCCCGCCATTTTTCGGTAGTGGCCGCCGGACGCATAACCTCGCTGATTAAAACTTCCCGGCCGAAATTTTCCGGTGCCTGCAAATCGGGAATATCTTCCCGTCGAACTGTCAGATAATCCAACAGTTCTTTCAATTCGTGCTGCGGATGCGTCTCATCAATTTTTTCCCAGGCCTCGTCTTCCAGAAACTTGTCGATTCCCGCCAGATAAAGCTCTCCTTTTTCCAGACTAAGCACCGTTTTAACCAGTTCTTTCATCAGCGGAAAGGCAGCCGTCGTTCCGGCTGCGACAATTCGTTTGACCGGCGGATTCTGCCGCCACAAATCAATCTGCGCCCGCAGCAGACGGTTACGACGGTCACTGGCGTCAATCAATTGCCGTTCGGCCAAAATCTGCGGCCAATATTCGGTAATAATCTGCAAAAATTTGAGCGTTTCCTGCCAATGAACGGCATATTCTTCCGGCACCAAATCTGTCAGCCGGTCAAACGAAAGGCCCTGATTGTGAACCGTATCAATCAGATTAGCCAGTTCCTGCGCCAGATAGCAGGCCTGATTCGCCGCCAGTTTTTCAATACCGTACTCTATCGGTTTGGCCATAATGATTTTGGTGAACAGCAACAGCCTCTCCGCCCGGCTGATAGCCGGTGCCAGCGTTGCCAAAGCGGAAGACTGGTCAAATCCGGTCAGAAACAGCTCGTCTTCTTCCACGTCGCCGATAGGCAGCATCTGCGGCAGCAGTGTCGGCGCCAGCCCTTGCAAACGCACAAAAGCGTCTTTCAGCGCCTTAACCGCCCGGCGGTTCGGCAGCAGAAAAAGAACATCCGTCAGCTCCAGTTCCCGGCCGTGGTACTCTCTCAGAAAATGCCCGGCCAGAACTTCGGCAAAGGCACAACCCGCCGGAATATTGTAAATTTTATCAGTCATGGCTGAGAGTTTAAAACAGCCAGTTTAATAGTCAACAAAAACCTCACCCTTTTATTTGTTAGCAGAAACGTTTTTAGGGGTTGTCTTCTCGGCCGAAAAATGTTATGAAAGACAAAAATCATCAAAATACGGAAAGACATGTCAGCAGTAAACAACTATGAAAAGGCTTACCTGCCTTCGCGCATTACCGCGGTCAGGATTGCCAACGGCTATTTGCAGGAACGGATTTACCACGGTTCCAACCAGCGGATTATCTTTGAACACGGAATCCATGTGTTTAACGTTGCCAAAATTGCCGAGAACATCGCCCGCCAAACCGGAAAGCTCAACCCCGACATTGCTTATGTTCTCGGGCTTCTGCACGACATTGGACGAATTAAAGACGAAACCGTCACCAAAGTTCCGCACAGTATTGAAGGCTACAATTACCTGCGTAAAATCGGTTTTCCCGATGCCGCGCCGATTTGCATTACCCATAATTTTATCGACCCGGACATTAAAGCCGAAGACTTCCCCACTTATGATGAAAAATCTTTTGCCTTTGCCCGCGGTTTTCTCAAAAAAGTCCGCTACAACGATTATGACCGCCTGATTCAGCTGGCCGACCTGTTCTCCCGCGGCAAAGAAATTCTCAGCATCCGCCAGCGACTGGACAAGAACAAACAGTTCTATCACATCAAAAACCTGTCTTACGAAGACAAGGCGTTTAACCTGCGCGATTATTTTAACCGCAAATATAATCTTGACGTGGAGCAGATTGTTGCCGACACGTTTAATATGCACAAACACGCGCACAAATCCGATGACCGTGCCGTCTTTCTTATTCTGCCGCCGGCACCGAACCTCATCAACGCCCGCAAACGCTCAATTATTTAAACAGCGGATTCTGACTGAAATAATCTTCGGCAACCTTGGTCGATTCCGGCGTTCCGACATGAAACCATTTGCCCTTATGCAGATAATATCCCAAACGGTGAGCTTTTTCTAACCGGTCAAAAATATCTATCAGCCAGTAACGGCCTTCCGGTTCATTGTCAAACACCCGCGGATGCACAATCAAAACCCCGCCGTATAAATAAGCCGCATGAACCTCTTTGCTGCGCCGCCGAACCGGATAGCCCTCGGCATCAATGTCATAATCGCCGTTTGCCATCGTATGATAAGAATTTTCCAAGGGCAGCAGCATCAGCATAATGTCATATTTGTCATCATCCCAGGCATCCGTCATTTCTTTTATCAAATTTCCGCCCTCGGCTTCGGTCCACAGCGCGTCACTGTTCACAACCACAAACGGCTCACGCTTCATTTTCGGCAAAGCATGTTTAATTCCGCCGCCGGTTTCCAAGGCTTCTTCCTCTTCCGAAAAAATAAAATTCTGTTCCCTGTTGCCGGCCAGATGAGCTTTAATCATATCGCCCTTGTAACACAAATTAACCACACAGTCTTTTATCCCGGCATCGGCCAAACGGCGAATATTGTAATCTATCAGACTTTTTCCGGCAACTTCGACCAACGGTTTGGGTCTGTCGTCCGTCAGCTGCAACATTCTTTTTCCTCGTCCGGCAGCCAAAATAAAAGCTTGCGTAATTTTATCTTTTTCCGCCGCCTCCATCTGGGCAAAAGTTCGGCCGTCTCCCTCATCGGGAACAAAAACCGCATCAAAGCCGAAACCGTTGCTGCCGGCTTTGGCTTCGGCAATTTTCCCGTCAACAAAACCTTTGAAAACAGCCGCTCCTTCCGGATTCTCGGGCAAAGCCAGCGCCAGACAACAAGAAAAATGAGCCTTGCGCCCGCGGGAAGAATTTTTTGCCAAAACATCTTTCAGTTCCGCCAAAAGTTTATCCATGCCCTTGTCAAAATCGCGGTTCGGCGCATAACGTGCGGTAAAAACTCCCGGCCGCCCGTCCAGTGCATCGACACACAAACCGGAATCGTCCGCCAGACAAGGCAGTCCCGAAAGTTTGGCCAAAGCACAGGCTTTCAGCCTGGCATTTCCTTCAAAAGTCGTCGCCGTTTCTTCAACATCGGGCAAACCAAGTTCCCCCGCCGAAACCACTTCCACCCCGTAAGGCATCAGCATTTCACGGATTTCACCGACTTTTCCCTGATTGTGCGAAGCAATCACTAATTTTTTGATTTCCATAACTTCTGCTCTTTTTAATTTGACATCTAATATTTTAATAATGGTTTTCTCACCCTCAAAATATCAGAAACTTTTCGTTTGTAAAGAACTGTTATTTTCCTAAAGCTTCATGCTGCTTGGCAATCAGCTCCCGAATTCCTTTCCGGGCCAAAGAAAGAAGCTCGTTAAAATCGGCTTCTTCAAACGGGTTTCCTTCGGCCGTTCCCTGAATTTCAACAATTTTGCCGCTTTCGGTCAGCACAAAATTCATATCCGCCTGCGCATTGGAATCTTCGATATAATCAACATCGGCCACTTTGCAGCCTTCGTGAATGGCGCAGGAAACCGCTGCAACATGCTCTTTTATCGGATTTTCCTTAATTTTTTTCATCGCCAAAAGCTTATCCATTGCCAGCGACAAAGCAACGAACCCCCCGGTAATCGATGCTGTCCGGGTTCCTCCGTCGGCCTGAATTACATCACAGTCCACACACAAGGAAATGTCTTTCATTTTGGTCAAATCAACCACCGCACGCAAAGAACGCCCGATAAGACGCTGAATTTCCTGTGTCCTGCCGGAAGGCTTTTTCAGTTCACGGGGAACTCTGACTTGCGTTGCCCGCGGCAGCATACCATACTCGGCAGTAATCCAGCCCCGGTTTTGCCCCCTCAGCCAGGCCGGAACTTTTTCTTCCATGCTCACGGTGCAAACCACATGCGTGTTGCCGCACTTAATCAAACAGGAACCCTCGGCATAAGGATTAAAATTCGGAATAATCTCAATCTGACGGATTTCATCATTTTCACGTCCGGAATGTCTCATCATTATCTCTCTTTTCAGTTATAAATTTATATTGCTCCGGTTGCCGGCCAGACAAATTTTTACAGATGACCGAAACGCAGCAGATTGTAATACTTATACAGCGACCCGTCTTCCACGTCCCAGCCAAAGTTCTTAATCATGGCATTTTTTTTCATTTCGGTAATTGTTTGCGGATTATTATAAAACGTATCCAAAACTTTTTGCAGAGTTTCGGCATAAGCGTTGACATTGTTCTTCAGCCGTTTGGCTGTCAGATTATTGCCGTAAACCCGCCGCCCTTCGGTAAAGAAAACCTCGGTACGGAAACCGTTGACGCCGTCGTCAACCGTATCGACCAGCCCGCCCGTTGACATTGCCACCGGCAGAGCGCCTTTTGCCATGGCTTCCATTTGGGTCAGACCACAGGGTTCAAAGCGGCAGGGCATCAGATAAAAATCCGAAGCCAATTGAACCGCATAGGCAAACTGGTCCCGATAACCGCGAAAGACAAATATACGTTCTCCCGCTTTGGGATTAATTTGGGATATCTTGTCTTTCAGATGCGTCAAAATAGCAAAATTCGTATCATCGCCGGCGCCGCCCATCACAAAAATCGGCAGTTCCTTTTTGAAATCGTCAAATTCGTGAATCAACTTCAAAATTGCCTGCGCCGCAATATCATAGCCTTTTTGTTCGACCAGACGGCTGGTTGCGCAAAAAATCGGCGTCTCCGCCGGATTTTTGACTGACTGGGAAATATCCTCAAATTTATAAATGTCTATCAGGGGAATGACTGATTTCTTATAATCGGGATCCGCAGCAATTTTGGAAATCAACTTGATGAATTCGGCTTTATTATGGTTTTTGGCCTCAAGACTGTTTTCATCAAAAACCCGAAAATCAAATCCCTGAAAATAAGTGTTCAGCCCCTCAATTTTTTCTTTGTTCGGCGAAATGAGCTTTTTTTCATAACCGTTGACAATCCCGAAGAAATTGCGGTGATCTTTGCGTATTTTCAAAATATCGCGAAAATCAAAACCAAACCCCAATTCCTTGGAAACTTCTTCCATATAGTTTTTGGAAACGGTTACCACCCTGTCTGCCAGATGAAAATTGCAGGAAGCCTGATTATAGCAGTCGCTCACAATCAGAGTATTTGTTGCCCGGGGATTGCTGTTCTTAATCGCTTTGGCATTTTTGAACACCAACGTTGCCGTGTTTTCATAAAGCGAATTCAAAATACGGGAAGTATTGTCATAATCCCACCCCTGATAACCCAAATGATGCGCGACATGCACAATCGGCAATGCCTTCATTTTCTCCGCCAGCTCCGGACTCATCCGCTGCGCTTCAATCTGCGCTTTGGTAAAATACTTGGTCAGGCCGGACAGCGCACCGCTGTGCCAGTCATTGGCAATCAAAACATTGGGCCGGGAAATGTCCTTAATTTTTCCTTCAAAAATTTCTTTCAGCAGCTCATAAACCGCTTTGGAAAAGAAAGCAAAACGTTCAACTTCGTTAATTCCGAACTCGTTCATCACATAACAGCCGTCCTGGGCCGACGGATTGTCCGGATGCGGATTGATTGAAAAAAAGCGGTCATTGGCCAGAAAAATATAATTCGTATTATTGAAAACGCCGGTATAAACCGTTACTTTAAACTTATGCAGTGCCGGCCGGTCGGCGGCAAACGGAACCGTGATAACCCTGATTTTCTTCAGCTGGATTTTCTTGTTTTCGGTACCGGTATAAACATCGCCTTCAAAAGCCGCTTTTTTCTTTTTGGTGTCTCCCAGATACATCGGGGTAACCACTGAAAGCTGCTAGCCGTTTTTGCCGAAAACATGATTAAAAACTTCCGGCAGCTCGGATGCGATCATTCCTAAACCGCCCCACTTCATAAAAGTGGCGGTTTCGGCCGAAATCATCCATGAATTGATTTTTTGAATTTCCGGCCAGGGATTTTTTCCCAGACATTGTTTTTTGGAAAGGTTCTGAATTTCGGAGAGAATGGGATTGTTGACAACATTATAAGAGAGAACAAATTTCTTTTTATTAAAGGCTTTTGGTAGTGGTCTTAGCTGATTTTGCACATCAAAATTCACGGCATTGGCATTCATATCTGTTAACTCTCTTCATCAAGAAAAATAATTAATCTAATTGTAACGCAGTCAGCCAAAAAATCCAGATTTAAAATTAAACTGTTATTACTCTTGACTTGTTATACTTTAGTTACTAAATTTCCTCTATATATACATGCTTTCTAAAAAAATTTAAAGAGGAAAAATAATGAAAAAGTTCAAAAAAGAACCCGCCCCCGATAAAGAAAATTTGAACGAAGATATTACCGAGGCAGAAGAAGAAATCGCCGCTGAGGAAGAGGAAGCAAAAACCGCTGCAGCTGATGACGAAATCGAAAAACTCCAAGCCGAAAACCGCCAGCTGAAAGAAGAATTTCTGCGCGCTTACGCTGATGCCGAAAACACCAAAAAACGCTGCGCTCAGGAAATTGAAAAAAACAACAAATATGCCATTTCGTCTTTTGCCAAAGATCTGTTGACCGTTGCCGACAATCTGCACCGCGCCATCGACGCCATCGGCAAAGACAATTCTGAAAACTGCGAAGCGCTGCGTAAAGGTGTTGAACTGACCGAAAACGAACTCACCAAAGTCTTTAACAAATTCGGCATCAAAAAAATGGAAATTATGGACACCGTTTTTGATCCGAACTTTCATCAGGTCATTCAGGAAGTCGAAGACAAAGAAAAACCCAACGGCACAATCATTGCCGAATTGCAAACCGGCTATATGCTGAACGACCGTATTCTGCGGGAAGCCATGGTCGTCGTTACCAAAGGCGGAAAATAATCCTGCAAAACCCGTCCACAGCCCCGTTCAAACGGGGCTTTTTTATACCCGCGTGCTTGAAATTCGCCATAGTTCTTATTGTCACTTGCAAGAGCTGGAAACTCTTCTGCAAGAATTAATAAATCCAGCTTATGCGGAAGTCCGACTGCTTTTAATTAAAGAACTTCACGGCGTCCCACATGATCAGCCGCCGATATCAACCCTTCCTGCTCCATACGGTCAATTAATGAAGCCGCCCGGTTATAACCGATACGCAGCTTACGCTGAATATAGCTGGTTGACGCTTTCTTGTCCTGCTGAACAATCGCCACCGCCTGAGCGTAAAGGTCTTCTTCGCCTCCGCCGCCGAAATCGCCTTTGTCAAAGACTGCGCCGCTGTCCTTTTCATTCAGTTCTCCTGCGGTAACCCCTTCAACATATTCCGGCGCCTTCTGCGACTTGATAAACTCAACCACGCCCTCTATCTCGGCATCGCTGGCAAAAGCTCCGTGAATACGGATCGGGCGCAAACCGGCCGGCATATAAAGCATATCGCCTTTGCCCAGCAGCTGCTCGGCCCCCTGCTCACCGAGAATGGTGCGGCTGTCGATTTTGGAAGTAACCTGAAAAGAAATGCGGGTCGGGAAATTGGCCTTAATCGTACCGGTAATAACGTCAACCGACGGACGCTGGGTTGACATAATCAGATGCAGCCCGGCCGCACGTGCCATTTGGGCCAAACGCTGAATAGCCGCCTCGACTTCTTTGCCGGCCACCAGCATCAAGTCGGCCATTTCATCCACCACAATCACAATATAAGGCAACGGAGTCAAATCCAGCTCCTGCTCTTCATAGATAGGTTTGCCGGTTTCGCTGTCAAATCCGGTTTGAACCGTTCGCTTAACCGATTTTCCGCTGGCCCGCAGCTCGGCCAGTTTTTGGTTATAGCCGGCAATATTGCGCACATTCAGCTGCGCCATTGCCCGATAGCGGTCTTCCATCTCCTTAACCGCCCATTTCAAACCGATAACCGCCTTGGCCGGGTCGGTAATAACCGGAGTCAACAGATGCGGAATCCCGTTATACATTGAAAATTCAAGCATTTTCGGGTCAATCATAATCAATTTGCATTCTTCCGGACGCATACGGAACAACAATGATAAAATCATTGAATTGACCCCCACGGATTTACCGGAACCGGTCGTACCGGCAACCAGCAAGTGCGGCATTTTGCTCAAATCGGCATACACATCTTTGCCGCCGATGTCTTTGCCCAAAACAACGTTCAGCTCATTTTTGGAATTCATAAAATCCGGATCTTCAAACAAATCGCGCAGCCAAACCGTTTCACGGTTTTTGTTCGGCAATTCAATACCGATGGTATTGCAGCCCGGAACCACCGCAATACGAACCGAAATCACCGACATCGAACGGGCAATATCATCGGCCAAACCGATAACCCGGGCCGACTTGGTTCCCGGCGCCGGTTCAAGCTCATATAACGTAACCACCGGTCCCGGACGAACCTTCACAATTTTGCCGTTGACGCCGAACTCCTGCAACACGCTTTCTAATTCCCGGGCAATATTGTCCAGCTCTTCTTTGCTGACATTGTTACCGCCCTTGTCTTTCGGACGTTTCAGCAAATCAACGCTCGGACGTTGATAACCGTCATCCGAAACATCTCCTTTCGGCATATTCTTCTCCTTGCGAAGCGGCGCTTTGTCCGCCGGTTTTTCCTCCCGCGCCGCAATCTGACGCTCGCCAAATCCCGGTTCAATCCGTTCTTCTTCAGCTTTCGCTTTGGCTTTACCCGCTTTGCGGCTTTTCTTGGCCGGTTTGTCCGCCTCTTCCGGCAAATACGGACGCTTGCGGAAACTGAACATCAGCGCAAAAGCTGATTTGAAAGCCTTCAGAACCTTCCAAACCGCCAATGCCGCGGTACGGATACCTTTCCACCAGGTTTTATAAGTAATTCCCATAACATAATCAAAAGCGAGCCAGGCCAGCAACAGCAAAATGGCCCCGGCCCATACCTGCGCATAACCGTATTTATAAATAATGCTGATAAAACTCATCAAATGGCGGCTTAAAAATTTTCCCATAAATCCGCCCATTTCGAAAGCGCCCATCCACGAAGGAAGCAAGGCCAGAAATGCGGCAAAAAAATTAACTCCCAAAATCCAGGCCGCCGTCCGGCTGTACGGATGCAAAAATTCTTTTTGCCGCAGCAGCGTATAGCCCCAAACCGGAAAAGCCAGTAGAAATACCGGCAAGGCCAAACCAAAACTCTTTAAAACACAATCGGCAAGATAAGCTCCCGGATAACCAAGATAGTTACGCACCGGCAGCACCCCTGCGGCATTGGCACCGGGATCCTGAGGATGATAACCCGCCACGGCGGCAAAAACCGCAATAAAAATTAAAATAAGAATCAGCCCGCCCAAGCGTTCAATCAGCCGCCGCATTAAAGATTTTTGTTTTTTGGTTTTCTTTTTAGCCATTTTTCTCACCTGTTTATCCGAAATTAAGCCCATTATAGTCAGAAATCATCAACAGATTATTAATTTTGCAAAAATCCCCGCTGCCGCAAACCTCTGACTAACCGCGGATTAAAACTTGACTTTTTGCACAAAAACGCTAAACCTGAACAGTACATATGAATAACAAAT
>ERZ1090869.1167-NODE-1168-length-12386-cov-15.712756_pt1 | contig 12386 bp, 12 predicted proteins | sample MGYA00478474_ERZ1090869 | MGnify/ENA primary metagenome ERZ1090869 (study PRJEB33644, sample SAMEA5815748) | chicken gut metagenome | biome: Chicken; feature: Gastrointestinal Tract; material: Caecum | place: Ireland | collected 2019-01-01 | study: A study of... | reverse complement strand
AACGTCGCCGCCCTTTCCGCCGTCGCCGCCGTCGGGCCCGCACGCGGGCTTGCCCTTATACGACTTGAATGAATTCATTCCGTCGCCGCCGTCGCCGGACTTTATTGTTATTCTGACCTTGTCGGTAAAAACATTCTTATCTATCATTATTATAAATTCTCACCCACTCGTCTGCGCGGGCGCAGAGTTCGGCGTTATTTTTTGTTTTGCCCATCATTGCATACAGGCTTTCGGCAGTCACCTGCCTGCCGAGAAGCTGGCGGAACTTATACGAGGCGCTCAGCTCTTCGGGGCTAAGCAAAAGCTCCTCCTTGCGCGCGCCCGAGGCCTTTATGTCTATTGCGGGGAACACGCGTCGCTCGGCAAGCTCGCGCGATAAAACTATCTCCATATTGCCCGCGGACTTGAACTCTTCGTAGATGACGTCGTCAAGCCTGCTGCCCGTATCTATCAGGGCGGTGGCGATTATGGTGAGGGAGCCGCCCTCTTCAAGGTTGCGCGCCGCGCCGAAAAATTTGCGCGGTTCGGTGAGCGCCTGCGGATCCAGCCCGCCGGAGAGCATTCTGCCGGAATTTGTTACGGAGTTATAGGCGCGGGTGAGCCTTGTTATGCTGTCCATGAGTAGCACCACGTCCCTGCCCGTTTCCACCAGCCTTTTGGCGTGTTCGAGCGCAAGCATGGCGGCATGTATGTGGTGCTGTTCGCCGCGGTCGAACGTGGAATAGACCACGCGCGCGTTGTTGACCGAGCGCTTTAAATCCGTCACCTCTTCGGGGCGCTCGTCTATGAGAAGCACTATCACCTCGGCTTCGGGGTACCCGCGCGAGATGGCGCAGGCTATGGTTTTGAGCATGGTGGTTTTGCCCGCTTTGGGCGGTGATACAATTAAAGCGCGCTGACCTTTGCCCACAGGCGAAAACAGGTCTATTACGCGCTCGGTAAGCCCGCCGCCCTCGCCCGAAAGCGTATAGCGCGAATCGGGATAGCACGGCGTAAGCCTTTCAAATACGGGGCGCGGGTTCAACATGTCGGGCCGCACGCCGTTTACACTTACTATATATGTCACGCCGGGGCACTCGCCCTCTTTACGGCGCTTTGCTTTGCACACTATCATATCGCCTTCGCGCAGGCGGAAGCGATTGACGAAGGAGACGTGGACGAACACGTCGCCGCCGGAAGTTATTTCAAAGTTATGCGTGCGCAAAAACCAGAACTTTTCGGTATATTCAAGTATGCCCGTATATACCTTTTCGTCGTTTTCTTCGTAGTCGGCGCGAACTTCCATCTCCCTTCTGTCTTCCGGCGAAGCTTCGCCGTCTGCGCATGAGGTGGAATCTTCGCCGCCGGCCGCGCCGTTCCTGCACTGTTCGATGAGCGCGACTACATCCCTATCGAAAAACTCCGACTTGGGGGGCGCACCCTTTGTTGAACGGGGCACAGGCTGGGTTTTGCCTTCGGCTATATCCATGATACAGCCTACAAGCAAATCTTTGCGCATATCGGCGGGGCGCTTGACGCCTGCCGCCCTGCCGATCTGTCTCAGATCGTAGATGCTGCGTTTTTCAAGTTCTGCCCGTAGTTTCTGCAATAATTCGCTTACTATCAATCTTCGACTTTCTCCATAACTATTATTTTTGTGCTGTCGCCGCCCAGATCCTCGCGCGAGATGTCTATTTCGCAGCCGCCTTCGCTGTCCACTTCCTCTTCATCGAACAGGTCGGTGAACTCCTCCACGCGGTCAACATCAAGCTTTTTGCCCTTTTCGCGGTAGTGCATCGGTATTACTATGTCGGGCATTATCCTGTCTACGTATTCCTTGGCCTGCTCGGCGTCTATGGTGTAGTTTCCGCCTACGGGAATGAGCAGCACGTCTACGGGGAGAAGCGCTTCGATAAGCTCGGTAGAGCACTCCTCGCCTATGTCGCCGAGGTGGCAGACTTCGATGCCGTCCATGCTGAATTTGAAGATTATGTTTTCGCCGCGCTGTTTGCCCTCTTCGTTGTCGTGAAAGCTCTTTATGGAGTTTATCTCCACGCCGGGAAGGTCGTAGCTGCCCTCCCTGTCTATCACCACGGGCGAACCGCCTATCTTTTCAACCGCGTTGTGGTCGTAGTGATGGTGCGACACGGTGACCGCGTCGGCCGAAACTTTGGGCATAGCGCAACCTAAACTGTTTGAATAGGGGTCGGTGACTATGGTAGTGCCGGTACTCTCTATAAGCTGGAAGCTGGAATGTCCTAAATACCTGATTTTCATAAAATGTTGATTTTACTCCTGAAACAAAAAGAAAGAATGCTTTCTGTAAATTTTTCTGTTAACTATGCGTTTATGTATGCGGCGACGCCGGCACAAGCCCTCAGCGCATGCCGCGCTTTTCTATGGCTGCGGCGGTAAAGGCAAGCTGCGAAAGCACTCCCTCTTCGCCCTGAAGGTAGGTGAGCGTCACGCTGCAGCCGCCATCTGTAAGGCTTATACCCAGAACGCGGGTGAATATGGGGTAAGAAAACGACGCGCCCCCTTCTTCAAGCACGCACTGCGTGCACTCCCCTTCGGCAAACGTCATGGTAAAAGTCAGGTTGCCCCGCCTTTTTTGCGTGACCACGCCGCGGCGGACGTGCAGAAGACATTCGTCCCCCTCCACAAAATAGCGGACGGAAAAATCGTCCTCGCCGATGGACAGTTCGCCCACCGAGCTGCTGCTGAATTTTTCGCCCCCTATTACAGAGGATACGGCTATCATTACTCTCATAGATCTTTCGCGGTATGCGGCGTTTGCCGGCCGCATATTTTTATTTCAGCCGCGTAACTTTTATGTCGTCGTCTGCGGGGTTTTCTGTCGGGCGCGTAAATATTGCGCGCCCCTCTTTCAGCAGGGCGGCCAGCGCGTTCGCGTCGCCCTTTTCCACAACCGCCTTTATATCCGAAAGGTTTTTGATGAGCGTGTCTATGCGCCCCGAAAGGTTTGCGCTGTTTAAAAGATAGAGTTCCGACCACACGCCCTCGTCTACGCCGGCGATCCTGGTCATATCCTGAAAGCTGCCGCCGGTAAAGCCCGCGCAGCCGGCAATTTCGCCGTCTTTGACATAGGCGTTGGACACAACGTGCGCAAGCTGCGAGGTGTAGGCTATCTTTCTGTCGTGCACCTCTGCCGAGCACTCCACAATGCGGGCAAAGCCCATTTTGCGGGTGAGCTCCTTGATAAGCTCCAGGGCAGGCGCGTGCGTTGCAGGGCAAGTAGTTATTACCATATTTGCCCTGTCGAAAAGGTCGGCGCAGGCATTTTTTATGCCCGAAACTTCCTTGCCCGCCATGGGGTGGGTGCCCACATAGTAAAAATTGCGCGGCTGCGAATATACAGCCCTTTCGATAAACTGCTTTACGCCGCAGATATCGGCGACAACGGCGCCGTCTTTGAATGCCGTGCCGCAGATGAAGTCTGCGCTTGCGCGCGGAGGCAGGGCAACGAAGACCACGTCGTACAGGGAAAAATCTGTGGCTACTCCCCCGATTATTGCATTTTTTAGCGCATACTCAACGGGCGCAGGCGAACGGTTCCAGCCATCGGGCATAAAGCCCGCACGGCCGAGGGCCATGCACAGGGAACCGCCTATAAGGCCAAGCCCCGCTACGCAGATCTTCATATACTCGTCCCCATGATATCTATAGTATTCTAAGACATTATATCATACAAATCGGTTTAATTCAATTAAATTGACTATATTGTAAAAAAATCTTTTGCCTGTGCACGCAGCCATGCAGGGCCGCATACTAAGCCGCGCACGGCGGCAGACACGCTTTTAAGGCGGTGCGCGCGGCGTTTTGCGCATATTTTTTGCAGGCTTGCAAAATATTTGAGTTTGCGGGCGCATTTTACCTTTCTGCGGTTGACTTTCGCGCCGCAAATATTTATAATGGAAGTCGATAAAAAATTATTGATTCAAGGAGAATTGTTTTTTATGAACAAAATGTCTGTAAAAGACCTCAAGGATCTCAAAGGCAAAAAAGTACTTGTACGCTGCGACTTCAACGTACCCATGAAGGACGGCAAGATCACCGACGAAAACAGGATTCAGGGCGCGCTGCCCACCATCAAATATCTGCTTGACGCAGGCGCGAAAGTTACGCTCTGCTCGCACCTCGGCAAGCCCCACTCCATCTTCTCCGCAGAGTTCAAACTCAACAAAAAGGACAAGAAGAAGGTAGACGCAGGCGAAACCACCGCAGAGGCCATAGAGGAAAAGGCCCGCAAGGAGGAACCCGTAAAGCTCACCCTTGCGCCCGTTGCCGCAAGGCTTAACGAGCTTTTGGGCGGCAAGGTCACTTTTGCAAAGGACGTTATAGGCCCCGACGCAAAGGCAAAGCGCGACGCGCTTAAAGAGGGCGAAGCCGTTCTGCTTGAAAACCTGCGCTTCCACTGGGAAGAGGAAAAGAACGACGAGGGCTTCTGCAAAGAGCTTGCATACGACGCCGAGATATATGTAAACGACGCGTTCGGCACGGCCCACCGCGCACACGCCTCTACCGCAGGCATCGTACAGTACGGCATAATAAAGACGGCCGTTTGCGGCTTCCTTATCGAAAAGGAACTTACCGTTATGGCAGACACGCTTGAACACCCCGTACGCCCCTTTGTTGCAATACTCGGCGGTGCAAAGGTTGCAGACAAGCTCAACGTTATAAACAACCTGCTTGAAAAGTGCGACACGCTTATAATCGGCGGCGGCATGGCATACACCTTCCTCAAGGCAAAGGGCTATGAAGTGGGCACATCCCTTTTAGACGAGGAAAAGATAGACTACTGCAAGCAGATGATGGAAAAGGCCGAAAAGCTTGGCAAGGAACTGCTGCTGCCCATAGACACTGTTGTGACCACCTCCTTCCCCGACCCCATAGACGCCGATATAGAGGTTGAGACCGTGCCTTCAGACAAGATACCCGCAGACAAGATGGGCATGGACATAGGCGAAAAGACCAGGGCTCTTTATGCAAGCAAAGTTCACACCGCAAAGTCGGTTATATGGAACGGCCCCATGGGCGTGTTCGAGAACCCCACCCTTGCAAAGGGCACTATAGCCGTTGCACAGGCGCTTGCAGACGTATACGGAAAGTGCACCACCATAATCGGCGGCGGCGACAGCGCGGCAGCCATTCAGCAGCTCGGCTTTGCCGATAAGGTAACGCACATCTCCACCGGCGGCGGCGCTTCGCTTGAGCTGTTCGAGGGCAAAGTGCTCCCCGGCATCGACTGCCTGAACGACAAAAACTAAAAATACCGGCACAGACTGCGGCGGCGGGGTCATCCCTCCGCCGCATATAAAAGTTTTATAAAGTAAAAGTATAATTGACCCAATAATATATTTGAATCAACGAGGAATTTATTATGGAGAGAAAACCTTTTATTGCAGGCAACTGGAAAATGAACATGACCGCCGAGAGCGGCACAAAGCTCATCAAAGAGCTTATACCCCTGGTAAAAGACGCAGACTGCGACGTGGCACTGTGCGTGCCCGCCATACTCATCCCCGCAATGACCGAAGCCGCAAAGGGCAGCAACATTGCCATAGGCGCGCAGAACATGCACTGGGAACCCAAGGGTGCATACACGGGCGAGATTTCCGCCGACATGCTCAAGGAATACGGCGTTAAGTACGTTATAATAGGCCACAGCGAAAGAAGGCAGTATTTCGGCGAGACCGACGAGACGGTGAACAAGCGCACAAAGGCCGTTCTCGCCGCGGGCATGACCCCCATTATGTGCATTGGCGAAACGCTTGCCGAGCGCGAGGGCGGCATAACCGAGCAGGTGCTTGCAAAGCAGCTTGAAACCGACCTTGCCGGCGTTGAGGACGTGACCAAGGTGGTCATTGCCTACGAACCGGTATGGGCAATAGGCACAGGCAGGACTGCCACCGACGAGCAGGCGCAGGAGACCATTGCCTTTATACGCAAAAAGATAGGCGAACTTTTCTGCCCCAAGTGCGCGGAAAAGGTTATAATTCAGTACGGCGGCTCTATGAACGCAGGCAACTGCAAGGGCCTTATGGCTCAGCCCGACATAGACGGTGGCCTTATAGGCGGCGCCTCATTAAAGCTTGACTTTGCCACCATAGTAAATTATAACAAGTAATAACATATACAAATACTTAAGCCCTCTGCCGTTGCGGCGGAGGGCTTTTTTTGTTATTTAAGGCATATATGCGGGGCAATTGAAATAAATATAAGAAAAGCGGGGCTTAAACGCTCCGCTTTTTGCTGTTTTTATAAATATCAATAATAATCTTTAGGGCCACTCTTGCCAAAATCAAGTTTAGCAAACCTGATTATCCAAATTACCGCCCACAGGGTTGCTATACAGCCGACAACGCCGAGGGCTATTGCATTGTTTCCGAAAAGCTCATAGTTGAGCAATGGAAGGACAACGGCGGCAACAAGGCCGCCGCCGAGCGTACCCCAAAAACCACCCTTACTCTTTAATGTATCGGTAACAACTATATCATCATCCCATGTTGCACGCGCCCTGCGCTCTACGTAATATTCCTTTTCAAACGCAATGCCAGCGCACAGAAATACCACAAACGCAAATATGCATATGCATTGAGCAATTACCCAGTCCCAATTCAGCTCACCGTTGCTTGCCTCCGGCATAGCAAACGATGAAACAACAATACCTATTGCCGAAAGAAGCTCAAGGCCAAGTTGCAGATATATAAATTTAGCGCACAATTTAAGCAGAACGGCAAGCAATATAAGCGCGCCTATGCCGCAGCCTATTATAAGACCCCAATCCATATTCAGCACCCCCTTTATTCGCCGAATTTCTTCGATTTGATAGATTTTTTCAGGTGGCGATCCTTGGCTTTGAACATAAAGCCGCAGTATATTGCACCGACTATGCCGGCAGGTATAAAGATCAGCCCTAATATACCGGCTAGGAACGGGCCAACACCCTCACCCTGTAAGGTAAACAACATTACGGCGCCGAGCACTGTCAATAATATTCCTCCGCCTATGCCAAGGCCGAAGTTGCGCTTTTGCTTAAAAAGCAGGTCGCGGTGAAGGTTGCGCCAGTCCTCCTCGTCAAAGTTCTGCGAATCCATGCCGAGAAACTCGTTGAGGTCGCCGATGAGAATGGTCAGCACGGCGAGCACCATAGACGCCGTGTGGGGTATTTTGCTCTTTTCAAAGTCGCACGATACGAACATGCTGCCCTCTTCCGATGTCCACAGCCCGAAATATGTATATTTGTCTGTGAACGCGTCGGCAAACTGTTCGTAGCTGGCAAACTTGTGCGAAGCGTATTCGTTGTACACGTCCTCAAGCTGAAAAAGCACGCTGTGCGACTGCCTTTTTTTGAAGAAGGCGAGCACGGTTATGTTGCTTCTGTCGCCATAGGGAAATTCGCAGTTGAGAACTTCCTTGTCTTTGGTCACCTTTGAGCCGGTGAGCTTGAAAACATGCCTTACAAGGGCATAATCTTTCATAAACTTCTCCTCCCGATAAGTAAAAATATTGCTTATATACTTCCCGACGACGTACAAGTATCTGCACATTGTATAACTATACTTATATTTTCATACACACAGCCACACAGATAGTTTAAAAATATCCGCCGAAGAAGTTTTTGCCGCCGTTATTATGCAAAGTGCAACACATGTTGTCCTATTACAGGACAAATAACTACGGTAATTATTCTATCATTCTTCTTGTCCTGTGTCAAGACAATTTTTTTGTAAAAACTGCAGGATAGCGGAGAAAATCATGGCAAGAATAATAGACGGAGACAGAAACAACCTTATAGGCGCAAACGTTGCAAAAAGGCGGATTCAGCTTAACATGAGCCAGAGAGAACTTTCGGAAAAGCTTGAGCTTTATGCGGTGTATATATGCCGCGGTTCGATTTCGCGCATAGAGGACTTTTCGCGCACGGTTACAGACATTGAGCTGTATGCGCTGGCAAAGGCGCTTAAAACGAGCATGGAAGACCTTATAGACCTCAGCCTTATACCGTACAACCGCGCAAACCGTGCGGCAGCCCTTACCTGACGCGGGCGGCGCATGCTGTTGCCATGCGCCGCATTTTTTGGGCACTCGCAAAAAATTGCCTTAATAGAGTTGCTTAAAACGCGCGTTGTGGTTTATAATACCAAGTGGAAAGACATTTTTTACGAGGTATTATTTTATGGCAAAAAAAGTGCCCTATGCGATCATCATCATGGACGGCTACGGACTTGCGCCCGCAGGCCCCGGCAACGCCATTGCGCTTGACGGCAGCAAGAACGTGAACGAACTAATGAAGCAGTACCCCTCCGCCACCTTGGGCGCAAGCGGCCTTTCGGTAGGCCTGCCCGAAGGACAGATGGGCAACAGCGAAGTCGGCCACCTGAACATGGGCGCCGGCAGGATAGTTTATCAGGATCTGACAAGGATAACCAAGTCTATCGAAGACGGCGACTTTTTTGAAAACCCCGAACTTTTAAAGGCGATGAACAACGCCAAAAACGGCAAAAAGCTGCACCTTTACGGACTTTTATCAGACGGCGGCGTGCACAGCCACATAACACACCTTTATGCCCTTTTGAAGATGGCAAAGATAAACGGCGTTAAGGACGTGTTTGTGCACTGCTTTACCGACGGCAGAGACGTTTCACCCACATCGGGCGCGGGCTTTGTGCGCGCCCTTCAGGCAGAGATGGACAAGATAGGCTGCGGCAAGATAGCATCTGTATGCGGCCGCTACTACGCAATGGACAGGGACAACAACTGGGATCGCGTTGAAAAGGCTTACGACATGCTGACTTTGGGCGAAGGCATAAAGTGCGAAGACGCCGCCGACGCGCTTGAAGAGAGCTATAAAGAGGGCGTGACCGACGAATTTATAAAGCCCACCAAGGTATATGAAGACGGAAAACCCGTGGGCCTTTTGGAAAAGGGCGACAGCGTGATATTCTTCAACTTCCGCCCCGACCGCGCAAGGGAGATAACGCGCGCCGTATCGCAGCGCGAGTTTGTGGTGCCCAAGGGAACGGCGTTTGAAAGAAAGACGGGCTTCCTTGAGCCTGTATACGTATGCTTCACGGTATACGACGCGCAGTTCAGCGGCGTTGAGATAGCCTTCCCCGAAAAGCACATAAAGAACACGCTTGGCGAATACCTTGCCGCGCTCGGCAAAAAGCAGCTGAGAATTGCCGAAACGGAGAAGTATGCGCACGTGACATTCTTCTTCAACGGCGGCGTGGAAAAGCCCAACGAGAACGAGGTGCGCGACCTTATACCCTCACCCAAGGTTGCAACATACGATTTGCAGCCAGAGATGAGCGCATACCTTGTGACCGACAAGGTGATAGAAGAGCTTGACACAGGCGATTTTGACGTTGTTATACTCAACTTTGCCAACTGCGACATGGTGGGCCACACGGGCGTTATACCCGCGGCGGAAAAGGCCGTTCATGTGGTTGACGAATGTGTAAAGCGCGTTACCGATAAAATTCTTGAGATGGGCGGCGCGGCGCTTGTTACCGCCGACCACGGCAATGCCGACAAGATGATAGGCGAAGACGGAAAGCCCTTCACCGCGCACACCACCAACCGCGTGCCCGTTATACTCGTTTCTGAAAAGTACAAGGGCGCAAAGCTGCGCGAAGACGGCATACTTGCCGACCTTGCCCCCACTCTTTTAACCATTATGGGCGAGCGCATACCCGAAGAAATGACCGGCAAGAGCCTTATTGCAGAATAAAAAGCATAACATAATATTAAACGTCCCCGACACTTCAACGTGTCGGGGACGTTTCTGTACGGGGAAGATATCGCCCGCACAATATACATTTATTCGCCAAGGATCTGAGCTTTATAAGCATACATTAATACAGATACGAACAGGCGCCGCGCGGCGCCATTTTTTACATTTTTATTACACTTTTACTACACCACCGCCGTTGACAAACATATTCGGGCGTGATATATTTAAATCAGTTCCTTGCAATACAAGTAACACTGAGGTAATTACCATGGCATTCGATTCACAACTTGGCAAGGGCGTGCTTGAAGGCTGTATTTTAAAGTTGCTTGAAGGCTGCTTCCGCTATTCGGGCGAAATAGTAATGCTTATGCGCGAATGCGGATTTGCAGACTTTTCCGAAGGCACGCTGTATCCCATGCTTCTGAGGCTGGAAAAAGCGGGGTGCTTTGTAACGGAAAAGCGGGCAACGAGCAACAGCCCGCCCAAAAAGTACTACAAGCTATCCGCAACGGGACTTGAAAGGCTGAAAACCTTTGAGAACATGTGGAACGAGCTTGTAGGCAGCGTTGAAAAAGTTTTTAAAAGAGAAAACTGAAACATTGACGAGGTTAAAAATGAGACTTAGCAGAGAGAACAGAGCTATTTTGAAATCGCTCGGCGGCGAATACAAAAAATTCGGTAAAAGGCTTAAGTCGGCGGTATTTTCGCACTGCAAGGGCGATGACGAGATAAACGACTGCCTTGGCGACATGCTTGGCGGACTTTCAGAAGCGCAGGAAGCGGGCAGGCCGCTTGCCGACGTTATACCCGACGAGGCAAAGACGATACACGAAACGGTTGTATGCCTGCCGCTGAAAAAGATACCGCACACGGGACTGATATTCGGACTTTTATCTGCAGCGCTTGCCGCCATGTGCATAGCGGCTTTGCTGTGGTACTTTTTGGCGCCGTTGCCCGTGGGCGACATAAACTATATACGCTACAGCAGCGAAGACGGCGGCAGAATATACTGGAACGACCTGCCCAATGCCGCCAGATACGAAGTTGATATAGACTTTGGTGACAAGGTGACGGAGACCGAAGACAGTGAACTGTTTTTAACGCTTGACGCGGGCGGACACCGTGTTAAAGTGACGGCATACGGCGAGGGCAGATATTCTGAGCCCGTGACTTACTACGAGCACATAGATGTAGTCTACCCGATAATCGAGGGCGGGATAAGCGACTTTATAAGCGTTTCCGCAGATACGCTTGACGATGACAACTACTCCCACTTTTTACAGATATATTCAAGAAACTACTTCAGCGCAACAACAAATAACTACGTTGTGACATTTACGCCCGAAATAACCTTTTACGGCAAATATTTTTTATACAACGGCTGGACGGTGCACTCGCTTACCGTGGGCGGGCTGGCCACCGACGCAGGCGCCGAAAACGGCGAGATGCAGTTTATAGAGGGCCTCACCTACACATTTACGCTGAGCGGAAAGAATGGCCCCGCTCTGCTGATGAACATAGGGCTGCTTAAAGCCTACGGGTTGCCCGTGGAGGACGGCGAATACAACCGCTGCCAGAGCGGAGAAACGCTGTTTTCTCTTTCGGGCACAGAGAGCGGCGCCGTGTATGCCGACTCCCGCCACAACGAAAATCTCCGCTTTGCCGCATACGACAAAAGCGAACTGACAGACAGGTTTGAATCCGGCTTCGGCAAAGAGCTATATCACAACGTAAACACAGCGTTCCGCGAGCGGCACCGCTTTGACGAAACGGGAGGCATAAGCTACAGCCCGGCATATCTGCTTGTTAAAAACGACAGCGACAACGAGCAGTATCTGCACCTTGCCGAGCAGCAGGCGGTTACGGCGGACAGCCGCGGCATTATCGAGGTCGGGGCGGGCTATACAGTCATAGAACTGAACAATGCCGATTATAAAAACCATGATTTTGTTATGTATGCGGACGATATAAGATATTCTGACGACTTTGTAAAGATAAACGCGCTTGTGCCTGTGACATATACCGACGGCAGCACGGGCGTAAGAGAGCAGGAACTTTTGGCCGTAAACAAAGGCGAGTGTTTTATAGACATAGATTATGTTGCAGGCACAAAAATAGTTGTGCTCAGCCAAACCGACAGAAAGTTTGCGTACGCGGCGGTAAACATATTCAACGGCAGTGAAGAAAATTATATTGATGTATACGACTTCTTCGATGACGGCGGCAGCGCTACGCTGCAATTCGTTTTAAAACCGGGTATAACCCGAATATGCGGCGGGATATGGTATTCCTCTGCCGACCAGAAGGTATCACATATAGACTGCATGTTTGTACAGACTGTAAACGAAGGCGATGCGTTTGATTTTATCGGCGGCGGAGACGGCGGCACAACGGCGGCATTAATAATAGACGGCTATCTGATAAACTTAGGCGGCGGCGACATTGTGCTTGAGGCAAAGAACGCAAGCTTCGACCCGCGGAGTATATAACCGTGTGAACCAAGACAACCATTTAAAGAGGCCGCGCGGCGCAAATTGCGCGCGGGCGAGTTATAAATTATAAAAATTAAAGCGGCGTATAAAAAAATAAATTTACGCTTGGGGTGTTTTATCCGGGTGGTGTTTTTTGGGGGGCGGGGGGGGCGGGG
>ERZ1090869.1165-NODE-1166-length-12401-cov-68.344403_pt1 | contig 12401 bp, 16 predicted proteins | sample MGYA00478474_ERZ1090869 | MGnify/ENA primary metagenome ERZ1090869 (study PRJEB33644, sample SAMEA5815748) | chicken gut metagenome | biome: Chicken; feature: Gastrointestinal Tract; material: Caecum | place: Ireland | collected 2019-01-01 | study: A study of... | reverse complement strand
CCACCCAACCGCCCCCGCCGGAAGGTGGAGGAGTTTCTGCGGTTCCGCCCCACGCTTTTAATTCGTCGTATGTCCAATTCCGGCGGCTGGAATATTTATTCATAACGCTGTTTTTCATTGCAGCGTTGTGAATTGCATCTAGGTTATTCACAGCCGCAGCCCCTCCACCGGCCGCAACGATATTTCCTGCTTGTCGCGGTGACTGATTGTATAAATCTGCAAAATATATCAATGCCTGACCGTCTGTTAATCCATAGTTTTGGCCGACTTTGATATATGCCCATGCGTCCGTAGTGGCGAGATTGTCCTGGACCCTGCGACCTTCGTTTGTGGTGATAAAAGCAGAGAGTGCTGAACGTTGGTCAGCGTTAGGTGTAAAATTATTCCACAAAGATGAGACATTCTGTTTTAATTCTGCCACTAAATCTGCGCCCAAAATTTGTGTGGATTCCGTCTCGCCAATCGTTGCATAAATACTATAGCATAAATCATAAGCTCTACTGCCGTACCATTGAAAAATCCCGATTGAAACGACATCTACCGCATTCACTGCCCCGTAATTTCCAGACGCTTCGTTGTTCCCTATCACGTAGATTGTTTCTTGAATGAATGAATAATCAGCAGGCATCACCAAACCCCCATAAACAGGACATCTGCGGCGTCAAAAATCTCTTTGTATACATTTTGAATTGCATCATAATATGATTTTAACATATCTCCGGGATTAGCACCGCTTCGCCCTTTTCTTGTGATATTTAATGTATTGTTTTTCTCATTGTTGAAATTTCCTGTTTTATTATATTCGCTAGTTTGGCCTTCTTCGTCATTTTCAGTGTGCCCCTCCGTGCGGCTATTCTGTGTGTTTGTGGTGTTTTGTGCAGATGTATCCGTTTCATTTCCGCTAGTAATATGGTCGGTTATTGTGGTTATGACATTTGACGGAAAATCATAAACCTTGTTGAATGAATGTCCGCTTCCGTTGTCCGTCTGTTCCCCGTTTTCATTTACGTTAATATCACGTTCATTTTTTCTGGTACGGTTGCTGTTATCATTTCCGCTTTCTGCGTTGTTTCCGTTTTCTTTCTCATTTCCCGCACTGGATTCAGCATAATCGTAGTTTTCCATAAAATCATACTTTTTTGCCATTGCGGCAAGTTTCTGATTATAAAATGGCATGTTTGTATACAACCAGTCTTCCAGAAAAATTTTCCACAAGCCTACTGTTTCGCAGCAGATTTCCTGCATATAAAAATGACGCAGGAAAGCTGCTTCAAAGTCGAGTTTTTTCGTTTCGTCAAAGAATTCCCAATCAGCCGGAAAAATTTTTGGGGCGGCTTCCTTGCATCGTGCTGTCACAGTCTGTCCCGGAGTGCTGTTCATTTCCACTATCCAGCGTAATTGTGTTGTGTAATAGCTCATTCAGGAATCCCCCCCTCTTTCACAAGTCCCATTGTGTCAACGGCTTCTGTGATTTTTGCATTGAATTCTTCGTTAAATTCAACCTCAATATTTAGTCCGAACATGCGGTTAATCTGTTCCACCGCCAACTGTCTGGAATGCAACCCCCTGTTTCGTAACTGATAGGTGACGGCGTTGGCGTCCACCTGTTCATTCACAATCAGCCGTTCCCGATTGTTTGACAGCGGCACTTTTACGCCTATCCATTTCAGGAATTCTTCCATGATACGGTCTTTTGCATCAAGCAATTCCTGCGCGACAAAGGGTGCTTTAGTGTCTATAGTTGTGAATTTATCTGTCACGGTCTGTTTGTCTTTCACAAAAACTACAGGATGATTTCCAGCATAATTTTTATAGGCGTTCAACATGGTCAATTTTTCCTGTTCATTTTGTGCCACAACCGCAACCGGATGTTTCTGAGAACGTATGTTCACCAATGCCGCTGCATAAATATCCGCAATCGTTTTTGAATACATGGAAATTGCGGGATAGTCACTGGTGCGGGTAAAATTATTCCAGATTATGACGCCGTTGTTGTAATCCAGTTTGATATTTTTACCCGTTGGAAGTACAACATAGAAATCTGTGGGGTTGTAATAATCATCGAAGCCTGTCCATGTACACATGAAACAGTCAAACGTGTCTGTCACATCATCATGAAAAAACACAACCGCACCATTTCTGCACAAAAACATTTCCAGATATCGCGGATCGATATTTTCAGGAAGGTTTTTCCATTTGAATCTATTAATATCCAATTCCAGAAATGTATTGAAATAAAAGCTATCAATAGCTTCAATATCAATTATATCTGGAATAATTGAATTTGTCTTTTTCGCCATTAGCTTTTACCCCCGTTATTTTCGTAGTTTCCAATACCATCATCATGCCAAAAACGAACCCCGTTATTGCATGCGTCTATAATAATCCGTGCGTCATCATCCGGCATGTTTGCGGAAATTTTGCAGTCCAACGTTTGCAGGAAATCAAATCGTATCATTTTGTTGGGATTAGGCACTGCTACGTCATTCACCTTCAGGCCAAACATGTTTAGATAATTCCCAATAATTTCCCGGAATTTTGGCGCAATCTGCTTCCACCTGATAATCAGCCCCATTTCTCCGATTGCAAAATTAAATCCTGTTTCGCCCTGCTGGCCGGATACGGTGGGGCTTGTTGCGTATGCCTGCCCGACCTGATAGATGTTTTCCCGTGACCGGCGCACAATGTTTGTGACGTCCGCTGGGGGATTAGCATTCTCAGATGCCGCGCCTAAAACGGTATTTATCATCTCGCTGATATAGCTATAATTTTCCGCATGCACTGCTTGCGATTCACTGAGCATGTATGATGTATTCAGAATAGGCAATTTAGGGAAATCCTTGATACGCAGGGAAAAATCCAGCCCGTCCCCATCACCGCGGTATCCCTGAATCACGTATTTTACTTCTGGATTATACGACAACACGTTGTAACGTTGGATTGTTAGATTATTTCCGTTTAAATACTGCGGTTTAATAATCAACGTGGAACCGTTTTGACAGCTAATCTCAATGACAGCGTACGGATACATTAGCAATTTGGGGTTTGGTACGGTTTCAAAAAACTGAAAAACATTTTCATCCAAAATCAACTGTGGCGTGGGCGGAGTGGAACCCTGCACACGCGCGGCAAAGTAAGACGTTTCCCCCAAAGAAATTTGTGCTAACTGTAAGTTAGACGCCATGTAAGCAGGAATGTTCGTGAGGGAAATAATCCCGTTACATATCCACGGGTATTCTTTCATTACTCCGAAGAAATCCTCAACGCTGGTATCCCCCTCAGGGGTGCCAAGCAGATAATAGCCTGCACCGGATGCTAAACTGTCAACAACAGCACCATTTTCAGCTACAACATTTGGGTCTTCATATGAACCAAAGGAAGCGTCCAGGTCTATTGTAGATGTAATCAATGTCAATGCACTGTTTGGCGTTACGGCGTCCATTTTTGCGGTGTATACCGTTTCGTATTCATCCCCGTATGACAATCCCTCATCCACAAAATATTTGTCACCTACATTTTGCACCCCAACGTGTTCGCGGATAATCTGACACTGTAAAAATATGAAATCAAATTGCCACGTTTGGAACACGTCAATAGTGAAGTATACATACGTGGTCATAGGCGCGCGGTATTCAAGACGGTCAATAAACGCATAAAACCATTTATTCCCCATGTTTTCATTTTGATACCGCATGTAATTGTACTGCCACAGCGTTTCAATGTTTGCATTCACGGCCACAAACTGTTGTGAACCACGCGTGTAAGAACAGTCTGTAAACGTGGCCTTTGGACGCGCGGTAAACCAATTAATCTGTTCAGTTAGATTATTGAATAACCGCACGTCCGCATAGTCGCTGTACCAGTTAATCCCGCTGATTAAATCTACGGTTCCATTGGGTGCAAAATTCGCCATATCAATCCCCTGTGAATCCAATGCGTAAATTGAATGATGCACTAATTTGCGCACTGGAAGTGTTCCTGAAAATTACAGCAACGCTATTCCCCGTAACATTAATTTCCGTTGAAATTCTGCTATCAATGGAAATGTAGGATTCAAAATCTTCGGAAGCATTTGCTGCTGTAAATGTTTTGGTAGTGCTGGCTCCGCCAGCCAACGTAACGGAGCCAGTAAATTCATTCATATTCCGGTAAATCGACACAAGGCCTAAATCAACAGCGGCCATAACGTCACCCCCCGTTATCCAGGCGTATACGGATTATCATAATCTGCGTACAAATGCCCGTTTGTGATTTTAAACGTAGGGGAGATTCCCGGTTCGCCCTGTGCGCCCTTTGCGCCAGCTGGCCCCTGAGGGCCCCGTGCTCCAGTATCACCTTTTTCGCCTGCCGGGCCCTGAGGGCCCCGTGCGCCGGTTTCGCCCTGTTCCCCCTGAGGGCCTTTGGCACCGGGTGCTCCCTGCGCTCCCGTATTGCCGCGTGGGATGGTCAGGTTCAGTTCCACATCCCCCGTAGTTCCGCTGATACTTGCGCTCGCCTGGCTCCCTGCCGCTCCGGTTGTCACCGTTCCAATACCAATGTCAGGTACAACTTGCCCTAAATCCACTGTCGCCATACTTCCATCTCTCCTTTCTCCAAAAATATGCCCGTCCTGCATATAAAATTTTTTCCACCCGGATTTTTCCGGGTCGTTGATAACTGACAATACACCATTGCGGACGTAAAACTGTACATTTTCATTTTGATTATCAACCAACAAATGCCGGTTTGCAATGGTAAAACGTATGTCAGTTATTAACCCCCCACTGTTACAGTGGTAGAACCAGCGACCGTGCCCGTGTAGGTAGAAGTGGCTGTAACCGTGATAGTTCCAGAAGCATCTGCCGCAACGGTCAGCAGGCCGTCTGCGGAAATGCTGGTTCCGGTTCCCAGCGTGTCACCAGAAACAGACCATTTCACACCATTCCCGAAAATACCGGTTCCCTGCACGGTTGCGCTCAGCTGAAGCGTGCCGCCCGGTGCAACCGTCTGCCCGGAAGGCGTAACAGTGATTGCCGTAACGGTTCCGGCGTCATCTGTGACGAACACAATACCGTTCATAAAGGGGGATGCAGAAATCACTTCCCACACGTGCAGGAAATAATTCCACACACGGTTGGATGGATTGTAAATGGTGTCCATGGAAAAATCATTGTCATAAATCTGGAACAGCCTGCGGTCGCAGACAATGGCAACAACGCCTTCCATGGGGAATTCATCCACCAGAATCTTTTTTCCAGAGCCAACAAAATCCACTGCCGTTGCCTGAAATGCCGCCGCCAGTACGTCCACTTCCGTGCTTGCATCCACTTCAGCGGACAGGATAATCACTAAATCATCTTTTGCGGTAAACTGAGGAAGGCCTGCCTTGTTATACTCCGTGTGCATAGCAAGGGACAGCACATTGCTGTAACGCTTTACCAGCTTAATGAACGCTTTTCCGCTCGCTTCGTCTTCCGGCATGGCAATCTGAATCGGGTAGAAGAACCCATTCATAGCGCATTCAGCCATCAGGTTTTTGTATGCCAGCTGTTCGTCAACCTCAAAAGAGTTGTAAGCGGACGCCATTACGCCTTCAAGGAATGAACCTAATGATGCTTCGTTTGTGAATGCCTTTTTCAGTTCAAACCTGGTGATAGAATACGGGTATTTCTGCTGGAAATTGATTTTATGCAGTGCGCTTTGCACATCCGGCAACGTAATCTGGAATACGTCATTCACTCCGTCCGGGATGTTGGCCGCATAGTCGCATTTTCCTTTAATCAGACCAAACGCGATTTCCTCAATGGTTTCGCCATAATCCAGCCGCCCCTGTTTGAGCACCTTCAGATTGTTGTTGAACCGACGATAATTGATAATCGTCATGCCGATACGGTTTACAAGCTCCTTAATGAACCCATTTGCAAATTCACCGTCCCCCATGAAAATCTCGCCGATTTCCTGGAGTGTCGCTTTCGTGCATTCCGGAATACGCTCAGCAAAATCAATCCCCGTGTAGCTGGTTCCGTTTGCTTTTGCGTTTCGGATAGCATTTACAATGTCATAACTAGTCTGCGCAGAAAACTTTTTCATCTGACCGCTAGTTGCGACTTTAGGCTTTGTTGCCATCTTTATTCCTCCTCTCCAAACAAGTCATCATACGAAACGTCTGTTTCTTCCACCGTTTCTTCAACGACTTTTTTTCCTGTCGGTTTACGGTCTTCTTCCCAGCGTTCCCTATAGCGACGCTCCAACTGTTCATATTTGTCACGATACGATTCATTGTCTTTCATGTATGTCATACGCTCATACATATCGTCGCGCATCTTGCTCAGCGCGTCCATCTGCTCCGGTGTCAACGTTTCGTTTGCCGCTACTTCGTCAAATAAGGCGTTGTATTCCTCATCAGTCAGCAGTGCCATTTGCAAACCCTCCTTTCTCAATAGATTCTGTCAGCCGTGTTAATACATTTGTGTTTGCGGTCAGCGCCGCTGTCCATTTTTCACGCTCTTCCGCGCGTGATTTTCGGTCTTCTACGATTAACCACACCATCACAAAAAACGCCACGATGGGAAAACCGCAGCCATTAATCAGCTGTACAATCGTATTAACGTCCATAACTTTCCTCCATTCCGTTCGCCAGCCTATTATATCACAACTTGATTATACCACATTCCTGCCAAAAAGTAAACAAAAATAAGGATAGATATTGAAGCCCCCTGTCACCACCCAGAGGAAGCCAGCGACAGAAATCAATCCGGGTGAACCCGCTGGTTTTTCTTCTCACTATCCTTACATCCAGAAGTATATCACATTTATGTCATTAAGTCAATGTTTCACGTGAAACATTATCGTTGTGCCAATAAGTCAATCAGGGCAAATTTGCTTTCCAACGACTGGAAACGCCATAAACAATAGTTGAACCGGATACGCCAATCCTGCAACACAGGGTTTGAACGAATGTGCGCTACTCCCGGAACCATATCCGACACCGTAGCGGCAAATTTTAACCAATATCCTGTGTCACCATTGTTTGCAACGTATAATATCCCGTCATTCCGTAGCCATACCCCATATGCTTTTTTATTAGCAAAAACCGTAGCTTGATACACGCAATTTGCTAAATCTGTTTTTTCAATGAATGCGTTGTTATCTAGCAAATAGGAATTATCTGCGGCAAATTTAACGTATTCTGAATCGGAAAACGCCTGCATGAACCGGGAATCAATGATTTCTTTTGCGGATGTTTCATTTTTGGTGAATTCGCACACATAGCCATGCCCGCGCAGAAATTTAGTTTTGCTGTCCAAACGTTTATGGATCCCCATTTCAACAAAATATGGGTTCAAGATAGAGACCGTATTTGATACCATGTAATAGGGCACAAAGCGGGTGTGCTTCCCCTTCCCTCTCGCAATTGAAACTCTGATAGATAGGAACTTTTTTATCTCATCTTCGACGTATCCTTCAATCTCGCTCTGAAACTCGTCAAAAATGACCTGTTCCACGTCAATGAACTCAGCGGAAATATTGCGCAATGCATCCGAACTATTTAGATATGCAACATATCCGCAGTGCTCCCCATTTAGGAAAATTTTCATATACAGCGAACGCTGGCAGGATTCTTCTGAATCCTGAAAATGCGCAAACTCTGGTATTGCTTCCTTCAGGTCTTTCATGAACGCTTCAAAACAGCCTTTTAACTCTGTTACTTTTCTACGCAAAATCAAGAACTTTTTTCCAAATTTAAGAAAGTCCTCCACCATTTTGCGCTTGAAATAGAACGACTTTCCGGCCGTTCTATTTCCGCAACAGATGTATATTTCCGGTTCCATGCCGTCAAGGTCTTTCATTTTACATAGTTTATCGCCATTATAAAAATCACCCATACAAACTCACCGCCGCTTTACCATACTTTTTTAACGCACTTATTCCACCATTAAATACATCTAAATCAATCGGGGAAGAAGTGTATTGGTGAAAGGCATAAAATGGCCATGCTCCCGGTTCCGGCTTATAGTCTGACCATTTGGCAACCCATAATCCATAATCATCATCTACAATCACATCCCATTCAGTGGAATTTGCTACAGATTCCGAAACATAAACTAACGGTTTAATTCCTGTGGTTTCTTCAACAGTCCTAAGCCAATTTAACGCCCATTCCGTGCTATACGACAAAGAGAGTCCCTCCCAGTCTAATGACAATAGAATAACAGAATGTGTTTCCCGCGCCAACCGTTTAACCTCAGCACAAAAGTGCATTGCTTCTTCGTGATACGTATTTAAATCTGGACGCGCATAGTGGTAAAAACCTATAACGTCTTTATCCGTTAAATATGCCTTTTCGACATATGCGTCAACGGATTTATCCACAAAACTTTTTCCTTCCGTTGCTTTCATCCAGACAAAATCAGCGGTTGCAAACAAATGTTTTCCCATGTTATTGTTTAAAACAAATTCACGGTTGTGGTTTGAAATATCTATTCCATACATATTATTTTCTCCTGTTATTGAAAAAAACAGGCCGCCAATGGCAGAGCGGCCTGTGTATTAAAAGAGAGGAACTAACTTACATCATGTCTATCTGAAGGAACTTGTTTCCGTTGTTGCTTACCCCATTAGTAATCTTAATAGTAAGCCCCACGATTTCACCTTCAAAAATGTCATGCAGGGCTTCCAGACACTTTGCAACGGTGGGGGATACAGTTGTGTACATGGAGCCGTCATCTGCAAAGATGGACGTGGCAACCGCCTTCTCCACGACTTCCTCCCCTGTTTCTCTGTCTTTACGGTTTACATCCGTTTCAAACTGTACCACATCGGAAATATTGAACACTTCACCAACGTGCCTATCCATCGGTTTTCCTGCCACAGTCATTGCCTGATAGATTCTTTTCTTGTCTTCCGTTGTCCTAATCATTATTCTTTCTTCCTTTCATTCTTTTTTACATTTCTTCTACTTCTTCGTCAGCAGCTTTGACCGGCGCGGGATAGGAATATTTCATGAAATCTTCAAAGGAAATCCTTCTTTTCTCTTCGGAAATTTCCGTGCCAGTTACTACAATGTTCGCGGTTTTTCCGTAAACTTTGCGCACTTCGTTCATAATGCGCTTGTTGTCGGAAATCGCACCATTTAACAGCAGAGATTCCAGCTCCTGAAGGGAACCGTCCTTGAACTCTGCAAGATGCACAACCGTAGTAGAAACAGTTCTTTCAAACGGCCTGTTTGCCATACCTTTACACCCCCTTTCGCTTAATCATTTATTACATTATTTATTATAACAAAATAAAACAAAATTGTCAATACTTTTTTCTTAGCGTATATTCTTTTTCTACCAACAATGTCCCGCCGGGTATCAATTTTGGCATCAATTTTCCGGGAACTTTTAATCCATACTTAAAATCCGTAATTGGGTGCATTGCAAGAAAATTCCGCTTGCAGGATTCCGGCATGCCCGCGCACTTAATTTCCCAATGCGGCGTCACTTTTTCTCCGTCTTCGTAACGGACAAACTCCGCATAGGTTTTTTGCCGCAAAAAATAGCCGCTTGACCATTTTGTTTCATTTTTCCAACATAACAATGCGGACGGATGCTCCGCAATGCCAACCGCAGGAACATCCAGCATGTGGATAGAATCTGTATCGGCATATATAAATGCGTCGTAGTTTTGTTGCGCGTGTGTTATTGTGAAATAACGTGCGTACGCTGTTACGTATGAACCCTTTGAAATATCCAATACCGTTTTTTCGTGCTCTTCGACCAATTCCATTTTTAATGCGTTTGTTTCTGAATCCATGTACGGTATTCGATAACTACTATCATCCGATGTAGCCAATTTTCCGTATAAATTATTTAAAAACAGCTTTGCTTCTGTTCGCTTTGCTCCTTTTGAAGTCATCTTAATTTCCATATACTTATCAATATAATCGTCAAAAATCCCTTTTTGGGCATAGAACCAGCAACCGTCTAAAATCTGCATTTCAGAAACATTATAATGCGCCAAAAATAGCTCAAAATCAATATGTGTCATAACCAACTCAGGCCGGCATACTTCTACTTCTCCGTTTTCATTCTGCAATTCATGATAATATTTGCCCCGATATTTAACGTCCGACGTTTCCAGCCATTCCGTTGGACTATATAATAAATTGCGCTTAATTTGAACGGTAGGTAGATAACCTTCTTTCAGTTGAAAACAGCATTTGAAACGAACGAAAAAAACAAAACCCTCTACAACATGCGCACCGTCCCAAATACGTTCAGGTATTTCATACTTAAAAAATGACGGTTTTCCTATCGGGTAATAGTTTCCACTTTTACTATGCATAACTGACGGGTATAGGCTATTCACGTCATACGTTTTTCCAGCGCCAACCCTGCCATTTTCATCCGTCATTCCCGGCTTTAAATAGCACCACCCCCCATGATATGAACGCCGGATGTACTCATCTGCTGTTTCGTATTTAAAACTTTCTTGCAATGCGTAGCTCTTCAAATTTGGAAAAATAACATTAAATTCGCCATAATGAAACAGTTTTTTATACTCAGACATGCAACATGAGCCTATCGTTAATTTGTCGTGCCCTTCGTTCAGCATAATTTCCAATGCTTCTTTTAACACTAGCACATCATTTATGATGTATTTCATCTCCTCCTGTTTTATTTCACACCCGGCATATCTTTCTCCCGCATATTCCATTTCTAATTTTTTATGCTTTGTTTGAAATGCGTTTGCAATCTGCGCCAATGTGAATGGCATGAGCTTTACAGAATCGCGGAATTCTATTACTTTCTTGCCCTTTTTCAGTGTAAGACTGTACCAACGATTTTCAGCAGAAATCAACGCCTTAAATTCATTAGATAACATGTCCTTTGGCTTTGCGTTATTGTACTTCCACTTATTTCTCAACAAAAAATCAACTATAAATGAACCGTCAAAACGTAGATTATGAAACCAACATATTATATTTTCATTCATGCCAAAAAGGCATTCCATAAAATCCTTAATGGAATGCAAAACACACACATTGTCAGTGTATAATTGTGCATAAGCGGCAGACCATACTTCAGTGCTGGTCTGCTCACTCACGCCTTTTTCTTGTTTCATTTTATCTGTCCAAACGGTTGTTTCAAAGTCAGCCGCCAGTAGAATTTTTTTCTTTGCATTCATGCTTATCGCCCTTTAAAACTACGTCATTTCTTCTGAATAATTCTACTTCGTATTCGCCATAATCTATTAGGGCTTTAACCACGGGAATGTGGAACGGCTTGAGTGCGGAGCAATTAAATTTAATTCTTAAAACAGTAAATGCGCTATATTCGCCGTTCGTTAAAATTAAATCTGACAATTTCATTTAATAATCCCCCCATGTTGAAAATTCTTCGTCTATAGATTCCATGAACTCCTGCTTCTCTTGACCATCCAAGCCAATAAAATCCATCATGCCGTTTAGCATCATTTTAATATTTTCTTCTTTATATGCTTCTTTTGGTGTTAACCATAAACCAGCGTCCGCTCCCTGTTGAAGCATACGAGAAACAGCGTCCGCACCGTACGTTTCTATTTGAGCATCCAGCCAGCGCGAAACTAATAGAAAAGCAGAGGGCGGATATTGTGAAATCTGATATCTAAATGAACGGATGATAACGGTGGACGCTTTTAATACTTCTACTTGCGTTGTTTTTTGCTTTGTCTGTGCGGGTTTTTTAGTTTGGCGTTCTTTTTGCTTTAAAATCCGCCGCTGAGCTTGTGCCCGGTAGTAGGAAATCTGCTCGCCTGTTTCATAGTCAATTCCATATGTTTTTTCCTGGACGGTTTGGGGCTTAATTTTGGCTAACCGTCTAACCGATGCTTGGGTGATTTTTTTAGGAATTGCTGGCAACTCAAACTGTACGTCGTAACCTTTACGGCGATATGACGCGATTAAGTTTTGAACCCTACGACGTTGTTTGCGGTATTCAGTTTGTAACTTTGAAGACTTTTTACGTTTAGTTGCCATTTAATTCACCTTCTTTCATTGCAATGTTTCACGTGAAACATTCTGTTTCTTGCTGAAACAGTTATGGCGGATGTATCAACTCCGCCATAAATTAAGTTTGCTATCTCATGTGTGACTTCTGTGATGCACTGACATTCTAACCAAAAACGGTTATGTACGAAAATCCTATAGCACATTTTTACTCTCCTTATTTCTATCATCTAAAATTGCAAACAGATAAAGTGACCATCATCGTTTAAAACTGAAATAGATTCACGCTCAATGCCGCTAACCATCATGTTCCTGCATTCTTTGACTGCTTTAAAAATATCGTTAGTTGCAAACCAGAAATGTCCATCACAATAAATGTTAAATTTCATATTATGGTTCCTCTCTTTCTCATCTACGCATTTCTTCAATGTATCTTCTGCACTCTGCAAGA
>ERZ1090869.1164-NODE-1165-length-12405-cov-6.515142_pt1 | contig 12405 bp, 10 predicted proteins | sample MGYA00478474_ERZ1090869 | MGnify/ENA primary metagenome ERZ1090869 (study PRJEB33644, sample SAMEA5815748) | chicken gut metagenome | biome: Chicken; feature: Gastrointestinal Tract; material: Caecum | place: Ireland | collected 2019-01-01 | study: A study of... | reverse complement strand
CCAATTCACGATTTGAACTTGCCCGCAAACCCGCATGGTTACTGGCTTTTCGGCAGTTTGGACTTCCAAAGTGGAAACATGATTTCGAGTCAGGCCCGTTATGACCACTTCGATACGCTTCCATATTCTCATTTGCAGGCATCCGGCGGCGAAAAAACCGGCGTGCGCTTGATGCGGGGCGTATCCCCTGCCATGCGGTTTCCAAGAAACCGGTACGGTACTATTTATCATACGTTCCGGAAGGGAAAATGTCAAGTGTTTTCTGCGAAAAAGAGGGCGCAGGGCCGGCAAAGTTGCGCGAAGGTATTGAACGAAAGCGCAAGGTGTTTTATACTAAAGAACAGGAAACCGGGCGTCCTCTTTTCCGGAAGGGACGCCCGATGCGATCGAGGAGGCATCACATGGCAGCGAAGCGAACGAAACGGGATCGGAAGGCGGTCCCCATTGTGAAATGGGTGGGCGGCAAGCGCCAGCTTCTGAGCGCGCTGGACCCGCTTCTGCCCAAGCGGATTCGCACCTACTGCGAGCCGTTTGTGGGCGGCGGCGCCATGCTGTTTCACCTGCAGCCGGATTCCGCCTATGTGAACGACGTGAACCCCGAGCTGATCAACCTCTATGAGGTGATTCGCGACGATGTCGATTCCCTTCTCGCTGAGCTGGAAACGTTCCGCAATGAGCCGGATTTCTTTTATGCCGTGCGCGACTGGGACCGCGACCCGCAGGCGTATGCGGAGCTCAGCCGCGTCAAGCGCGCGGCGCGCGTCATTTACCTGAACAAGACGTGCTACAACGGCCTGTTCCGTGTGAACAGCGCCGGGGAGTTCAACACCCCCTTCGGGCGTTACAAGAACCCGAGCATCGTGAACGAGAGCGCGCTCCGGGCGGTGCACCGCTATTTCACCTCCGCGGATATCCGCTTTTCCTGCACCGATTACGCCGAGGTGCTCGAATCGCTGCCGCCGCACTCGTTCGTGTATTTGGATCCGCCCTACGACCCTGTATCCGATACGGCAAATTTCACCGGCTACGCCAAGGCGGGCTTCGGCCGGGAGGAGCAGATCCGGCTGCGCGAATGCTGCGATGCGCTCAACCGGCGGAAAATCCGCTTCATGCTCTCGAATTCGGCCACACCATTCATTTTGGAACAGTACCGGAACTATCATGTGACGCTTGTCAGCGCGCGGCGCGCTGTGAACTCGGACCCCGGCAAACGGGGTCCCGTGCAGGAGGCGGTGATTCGAAACTATGAGTAAGAACCGAAACGAGGAAGCGTGGGAGGCTCTGTTTGCCAAGTGGGAGATTCCCGCCCGTGTGGAGGCGGAGGGGCGTTTTCTGATCTCCGCGGATCAGATCCGCGAATACCGGGAGCCGCGCCTGATGGCCAAGTTTGACCACCGCGTCAATCTCCCGCAGATCTTTGCGGAAAACGGCCTCGCCATCCTGCCTGTCTCCCGCGGGGATTACGTGATCGGCCCGTTTGAGGCGTATTGCCGCTTTGAGGAGGACGAGCCGCCGGTGCGCCGCTTTTCGCTGCCCGCTTCGCTGGAAAGCCTTTCGCCGGCAGGTATGACAAGCGAAGCCATCGCCGTGAACTGCGCCGCGGCTTCCGGCATCCTGTGTGATTTTCTCGGCGAAAAAGCGCTGTACCCCACCGTGTCCGGCCGCATGAATTCCGATCGCTTCTCGTTCACCATCGAGGGGAGCGCGGGGGAGACGCGCGTCGATGTGGATCATGCGCAGATCGAGATCGACGCCGCCTTTGAGGGTGCCGACTGCCTGGCCCTCATCGAGGCTAAGCGCGACCTGTCCGAGGATTTCCTCATCCGCCAGCTCTATTATCCGTTCCGTGTGTGGAGCGCCCGCGTGCACAAGCGCGTGCGCCCCGTGTTCCTTGTCTGCTCCAACGGCCTGTTCCGGCTCTTTGAATACGAATTCGAGGACCCGGAAAACTATAACTCGCTGCGCCTTGTGCAGCAGCGCTGCTACAGCCTGGAGGACACAGATTTCACGCGCCGCGACCTGCTCGAGGTGCTGCGCGCTTTGCCGGACCGCGAGGAACCGCACATTGCCTTCCCGCAGGCGAACAGCCTGGCGCGCGTCGTCAACCTGTGCGAGCTGCTCGAGCAGCAGCCGCTCACGCCGGGGGAGATCACGGCGATCTACGATTTCAACGAGCGGCAGACAGGGTATTACACGGCGGCAGGCCGTTACCTGAATCTGATCAAAAAAGACGGCCCCGCCTTCCGCATCACGGAGGAGGGCCGCCGGATCTTGAAACTGGGATACCGCCAGCGCCAGGCGGCGCTCTGCGGGCTGATGGCGCGCGGGCAGGTGTTCCGCGAACTGCTTGCGCTGGGCGCGCGGCAGGCCGAGCCCGTCACCGCCGAGGAGGGACGCGAGGCGCTGCGCCGCTTCCGCCCGCCGGAGGTGTGGAGCGAGGAGACGCTCAAGCGGCGCGCTTCCACGGCTGTGAGCTGGGTCAACTGGCTGCTGCGCCCGCAGGGCGAGGAGGAGCGCCAGCTCTCGTTCTTCTGAGAACCGGGAGCCAGGCTCAGAACCCCGGCTTGCGCAGAAAATATGCCATGCCCACCGCGCCCGGGCCGGAGTAGGTGCCGATCACCGTGCCAAGCTCATGGTGGTCGTATTCCTTCATTCCCGTTTCGGTGCGCAGGCGGCTCACAAAGGCGGCCAGCAGATCCGGGCACTGGGCGGAGGTCAGGCTCGGCGGGCAGGAGCGGTCCCACTCCTCGTCCATCACCTTCGCCATGTAATCGTAGGCAGCCTGGTTTCCGCGCACCTTCTTTTCAATCTCGATCTTCCCATCCTGAATGCGCAGGATCGGCTTCACGTGCAGCAGCGAACCCACCATGGCCACCGTCATGGGGATGCGGCCGCCCTTCTGCGCGAATTTCAGCGTTTCCAGCGCGATGTGGATGATCACGCGCCGCTTGAGTTCGTCAATGCGCGCGGCGATCTCCCCGGCGGAGCACCCGGCGTCGCGCATCTTCACGGCTTCTTTCACGAGCAGCCAGATGCCGAAGGATCCCGTGCCGGATTCCACCACGAAGATCTTCCGCCGCGGGAAGGTGTTGCGGGCGATGCAGGCTGATTGATAGGTGCCGCTCAGGCGATGTGTGAAGAGCAGGGCCACAATTTCGTCGTCCTTGCCGGCGAGCTGTTCCCGAAACACGTCCATAAACACGCCGGAGCTCACCTGGCTGGTGGTGGGAAGCTCCTTGCTGGCTGCAAATTTCTTGAAAAATTCGGCCGGCATCAGGTCAACGCCGTCGCGGTATTCTTCGGTGCCGAACCGCACAGTGAGCGGAACAACCGTGATGCCGAGCCGTGCGGCTTCTTCCTGCGGAATGTCGGACGTGCTGTCTACGATGATCTTAACCATGATGGCTCCTCCCTGCTGCCATGGCGTCGTGCGCGCCGGGCAATCTCGTTTTGCAAACGATATGTTGCCGTTATTATAGCATTGGGCCGTTGGTTTGTCCAGCGGTGGGGTGGTTTATCTTTGAAGTTTCATGAAAAATTCACCACTTGTGCCGCATTGTCCCGTATAATGAACAAGAGACAGGCCCCTGCCCTGGGCGGCGGGGATGTCCGGAGAGAAGAGAGGAGAATGCCAGTATGGCGTCTGGGAAAATACTGGTTGTCGATGACGACCGGAATATCTGCGAATTGCTTCGCCTGTACATCGAAAAGGAAGGCTTTGAGGTGGCCATCGCCAACGATGGCCGCAAGGCGCTGGAGATGTTTGAATCCGAAAAACCCGATCTCATCATGCTCGACATCATGCTGCCGGAGCTGGACGGCTGGCAGGTCTGCCGCGAGATCCGCAAAAAATCGCAATGCCCTATCATCATGCTCACGGCCAAGGGCGAGGTGTTCGACAAGGTGCTGGGCCTGGAGCTCGGCGCAGACGATTACGTCGTGAAGCCGTTCGAGGCGAAGGAGGTTGTGGCCCGCATCAAGGCGGTGCTGCGGCGTTCCGGCAAGAACGGGGACGACGTTGTGAAGGAAGTCCATTATGACAAGCTCTCCATCAACCTCACGAATTATGAGCTGAAGGTGGACGGCAAGGTGGTGGACACGCCGCCCAAGGAGATGGAGCTCATCTATCACCTGGCCAGCAACCCGAACCGCGTCTTCACGCGCGACCAGCTCCTCGACGAGGTGTGGGGCTTCGACTATTACGGCGACAGCCGCACCGTGGACGTGCACGTCAAGCGCCTGCGCGAAAAGCTCGAGGGCGTTTCCGATAAGTGGTCGCTCAAAACGGTGTGGGGCGTGGGCTACAAGTTCGAAGTAAAGGAATAAAGTGAAGGAATCAAGATGCGCAAATCACTGTTTCGCAAATACCTGAAAATCACATCCTTTACCGTGCTCGTGAGTTTTTTCCTGCTCGGCCTCGTCATGCTCACATTCAGCAGCAGCAACTGGCAGGATGAGAAGCAGTCCCTGCTCGCGCAGAATGCGGGCAGCGTTTCCCTCATCGCGGCGGAGAGCATGATCAAGGTTTCAGACGGCCAGTATGTGATCCCAAGCGCACAGGGCGGCCGCCTGCAGACGTTCATGGACGCCTTTGCAGAGAACATTGACTCCGATATTTTCATCACCGATCTCTCAGGCGAGGTGCTGGCCTCCGCCTATGCCAGCGATTCCCCGCCGCAGCTCACGAAAATCCCGGAGGATCTCATCCAGCGCGCCGTCAACAGCCAGTACATCGGCCAGAGCACGATTGACGGCATGTATGCCACGCCTTCCTATGTGGTGGGCGTGCCGATCTATTACGAGCCGGAGGAGGACGGCGGCTCCACGTGCGTGGGCGCCGTGTTTGCCGCGTGCAGCTTCCGCATGTTCGGGGAGTACCGCACCAACCTGCTGCAGATGTTCCTGCTGGCCGCCGTGGCCGCGTTCATGGTGTCGTTCTGCATCGTGTGGCTGTATTCCTACAGCATGGTGCGCCCCCTGCGGGACATGGCCTCCGCGGCGCGCAGCTTCGGCGAGGGCAACTTCTCCATGCGCGTGCCCGTTTCGGGGGACGACGAGATCGGTCAGCTTGCCGTCGCGTTTAATAACATGGCCAGCTCTCTGGCGAGCAGTGAGAGCGTGCGCCGCAACTTCATTGCCAATGTGTCGCATGAGCTGAAGACGCCCATGACGACCATTGCCGGCTTTATCGACGGTATTCTTGACGGCACCATCCCGCCGGAAAAGCAGCATCATTATCTCGAGATCGTCTCTGCCGAGGTTAAGCGCCTTTCGCGCCTGGTGCGCACAATGCTGGATCTCTCCCGCATCGACAGCGGCGAGCTGCATCTGCGCCCGGCCCGCTTCGATTTGATGCACACCATCCTCTCGGCGCTGCTCTCGTTCGAGAAGCCGATCGAGGAAAAGCGGCTCGAGATCCGCGGCCTTGAGGATGCGGACAGCCTCTTTGTGGACGGCGACCCCGACATGATCTATCAGGTTATGTACAATCTGATTGAGAACGCCGTCAAGTTCACGAACGAGGGCGGTTATATCGCCGTCGGCCTGCGGGAGCTCGACGACCGCACCGTTGTCTCCATCCGGAACAGCGGCGCCGGCATCCCGGCAGACGAGGTGCCGCTCATCTTTGAGCGGTTCTACAAGACAGACAAGTCCCGCAGCAAGGATAAGACGGGCATGGGCCTGGGACTCTATATCGTGCGGACCATCATCCGCCTGCACGGCGGCGAGATCACCGCGAGCAGCGTGGAAAACGAGTATTGCCAGTTTGAATTCTGGCTGCCGAAGCTCAAGGAGAATCTTCCCGGCCAGCACGAGGGCAAGGAACAGAAGAAAATGGAGGGGTAAGCATGGAGGAAGAGAGAAAGCTGGGCTCGCCGGAAGAGAAAGACGCATCCCCCGCGCCGGAAACAAAGCCCGCGGCAAGTGAACCGCAGACGGAAGCACCTGCGGCGGACGGCGCGCAGAAGATATCGCTTCCCGCCGACACGGATCGGCCGGAAGCGCCCGCAGCGGGTGACGCGCCGGAAGCGATGCCTGCGGCAAGTGAAGCGCCCGCAGCGGGTGACGCGCCGGAAGCGAATCCCGCGGCAAGTGAAGCGCAGCCGGAAGCAGCCGCCGAGCAGGCGGAAGCGCCCGCAGTGAGCGGCGCGCCGGAAGCGAATCCCGCGGCAAGTGAAGAAGCACAGCCGGAAGCAGGCACTGCGCAGGCGGGAGCGCCCGCAGCGGGCGGCATGCCGCAGACGCCGCCGCCTGCAAACGGTCCTGCCGCATCCTGCGGCACGCCGCCCCCGCCGCCCGGACCGTATCCGTTCCAGGCGGGCCGGCCGCACCCGTGGCAGCAGCCCGGTTTCGGGCCGGGCGCCTTCGGCTACGGCGTGCTGCCGCCGCGCCCCAAGCGCCAGAGACGGCGCCTGACGCCCGGCGTGCGCGTGTTTCTGTCCGTCCTCGCGGTGATCGCGATCTTCTCGCTCGGCGGTATCTGCGCCTCCGCATTCGATCGCTCCCTCACCGGGATGGATGACTATGCGGCCGATCCATGGGCCGGCGGCGGGGAGGATCTGTTCCCCTTTGATTTGCCGGACGATCAGCAGCCTGAGGAAGAACTGCCCGAGCAGCAGGACGGCATGCAGGATCTCGAGATCCCGGACGCCGAGTTCAGTACCTCCTCCATTGAGATCCGGCCTGTTCCCTCCGGGGACCCGCTCACCGGCGTGGAGATCTATGAGCGCGTGGCGGATTCCGTTGTGAGCGTGAACGCCAGCTATGACGGCTCCACCGGCTACGGCTCCGGCATCATCGTGAGCGAGGACGGCTTTATCATCACAAATTCCCATGTCATTTTCGATTCCCGGGACAGCGTCGTCTCGGTGAAGCTCCACAATGGCGAGCAGTACGGCGCCGTCGTGATCGGCTATGAACGCAACGCCGACCTGGCCGTGCTGCGCATCGACGCGGAGAACCTGCAGGCCGCCGAGTTCGGAGATTCCTCCGTGCTGCGCGTGGGCGAGCAGGTGTTCGCTATTGGCAGCCCTGGCGGCGAGCGGTACAGCAACACGCTCACGGGCGGCTATGTGTCCGGCCTGAACCGCGAGCTGGACAAGACGGTGGCGAACGGCCTGACCTATATCCAGACGGACGCGGCCGTGAACCCCGGCAATTCCGGCGGCGCGCTCGTGAACGCCTGGGGCCAGGTGGTGGGCATCAACTCCAACAAGGTGGTGTCCGCCTCCTATGAGGCGCTCGGCTTTGCCATCCCGATCAGCGACGCGGCAAGCATGCTCGATGATCTGCTGCACTATGGCTATGTCACGGGCCGCAGCCGCCTGGGCGTCACGGCGCAGACGGTGACGCAGATGCAGGCGGAGCTCTCCGGTGTTCCGGTGGGCGTGCTGCTCGTCTCCATCGAGGACGACAGCCCGCTCGCGGGCGTGGCCAATGTGGGCGACATCATCACAGAGGCAGATGGCCAGGAGATCGCCTCCCTGGAGGATCTCTACGGCGTGCTGCGCCGGCACAGCGGCGGCGATCAGATCACCGTGACGCTCTATAGCCCCGGCACGGCTTCCGAGCAGGGCGGGGAACGCCAGGTCACCATCACCCTGCTGGCCGACAACGGCGAGACGCAGAACTGAGGCGGGCCCGCGCTTCCCCCACGGGGGAGCGGTGCGGGCCTTCCTTTTTTCTCATATTCTTTTGGGTTCCCAAAAATTGAAGGAGGATATGCAAACATGCTGGAGTACAAATTTGACACACAGCTTCTCATTGAGGGGCAGGAACTGGATGAGGACGAGATCCATGACTACATCATGGCCAACATTCCGGGAGACTGCCTGATTGCCGCCGGAGACGATGAGCTGATCAAGATCCATTTCCACACGAACACGCCGTGGAAGGTTCTGGAATACTGCGCCGGGAAGGGCGAGATCTTCGACGTCGTCGTGGAGAACATGGAACGCCAGGAGCAGGGGCTGCAGGGCTGAGGGCCCGCCCGGGAGGAGGAATTTGCAAATGGTGACACAGGAACAAAACAAGCTGATTTGGCGCACAAGCGGCGAGACCATGGTGGTGGAGCCGTGGGGGCCGAATGCGCTGCGCGTGCGCAGCGTGATGATGGGGGAGATCGAGGACACGGACTACGCCCTGCTGCTGCCGGAAAAGACGGCGTGCACCATCGAAACGGGCCGTGACCGCGCCAGCATCACAAACGGGAAGCTGACGGCCGTGGTGGAGCTCGCCTCCAGCGGCTGGTTCCGCGACCACGGAAAGCTCACGTTTTACAACCAGAAGGGTGAGATCCTGTTTGAGGACATCGATCAGCGGGATGTGCCCAGTCCGCGGCCGCGGCACTTCCAGCCCGTGGCCGGCGGGGAGACGCGCCTCACGTGCAGCTTCCGCGCCTATGAGGGCGAGCGGTTCTACGGCATGGGGCAGTACCAGCTCGAAAAGCTGGATCTGAAGGGCTGCGTGCTGGAACTGGCCCAGCAGAACACACAGGCTTCCGTTCCCTTTGCCGTCTCGTCGCGCGGATACGGCTTTTTCTGGCACAACCCGGCTGTGGGCCGCGTTGTGTTTGGGGAAAACAGGACGGTCTGGACGGCGGAAAGCGCGCGCCAGTGTGACTTCTGGGTGGTGGCGGGCGATACGCCGGCCGAAATCCAGCAATCATACGTGCGGGCGACCGGCCTGCCGCCCATGATGCCGGAATACGGCCTCGGGTTCTGGCAGTGCAAGGCGCGCTACTGGAACCAGGATCAGGTCCTCGAGGTGGCGAGAGGCTACCGGGAGCGCGGCGTGCCGCTCGACGTGCTCGTCATCGATTTCTTCCACTGGCCGCGCATGGGCGATTTCCGCTTTGACCCCGAGTTCTTCCCGGACCCGCAGGGCATGGCGCAGGAGCTGCGAGCCATGGGCATTGAGCCGATGGTGTCTGTGTGGACGCCGATCGACACGCGCAGCGAAAACTTTGAGGAGATGCGGGACCGCAACCTCCTCGTGCACGTGGAGCAGGGCATGCAGATCACGCTGCGTTTTTTTGACGGCGAGACGATCTATGCCGACATGACCAACCCGGACACGCGCGCTTACGTGTGGGAAAAACTCAGGCAAAACTACGTGCAAAACGGGATTCATCTGTTCTGGCTCGACGAGGCTGAGCCCGGCTACATGGTGTACGATTACGGAAACTACCGCTATCACCTCGGCCCGGCCCTGCGCGCGGGCAATCTCTATCCGCAGCTCTACGCGCGCATGATCGCTGACGGCATGCGCGCCGAGGGCGAGGAAAACCCCGTGAGCCTGGTGCGCTGCGCCTGGGCGGGCAGCCAGCGGTACGGCGCGCTTGTCTGGTCCGGCGATATTGCGAGCACGTGGGAATCGTTCCGCCGCCAGATCTGCGCCGGCATGAACATGGGCATGGCGGGCATCCCCTGGTGGACGACGGACATCGGCGGCTTCCACAGCGGCGATATCCGCGACCCCGCGTTCCACGAGCTGCTGCTGCGCTGGTTCCAGTGGGGCACCTTCTGCCCGGTGATGCGATTGCACGGCGCGCGTCTGCCCAAGACGGACCACGTCAACAAAGCCGGCCAGCCGATCCTGGATGAGGGCGCGCCGAACGAGATCTGGAGCTACGGCCCGGAGATGGAAGCGCTGCTCACGAAGTTCATCCGCATCCGCGAACTGATCCGTCCCTATGTGCGCGCGCTCATGCGCACCGCACACGAGACGGGCGCCCCGCTGCTGCGGCCGCTTTTCTATGAGTTCCCGGAGGATGCGCAGGCCTGGACCTGTAAGGACGAGTTCCTCTTCGGCCCGGATTTGCTCGTGGCTCCCGTGCTCGAGCCGGGCGAAGGCGAGCGGCGCGTTTATCTGCCGGAGGGAAGCTGGACGCACCTCTTCACCGGCGAAACGGTTGAGGGCGGCTGCTGCCGCGCCTTCCCCGCGCCGCACACGGAGATTCCCGTCTTCCTGCGGGATGGCCGCCACGCGGAATGGGTCGACGCCGTGCAGAGGCTGTGAACCAGCGCGCTTACCAGGCAGGGGCGCCCTCTCTCTTCAAAAGCTGCGCCGCTTGGGCGGTGTTCAAAGGTTCGCCGGCTGTCTTCTTCCGGTTTGGCCGGTGCTTCCGTTGCCGCGGAAACCTTCAGGGCCGCTGCGGAAACATCCGCGGCGGCCCTTTTTGTCAAGCCGGGAGGCGATTTCACCCAAAAAATTGCGCTCTGCCTTGAAGCCTTCGGTGGTTTGTGATAAAATATCTTTACCTTGAACATGTGTTTCAGGCGTTTTGTGGGGAGAGGGTGCGGAATGAAGAAATCCTATGAGATCGACATGATACACGGCCCGCTGCTGAGCCGGATGATCCTGTTCGCGGTGCCGCTGATGCTCTCCGGCATCCTGCAGCTTTTGTTCAACGCGGCCGATATCATCGTGGTGGGCCGCTTTTCCGGCAGCCAGGCGCTGGCGGCCGTGGGGTCCACCTCGTCGCTGATCAACCTGCTCGTGAACGTGTTCATGGGCCTTTCCATCGGCGCGAACGTGCTCACGGCGCGTTACATGGGCGCGCGCGACGAGCGGGAACTGCACGACACGGTGCACACCTCCATCACGCTGAGCCTGATCAGCGGCGTGGCGCTCATTTTCATCGGTGTGCTGCTGGCGAGGCCGCTGCTTGAGCTCATGGGCACGCCGGAGGACGTGATCGATCAGGCCACGCTCTATATGCAGATCTATTTCGTGGGCATGCCCGCCACGATGCTCTACAATTTCGGTTCCGCCATCCTGCGCGCCGTGGGGGATACAAAGCACCCGCTCTATTTCCTTCTCGTTGCCGGTGTGATCAACGCGGTGCTGAACCTGTTTTTCGTTATTGTCTGCCACCTGGACGTGGCGGGTGTGGCGATTGCCACCGTCATTTCGCAGTGCATCTCCGCCGTGCTTGTGCTGCTGTGCCTGGTGAGGGCGGAGGGCCCTTACCGCGTGGATCTGAGGAAGCTGCGCATCCACGGCCGCCGTGCGCTGCAGATTGTGCGCGTGGGTCTGCCTGCCGGCATCCAGGGCGCGATCTTTTCCATTTCCAATGTGCTCATTCAGTCCTCCGTGAACTCGTTCGGCTCCGTGGCCATGGCGGGCAATTCCGCGTCCAACAATCTGGAGGGCTTTATCTACACGTCGATGAACGCCGTGTACCAGACCTCGCTGAATTTCACAAGCCAGAACCTCGGCGCGGGGAAGCGGGAGCGGCTCACGCCCATCCTGCTGCGCTGCCTCGGCATCGTGACGGCCGTGGGCGCCGGCATGGGGCTCGTCTTTTACCTGCTGCGCTTCCCGCTGCTCGGCATCTATTCGGAGGATGCGGAGGTTGTGCAGTTCGGCACGCTGCGCCTCACGATCTTCTGCGCCACGTATTTCACGTGCGGCATCATGGATACCTGCTGCGGCAGCATCCGCGGCCTCGGCTATTCCGTCCTGCCCACGATCGTCTCGCTCACGGGTGCGTGTGGCCTGCGCGTGCTCTGGATCTTCACCATCTTTGCCGCAAACCGCTCGCTCACGGTGCTCTATCTCTCTTACCCCGTCTCGTGGGTGATCACGGCGCTGGCGCACCTCATCTGCTACATCGTGATCCTCAGGCGGAAGGGGGACTCGATCGGCCGCCCGCCGCAGGGGAAAGCGGCCCCGGCACAGTCGTAACGGCCCCGTGCGGCCTAAATTTAGAGGCGCTCAGCGCCGGAAGGAGAACCATCCCATGACAAATATCTGGCATGACATCAACCCCAAGCGCATCACGCCGGAGGATTACATGTGCGTGATTGAAATTTCCAAGGGCAGCAAGAACAAGTATGAGCTCGACAAGGAGACAGGCCTGCTCAAGCTGGACCGCATCCTCTACACTTCCACCCATTACCCGGCCAATTACGGTTTCATCCCGCGCACCTTCGGCGACGATCAGGACCCGCTCGACGTCCTGCTCCTCTGTTCGGAGCCGGTGGCGCCGATGACGCTCGTCCACGCCTATCCGATCGGCATGATCTCCATGCTGGACAACGGCCGCCGCGATGAGAAAATCATCTCCATTCCCTTTGACGATCCCACCTACAACGTCTATCACGACATCAGCGAGCTTCCGTCCCATATTTTCGATGAGATGAAGCATTTCTTCAGCGTTTACAAGGCGCTCGAGGGCAAGGAGACGGTGGTGAACGAGGAGAGCGGCCGCGATCGCGCCATTGAGGTCGTGCAGCAGGCCATCGACAGCTATATCGACCGCTTCTGCAAGTGAGGATTGCCCACCTCGCCGCAGAAAAAGACGCCCCCGGCAGGGGAAAACCCCCGGATTTTCCAGGCCGGGGGGGTGTGGGGCGCCGGGGGTTTTTTAGGCCCAACGGCCCGCCCATTACAGGTTCC
>ERZ1090869.1159-NODE-1160-length-12482-cov-12.827231_pt1 | contig 12482 bp, 10 predicted proteins | sample MGYA00478474_ERZ1090869 | MGnify/ENA primary metagenome ERZ1090869 (study PRJEB33644, sample SAMEA5815748) | chicken gut metagenome | biome: Chicken; feature: Gastrointestinal Tract; material: Caecum | place: Ireland | collected 2019-01-01 | study: A study of... | reverse complement strand
TGCAGTTTGTGCGCGAATGTGGTACAATCGAGAATAAGCATTTACCATGCGGCCGGAACGCCCCCGTTCCTGCCGCCCAGTCGGCCCGTGATGCTGCGATTGAGTTAAGGAGAGTGTATATGGCGTACTATTATTCGGAACCGTCCCGCACCTTTGGGGAGTATCTGCTGATCCCGGGGTATTCCTCCTCGGCCAATGTCCCCACCGCCGTCAGCCTGCGCACCCCGCTGGTCAAGTACCGCAAGGGGCAGGAGGATTGCCCGCTGGAAATGAACATCCCGATGGTGTCGGCCATCATGCAGTCGGTCTCGGGCGAGAAGCTCGCCATCGCGCTGGCCAAGCAGGGCGGCGTCTCCTTCATCTACGGTTCCCAGACTGTTGAGCAGGAAGCCGACATGGTCCGCCGGGTCAAGGCTTACAAGAAAGGGTTCGTGACCAGCGATTCCAACCTGCCGCCCGAAGCCACCCTGGCCGACGTGCTGGACCTGAAGACCCGCACCGGCCATTCCACCGTGGCCATCACCGAGGACGGCAGCCCCCACGGCAAGCTGCTGGGCATTGTGGCTTCCCGCGATTACCGGCTGTCCCGCATGTCCACCGACCTGAAGGTGACCGAGTTCATGACCCCGCTGGACAAGCTGGTGACCGCCCCGGCCACCACCAGCCTGCATGACTGCAACGACATCATCTGGGACAACAAGATCAACTCCCTGCCGCTGGTGGACGATGAGGGCCGCCTGCAGTATATGGTGTTCCGCAAGGATTATGACAGCCACAAGGAGAATGTCAACGAACTGCTGGACCAGAACAAGAGCTATGTGGTGGGCGCCGGCATCAACACCCGCGACTATGCCGAGCGGGTGCCCGCGCTGGTGGAAGCCGGCGTGGACGTGCTGTGCATCGACTCCTCCGAAGGCTTCAGCGAATGGCAGAGCCGCACCATCGGCTGGATCCGCGAGCATTACGGCGACACCGTCAAGGTGGGCGCCGGCAACGTGGTGGACCGGGACGGCTTCCTGTTCCTGGCCAAAGCCGGCGCGGACTTTGTGAAGGTCGGCATCGGCGGCGGTTCCATCTGCATCACCCGCGAGACCAAGGGCATCGGCCGCGGCCAGGCCACGGCGGTCATCGAGGTGGCCAAGGCCCGCGACGAGTATTATGAGCAGACCGGCATCTATGTGCCCATCTGCTCGGACGGCGGCATCGTCCATGACTACCACATCACGCTGGCCCTGGCCATGGGCGCCGACTTCGTGATGCTGGGCCGCTACTTCGCCCGCTTTGACGAAAGCCCGACCAACCGCCTGCGGGTGAACGGCAACTATGTGAAGGAGTACTGGGGCGAAGGGTCCAACCGCGCCCGCAACTGGCAGCGGTACGACCTGGGCGGCTCCCAGAAGCTGAGCTTTGAGGAGGGCGTGGACAGCTATGTGCCCTACGCCGGCCCGCTGGCTGACGGCGTGCAGACCACCCTGTACAAGGTCAAGTCCACCATGTGCAACTGCGGCGCCCTCTCCATCCCCGAACTGCAGCAGAAGGCCCGGCTGACCGTCGTCTCCTCCACCTCCATTGTGGAGGGCGGCAGCCACGACGTGATCCTGAAAAACAGTTCCAGCAACTGAGCGCCGGCCGCGCCTGACCAAAACACAAAGCCCCTGCCGGGGCGGGTCCTTTGCGAACCCAGCCCCGGCAGGGGCTTGTTGTTTTGCGAGCGTCTGTCAGCGCAGCACCAGGCTGCCGCCCTCGGCGTCCACGGTCAGGGTATCCCCGGCCGCGTGGGCTCCCGCAATGATCTCCTTGGCGATCCGCGTCTCCACATTGGCCTGGATATACCGCTTCAGCGGGCGGGCGCCGTAGATCGGGTCATAGCCGCCGTCGATGATGGCGGCCTTGGCCGCGTCGGTCACCGCCAGTTTCAGCTGCTTGTCAGCCAGGCGGCGGCGCAGGTCTTCCAGCATCAGATCCACGATGCTGCCGATCTCCTGCTTGGTCAGGCTCTTGTAGTAGACGATGTCGTCCAGACGGTTGAGGAACTCGGGGCGGAACTGCCGCTTGAGCAGCGCATCGATCTGGTCCCGGGCCTGCCGGGACAGCTCGTTGCCGCCCTGGGAACGGCTCTGCTCCAGATCTTGCAGGATGATGTCCGACCCCAGGTTGGAGGTCAGGATCAGGATGGTATTCTTGAAGTCCACGGTGCGGCCCTGGCTGTCGGTGATGCGGCCGTCGTCCAGCACCTGCAGCAGGATGTTGAACACATCGGGGTGGGCCTTTTCCACCTCGTCGAACAGGACCACGCTGTAGGGCTTGCGGCGGACCGCCTCGGTCAGCTGGCCGCCCTCCTCGTAGCCCACGTATCCCGGAGGCGCGCCGATCAGGCGGCTGACGCTGAACTTCTCCATATATTCGGTCATGTCGATCCGGATCAGGTTTTTCTCGCTGTCGAACAGGCTTTCGGCCAGGGCCTTGGCCAGCTCGGTCTTGCCCACGCCGGTGGGGCCCAGGAACAGGAAGCTGCCGATGGGCCGGTTGGGGTTGGCGATGCCGGCGCGGCTGCGCAGGATGGCCTCGCTGACCTTGGTGACGGCCTCGTCCTGGCCGATCACCCGCCGGTGCAGCACGTCGGCCAGGTGCAGCAGCTTTTCCCGCTCGCCCTCCACCAGTTTTTCCACCGGGATGCCGGTCCAGCGGGCCACGATGCGGGCGATCTCCTCGTCGGTGACGCGGTCCCGCAGCAGGCTGGCCTCCTTCTTTTCAGCGGCCAGCTTTTCTTCGGCGGCCAGCTGCTTTTGCAGCTCGGGCAGGCGGCCGTATTTCAGCTCGGCGGCCTTGTTCAGGTCGTACTCCCGCTGGGCTTTCTCGATGGCGGCGCCCGTCTGCTCGATCTGCTCCCGCAGGGCCTGCACCTTGCTGATGGCGTTCTTCTCGTTTTCCCACTGGGCCTTCATCTGGCGGAACTTGTCCTGCAGCTCGGCCAGCTCTTTTTCGATGTCCTTCAGGCGGCTCTGGCTGAGGGCGTCGGTCTCCTTTTTCAGGCTGACCTGCTCGATCTGCAGCTGGGTGATCTTGTGGGCCAGGTCGTCCATCTCGCTGGGCATGCTCTCCATCTCGGTCTTGATCATGGCGCAGGCTTCGTCCACCAGGTCGATGGCCTTGTCGGGCAGGAAGCGGTCGGTGATGTACCGGTCGCTGAGGGTGGCGGCGGCGATCAGGGCGCTGTCGTTGATCTTGACGCCGTGGAACACCTCGTACCGCTCTTTCAGCCCGCGCAGGATGGAGATGGTGTCCTCCACCGTGGGTTCGTCCACCATCACCGGCTGGAACCGCCGCTCCAGGGCGGGGTCCTTCTCGATGTACTGGCGGTACTCGTCCAGGGTGGTGGCGCCGATGCAGTGCAGCTCGCCCCGGGCCAGCATGGGCTTGAGCAGGTTGCCGGCGTCCATGGCGCCGTCGGTCTTGCCGGCGCCCACGATGGTGTGCAGCTCGTCGATGAAGAGGATGATCCTGCCTTCGCTCTTCTTGACCTCATTCAGCACCGATTTGAGCCGTTCCTCAAACTCGCCGCGGTACTTGGCGCCGGCCACCAGCGCCCCCATGTCCAGGCTGAAGATCGTGCGGTCCTTGAGGTTTTCGGGCACGTCCCCGCGCACGATCCGCTGGGCCAGCCCCTCGGCGATGGCGGTCTTGCCGACGCCGGCTTCACCGATCAGCACCGGGTTGTTCTTGCGCTTGCGGGACAGGATGCGGATGACGTTGCGGATCTCGGTATCCCGGCCGATGACCGGGTCCAGCTTGTTTTTGCGGGCCATGTCCACCAGATCCTGGCCGTACTTTTCCAGCGCGTTGTAGGTGGACTCGGGGTCGTCGCTGGTGACCCGCTGGTTGCCGCGGACGGTGGACAGCTGCTTCATGAAGGTCTCGGCGGTGATGCCGAACCGGGTGAACAGCTCCTTGGCCGCCCGGCCCGGGCGCTGCAGCATCCCCAGAAAGACATGCTCCACGCTGATATACTCGTCCTTCATCTGCTTGGCCTGGGCTTCGGCGGCGTTGAGGGCCTGGTCCAGCTCGTTGGAGATGTAGACCTTTTCAGGGTCCCGGCCGCTGCCGGTCACATGGGGCAGCGCGGCGACCTTCTCGGTGGCGGCGGCCAGGAAGTTGCCCGGCTCCACCCCCATCTTGGTAAGCAGCTGGGGGATCAGGCCGTCCTGCTGCTGGGTCAGGGCCGCCAGCAGGTGTTCCTGCTCGATGGCCTGGTTCTGATATTCCACGGCCAGACGCTGGGCGTCCTGAATGGCCTGGATGGTTTTTTGGGTGAATTGGTTCATGTTCATAGGACAAACCTCCTTCACATCTTCACCGGATGGTTCGGGGCGGGCCGGTCCGCCCTGCGCACGGCAGGCGGCCCCGGGGCACCCTGGCAGTCGTTCGTCCCGAGTGCAACCGTCCCTCCCCTGCCCCGCTGTCCGGGGCGGCTCTTTCCCATCGCCGCCCTTTTTCCGGGACAGGCACCAGGGCCGGGCCAGGTTTTTCCGTTGGATTAGCACTCTAGGCATCCGACTGCTAATATTGTACCACGTCCTCCGTCCCTGTCAATAGGGAAAAGGTAAAAACTTTGTGAACGGAAATCCGAAGGCTGCATTTTTCCACTTGCTAGTTTTCGGAAACAAGTGTACTGTAAAATAAAACAAAAGTTTGGGAAGGAGAGCCGCCATGGAGCCGATCCTGATTGCCGAAGATGAAGCGCCCATCCGGGACCTGATCCGCCTGACACTGGAAGGCGCCGGCTACGACTGCGTATGCGCCGCCGATGGCGACGAAGCCGCCGACCGGATCGAGGCGCGGGACTTTGCCCTGGCGGTTCTGGACATCATGCTGCCCCGGATCGACGGGTACGAGCTGCTGCGCTACCTGCAGTCCACCGGAACGCCGGCCATTTTTGTGACGGCCCGGACAGCGGTGGCCGACCGGGTGCGGGGGCTGCGGCATGGTCGGGGACACCGTCTATGCCTTTGACCCCGAAAGCCGGGTGCTCACCGGCTGCGGGCTGCTGGACGGGGTGCGCCGGCTGCAGAGTGACCCGTTCCCGGCGCCGGTGTACGAAGCCCCGGCCGACGAGAACCTCAGCGCCGTCCGCCGCCTGGGAGACTGGCTGGAACTGGAGTACAGCTGTTTCAGCCGAGACCGGAGCGAACAGACGAGCTTTTCCTACCTGGTGGAGCTGAAGACCGGCCAGGTACGCCGCAAACCCGACCTGCCCGAGCTGGTCTGGAACGGTTACGGTCACCAGCCCGCGGTTTACGCCCAGCTGCAGGATCGGCTGCTGGTGGACTGCCGCGCCGAACCCTATGACTATGTGGAGTATGGCCAGGACGGAGCCCCCTACACCATCCACAGCGACCGGCGTTACCTGGGGCTGATCACCTATGAGGATTACCTGAGCGGAACGCCCGACTACACCATGCTGGAAGCCTTCAACTGAAAACCGCGCACAACAAAAACGGCGGGCCCAGGGCCCGCCGTTTTTCTTTGTGTTTGATTGCCTGTCTGTGGCTGCCGGCGCCGTGCGCCGGGATCAGCCTTCGCTCTGTTCGGCTGCCAGGCAGTCGCTGCACAGGCCGAACACCGTCATGGTGTAATCCTCCGCCTTGATGTCGGGGCAGCCGTCCACCAGTTCCTGCAGCCGCTCCTGGGGCATGTACAGGTTCTGCACCCGGTGGCATTTGCGGCACCACAGGTGCTGGTGGCAGGCCTGCACCCCATCAAAGCGGTCAGCCTCGCCCGGGATGGAAACGCGGCGGATCTTGCCGATCTCCACAAGGGTGTTCAGGTCGCGGTACACAGTGCCCAGGCTCAGGCGCGGGCACTCTGCCCGCAGAGAAGTACAGATCTGCTCTGCGGTGGGGTGGTCTGTGCGCCCCAGTACTTCCCGCAGGATCAGCTCACGCTGATGTGAATAACGCATGGGGTTTCTCCTTAAACATAAAAAAGTTACCGCCGTTTACGCACACGGCGGCATCCGCTGTTGTTGGCACTCTTATTGTACTGAATCAACTTGTCCTTTGTCAACACTTTGTGGAAATTCCTTGCGTTTTTTTACAATTTATTCGTAATAAAAGAAAAATCTCTGGGCCGGGCCCGCCCTTTCTGCGGCATGCCTGCCCGGTTGCCCGGCAAAAAATGTGACAGTATCACATTTCACTTCCCACTCTCCCCCGGCTTTGCGGCGCCGGCGCCCTTGACCCGCTTCCAGTAGGCGGCCGCCGCCTGCTCGGTCTTGTTGTCCCCGAAGGTATAGTAATGCACCCCCTGCAGGCTGTCGGGCAGGTACTGCTGCTCCACCCAGTGGTTGGGGTAGTCATGGGCGTATTTGTAGTGCTGGCCTTTGACAGCCGCGTCCTCGCCGTCAAAATGCTTGTTCTGCAGCTGCCGCGGGATCGGCCCGCTCCTGCCGGCCTGCACATCGGCCAGCGCCGCGTAATAGGCGTTGTGGGCCGAGTTGGATTTGGGCGCGGTGGCCACCAGCACCACCGCGTCGGCCAGCGGCAGCGCGGCTTCCGGCAGGCCCAGCATGTTGGCGGCGTCCACCGCCGCCTTGACGATGGGGATGATTTGGGGCCAGGCCAGGCCCACATCCTCGCAGGCGGTGACCATCAGCCGCCGGCAGGCCGAGGGCAGGTCCCCGGCTTCCAGCAGGCGGGCCAGGTAGTGCAGCGCCGCGTCCGGGTCCGACCCGCGCATGGATTTCTGGTAGGCCGAGATGATGTCGTAGTGGTCGTCCCCCTGCTTGTCATACCGCATGGCGGTGCGGCGGGCCACCTGCCGGGCCATTTCGGGGGTGACGGTGCGCACGCCGTTTTCCGCCGGGGCGGCGGTGACGGCGAATTCCAGGTTGCCCAGCGCCTTGCGCATATCGCCGCCGGCGCTTTCGGCCAGGTAGTGCAGGGTGTCGGGCGGCAGCGCGACCGGGACGCCGTCCTCCTGCCCCAGGCGCTCGGCCGCCCGCTGCAGCCCCAGGGCGATGTCCGCCGCGCTCAGCGGCTTGAACTCAAACACCGTGCAGCGGGACAGCAGCGCGTTGTAAATATAGAAATAAGGGTTTTCGGTGGTGGAGGCGATCAGGGTGACGGTGCCTTCCTCGATGCATTCCAGCAAGCTCTGCTGCTGGCGCTTGTTGAAATACTGGATCTCATCCAGATACAGCAGCAGCCCGCCGGACCCCTGCAGCGTCCCCACCTCCGCCAGAACCGCCTTGATGTCGGCGGTGGAGGCGGTGGTGCCGTTGAGCTTGTGCAGCCGCATTCCGCTGTTTTGGGCGATGATGCCCGCCACCGTGGTTTTGCCCACGCCGGACGGCCCGTAGAAGATCATATTGGGGATGCGGCCGGTGGCGCGGGCCGCGTCCATCGTGCGGCGGAACACCCGCCCCGGTCCCAGCAGGTGCTGCTGGCCGCAGACTTCCTCCAGGCTGCGGGGGCGCAGCCGCTGTGCCAACGGTTCCATAGACTTCCTCCCTTGGATGAATGTACTTGCATTATAGACCAACAAAGTGTTAGAATCAAGGTAGCAAGCGAATGACTTTGGCCCCTGCCCGGGCCGGGAAGTGAGAAACGCAATGACCAAAAAGGAACTGGCCGCCCTGTGCATTGAGCGGCTGAAACGGCAGTATCCGCTGGCGGACTGCACGCTGGACTATGACCATGCCTGGCAGCTGCTGGTGGAGGTGCGCCTGGCCGCCCAGTGTACCGATGAACGGGTGAATGTGGTGGTGAAGGACCTGTTCGCCCGCTACCCCGGCGTGGAGGCGCTGGCCGCCGCCGAGCCGGAAGAGATCGAGGCCATCGTCCGCCCCTGCGGGTTGGGGCGCAGCAAGGCGCGGGACATTTCTGCCTGTATGCGGATGCTGCGGGACCAGTACGGCGGCCGGGTTCCGGACGATTTCGACGCCCTGCTGGCGCTGCCCGGGGTGGGGCGCAAGAGCGCCAACCTCATTATGGGGGATGTGTTCGGCAAGCCGGCCATCGTCACCGACACCCACTGCATCCGGCTGTGCGGGCGCATCGGCCTGGTGGAAGAGGGGCTCAAGGACCCCAAACGGGTGGAGATGGCGCTGTGGAAGATCATCCCGCCGGAGGAGGGCAGCGATTTCTGCCACCGGCTGGTGTACCACGGCCGGGATGTCTGCACGGCCCGCACCCAGCCCCACTGTGAAGCCTGCTGCCTGGCTGATGTCTGCCGGTACGCCCGGCAAAACGGCAGAGCCCATGCGGTGGCCGCGGAAGGGGCCCCTGCATGAAGCCGGCCGAAAAGCAGCCGCCGGCACGGCTGGGCGGGGCCCTGATCTCCACCCGGGTGGCGGCCCGGCTGCTGCAGGAGCTGACCGGCGGCCGGTACGCCCACGACGACCGGCTGCCCCCCGAAGTGGAGCTGGCCGGTGCCCTGCAGGTCAGCCGCACGGTGGTGCGGGACGCGCTGAGCGAGCTGGAGCGCGGGGGATACATCGAGCGGGTGCGGGGCATCGGCACGGTGGTGAACCGCGGCGTGGTGCGTTTGCAGGACCGGATGGACCGCAAGCTGGAATTCACCCGGCTGATCACCGCCACCGGCCACACCCCGCACACCGATCACCTTCTGGTGACCCGGCAGGCCGCCGAGGCCGAGACGGCGGAAAAGCTGGGGATCCAAGAGGGGCAGACCGTGCTGGTCATCAGCAAGCGGATGCTGGCCGACGACATTCCGGTGCTGTTCTGCACCGACGTGCTGCCGATGACGCTGTTTGACAGCACGAAACCGGACGCCATCGACTTTGCCCGGCCGATCTTTGATGTGCTGCAGGAGGAATGCGGCGTGCAGACCACCAGCACGGTGACCCGGCTGCGGGCGGTGACCGGCGAAGCCGCGGTGCGGCGGCTGCTGCAGCTGCCGCCGGACAAGGCGCTGCTGGAGCTGGACGAGGTGTGTTATTCCCGCCTGTGCCGGCCGGTGGTACACAGCCGGACGCTGTACACCGATTATTTTGATTTTGCCCTTGTGCGCAAGCTGGTTTGAGTGTATTATATTATGTTGGTGTGCAGGCGGCGCCCGGCCTTCCTGCCACAAGTTCAAGTGAAGAAAGGTTGCTGCCCATGAGACACCTGATCGATCCGCTGGACTTCACCCTGGAGGAGACCCTGCGGCTGATGGACCTGGCCGACCGCATCCATGACGACCCCGCCGCCTACCAGGACGTGGCGACCCGCAAACGGCTGGCGTCGCTTTTCTACGAGCCCTCCACCCGCACCCGCCTTTCCTTTGAAGCCGCCATGCTCAACCTGGGCGGCCAGGTGCTCGGCTTCCCCGATGCGGGGGTGTCCAGCGCCTCCAAGGGGGAGACGGTGGCCGATACCATCCGCATCGTCAGCTGCTATGCCGACATTGCCGCCATGCGCCACCCCAAGGAGGGTGCGCCGCTGCGGGCGGCCCGGTATTCCCGCATTCCGGTCATCAATGCAGGCGACGGCGGCCACAGCCACCCCACCCAGACCCTGCTGGACATGATGACCATTCGCCGCCGCAAGGGCCGGCTGAACGGGCTGACCATCGGGTTCTGCGGCGACCTGAAATTCGGCCGCACGGTGCATTCGCTCATCAAGAGCCTGTCCCGCTGCGATGGGATGCAGTTCGTGCTCATCAGCCCGGAGGAGCTGCGGGTGCCCGACTACATCATCAGCGAGGTGCTGGACCCCCGGCAGATCCCCTATGTGGAGACCCGCAGCCTGGAAAAAGCGCTGCCTGACCTGGACATCCTGTACATGACCCGGGTGCAGCGGGAACGCTTTTTCAATGAGGAGGATTACATCCGGCTGAAGAACAGCTATGTGCTGACCAAGGCCAAGCTGGACCTGGCCCCGCCGGAGATGGCGGTGCTGCACCCGCTGCCCCGCGTCAACGAGATCACGCTGGATGTGGACGACGACCCGCGGGCGGCCTACTTTGAGCAGGCGCAGAACGGCGTGTACATGCGCATGGCGCTGATCATGACTTTGCTGGGGCTGAAAGACCCCAAGACCGGGGAGGTGGCCTTTCCATGCTGAATGTAGATGAGATCCTCAACGGTGTGGTCATTGACCACATCACCGCCGGCACCGGGCTGGCGCTGTATCACCTGATGGAGCTGGAACAGCTGAAGGATGCCAGCGTGGCGCTGCTGCAGAACGTGCGCAGCCAGAAAAGCGGCCGCAAGGACATCATCAAGATCGAGGGGGATGTGAGCCAGCTGAGCTTTGACGTGCTGGGCTACCTGGACCCCCAGATCACCATTACCTACATCGAAAACGGCCATGTGGCCCGCAAGGTGCGCCCCGACCAGCCCAAGCGGCTGGTGAACGTGATCCGCTGCACCAACCCCCGCTGCATCACCGCCATTGAGGAAGGCTGCGACCACATCTTCGCCCTGACCCCCAGCGGCCGGTACCGCTGCATCTATTGCGAGCAGGAGTTTTCCGCCGGCGTGAGCGGCGAACGGATGCACAAGAAATAAGGGCCGTCCCCGGCGGTATGCCAAAAAGCGCGGCGCTGTGCAAAGGGCGCCGCACACGGCCATCGCCCGGCCCGTTCTTTTCCCCGCGCCGATCCCCTCGCCAAGATTTCACGACAAAGCCCCCGGGGCCTTTCCCAAAGCAGGAAAGGCCCCGGGGGTTCCTGCTCGTCGCAGATTCCCCCTCACCCGCAGGTGGCGGCAAGGTCGGCGTCGGTGAGGATGACCTGGCCGTCGGGGGTGACATCGGCCGTGTAGGTGGCGCCGGGGCGGGCGGTGCCGGCGGCGATCCGGTCGGCCAGCGCCTGCTCCACCGCCCGGCTCACCTTGCGGCGCAGGTCCCGGGCCCCGTAGGCGGAAACCTCCCGCCCGGCCAGTGCGGCGGCCACCGCCGGCGTGTGGCACAGCGTATACCCCTGGCGGGCCGCCCGGTCCTCCAGTTCGGTGAGCATCCGGTCGGCGATCGCCGCCATCTCGCCGGGGCCCAGCGGGTCAAAGAGCACGACCTCGTCCAGGCGGCCCATCAGTTCGGGGCGGAAGTAATCCTTGGCTTCCTGCAGAGCCTGGCGGCCGCGGCGCTCGTTCTCCCGCCCGGCCGAACCGAACCCCAGAGGGCTGGCCTGCCCGGCCAGGCACCGGGCCCCCAGGTTGGAGGTCATCAGGATGATGCAGTTGGAAAAATCCGCCCGGCGGCCCTGGGCGTCGGTCAGGCAGCCGTCCTCCAGGATCTGCAGCAGCAGGTTTTGCAGGTCGGTGTGGGCCTTCTCGATCTCGTCAAACAGGACGACGCTGTAGGGGCGGCGGCGCACCGCCTCGGTGAGCTGGCCGCCCTCCTCATGCCCCACATACCCGGGCGGCGACCCCACCAGCCGGGCCACCGTGTGCTGCTCCATATACTCCGACATATCAAAGCGCAGCAGGGCCTTTTCACTGCCGAACCAGTTGCGGGCCAGGCTGCGGGCCAGCTGGGTCTTGCCGACGCCGGTGGGCCCCAGGAACAGCATGGCGCCGATGGGGCGGCCGGCTTCCCGCAGGCCGGTGCGGCTGCGCCGGATGGCCGCCGCCACCGCACGCACCGCCCGGGGCTGGCCCACCACCTCGGCCGCCAGCCGCTGTTCCAGCTGGTCCAGCCGTTCCCGCTCGGCCTCCCCCACCCGCTCGGCCGGGATGCCGCTGGCACGGCTGACCACCCGGGCCACATCTTCGGGGCAGAGGGTCAGCGGTGCGCCGCCCTCCCCGCCCTGGGCGATGCGCAGCGCGGCGGCCGCCTCGTCCAGCAGGTCGATGGCCTTGTCCGGCAGGCAGCGCCCCGGCAGGTACCTGACGCTGAGTTCCACCGCCGCCCGGATGCAGTCCGCCGGAATGGTCACGTTGTGGTAGCGCTCGTACCGGGGCATCAGCCCGGCCAGAATGGTCCGGGCCTGATCGGGGGCGGGTTCTTCCACCATCACCCGGCCGAAGCGCCGGTCCAGTGCGCTGTCCTTCTCGATGGTCTTGCGGTATTCCTCCGGCGTGGTGGCGCCGATGAGCTGCAGCTCCCCCCGGGCCAGCATCGGCTTCAGGATGCTGGCCGCGTCGATGGCCCCCTCGGCCGCGCCGGCGCCGGCGATCAGGTGGATCTCGTCGATGAACAGGATGGTCATTCGGTCCCGGTGGAGTTCTTCCAGCAGGCTTTTGAACCGCTCCTCAAAATCGCCCCGGTACTTGGTGCCGGCCACCATGGCCGCCATGTCCAGCGCCAGCACCCGCTTGCCCCGCAGGCTGCGGGTGACCTGGTCGGCGGCGATGCGCTGGGCCAGGGCTTCGGCCAGGGCGCTTTTGCCCACGCCGGGCTCGCCCAGCAGGCAGGGGTTGTTTTTCTGGCGGCGGCAGAGAATCTCGATCATCCGCTCCAGTTCCCGGTCCCGGCACAGCACCGGGTCCAGCCGCCCTTCCTGGGCCAGCCGGGTCAGGTCGCGGCCGTATTTCTCAC
>ERZ1090869.1158-NODE-1159-length-12488-cov-7.701440_pt1 | contig 12488 bp, 10 predicted proteins | sample MGYA00478474_ERZ1090869 | MGnify/ENA primary metagenome ERZ1090869 (study PRJEB33644, sample SAMEA5815748) | chicken gut metagenome | biome: Chicken; feature: Gastrointestinal Tract; material: Caecum | place: Ireland | collected 2019-01-01 | study: A study of... | reverse complement strand
ATATTACCTTTGCCTCGTCGTCGGCAATACGCCCGGAACCGGGCCGGACGAACGGCCCGGGGCTCCGACGGCAGCGGCCCGGTCCGGTCGCAGCGGGATGCCGCTCCGGCCCGAAAACAGCAGGAAAAAGAGCGTTATTTCGAAATAAAAAGTTCATAATCGTGTGCGGAGACCCGGGCGCCCGGGTCTCCTTTTTTCGTATCTTCGGCTTCGGCTCAGATATTCCCGCTCGGCAAAATGCAAATAAATTTGCTTTTGCGCCCGACTTATTCGTATCTTTGAGGGGACACAACTCCGATAATCCTTATAAAACGAACATACCATGTTTCCATCCAAAACCTATGCAGTGCGCCGCGAGGCCCTGCGCAACAAGATCGGATCGGGGCTGATCCTGATCCCGGGCAACGAGGCTTCGCCCAACAACTATCCCAACAACGCCTACTACTTCCGGCAGGATTCGACTTTCCGCTACTACTTCGGACTGAATACGCCGTCGCTCGCGGGGGTGATCGACGCCGACTCGGGCGAAGAGGCCCTCTACGGCGACGACCTGACGATAGAGGACATCATCTGGACCGGCCCCCAGCCCACGCTCCGCGAAGAGGCCGCCAAAGCCGGGGTCGCGGAAACGCATCCGCTGGCCGGCCTCGCGGAACGCATCGCCCGCGCCATCGCGCTCGGCCGCCGCGTCCACTACCTGCCGCCCTACCGCGGCGAGACGAAGCTCCGGCTCTCGGCGCTGCTGGGGATCGCTCCCGCGATGCTCCACGACTACAAGTCGGTGGAGCTGATGATGGCCGTGGCCGAGATGCGCGAAAAGAAGAGCGCCGAAGAGGTCGAAGCTCTCGAACGGGCGTTCCGTATCGGCTACGAAATGCACACCACCGCCATGCGGATGTGCCGCCCGGGCGTCGTCGAGCGCGAAATCGCGGGCGCCATCGAAGGGGTGGCCAAATCCCGCGGACAAGGCGTGTCGTTCCCTTCGATCGTCTCGCAGCACGGCGAAACGCTCCACAACCTCAACGCCGACGGAGTGCTGGAGGAGGGACGTCTGCTGCTGTGCGACGCCGGCGGCGAGAGCCTCGAAGGCTACTGCTCGGACCACACGCGCACCTACCCCGTGAGCGGACGGTTCACGCAGAAGCAGAAGGACGTCTACAACATCGTGCTGGCGGCCCACGACCGCGTAGCGGAGATCGTCAAACCCCACATGATGTACACCGAGATCCACAATGCGGCATGCACCGTACTGGCCGAAGGGCTCATCGGGCTCGGGCTGCTCCGCGGCACGGCCTCCGATGCCGTGGCATCGGGCGCCATGACGATGCTCATGCCCCACGGGCTCGGACACGGCATGGGCATGGACGTCCACGACTGCGAGGCGATGGGCGAACGCAGCTTCGACTTCTCGCCGATCGCCGACCGCGCCGCCCAATCGGGTACGTGCATCTACCGTGCGGCATGGCGGATCGAACCCGGCACGGTGATGACCGACGAACCGGGGCTCTACTTCATCCCCGCGCTGATCGACAAGTGCCGCGCCGAGGGCAAGTACAAGGGCATCGTCGACTACGAAGCGCTCGACGCCTACCGCGATTTCGGCGGCATCCGCATCGAGGACGACCTGCTCGTAACGGAGAGCGGCTGCCGCATGCTGGGCGACCGGAAGATTCCCGTAACGGTCGGGGAGCTGGAGGCCGTCGTCGGAAGGTAAATGCGCCTGCCGGCCGGAACCGGCAAGGGCTCGTCCGGCGGGCTGCGAGAAACGGTGTCCCGAAGCGATGACCGACGTCCGGAATTTGCAGGGGCCTCCGATCGTATATCGCCTCGTACTGCGGGCGCGGGCACCGTTCAGGCGGCGCATCGGTACGCAGTTCCGCCTCCGGAAAGAGATCGGAACGGGGAGGATTCGCAAACGGCGCATGACGACCTGCGGAATTACAGTGCGGCACAGATTCATACGAGACGATCCCGATTCGTGTCGTCGCGGCGAATGCGCATGCTTCGGGCTTATCCGAAACATGTGCGGACAGACGGTCGCCCGGTGCGGAGGGGGGCAGGGCCCGCACCGGTCCGGTCGCATCCCCTCGGCTGCCTGCGGATCGGAAAGTGGCGACACGAAACGGGAGGGTATCGCAATGAATATTAAAAATAGAGTCGTCTGAAAACAGCCTATGCGAATCGTCGTCCTTTTTCCGACCGTCGAGGAGGCCAAAGGCTTCCTGCTCTCCGAACCGCACGTGCCGGTCTTCATCTCCGGCCGCGGCCCGGTCCAAACCGCCGCCGCGGTCGTGCGGGCCGTGAAGGCCCGGAAACCGCACCTCGTCGTGCTGGCGGGAACGGCTGCGGCCTGCGACCGCATGCTGCCTCTCGGCGAAGCGGTGGAGGTTACGAGCCGGTTCGAAGCGGAGCTCGCCGCCGCAGAACGACGGATCTACCGGACCGATCCCGCAACCGACCTGCCCGAAGCGACCGGATGCAGCGCGCAGACGGCGGTGCAGTGCGCGGGCTGCGATATTCGGGCGAAAGAGACGGCGGAGACGGACGCTGAGGCAGCGGCCGGTTTCCCGACGACCGGCGACGACCTTTCCGACGACACTCCGGTGTCCGCCGCCGAAGCCGCTGCGGGCGATCCGTTCGCCTCGGGACCACACGCCGAAGCGGCCGAGGAATACGATCCTCCGACCTGCTGCGGATTTTATGCCGCAGACGATCTTCCGACAGCCGGCAGCAGCCCACGCGGCGACACATCGGCAGCCGGCCCCGGAGCCGTCGTTTGCAGCTCCGGCGGGGTGCCGTCCTCCTTTCGTTCCGCATCCGCACGCGGAGCGCATCCGCAGGTCGTGAGCCGCGAAGGGGCGGCGCTGACGGCCGTGTGCGAGGCGTTGGGCGTGCGGTGTTGCGAGATCCGCGTTGCGTCGCATTATGCCGGCGAAGCGCCTTCGCCCGAGGCGCTGGCGCATGCTGCCGAACGGCTGACCGAAACCTTGAACGAAATCTTCGAAAACCACGAACAAAAGTAGAAGATACCTGATCCGGGACGCCGCGATCGCCGCCTCGGCCGGCGGCCGTTCCGCCGTCGAAATGCGGGCGGGAGAGACCTGTCCGCCCCGCCGCTGCCGCCGGTTCCCGTGATTATGCCCGGCGCCGGACCGCAGTCCGGAACTCCGGGTTCCCCGCCTCCCTGCGGCCGCGGCGGCAGCCTTGCGGGCGGACGGCAGGCGGAGCGGACCCGCGAGACGGAGTAGCGGATCGGCAGGACGGATCGGTGCATCGGGGCTGCCGAATGCAGTGCGCCGAATATTCGCCCGCCCCGGCGAACCGCAGCGGGCGGGATGCCGGAGAGATACACGATACCGGGATCGCCGGCCCGCAATCGGCAACGAATCAGCATTTTGTATAAATCGCTATGAAACGACTCCTCATCCTCGCCGCAGCGTTGTTCGCACCGCTCGCACTCGCCTCGCAGGACGGGCCCGACTGGGCCGGATTCGGCCGCTATGCCGCCGCCAATGCCGCCTTGCAGAAGGCACCCTCCGTCGTCTTCATGGGCGACTCGATCACCGACCAGTGGGATGACGCCGACCCGGAGTTTTTCGCCGCCAACGGCTATGCCTGCCGCGGCATCGGCGGACAGGTAACGGGACAGATGCTCTGCCGGTTCCGCGCCGATGCGATCGACCTGCATCCCCGGGCCGTAGTGATTCTCGGCGGGACGAACGACATCGCCCGCAACGACGGCTACGCACCCCTCGAACGCATCGCCGATCATATCGTTTCGATGGCCGAACTGGCTCGCGCGAACGGCATCGAGCCCATCCTCTGCACGATCCTGCCCGCGGGAAGCTATCCGTGGCGGCCGGAGATCGAGGACGTGCCGGCGCGAATCGCAGCGGTGAACGCCCGCCTGCGCGAATATGCCGGGACCCGCGGCATCGAATGGGTGGACTGCCACACGCCGCTGGCGGCTTCCGACGGGTCGATGCGGGCGGAGTATACGACGGACGGCGTACATCTCAATGCGGAGGGCTACGCCCTGCTGGAGCGGACGATCGCACCCGTACTGGCGGAATACGCGGCGCAATGACGGCCGGAGACCCGTTTGCGAAGCGGAACGATCGCCTCATTATAATATGAGGTGATTTTTTATATCCCCGCGCACTCCGCGTCCGGAGCGGTCCGGCGTCGCCGCCGATGGCGGCAGTCCGTCGTTTCCGCTTCGCGGAGCGCTCTTCGCTGCCGCTCCGGCGGCGGCCGGGGAAGGTGCGCGGCGGCCGGGGCGCGTGCGGGAACCCGAGCCGGATTTTTTTGCGGATGAACGGTTTTTTCGCGTCCGGCGTTTGTTTTCCCGATTTTTTCGTATATTTATCAGTCGGCAAATTTCTTTTACCGAATGAACGCCGCCGCAAAACCTAAAACTTCGAGCTATATGAAAAACTATTCAGCCAAAGAGATCAAGAACATCGTACTGATCGGCGCTCCGGGCACGGGAAAAACAACCCTTGCCGAAGCGATGGCCTTCGAGGGCAAAGTCATCGACCGCAGAGGCAGTGTCGAAACCGGCAACACGCTTTCGGACAATACGGACATCGAACACGAATACAAACGTTCGATCTACTCGACCATCCTCTTCACGGAGTTCATGGACCGCAAGCTCAATATCATCGACTGCCCGGGATCGGACGACTTCTGCGGCAGCCTCTTCTCGGCCTTCAAGGTGGGCGACGTCGGGATCTTCCTCTTCAACGCCCAGAACGGCTGGGAAGTCGGCAGCGAGATTCAGGCCCGCTACGCCCGCGCACTGAATAAACCCGTCATCGGCGTCATCAACCAGCTCGACGCCGACAAGGCTTCGTTCGAGGCGGCCTACGAGTCGATCAAGGCCGCTTCGCGCGTGAAGCCCGTCCTCGTGCAGTATCCGGTCGATCAGGGGGCGGGATTCGACGCTTTCATCGACGTGCTGCTGATGAAGATGTACCGCTTCAAGGACCACGACGGCCACCGCGAGGAGCTCGACATCCCGGCCGAGGAGCTCGAACGCGCACAGGCGCTCAACAAGGAGCTGGTCGAGATGGCCGCCGAGCACGACGAGGCCCTCATGGAACTCTATTTCGACAAGGGGACCCTCACGCAGGACGACATCCGTGCAGGGCTCAAGATCGGACTCTCGAAACGCGAGCTGATGCCGATCTTCTGCACGAGCGCCAAGCGCGACATCGGCACCAAGCGTCTGATGGAGTTCGTCATCAACGTCGCACCCGGGCCGCTCAAAGCGCCCAAATTCCTCTCGGTCGAGGGCGAGCAGATCGATGCCGACGCCGAGCAGCCGGCCGTGGCGTTCGTCTTCAAGAGCCAGCTCGAACAGCATATCGGCGAGATCAGCTACTTCCGCGTGATCCGCGGCAGGCTCGCCGAAGGCGCCGAGCTTCTGAATCCCCGCACGGGCAACAAGGAGAAGATCTCGCAGCTCTTCGCCGTGGCGGGCAAGAACCGCATCAAGGTAACGGAACTCTCGGCCGGCGACATCGGCTGCACGGTGAAACTCAAGGGTACGCGCACGAACGACACGCTCTGCGCCCCTTCCTCCCCCGTGCGGATCGACCCGATCGTCTTCCCCGAACCCCGCTACCGCGCCGCCGTAAAGGCCAAGGAGCAGAACGACGAGGAGAAGCTCGGCAAGCTCCTCAACGACGCCAAATACGAAGACCCCACGATTCTGGTGGACTATTCGAAAGAGCTCAAACAGACCATCGTCCAAGGACAGGGCGAACACCACCTGAACATCCTGCGCTCGCGCATCCTCAGCGAAAACAAGATCGCCTTCGACTACACGGCGCCGCGCATTCCCTACCGCGAGACCATCACCCGCGTCGCTCAGGCCGACTACCGCCACAAGAAACAGTCGGGCGGCGCCGGACAGTTCGGCGAGGTGCACATGATCGTCGAACCCTATGCGGAAGGGATGCCCGAACCCAAGAACTACAAGGTGCCGGGCAGGGGAGAACTGGTCGTGAACGTCAAGACCAAAGAGGAGTACGATCTTCCGTGGGGCGGCAAGCTGCAATTCTACAGCGCCATCGTCGGCGGCGCCATCGACGCACGCTTCATGCCCGCCATCCTCAAGGGAATCATGGAGAAGATGGACGAAGGCCCCCTCACGGGCTCCTATGCCCGCGACATCCGCGTGGTGGTCTACGACGGCAAGATGCACCCCGTGGACTCGAACGAAATTTCGTTCAAGCTGGCCGCCCGCAACGCCTTCAAGGAGGCTTTCCGCAATGCGGGGCCCAAGATCATGGAGCCGATCTATTCGGTCGAGGTGCTCGTGCCGAGCGACTGCATGGGCGCCGTGATGAGCGACCTGCAAAACCGCCGCGCCATGATCGAAGGCATGGAATCGGACAAGGGATTCGACCGGCTGAACGCCCGCGTGCCGCTGGCCGAGCTCTACCGCTACTCGACCACGCTCTCTTCGCTCACCTCGGGGTCGGGCACCTACTCGATGAAGTTCGCCTCCTACGAACAGGTGCCCGCCGACGTGCAGGAGAAACTGCTCAAAGCCTATACCGACACCGACGAAGAGTGAGCGCGCTGCGACACGTTCGGAGAGGGGCTGTCCGACAAGTATTTTTAACCCTTTGAGAGCATTGCCTGTTCGGGAAAACTCCCGAATGGCAGCACGAATGATGGGAGGGAGGGGGCTGTCTAAGACTTGTCGGGACAGCCTCCTCTCCTTTCATGCAGACCGCCGCCTCCCGGCGGGGGGGGGCTGAGCGCGAACGCTTGCAGGAACAACGGTCGGGCGCTTCCGCAGGCAGTGCCGCAGACGCATGCGCCGGCGCAAACCCGTCCGGGCGGCCGACGTCAAGTCCGGCTCCGGCCGCACCGCGGGCGAGAACATTCCTCAAAGGCGGAATCATAACACGTTCGAGCTTATTTGAAGCGCATATACGCGGCGTCGGTTGCTAATTCGGGACTTATTCATACCTTTGTCTGCGGTTTGAATACCGCAAAAGTTCTTTATATATACGCAATGTGAGTTGCGATTGCATCTTTAATCTCTAAATCTGGAAAATTTGAAAAATCGAAAGAGATGCACTCTGTGCCCTAAGGGCGCACTGTGTTGCTTTCGATACGGGTTATTCCAGAACCTTGAGATTATATCGCAGTGTCGCCCTTTTCGAATAACCGCCGGCCCCGAAATATTCAGAAGTGACGCCGCTGTCTGCCGCTGCAATCGTTGCGATTTGCGGCGGCAGATTTGTTTTACATGAAAGGGAGCGCATCCCGTTTATCCGAGGCGTCACCCGGCATGCTCCCACCCTGCCGCCGCTTTTATGTTCCGCCCCCCCGCACAGTATTAAATTATTGTTAACAATCCGTGAAAATCCGGCGACGACCGAAAAAATGGTGTAATTTTGTTCCCAAATCCGACACCCTATGAGCGAAATATACACCGTTATCGTTGTTATTCTCGGTATCCTCGCAGTCTCAGGTCTTTTCGTGGGCGTTACCAACGACGCCGTCAACTTCCTCAACTCCGCAATCGGTTCCAAGGCCGCAACCATGCGCACGATTCTGCTGGTCGCTTCGGCGGGTATCATCGTCGGCGTGGTTACGTCGAGCGGCATGATGGAGGTGGCCCGCAGCGGCATGTTCAACCCCGGGCTCTTCACGTTCCACGAAGTCATGATGCTCTACCTGCGTCATGTTCGCCAACATCATCCTGCTGGACCTCTACAACTCGTGGGGTCTCCCGACCTCGACCACCGTTTCGCTCATTTTCTGTCTGCTCGGGTCGGCCATCGCCGTTTCGATCTATAAGATTTCGAACGATCCCGCGATCGGCGCAGGCGATCTAGGCCAATTCATCAATACATCGCGCGCGATGGGCATCGTCTCGGCCATTCTGCTCTCGGTGGTCATCGCCTTCACCTGCGGCACCATCGTGATGTACCTCTCGCGGGTCATCTTCACGTTCCGCTACATGGCGCTCTTCCGGCGTTTCGGCTCCCTGTGGTGCGGCGCCTCGCTCACGGCGATCGTCTATTTCGCCGTATTCAAGGGCCTGAAGAATCTTTTGGAGGGCGACCCTTTCACCGAATTCGTCGACCGTCACCTGCTGCTCTCGATTTTTCTCTGCTGGGCGGCATGCAGCCTCGTTCTTTTCATCCTCCAGCGGTTGAAGGCGAACATCCTGCGCATCACGATCCTCTCGGGCACGTTCGCCCTCGCGCTCGCTTTTGCCGGCAACGATCTGGTGAACTTCATCGGCGTTCCCGTGGCGGGTTTCGACGCCTATTCCATCGCCCGTCATGCGGCCGATCCTTCGATGCTCATGGAAGCGCTCAACGAAAACGTACCTGCGAACTTCGGCATTCTGCTGCTTGCGGGCGGCGTGATGATCCTCACGCTCTGGACCTCGAAAAAGGCCATGCACGTTACGGAGACCGAGATCTCGCTCTCGGCACAGGACGACGAGGGGACGCAGCAGTACGGCTCGTCGGTCTTCTCGCGGACGATCGTCCGTGCGGCCCTCGGCATCAATGCGGGGATCGAACGCCTCTTCCCCGAAAAGTTCCGCGAAGCCGTCGCCCGCCGTTTCGAATTCGAGGACGTGGAGCACAGCGGAGCCCCCTACGACATGATCCGCGCCACGGTCAACCTGACGACTTCGGCACTGTTGATCTCGATGGCCACCTCGCTCAAACTGCCTCTTTCGACCACCTACGTCTGTTTCATGGTGGCGATGGGCACGTCGCTCGCCGACCGTGCATGGGGCCGCGAAAGCGCCGTCTACCGCATTTCGGGCGTGATGACCGTCGTGGCCGGCTGGTTCGTAACGGCACTCGGCGGATTCCTGATCGCCTTCGTCGTAGGTCTCGCGCTGATCTACGGCGGCACGGTCGCATTCGTCGTCATCACGCTTCTGTGCGGCTATATGCTCGTCCACAGCAATCTGTCCAAGAAAAAGGAAAGCAAGACCGATGCGGCCGCCCGCAAGCCCCAGACCACCGAAGCCATCATTTCGGAACTGACCGACGAAGTGTGCCGCACGATGGAGTGCACCACCCGCATCTACGACCGCACGTTGATCGCCGTCTTCAAGGAGAACCGCAAGGTGCTGCGCGACATGGTCCGCGAGTCGAACGAACTCTTCTACCAATCGCGCGAGCGTAAATATTCGCTCATGCCGACGCTCAAGAAGCTACAAAGCGGCGACGTCGATGCGGCGCATTACTACGTGCAGGTGGTCGACTACCTCAACGAAATGACCAAGGCGCTGATGCACATCACGCGACCGGCCTTCGAGCACATCGACAACAATCACGAGGGCCTCTCGAAGGAGCAGACCGAGGACCTCATGCACATCAACGACGAGGTGGAGGCCATCTACCGCCACATCAACAACATGCTGCGCACGGGCGATTTCTCGGACATCGAGATGGTGCTCTCGTTGCGCGACCAGCTCTTCGAGTCGATCGCCGATGCCATCAAATCGGAGCTGACCCGCATCAACAACGCCCGCTCGAACACGAAGGCAAGCATGTTGTATCTGACGATTCTCAACGAAACGAAGAGCATGGTGCTCCAGTCGCGCAACCTGCTCAAATCGCAGCAATACTTCCTGCGGCACAACGGAGCGATCAACTGGATCAAATAAAAGACATGGACATCGCAAAAGCCAAACGGCGCGAAAACATCGCCGAATACATCCTCTACCTGTGGCAGCTCGAAGACCTCCTGCGGGCTCTTCAGTTCAGCCCCGAAGCCGTTTTCTCGCAGCTCGTCGCACCCCGCAAGGATATTCCCGAGGAGCAGAAACACGTCCATCTGCTGTGGTACATGGACCTCGTCAACCTGCTCCGCGAGGAGGGCAAGGAGGAAAAAGGACATCTCGAACACACGCTCCACCTGATCGCCGACCTGCACGACCTGCATCTGCAACTGCTCAAACTGCCCGCAGGCGAGCACTACCGCCTCACGTGGGCGCGGCTCGAACCGCAGCTGCCGCGACTGCGCGAGATTCTGGGCAATCCGGGTATGAGCGACACGGAACTCCTGTTCCGCGCGCTCTATGCCGCGATGCTCTACCGCATCAAGGGACAGGGCGACAAACAGGCCGTTGCGGATACGCTCGAACTGATCTCGCCCGTAGTGGCCGAACTCGCCGACATGCACCGCAAAGTGGAGCGGGGCGAAGTGGATCTTTTCAAACCGGAATAGAGCGAGGAACAGGGCTCGCAAGAGCCGGACAGTCCTGAAGGGGCGCAGACGACGATGGACGGCGGCGCGTTTCCGTCAGGCGGCGCCTGACGCGGGAGCCCCGCCAGAGGATCGGAGGGGGGGGGCGGTCTGCGGCAAAAAGGCGCTTTTTCATTAAGCCGAAATACATAGGCGGACGCACGTGCAGGCTATGCCGGGGCGAGAACCGGTCGAACAAAATTCACCGTTTTTTTTGTAAATACCGAAAATTGCTATACCTTTGCAATCCGCAAAGCGCGCAAAAACAACAAAAACGAGATAGCTATGGCAATGAAAAGAACTTTCCAGCCTTCGCGCCGGAAGAGAATCAACAAGCACGGATTCCGTCAGAGAATGGCTACCGCCAACGGACGCAAAGTGCTGGCTTCGCGCCGTGCGAAAGGCCGCAAAAAGCTGACCGTCTCGGACGAGTCGACCTTCAAGTACGCCTGACGGCAGCGGACCGTGTTGCGGAATCCGGAGGGGCTGTCTGACAAGTTTCTTCAACGCTCTGAGAATTGCGTATTCGGAAAAGTTCCCGAATAGCATACGAATAAAAAAAGGGGTGTCTAAGATTTGTTGGAGAGCCCTTTTCCGTTATGGGCCCTTTTGCGATGCGGGCTTCGTGTATAGTCCGGGAGTTTCGGAGTCGTAGTCGATCTGAATTTTCGAGAAATCGACGAATTTGGTGGCGTGCATGTATTTGAATTTCTCGGCATATTCGTTAGCTTCGATCTTCACGTACTTCTTGATATTTTTTTCCAACAACGCATATTTCGCCGGCGGAATCTGCAGAAAAATCGGATCTTCATAGATGGACATATAAAAATCCAATTCACGAATAATCAGATCATTGTCGATTACACAGTAAATGTTGAATTTGATTCCATTGACAGCGTGCAATTTATCGAATTCCGCTTTTGTGAAGGTCTTTTTGAGCGCTTCCTTAAAAGAATTCTCTTCGAATTCCAATTCGGTATTAAGTAAATTTTCGTCATGGTCCGATTTGATGATCGAACCATCCGGATAAGTCCAAGTGCCATATATTAAGGAATTGGCCTTGTTCGTCAAAATTAATGCTAAGAAATTCAATTTAACATCATAAGTGATGCCGTTCGAACAGACCTCCACTCCGTCATGGTAATATTCTTGTGCGCTCGCTTGAACCGCAAGCAACGAAACGCTCAGGAAAATTGCTGTTTTTTTCATTATTCGCACTGAATTCGTTTCAATCGTACCGGCAATCTCCCGGAGAAAAAGATGCCGTGCGCGTCGTCCCGCCCTTCGGTGTTTGCTGATTTTTCTATTTTCGCTTCCGCTACGATACGGGCTTGACGTACACGCCCGGAGAGGTGGTGCCGTAGTCGATCTGAATTTTCGAGAAATCGACGAATTTGGTGGCGTGCATGTATTTGAATTTTTTGGCATATTCGTTAGCTTCGATCTTCACGTACTTCTTGATGTTCTTTTCCAGCAGCGCATATTTGGCCGGAGGAATCTGCAGGAAAATCGGATCTTCATAGATGGACATGTTGAATACTAATTCACTAATTTTCAGATTATTGTCGATTACACAATAAATGGTGAACTTTATTTCGTCGACTGCGTGTAGTTTGTCGAATTCCGCCTTCGTAAAAGTCTTTCTGAGTGCTTCCTTGAAAGAGTTTTCATCAAATTCGATATTCGTATTCAAATAATCCTCGTCTTCGTCCGATTCGATTTTCGTACCATTCAGAAAAGTCCATGTACCGTAAATTAAGGCGTTGGCTTTGTTGTTCAAGTGCATGGTTATGGGGTTTAATTTTACATCGTACGTGATTCCGTTTGAACAGACTTGAGTTCCGTCCTTATAATAGTTCTGAGCGATCCCGCCGACACCTATCATGGACAATATAGTGAAAATAATTATCTTTTTCATGATTTTGAATTTTAACAGTCTCTCATTAAATGCAACAAATATTCGATATTTATATCATCCGAAAATGTGTTTCCTCTATAACTCTTTATGTAATTTAGATCGGAATAGGCCGTAATGTAACCGCTCATAAATAGTTCCGAACCTATTTCAGAATCAATTATTCCGGAGCGTACGGCGGTCGCCATGATGTAAAACGAATTATCCATGTTGTAGCCAAGTTGTCGGCTTAATTTATCCGTCTGTCCGATCCTCAGTCTGTACATATACCACCCCAATTTGGCTTCGATTTCGCAATTCATCTGTCGGGCATATATATCCCGCCCCA
>ERZ1090869.1148-NODE-1149-length-12539-cov-9.552707_pt1 | contig 12539 bp, 18 predicted proteins | sample MGYA00478474_ERZ1090869 | MGnify/ENA primary metagenome ERZ1090869 (study PRJEB33644, sample SAMEA5815748) | chicken gut metagenome | biome: Chicken; feature: Gastrointestinal Tract; material: Caecum | place: Ireland | collected 2019-01-01 | study: A study of... | reverse complement strand
TCTTTGCATTCCTGAGCTGTACATTCCACTTCGCAAGGATCTAATTATATGTCAACTTTCCCTGTCTGTTTATTTTTTTGAAATGACATAAAATCATTGGTAGAAATTTTGATGTGTAATAATTCGTTTTCATGTTTAGTTCCTTGCATATCATTGATTCAAGACCATTTCCATCATCCTCTACAAATATTTTTTGCATATTCCTGCTATTTGTTCCAAATCATCATTTGACATTTTGTAAAGCGTAATCATGCCGTCCAAAACAATCGCTTTACGTATTATGCGCTGCATTTCCGTCCTCCGGTTCTTTTTGAGGATGTCGTCTTTTGATAAATATAAGACATAAGTTGGGTCTCCTTTTGTGACTTGTTCAAAATCCCTCTCAATGGAAAACTTCACTTCGGCTCCTTTATAATCCATCCCTTTTGGTCTAACTGTAATATATTTATTCCCAACTGAAACAACTTCGTACTCCTTTATTCTGTCCTCTAGTGTATCACCTTTTTGTGCCCTCCGTTCTGTTAAAAAAAGCCATACTGTTTGCCCTTTTTTGAAATCGCTTCTCTCCATCGATCAACCTCCAGTTCCATTGGAATATATAACGCCCTAACGCCTACATGCGAGCATCTAATTAATATTATAGAAAATATTCTATTATTTTTGCTCACCTATAAATGATGTCTCCTTCAAACAAAGGTATAAATGCGCTTTCCCCGTTATCCCATTCGGGTATATCTAAATAATCAATTATTTTCAAATCTGGCTCAAAATAGTCCTTTGATACAGGGCTCCCATGTCCTAACAGATTGAATATCTTATGAGTTTCATACAATATTTCTTTGACGCAAACTTTTAACTGAGACAAATTATTAACTATCTCATCTGGAGCTGTGTCAAAAAAGTAAAATATATTATATAACGTATCTGCAACAAACTCTATATCACTTCTAAAATCGTTATCATGTATTGATAGTTTTAAATAATAATGCCCAGACTCTGCTTTATTCAAGTCTTATTTCCTCCAGCCTCTTGATTCAGACTTTCAAAATTTTCCCTAAAAACCTTAAAATTATATTCAAGAATCTGTTCTTAATCTTATCACTCAATATTTAACTTCATTATAATACAGTTAAAGGTATTATAATTTCCGGATTCATAATCAAAATGCAATCGCAATCCCATCCATACAAAGCATAATGCAAATTCCAATCGTCCGACAGAAAAAGTTCGATAGCATCATAATTCTTCTTCATCTTTTCAAAATCTGGAATTATGTCATCTAATATATACCATCCTGGTTTTTCTTGCGATTCTATTAGCTTCGTATCTGCCACGGAATGAATCTCTAGCACTTTTGCCGTATTTGATAAACTAAACCGAAAAGCCTCTGTAAAAGATTCTGTCCGAAAATCATTTTCATTACACCACTGCAACCATCCATACGGAGAATCAATTCTACTCGCCCATAGTCCTCCATCAGGTTTGTTCCGGGCGGGAACATTGAAAACATTTCTAAATGTGCCTCTATCGAATGCGTTTGAACCATAGTGTATGTAAATAGTTTTTTTCACTTTATATGCTCTCCGGTATTATTCAAGCTCTATCAAAGTGTCGTCTGCAATCTTATTGAATTCCTCTTGCAATTCTTTAATTTTGTTTCCAATAATCGACTTCGATTTGTTAACGGCTTTATCAAACTCCTTCTCATGTAAATCAACATTTGATAGTCTGAGTGCGGCGCAATCTAAAAACCATTCATCCGGAATGCCAACAATACTATGAATACAAATCCTTAATTTGCTACCATTAAGATCAAAAACCGTTCCGTTCTCAAGCAATTCCCCATATCTTGCATTACTCCGAAATTTCATTATTTTACCTCCGCTAATTTCCATGCTTGCGAATGCTTTTTCCTCTCTTCGCAATTTAACTTAAATTGTTTACACTCCTCTGCCTGCTCTTCCGTTTGTACAATTTTAAGTACTTTTGTATCCGGGTCACTTTGGTATTCCGTCAGTTTCCTACCATCAAACATCCGAGGGCCATCCCAACTAAGCTCTGGGAAATCCGGATCTATATACATGGCATAGAAGAATCCATAACGCTGAATGCGGTTTCTACCATATTCAGCTAATGCGTTGTTTATGCGATCATCATCCATATATTTCTCGGCCACTCCCTGGAATTGAATCAGGCTTTCTATACGTTCAACCGCCTCTTTCTTTGGGCCATCATTACACGAGGCATAAAATATTGAAATATGGTATTCTACCCTTTCTTCGACCAAGAATGAATTTAATATACATTTTAGTTGTTTGCTTGTAATCTTATGGCATTCGCTCCATTGACGAAGAATTGAATCAATAAAATGATTCTTTCGCTTGTTCTTTAAAACCATGATTGCTGCAGCGCACTGGCACTGATACTGTGCATTCTTGTCGTCTTCGAACTTTTTATGCCGGATAGCCATTTCTCGCTTATAGCATTCATATCCCAACGGATTCTTATCGATCCAATAAGCCTTGCTAATCGTTCTTCCGCAAACTGAACACTTCATTCTATTTTCTCTTGCTCCTTCGCTGCTTTTACCAATATATCCGCATAAATCTCATGCAGTGAATCTAAATTATTTATTGTTCTGATTATCTCGCAGATTTCTTCTCTGTATAATTCTCTCATTCTTGTATCGTCCGACATGCTGCACCTCTTTTCCTATTTTTGAGTTACTTCTCGGTATACCATATCTATCCCTTTTCTGATTATATCGGTTGCGCTCATTCCGGTTTTTTCAATGCATGCATTAAGTTTCCTTACATCGCTCTCCGATAGCCGATAGCTTTTTCTGTATTCTTTAGGATCATTTGATGGTGGCCTTCCGTTTCTGGGAGACATATATATCACTTCCTTCCTGCTTACATTATATATCTGTCATGACATTTAGTCAAGACATTTTTGGATATTTTTTGCTTCTTGTTCCTGCTGCCCAAATTCCCTTCAAATTTTTCTCGATTTTTACCAACTTTCAATAAAAGTATTTTTTTAGACTTGACAAAATCTAATTTTAGATTTATAATGACGCTATCCAAAAGAAAGGAGCATGCACGATGCAATACATTGTTAAATATGCTTGTGGCCATGAAGGCACCGTTACTCTGTTTGGTCCGCCAAAAACACGCAAATCTCGCTTAAGATGGCTATCCACTCAATCATGCCCCAAGTGCGAAAAGGAAGCCAGGGAGGAGCAGCACCGGAAAGAAAATGAGGAGTCCGCTCACTTGGCCGAAGAATGGGAGTTGCCAGGGCTCAATGGAACACCCAAACAAATTGCCTGGGCTAATACTATTCGAGTGCAATTTATTGACAAGCTTGCATCAGTACCCGATGAGGGCGAAATGGTCATCAAGTTTTTGAACAGGTGTTTTCGAGATACACGAGTGGCATACGATTCTAATTTTAATTCCCACGATCTGGGCATTCAATGCACGTATGCCGAGTGGCAGGAAAACCATCCTGTTGAGGCAATTCAGTTTTACAAACAATTTGCGGCAACTAAAACGGATGCATCTTGGTGGATTGAAAATCGCGATAACCTTCCGGCGGCAGTTCAAATTGCTTCAGGGTTCCAGTGGTATGATGACTGCTCCGTTCCTAAAGAAATTCAACAGGAAGAGTTGATGACACCCGAGAATCCATCTAAACCTGGGATTGTCCATATATCAGAAGAATCTAACAATATCAGAGTGCATTACGATTACACAGACAAGCAGTTCACTCAGATCATGATACAGTGTAGAATGCGGCAATCCTCTTATTCATGGAACAGACGTATTACCGAAATTACCGGAACCTACACAGACCGCGCTACAGAGCTTGCAATGCGTCTCCTTAAAGCCGGATTTCGTGTATCCATTGCATCCGAGGACGTGCGGAAAATGGTTATTCAGGGCGAGTACATTCCGGAATGTCGGCGGTGGGTTATCTGGGAATCTCCGGATCAATTTCAGTTGAATTGGAGCCGGAAGGAACCTGACAACGAAGAAATATACCTCGAATCTCGAAGAATACGCGGCTCTCGCTATCGCGATGGCAAAGTTTATGCGCCGCTATCCAGCTATGAGGAGATTATTTCATTCGCGAAAAAATTTCAATTTTGCATTTCTTCCGATGCGCAAACGGCCATCAAGCAGCATCAAGATGCGTTAGAGCAGGCGATTGTTGTAAACACTAAAGACCCGGATGAAATCCTACAGAAACTTAAGGATTCCGGTAGTGCCATTGATTTAAGCGACTTGAGGGATGATGAATGAGACTCAATAACGAACTAATGCCCCACCAGCAAGCAGGCGTGGAAAAACTATCTCATTATAAGGTTGGTGCTCTATTCATGGAGCAAGGCACCGGTAAAACGATTACAGCGCTAGAATTATGCCGCCGTCGCATCGAAAGTGGAAAGGTCAGCAAAATCATCTGGTTGTGCCCTTGTTCTGCTAAAGATAATATTAAAAAGGAGATTTTGAAACAAGCGCCGCCAGATATGTTACCGTATATCATCGTATGTGGAATTGAAAGTTTTTCCCAAAGCATACGCTTGAGTGTGTATATTCGAAATTTGGTTAGCCAAGTGCAATGCTTTCTGGTAGTGGATGAAAGCCTATTGATCAAGAATCCGTTTGCGATTCGCACAAAAAATATACAGGTGATTAGCGAAAAATGCCCTTATCGTTTGATTCTGAACGGTACGCCAATTTCTCGTAACGAGGCCGATTTATATTCCCAGTTTTATTTGTTGGATTGGCGCATTTTGGGCTACCGCTCCTATAGCAGTTTTGCGGCCAACCACCTGGAATACGACCCAAAAATTCCCGGTAGGGTTATACGATGCCACAATATTCCTTACTTAATGCAAAAAATTGAACCATACACCTACCAGGTGGAGAAAAAGGATTGTATTCAGCTTCCGCCCAAAAAGCATCTATCAGATTATGTGTACCTAACACCTGATCAAGACGCTCATTACGCAGATGTCTCCATGCAATTATTGAGTGAACTGGACGAAGAACGCCCAGAAACACTTTATAGGCTTTTTAGCGCTTGTCAGGCAATCGCCTGTGGGAGACGAGTAGATTTTGTTCCAGATAGTCATGGATACCGCCACATGCAGACCAAGCCTTTTTTTGACGATCCTGCGGAGAATCCTAGATTGGAAAAACTATTGGAATTACTAAATCCAGAACAAAAGCAACTGATATATTGTACATACACCAGCGACATTCACGCAATTTGCCACATTATAAACGAAAGATACGGGGCAGGTTCGGCTGTTCCATTCGATGGCAAAGTTCCCATGCGGCAACGCATGGCGAATGTGGAGGCGTTTGAAAAGCAGGACAAAACCAGATTTATGGTCGGAAATCGGAATTGTGCTGGATATAGTCTGAATTTGCAATTTTGCCACAGTATCATCTATTACGCCAATGACTGGAATTTGGCTACGCGGCTTCAAAGTGAAGACCGGACACACCGGATTGGCCAAAAGCACCAGGTAGATATTACGGATATTTTTGCCTATGATACCATCGATGAACGCATTATAGATAGTCTCTGGCGAAAAGAAAATCTGTTAGATAGAATACGGTCAGAATTAGGCAGCCATTCTAAGAACGCTCATGATGTTGCGGCTGAAGTAGTTATGCGAAAGGGCCGTGAGAGGATACAAACAACAATATATGATTGCTCCGACCTAGAGGTGAGTTGATATGCCAAAAATTTACAACGAAAAAAACGTATATGAAGCAGCCATGGAGCGGTATCAAATAGTTTTTTCGCGCTTTGATCACATCTATTTTTCTGTTTCTGGCGGAAAAGATAGTTCCATCATGGTACAGTTAGCCGCTCGGGTGGCACGACAAATGGGCAGGCAATTTTCAGTGTTATACATTGACTTAGAAGCGCAGTATCAGGCCACGATTCGGCATGTGGAGCAGTTAATTGAGCTCACTCACGATGTGGTGGATGAATGGTATTGGATTGCTATGCCGCTATCATTGCGGAACGCTGTGTCTGCCCTGCAGCCCAAGTGGATTTGTTGGGACAAAAAGGACAAGCAAAAATGGGTGCGCCCAATGCCAGCACCCAAAGGCAAGAATATTGTCCTATGCAATGAGGACCATTATCCACCAGAATGGACATGGTTCCGAAGGGGGATGGAATTTGAGGAGTTTATTTTGTATTTCGCAGAATGGTTTGCGTCAAAACGGGGAAGAACCGCCGCTGCGGGCATTGGCATTCGGTCCGACGAGAGCCTAAATCGCTTCCGAACAATCATAAGTGGAGCAAAAGAGCGATACCAAAATTATCCATGGACAACCCGAATCCATATCAACGGGAAAGCCATCGATGCCTATAATTTCTATCCGCTATATGATTGGACAACTGAGGATGATTGGACTGCGGTTGCACGCCTAGATCTGGCTTTCAACGAAATATACGAATTAATGTATAAGAATGGTGTTTCCATCCACGAGCAACGTCTCTGCCAGCCTTATGGCGATGATCAGCGGAAAGGGCTGGACCAATTCCGAAGCCTTGAGCCAGAAACATGGGAAAAGGTTTTGAAACGTGTGGAAGGTGTTAACTTTGGAGCAATATACTGCCGAACCTCCTTGCTGGGGGATATAAAATCAGAGAAGCCCGATAATATGACTTGGCAACAGTATGCAGTGTTCTTGCTCGAAAGCATAGGGTTATACGCTCCTGAAGTACGAGACCATTACTATCGAAAAATTAAAAAATTCTTTGCATGGTGGGAAAAAGAGACCGGTATTTCTATCAGCGATGTGCCAGATGATAAGTGGGATTTAAAAGAATATAATCTGGCTCCCTACTGGAAGCGGGTAGCCAGAGCAATTGAGAAAAACGATTTTTGGATGTCACGGCTTAGTTTCTCGCAGACCAAAAGTGATGTTGAGCGGCTGTTTCAACTCAAAAAGAAGTACGCAGGTCTAATACGAAGAGATATGCAGTCCAGCAACAAACAATTACGAGAAATAGCAGAAAGGATTGAAAACTCAATGAAGTTATCAAAGAAAGAATTCCAAAAAGGATATAACCCCGCTGAATTTTACTCAATCATGGGGCAATTCTTTGCGGAGACAAAGTATCGAAAAGAAATGCCCTATATGAGGAATGATAGCAACCAAGAATGGTGTTTATTTTATTCTGGCAATGATCTGGTTGGGTTCTATTCTCATGAGCAGAAAAAGGATTTAACAGTGATTTCCTCTCTCTATGTGCTTGAGGAATACCGCAACCATGGAATCTACAAACAATTAATAAGTGATATTGTAGAGAACTTCGCTGCCGCTCGAACCACCACAAACTCTTCCCAATTTATAACCACATTATTGGAATTTGGTTTTTCTGAGGTTTCTCGGCGTGGCTCATATCATGTTATGGAACGGAGGCAAACAGTATGAATTTAGAAGAAATTTTGCGCCAGCTCCAAGATTACGTGCGCAACATAAAAGATTTAGATCAAAAAGTAACGGTGCTAAACCAGATACGCCAAGCGCTTACCGAGGTAAGCCCGTTCCGTGACCAACCGGTAGACTGTGTGCTATGGATTCGCGAGGAAACAGTCAAAGCCAATGAATATAACCCAAACCACGTTGCAGCGCCAGAAATGAAACTATTACACACCAGCATCAAAGAGGATGGATACACCATGCCTATTGTGACCTATGATATGCAGGACGGATACCGAGAAATTGTAGATGGGTTTCACCGAAACCGAGTAGAGCGAGAATATCCAGACATTCACAAACGTCTTCAAGGTTATCTACCGGTTACAACGCTAGACAAACCACTAACGGAAAGAATTGCTTCCACAATCAGGCACAACAGAGCTCGTGGAACACATGGCATTCGACCCATGAGCGACATTGTGCTGGATTTGTCTCGGGCGGGTTGGTCCGATGATGAAATTTGCAAAAAACTTGGCATGGAATTGGATGAAGTCGTTCGGCTCAAACAGATCACAGGTCTCAAAGAGGCATTTATGAATCATGAGTTTTCTCGTTCCTGGGCTGAATTTGAACACAAGTATTATGAGGGAAATGACGATGATAAAAATGAAGGCTAATCTCTTGGGTGAACTTAAAAACAAAGGCTTTACGCCCAAGCGGTTGTTGGACGAAAAAGTCCTATCTGCCGCTACGCTGCAGAAGTTGAGGAGGCGGGAAGCTAATCTAACTCTTGAAACAGTAAACTCCTTATGCATTCTGCTGGATTGCCAGCCAAATGATATTTTTGAAGTGATCGCAACGGAAGAAGAAAAGAAAAAACTGTTTACTGATTATTGGCTAAAAACTTGATGAGCTTGCAAGAAATCATAATCCCCGTCTGATTCATTCAAGAGCAAATCGGACGGGGATATTAATTCGGGTATGTGAGCACAAGTCACTCTACGATTTCGCAGTTATGCAAAGATGGAGCACCGCAAAACTTCCTTTGCTCATAAACTCGCAGCAAATAGCAACTGAAGTCATCGACTTCTGCAGCATTGCATGTGTACAAATACTCAGGAAACAGTCTGGATTTTTCATGCCTTCCTGGTAGCACACTTGGAAGCCCATGTCACTCACATTATCATTATGCATTCCTCCTTGCGAAAATATTTCTTATTTTCATCCATTTGTAGCGTTTATAAAGCTGCTGTACTTTATCAATAAACTCCTCCATATCCATGCTGCCTTTCATTTGATTGCAAGAAAGACATGCAAGTTGCAAGTTGTCAATATAGTTTGTGCCGCCATACGCCAATGGAACTTTATGGTCTATTGTCATCCGGTTAAAGGATACTGGTTTCCCACAAATAGAGCATTTTCCGCCGCCATTAGCATAGACAATGCGCTTCTCGTATTCGGTAAACTTCCTGCGTGTAGACATCGAAACCCTCCATCTATTCGTAATCATCTTGCCATTCCGCCTTGTGCTGGATACACCACACGGTTATCAATTTACGCAATATGCAATCATCATTTCCTTGATTACCGTCTCGTATATCGGACGAAGGCTCTTGTCATTGGCTATTACGGTTAATTTGTTTATGGAATTCAGTTCCGCCTTGGTAATTCCTGGGTTTCGCTCCAAAGCCCGGCCCTTTGCTCTTTCTACTCGGTCATTGAGATTGCAGTTCCACCGTCTCTTGAGCCGCTCATAACTCTCGTTTTTGACAGCTCCATAGTTGCGCCTGAATTTCGGGTGCTCGGCAATTCGGCTCAGGCACTTATTAGCCCATACTTGGAAATTCTCATTCTCTGGCGACCGCTGGAATGTATCGGTAATGGCCTTCTGCTTATCTTCCAAGCGCTGAATCTGTTCAGCCTGGCGCTTTTGCTCCAGCTCCGTCTTGGCAATGGATTCGATCAGCCCCATAAGTGCCCGGGTCTCTTGTGAAAGTTTCGTGCGGTCAATCACATGCTGCTTTGCCTTTTCTTCCAGTCGGGTAAAGTATTCTCTGGCTTCCTCCGCCCGTGCACTGTTGCCTTTAACAGAAAGCTTCTTGGCAAAATGGGCGGTGAGTTTATAATCTTCACGTTGGATTTTGCCACCTGTGGGCGTCTCTTCATCAATGAAGAATCGCACAAAATCTATATTTTCTTCAGCAAACTCATTTTCGGTGATGTTACTTTTACACCAACGTGCGAAGTTTCCCGGATTCAATTCCAGAAAAGCATACAATTTCTTCGCCGTCGTCATTCCGTTCTCGTCCACACCCAAGGCAATCTCTATGGGTGTTTGCATTCTGGTATCTATCATATCATTCATGGATATTCACCTCATTTTCAATTTCCCTTGCCTTTGTTACATTGCAATAAGTTGCGGCAGCCTCAAGCTGGCGCAAGGTGACGTATTCCAGAGTATACCCTCCAATTCCATATCCGTTACAGCCCTCCACTTGACTGGAAAACTGTACCGCATCCTGCCCGAAGATCTCTTTCGCAATATACACAGGAACCAAATCACGGTTCCCGATCAGAAACTTGTTTTCGTTAAAGATACGTTCTACATCCTCCTTGGTGTACATTTCGGCTGATTGCGTCAGTTCCTTCGCATTTTCGGTTCCATACTTAGCACTCATTTGTAAACTCCTTCTCTTATCGGTTTTGCTTGAAAAGAAGTCTCGCTTATGATATGATGGATTTATCAGAAGGAGACTTCTGACAGGGCCAAGAGTAAGCGCACTCGCCAAAGTAACCGCTTACTCTTGTTTTTTTGTTATAGAATCATACTGAATCTCGATGCCTTTTCGAATTATTTTTGATCTGTCAGATTTTTCACGCTTTACCAAGTAGTCCAATTTCCCGAGAGTTTCGCTATCTACCCGAGCTCGTATAACTGTTTCTTTTGGCCGATCAGTAATTTTCTGCCCTTTTTTAGGTGACATTTTTCTGCCCTCCTTTCAAAATGTAGCTACATTATACACTTTGTAGCCACATTATGTCAAGTGCTTTTTTGCAAAAAATAGGCAGGGATTGCTCCCCGCCCTTTTCTTTTTACCAAGAACTTCTACGTCCAGTCACATAACATTCAATACTCAAAATTAGTCCCCATAGTTTACGTATCCGGCAAGTCTGTCTCGAACTCCCATTAAACCGTCCATACCCGTTCCTTCAGCGCCATACTGGGAATTAAGCAACGAAATCCGTATATTGGATATCGAAGCATTAACCAATAAATCTCTAGATTCTATTAGTTCTGACACATTAAACTCACATAGTTTTTTGTCAGTTTCTTCGTAAGTTGATTCCCCGTTCAAATACATATCCGCCGCCTCAATAACATAAATAACGGCATCGTACATCTCTTGACTTATATTGTCGGGTTTTCCCCCTCCACAGCCAGACAAAAAACTACACACAAAGTCAAAGTAAGTATTATCTTCTTCATATTTGCTCCTTTTGTAATAATTTTATTATTGTTCAATATGGCATCTGCTCAGTAGTAAATATTGCCCATCTTCTATTGTTACATACGCCTGTCCGCTAAAATTATCATTTGACTCTATATCATTTTGCCTCCCGTCGTTATAAATGCAATAATACGCCCTATCAGAATCCGCGATTAGCTTATATTCCCCTGCTGAAATATGCAGCCCAACTTTAAGCATATTTGCACTATCAAGTGGCAGCGTATTTACTTCAGATATTGGCACGGCATAGCAACGAGACAATTCAAGATACTCTCCATCTTTTACAGTTATGATTGAATTATAATCAAAATTTTCGTTTGCTATAATATCATCGCCATTGCTATCCGATGTTACTGCAAAATATCCAGACCCAGAATTGGAAAAAATCACATATTCTCCGCTCGGCATATCTTGCCCTATTTTATACTGTCCCGCCTCATAAGATGTATCAGATAATGTGTTCCCTGTTGATTCATATAGGGATTTTAATTCTTCCATCTTGGCATGGAATTCTCCATCCATTAACATCAATGATCTTATTGCATCCCATCCCCTTTCACCGACTTCTTTTCCTACCGTGCCTTCGTCATAAAATACCTCAAAGTAAGAAATGGCACGCAAGAATTTCGTAAATTCTTCGCCGTCTCCGGCATCGCTAAAACTATCCATGTTGCTTACAAATTCAAAAGTCTCTTTGAATTCTCCCATGATGAGTGCTGTCATTGCTCCAGAATAGCCAAGATCTCTTACGACTTCATCCATAGATGATTTCAGATCGGCATATATTCCCTCTATACCATCGTTTTGCGACTCAACTACAACAATGCTATCAAGCAAAGAAGCAAATTCCAAGGAATAATCTAATCCAGAATCCAAATCTACAAGCATTCCAAAAACATATAGGTTCCTATTATACACAAATAAAACAGAATCCATAAACCATTCTATGCCGCTTATTTTAGCATTTGCTACATATCTAAATCCAGTCAGCCCCAATATTTCAATGGTTTCCGATGAAATTTCTTCATAGCTTTCTGCTCCATTCTTTATGCCATCCAAAGTAGAGTTTTTTATGCTTTCTTCATTTTCTGGCGTTACAACATCATCGTAAGAATCATATTCAACGCTTTGCAATTGAACCATGACCATCATTCCATCATCGTAATAATATGTTACATTGTCGGACTCATTAGAGCCACTATCCCATGTGCTAGGAATTTGGTATTCAACATCCGCAGCATTTTTTGTTAAAAGAGTATCGGATTCGTATAAATTTTCGCTAACGTTACTTGTATCTTGAGACGATTCTTCGCTTTCAACCTGTATTTCCGCCTCTGTACTCGCCTCGCTGCTGGAAGCCTCCGACGCATTTCCGCCATTGCATCCAGCCAATAACAACGCCATACATAATACTGCAACTAATAACTTCTTCACGTTTGTCCCCTCCTATCCGTGTAGTGTATATATCATACCACAAACGCCACCAAAACAGAAGCTTTTTTTAGAAACTATTTTTAGTATATGTAAAAATTTGTACTATTATATTATTATTAGTATAGTATATAAT
>ERZ1090869.1136-NODE-1137-length-12599-cov-64.367028_pt1 | contig 12599 bp, 13 predicted proteins | sample MGYA00478474_ERZ1090869 | MGnify/ENA primary metagenome ERZ1090869 (study PRJEB33644, sample SAMEA5815748) | chicken gut metagenome | biome: Chicken; feature: Gastrointestinal Tract; material: Caecum | place: Ireland | collected 2019-01-01 | study: A study of... | reverse complement strand
TTTTTCAAAAAATCATTCTACCTTGCCAATAAAGCGATAGTAAATTTCGATTTCCTGGTCTTTGGTGCCGTCTGGGTTCTTGACAGCTTCGTGGACCAGGATCTTTTCAATCAGGGCGTTGAGCAATTCCGCTGTCAGTTCTGTGGGGTTGGTGTATTGCTTGACAAGGCGTACCCACTTTTCAGCATCGGCGGCGCTCTGCTGCTGAGCGGCAAGAGCGGCTTGCAGCGTTTCTATTTTCCGGGCCAGCTCCTGCTGTTCCGCCTGATACTTCTGAGACAACATATTGAAATTGTATTCTGTAATACGCCCTGCGGCCCAATCCTCATACATCTTGGCAAACAGGTGGTCGAGTTCGGTTTTGCGCTTTTCTGCCTTGTTCAGCTCTATTGTCTGCTTTTGCTGGCTTGCTGTCCGCTCCTTGTCGCCGGATCGGAGAAGCCGCTGTACCAAGTGCTCCTCGTTGAGAGCAGCTTGTCTGGCCCAGTATTGGACTCGCGCCAGGACATAGGTGTACAGAACATCATAGCGGATATAGTGCATGGTGCACTGGTGCAGGCCCTGTCCGTTTTTGCTGCAGTGGTAGTAGCTGTAAGGCTTCTTGTTCTGCCGGTTGGTGCTAAATGCCAGAGACCAGCCACAGTCCGCGCATTTCACTAAGCCCGAGAAGATCTGAGTAGAGCCGTCCTTCTGCTGGCGGCGGCGCGTCGCGATCAGTTCCTGTACCCTGGCAAAGTCCTCTTTGCTGACAAGCGGTTCATGCGTGTTCTCCACCCGGAACCATTCCTCTTTCGGCTTGCGGACCTTTTTCTTGTTCTTATAAGAGATATTGGTCTGCTTATTGTGGATGCTGTTGCCGATATAAGTTTCATCCTTCAAGATGGATTTGACTTGCGCGATTGTCCAGGCATAGGCTTTTTCTTCGGGCGCGCCGGCATAGATATTGGCGAAGGTCCCGTCCCGTTTATAATTGATCCAGCCAGGAGTCGGCACTTTCTCGTTGACGAGAATGCGGGTGATCCTGGCGGCTCCTGCGCCGTGTACAGCCAGGTCAAAGATCTTCTCCACGATCCAGCGGGTCTCCTCGTCAATGGCCAGTGCGTTTTTGACCTCCGGGTGCCGCTTATAGCCGAGAGGCGCGTAGGCGAAGGTGCGCTGTCCGGCGGCGAATTTGGCGTGAAGGGCAGCTTTGACCTTGCGGCTGGTATCCTTGGCAAACCACTCATTGAACAGGTTCTTAAAGGGAACGAAATCGGACAGGCCCTTTTCGGTGTCCTCATTCTCAGTGACAGCGATATAGCGGACCTGCTTTTCCGGGAAGATGAACTCCAGATAGTAGTCCATCATAACGTGCTCGCGGCCAAAACGGCTCAGGTCTTTGGTCACGATACAGTTGACCTTGCCGGCCTCCACATCGTCCATCATCCGCTGGAAACCGGGCCGCTCAAAATTGGTGCCGCTCCAGCCATCGTCTACATATTCGGAGAAAACGTGCAGGCCGTGTTCGGCGGCATACTGACGCAGGATGGTCCGTTGGGTCTCAATGCTGACACTGTCGCCGTAGTTCTCATCGTCCCGGCTGAGGCGCATATACAGGGCAGTGTTGTAGATTTTTGCGTTGTTCGGTTGTTTCATCCGAAAATCCTCCTTTGTGCTGAAACAACCCACGCTTACCATGCTTCCAACTTTATTGTACCGTAAGTGTGGGCCGGAATCAACGTCTTTGCAAGAATTTGTTGGCGAAAACAATCGGGCGTGTCAGGCAAGCCTGGCCGCAAACTGGATGACATCCTCCATAAGGTGCTCCATTTCCTTGCCCCGTGGAGTGAAATGCTCACGGATCTTGATACGGGTGCCGCCGCAGTAGAAATACTCAGTACCGTCGGGGTCAGTGACATAAAAAGAGGTGTTTTCCAGAGTGGGTTCTGGTTCAGAAAAATTCCATGCGGCCTCCTGTTCGGGAGGCGGGTCGAAGATAGGCTCAAAGCAGGAACACAGGTCGATGGATTCAAAGAGTTCGGATTCAAAAAAGTTCGTCACGCGATCCCTCCTTTTTTCTGAAAAGGTTGTATTGGAAGGCAAGAAAAAAGAATTTCGGTAGCCGCTACCGAAATTCTTTTCTGTGGTAATATGAAAGTGAGTAATTTTTTATATGGCGTGTTTGGGGTAAAATGCCATAGACGTGCGTACAGAAAATGACTAAGAATGTAAAAAACGAATCAACGATTGTTTTTGCTTTGGCCTATTGACAAAAAGCTTGCTGATGCGTATACTAATTACAGAAGGGCAGAGTCCCTCCCAAAATAGTGTTCGCTCCCCGACAAGCGGCTTATAAATGGCCGGGATCACAAATATTGTCCGCTCCCCGATATGCGGCTTATAAATGTTCGGGACTCAAATGTTTGTAACGTCCTGTCAAACGGCAGGACGTTATTTTGTTACAGGAGGGATGTTCCATGTTACAAGCACAGCTATACTTTTTATCAGACCAATACTATCAGGATTTCCCGGATGATAAACTGATGAAAAACAAAGATACCGTTGATGGTGTGCCGCACAGTCGCCCTTGTTTCTTTGCTTTTCCTGACTCAAAAAATTCTGAGATTTACTGGGTCGTTCCTATTTCATCCAAATTTGAAAAGTATAAACGTATTGAATAAGATAAAATCCGAAAATATGGCCGCTGTAATACCATTTGTTTCGGTACTGTTCTTGGCAGGAATACAGCTTTTTTGATTCAAAATATGTGTCCCGCTATTGAAAAGTACCTTGTCCCATACATCGACAAGAACCGGCAGCCCATTCGGATCGATGACCGCATAGCTGCCGATATAAAGAAAAATGCCCGCGAAGTGCTTGCGATTGCCAGGCGGGGATCAAAAGTGATATTCCCGGACGTTTTTCAAATCTACCGTGGACTGGAAGAGCAGCTTCGACAGGCTCAAAGGGATAGATTGCCCCCTTCAAGCGCACAGGAAAAGACAAGTATTTTAGAACAATTACACCAATTGGAGCAAGTCCAGCCTTCCAGTAATCGAAAAAAGAGTCCAAAGCGGCAAGATCAAGAACGGTAAGCCCTATCTTACCCCTGTATGGACGTACATAGCTAAATGGCTGAGTCCCCCATATACAGAATTATTCCAGAATTTCGGTAGCCGCTACCGAAATTCTTTTCTGTGGCAATCTGATTTAGGTAAAATGCTATTCAACGGATAAAATCTGTCCGTTGATTTCAATGAGGACTTGATCGGGACCGGTTGATCCGGGCCGCTTTGACCAAGATCACTTTAGCTTCATAAAGAATGGCGTGTATAGTGCGTTTCGGATGATTTGCTATGTACGTGCGTACAGACTTCGTACATACGTACATAGCAAAAAGCCCCAATTCTCCCATATACGAAATCACCGGTCCCAAGAAGGGAGAGACTCATTGAGCCGCGGCTTCTGCGACACGCTGCCGGTAGCTCTTTTGCCGGCAAGCGTTTGAGCAGAACCTGGCATCGGCCCGTACAGGGTCAAAAGTTTTACCACAACAGGCGCAGGTCAACTCACCCCGCGCCCGACGCCGCCTGATGCTGTTGCGGAGGTTGAGAGCCTTGTGGCCGCAGGTCTCGTAGCGGCAGTATTTTCGGTTGTAGGTCTGGGTATAAAGCAACTTGCGGCAGTATCCGCAGCGGAATTGCCGGACGCCATAACCGCCTGTTTCATACATGGTCTTTAAGATGTCCTGGTTTTCGCGTTCCCATTGTTCAGTCGTCATAGTAAGCAGTTCTCCTTTCCGGAATGTTACGGTTATATGGCAGGTTTTCAAAATGATAATTTCAATAATGCCTCAATGAATGCCTCAATGAGGTGTTGACCCTCGTTACAGTTGTTTGGTAAGGACCAAATCGATCACTACCACACTCCTGTAACAAGGAACTGTCCTATGTTACGGTTATGTGGTGTTGGTCAAAATGACCAGAACCATATAGTTGTAACGCTCTTTCCGTGAAGCGTTACAGCTATCCAGGTGTGGGCAAAAAGCCCACGCCTACAAAGCTGTAACAGCCGGGCAGATCTGCCGTTCTCTCTGCATGAGCTTCCTGCCCCCTTCCGGCGGCGTTGTCCGGCTCGCTCCTTCAGGAGGTCCTGGCCGGGTATTCCATGCAGACGGTCGTTCGGTTCTCAAAGTGCAAACAGGGCTAGGGAACCAAAAAACGCTACACAAACAGACCGGAAAAGCTCTCCCTTCTCGGGAGGCTCCCAGTTCTGTTTTATGTAGCGATTCAATTTGTTCTAAAACTGCTCCGATTGCTCTGAATGCTTTGAGAATCGAGCTGAAATATCTATAATGAATTTTCTATATTCAATTGTTTGGTGAGTATACCACGAGATGATATAAAACGTCAACCATTTCTTACACCAATGAGTGAATTTCAGCAGGCTGCAATAAAAGAAACTGAAAATTTTGCCAAAACGCCAAAAGAAAACCCATGTCAACAAATTTTAATTAGTGGTTTGCGTTTGAGCACTGCATCGCACACCGGCTGTAAATGTTCAAAAGCGAACGTGGTTGTCGCAAGCAGTGCTTGCTGGTACCAAATGTTCCAGCAAGCAATTCGTCTGGCTATCCATTTTGCCAGACGATACTTGTTGGTGCTCGCCCCAAACCCCATGGAACGCAGAAGTTCCTTCTGCGGCTGCGCGTTCCTGCGGAACGCTTTTCTATTTCCGCACAAATGAAAGGCACGCCAAAGACCGACGCAAAATCGGGCCTTTGGCGTGTTTCTTTTGTTTGCTTTAGTGAAATGAGAACCCCAGCTCTGCTGGGGAGAGTAAAAAAGCTTTAGCTTCAAGCATCAAGCGAAGCGAGAAAAAACCAACCTCTTTACTGTTTTCAGAAAGTTGATCTTGGACAAACGTCGCCCGATTACGGGCTGTGGGGCAAGTGGTGCAAGTGGCAGCTTTTTCAGTGCCTCTTGAGAGACTTGCCAGTACGATGCCCTTCCAGGGCTTACACAAGTCCCCGGCTTTGCCGGGGTCATAACTTGTTCGTTTTTAGGACGGTTCCTTGGGCGAGAGTCCCAATTTGGCCTCAGCTTCTCGCAGGCATTTCTCAACCTCATACAGGGCCATAGCAGGCGTCTTCTCCTGCTTGGTGACCAATTTGATCAGCGCTGGGGTTAGGAGGCCAGATAATCCAGTGTTCTCCAGGAGTTCTATCGCCCGCTCCAGCGTTTGCCCGGAGAATCCGGCCTTTTCCAATTTCCGGCGTTCCTTATCCAAACTCTTCATGGTCTTCACACTCCAATTTGCCTTGCTATTTGATGAAGCGGGACAGGGCCAGCAGGACCCGGGCGGTCTGCACCCGGGTGGCCGCCGGCCGTCTTGCTTTTCTCATGCTGTTTCCTCTTGCGATTCTAATCGGACAGGGAGCGGATATCCTCTCAATTTTATTTAGTATAATGCTATTGTTGTAAAATCCGAAAGCAGCAACATGTAAATTCTTTGTAATCGGATGCGGGCCGGGACGGTACCTGGCCCGCAAGCGGCGCGCTTCACATGGATTTGATGGTTTCTTTACTCAAATACAGTCGAACACACCGTAAGGTACCTTGCTATACTGTAACCAGATGCAGACAGGCATCAGTTGGGAGCGGCAGTGTGGAGCACAGTTTTAGACATCCTGAACAAAATCAAAAGAACATCATCAGCACCGGTCTGCGCCCTTGCGGGGCGGACCGGTGCTGTTTTTCTGGGGCTACAAAGTCAAGTAAGTGCAACAGAGGAATCAAGGAAAATTTCAGCAGGAGATTTCCAGCCCAGGCATTTTCTTGGACGAGAATTAATCAAGTCGACCACTTTTTGAAGTTCATCTTGGGACAGACGGCGGAAGTCATAGCCTTTTGGGTAGAAGAAGCGCAGGATATCGTTTGTGTTTTCATTGGTGCTGCGCTGCCATGGTTTATAGAGCTCGGCAAAATAAACGGTGGTTTGCAGATCCTTTTCAAGAAGCTGGAATTCAGAAAACTCGGAACCATTGTCCAGCGAGATACTAAGGCAGGGCAGCTCATTTGTAACCGCCCCAAGAGAGCCCGTTCTGTACAAAGAGGCCAGGAAGAGCAAAATGGGAGTAAAGGAGCGGGAGTTTTTGGAGTCCAAAACTCCCATAAGACAATTTGGAGGTACAGATACAGGGAGGAGCGAAGATGCAGGCGGAGATCATGTCATTGCGAAGCGGGCAGTGGCTACAAGTAATCCGGGAACAGGCCCAGAGTGGACAAACTGCAGAGCAGTGGTGTAGAGTACACCACACTGCCCGCTCCACATACTACCGCTGGAAGAAGGCGCTGCGGGAAGCGCTTTTGGCGCAGATGGAAACCGAATCGGAAGGCGGAACCCTGGCAGTTACAACTACCAGCCCTGAAAATGAGCCGCAATTTGCCACACTGGTTGTTCTCGAAGCAGCCAGGAATAAAGCGCACGCGACCAATCCAGGCCACGCAGACAAAGCTGCCATCATACAAATCCGAATAAGGGAAACCGACATCGAGGTACTGGAAAGGGTCGAGGCCGGACATCTGGAGATGGTGCTAAAGGCGGTGCAAAATGCAAGGACTATATTATGAATGCAATGCTTTAAAGCAAGTATAGCATCAACTGCACTAAAATTTTATGGATGAAATATCATGCGTTGGGCTGCTTAAAGGATACGAGGTGATAACAACATAATAGAGCCGCTATGCCAGTGAAATGCTGACACAGCGGTCTTTCATAGTTCAGTAATCAGTAATAATGGTGGAAGCAGGAACGTGGGCGGGAGATATCTTTAGGAGGGGGAAACTCCGGTCTCCCAGCGGGAGACCGCCTGCCGGGTCACAAAAACCTTTTCGGCCAGCTCGTCCTGGGAGAGGCCCTTCTTTGTGCGGAATGCACGGATCGCGTCTTTTGTTTCCATGACAATCACCTCGAGGGCATTGTACCATATCTGCCATAGAAAGCCAAGCAACCCGCCGTTTCCTCCGCGCTGCGCTCCGATGTGTCGATTTGCAGGGCGTCCAGTTTTTCGTAGAAAGGCAGCCGGGCCAGGCTGCGGGGGATCACATCCGGCTGGCGGCGGCCGGCGGCAATGTCCCCCTGCAGCCGCCGCACCAGCGCCTCCGGCGACGCCACCAGTGCCGCCCGCACCACACGCCAGCCGTGGGTATCCAGCCGGGAGAGGATGGCGTCCCAAATGCCCTGCTGGTGCAGCACCCAGCAGAACACCACGTTTTCAAATTCCGTGCAGTGCAAAAAGCGGTCCAGGACAAAGCAGATGTTGTCCAGCACCATCTCTTTGGTCTCATCGTTCACCACAAACGGGTCCATGTCCCAGCACCAGTCCCCGTCCAGAAAGGCGCAGCGGTCCAGCCGGCGCTTCAGCAGCTGGCAGACCGATGTTTTCCCCACGCCCATGGGGCCGCCCACAAGGTACAGTGTTTTCATCTTTGCTCCCCTTCCCCGGCCGGGCCGGTACAACAAAAAGCCCCTCGCCGCCCAATGGGCAGAGAGGGGCTGGGTGCTATAGCTTATGCTTCAGCGCACAGGGCAAAATCACTCAATGATCTTACTGACGACGCCGGAACCAACGGTACGGCCACCCTCACGGATAGCGAAACGCAGGCCCTCTTCCATAGCGACAGCGGTCAGCAGCTCAACGCTCATGACAACGTTATCGCCAGGCATGCACATCTCGGTGCCCTCGGGCAGAGAGATGATGCCGGTCACGTCGGTGGTGCGGAAGTAGAACTGAGGACGATAGTTGGAGAAGAACGGGGTGTGACGGCCGCCTTCTTCCTTGGTCAGGACGTAGACCTGGCCCTCGAACTTGGTGTGGGGATGGACGGAACCGGGCTTAGCCAGGACCTGGCCGCGCTCGATCTGGGTGCGGTCCACGCCACGCAGCAGGGCGCCGATGTTGTCGCCGGCCTGAGCGAAGTCCAGGCTCTTGCGGAACATCTCCAGACCAGTGATGGTGGTGGTGATGCGCTCGGGACGGATGCCAACGATCTCCATCTGATCGCCAACCTTGGCGGTGCCGCGCTCGACACGGCCGGTAGCGACGGTGCCACGGCCGGAAATGGTCATGACATCCTCAACAGGCATCAGGAAGTCCTTGTCGGCCAGACGGTCGGGAGTGGGGATGTACTCGTCGACCGCGTTCATCAGCTCGTTGATGCACTCGTACTCGGGGGCGTTGGGGTCGGTGGAGGTGGACTCCAGAGCCTTCAGAGCAGAACCACGGATGATGGGGGTGTCGTCGCCGGGGAAGTCGTACTCGCTCAGCAGCTCACGGATCTCCATCTCGACCAGGTCCAGCAGCTCCTCGTCGTCGACCATATCGCACTTGTTCATGAACACGACGATATAGGGCACGCCGACCTGACGGGCCAGCAGGATGTGCTCACGGGTCTGGGGCATGGGACCGTCGGTCGCAGCCACGACCAGGATAGCGCCGTCCATCTGGGCAGCACCAGTGATCATGTTCTTAACGTAGTCGGCGTGGCCCGGGCAGTCAACGTGAGCGTAGTGACGCTTGTCGGTCTGGTACTCAACGTGAGCGGAGTTGATCGTGATACCACGAGCGCGCTCCTCGGGAGCCTTATCGATGTTGGCGTAGTCCATGAAGTCTGCGTCACCCTTCAGGGCCAGAACCTTGGTGATGGCGGCAGTCAGAGTGGTCTTGCCGTGGTCAACGTGGCCGATGGTGCCGATGTTAACATGCGGCTTAGAACGGTCAAATTTTGCCTTTTCAGCCATTGGAATATCCTCCCTTTAAAACGGTTTTTGGTTATAACAGCCTCGCGCCTGCACAAGATGCGTTGCAAGGCTATTCTACTAGATTATCCCTTTAAAATCAAGAGATTTTCCAGAAAATTTTCCTTCCCGCAGCAAAATGCGGGCGGAAAAGCGCGGTCTTTACTCCTTGGTACGGCCTGCAATGATCTGGTCGGCGATGTTCTTGGGCACCGGCTCGTAGTGAGAGGGCTCCATGACATACTGGCCACGGCCCTGCGTCTTGCTGCGCAGGTCGGTGGCGTAGCCGAACATCTGGGCCAGAGGCACCATGGCGTTGACGCGCTGGGTGCCGGCCATGGCCTCCATGCCCTGGATCTGGCCGCGGCGTGCATTCAGGTCGCCGATGACGTCGCCCAGATACTCGTCGGGGACGATAACAGCCACCTTCATGATGGGCTCGGTGATGATGGGGTCAGCCTTGCGCATAGCCTCCTTGAAGGCCATGGAGCCGGCGATGGAGAAGGCCATTTCCGAAGAGTCGACCTCGTGATAGGAGCCGTCCCACAGGGTGACCTTGACGTCAACGACCGGATAGCCGGCCAGCACACCCGCCTTCATAGCACCCTGGATACCGCTGTCGACAGCCGGGATGTACTCTTTCGGGATGGCGCCGCCCACGATGGCGTTGACAAACTCGTAACCCTTGCCGGGCTCGTTGGGCTCGATCTTGATCTTGACGTGACCATACTGGCCCTTGCCGCCGGACTGACGGGCGTACTTGGTCTCCTGGTTGGCAGCCTTGCGGATGGTCTCGCGGTAGGCGACCTGGGGTGCGCCCACGTTGGCTTCGACCTTGAACTCACGCAGCAGACGGTCAACGATGATCTCCAGGTGCAGCTCGCCCATGCCGGCGATGATGGTCTGACCGGTCTCCTCGTCGGTGTAGGTCTTGAAGGTGGGGTCCTCCTCAGCCAGCTTGGCCAGGGCGATGCCCATCTTCTCGTTGCCGGCCTTGGTCTTGGGCTCGATGGCCACACGGATGACCGGCTCGGGGAACTTCATCGACTCGAGGATGATGGGGTGGTTCTCGTCGCAGAGGGTGTCGCCGGTGGTGGTATTCTTCAGGCCCACGACCGCCGCGATGTCGCCTGCGTAGCAGCAGTCGATGTCCTTGCGGTGGTTGGAGTGCATCTGCAGGATACGGCCCATGCGCTCGCGGCAGTCCTTCACCGAGTTGTAGACGGTGGTGCCTGCCTCGACCTTGCCCGAGTAAACGCGGAAGTATGCCAGCTTGCCGACGAAGGGATCGGTGGCGATCTTGAAGGCCAGAGCAGCGAAGGGAGCCTCGTCGGAAGAGGGACGGGTCTCAGGCTCCTCGGTCTCAGGGTTGACACCCTTGATGTCCTCGATGTCGGTGGGGGCGGGCATATAGTCCACGATCGCGTCCAGCAGCTTCTGGACGCCTTTGTTCTTGTAGGAAGAGCCGCAGACGACGGGGACCAGGGTGTTGGCGATGGTCTCCTTGCGGATGGCCGCCTTCAGTTCCTCGCGGGTGATCTCCTCGCCCTCGAGGTACTTCTCCATCAGCTCCTCATCGTTCTCGGCCACAGCCTCGATCAGGATGTTGCGGTACTCCTCGGCCTGCTCCTTCATGTCGTCGGGGATCTCCTCGACGCGCATGTCGTTGCCCATATCGTCGTAGTAGACCTCGGCGGTCATGTCGACCAGGTCGACGATGCCCTTGAAGGTGTCCTCACAGCCGATGGGCAGCTGGATGGCCACGCCGTTGGCGTGCAGGCGGTCATGCAGCATCTTGATGCAGTTGAAGAAGTCGGCGCCCATGGTGTCCATCTTGTTGACGTAGACCATGCGGGGGACCTTGTACTCGTCCGCCTGGCGCCAGACCGTCTCGGACTGGGGCTCGACGCCGCCCTTGGCGGCCAGAACGGTGACAGAGCCGTCCAGCACGCGCAGCGACCGCTGGACCTCAACGGTGAAGTCCACGTGGCCCGGGGTGTCGATGATGTTGATGCGATGGCGGTTCTTCTTGTACGCCACGGGATCCTTCTGGGTCTCGCTGTGGCTCCAGTAGCAGGTGGTGGCGGCGGAAGTGATGGTGATGCCGCGCTCCTGCTCCTGGACCATCCAGTCCATCGTGGCTGCGCCCTCATGCACCTCACCGATCTTGTGGGTGATGCCGGTGTAGTAGAGGATGCGCTCGGTGGTGGTGGTCTTGCCGGCATCGATGTGAGCCATGATGCCGATGTTTCTGGTCATCTGAAGAGAAACTTCTCTGGGTGTAGCCATGAATGTACCTCCAGCAGATCAATAGCGGAAATGAGCAAAAGCCTTGTTGGCCTCAGCCATCTTATGGGTATCCTCGCGCTTCTTCACGGCGGCGCCGGTGTTGTTGGCGGCGTCCATGATCTCGGCAGCCAGACGCTGGCTCATGGTCTTTTCACCACGGCTGCGGCTGTAGGCAGTCAGCCAGCGCAGGCCCAGGGTCTCGCGGCGGGCGGGGCTGACCTCCAGGGGCACCTGGTAGTTGGCGCCGCCCACGCGGCGGGTCTTGCACTCGAGGCTGGGCATGATGTTCTCCATGGCCTTCTGGAAGACCTCCAGGGGATCGTTGCCGGTCTTCTCCTGGATCATGGTGAAAGCATCATAAACGATCTTCTGAGCAACGCCCTTCTTGCCGTCCAGCATGATGCTGTTGACAAGGCGAGTAACCATCTTGGAATTGTAAATAGGATCAGCTAAGACATCGCGCTTAGCAATGTTACCTCTTCTAGGCATCTTTCTTCCCTCCTTCACAGAATGATATCATCGGTACTCGAAAGTATAAAACTCCCGTTGTGTCACAAAGAGCTGACCTTACATAAACCGTTGCCATCTACCGTGTATATGCAGACTTGTTATTTATATATGGAAAGCCATTTATGGCGGTTCAGGTCTCAGGTTTTATTACTTTTTAGCAGCACCGGCCTTGGGACGCTTTGCGCCGTACTTGGAGCGGGCCTGGTTGCGGCCTGCAACACCCTGGGCGTCCAGAGTGCCGCGGATGATGTGGTAACGCACACCGGGCAGGTCCTTGACACGGCCGCCGCGGATCAGAACGACCGAGTGCTCCTGCAGGTTGTGGCCGATGCCGGGAATGTAAGAGGTGACCTCGATACCATTCGTCAGGCGGACACGGGCAACCTTACGCAGTGCAGAGTTGGGCTTCTTGGGGGTCATGGTACGGACGGCAGTGCAGACGCCACGCTTCTGGGGGCTGTTCAGATCAGAATACTGTTTCTTCTGAGAGTTGTAGCTCTTCAGCAGGGCGGGAGCAGTGCTCTTGGTAGCCAGGACATCGCGGCCTTTGCGTACAAGCTGGTTAAAAGTAGGCATTGTGTTTCTCCTTTCCTATAGTTTTTCATGTCCGGGCGGTGTGGCCCGGCGCTTTTTTGCCGCACTTGTCCCTAGGGTCAAGCGCAACATGATTATTGTACACGCAAAACCGTGTAATGTCAACAGTTTTTCCAGAAAAATTTTGTTTTATACACAGATGATACATTTTCAATAAAAACGGCCTGCCATGCGGCAAAAAGCCCCGTCCGCAGGGAGCTGCAGACGGGGCTCAGCGTGTCGCAAAAGCGACACGCTCCAGGGGGAACCCATTTCTGCGCGCAGTCGCGCGGCAGAAATCCCTTCCCCCTGGTATTCCCCTGGGGACAAAATTTGGCGCTGAACCGCGCACTCGCCGCAAAGCGGCTCGCACACTCTCAGCGCCAAATTTCCCTGTATGTGTCCCGTCCATCCGCACATGTCGGCTGGACGGGACTTTTTTGACAGGC
>ERZ1090869.1135-NODE-1136-length-12604-cov-55.207586_pt1 | contig 12604 bp, 24 predicted proteins | sample MGYA00478474_ERZ1090869 | MGnify/ENA primary metagenome ERZ1090869 (study PRJEB33644, sample SAMEA5815748) | chicken gut metagenome | biome: Chicken; feature: Gastrointestinal Tract; material: Caecum | place: Ireland | collected 2019-01-01 | study: A study of... | reverse complement strand
TCTACACTTATGCGATCGTCGGCAGCGTCAGATGTGTATAAGAGACAGATCATGTGTCATAAAATTGAGCTTTGAACCTTCAAGACCCGCATTGTTTTTTAAGCCGCTTCTAAGTGGCTGGCACTGCGGAGTTTGAGATAATGATGATGATTTTATTGCATTGACATTCATTTTTCAAAACCTACTCACTATACCTTCTACAAATATAATTATAATACTTTATCCATGCGTTTTCAAGGGAATAAAAAAGGAATTTATATAGCAAATTCTGCCAAAGATTTCCAAAACAACGCCATACTGAGTGTTAGCGAAATATCTGAACAAAAAGGATTCTTCTGGCTGAATTCCTCAGAATGACGGAGTTTTAATAGTGTCTGTGGAATTTGCTATATAAGTCCAATAAAAAAATCTCTCATAATGAGAGATTTTTTGTTTCGGTTTTGAAATTTTTTAGTGATTATCCTCCTCCATAGGACATCTGGATATTTGTCTGCATATCCTGTTTTACTTTTTGTATTTCAGCCGTTGTTGTTTCGAGTTTCGCTTGATATTGCTGCAGTTCTTGATCAAGTTGTTTATCAATCAGCTGCAGTCGTTGTTTCCTTTGTTCCATCTGTTTTACTTCAGGTGAATCAGGATCCATATCTGTGCCAACATTCATCAAGTCATTGACGAAGTTCAACAATCCCATACGGGCCTGATTTATCAGCTGAATTCTGAATTCCAAATCATGCCTGTATGATGTTAAATATATAAGTCTTGATAGTGAAACTGCTACGCCCATTGCTTCTCCTGACCCTTAAAATTTCTTTAGTTGAAGGTATTCAGCTTGCCTCCTGATAAGAAATTGTATGGATTGTTTTCGTTTATCATCTTATCCATTTTGTTCATCTGCGCTTGCAGATTGTATACTCTGTATTTTGCAATTTTGAGTTTTTTGTTCATGGTAAGACCGTTTTTCAATGTTGTAATAAATGCGATAACAAGTTCTTGCCATGGGTTATGTCTGCGGAAATAAGACCTTGAGAGGTTGAATGCTCCCACCCAGTAGTTGATTATTCCTTGTGCCTGTAAAGCAAAATCCACAGATATTTTCTCCTTTTGTACAAAATCATGGATATACTTACTTATATAAAAACAATTATCTGCATTTTTTTGACAAACTTTAGAAAAATGATAAAAAATTAAACAATTTTGTTACAAAAATTTATATTTTCATTTTGGGCATTGTTGAGAAAAATATTTTGTTTTTCGATTTCAAAATTCGGGTTAAGCGATTGCGATGCTGTGAAGATATTATCATTTTTATAAAATGATAATATCTTTTTTATCCCTCCGTAAAATATGACAAGAGGGTTCAGATAGGTGATTATTTGCGATAAACACCTTATATATAATCTTGTATTTTTCATATCGATACACTAACTCAACTCTTGAGCGAGTTTTCCGTCTCCTTCGACCTGGTTTTTGAGCATTTGTTTGATAATATCAGATTGAGCATCAAGCATTTTTGCTACGGTTTCAAGGTTTTTAACCTTGTTTGTCAGAACGATATCCGCATTGTTAAGGATTCTGTTTGTTGCGTTTTGATATGCTCCGAGAACGGCGCCTCCATAACCCTGGGTTATGTTTCCAAAGACGTTTGCCGCAATACCAAAAGGTCCTGCATAAGGGGAGAGTGCTTGAGCCAAACTTCCGATACCTGCGATAACACCTGCTGATGGCAGCAGCCAGCTTGAGCCGTAGCCAAAGCCTGATAATGTTCCGACAGCAGCGCCGACAGGCTGCGAGGCTGTTACCATAGATGCTGCTCCGCCTGTTGTCAGGTTCCCGTAGTTCGCAGCATAACCTGTTATGCTTGATGATGAGTAGTCAAGTGATGACAAGCTTGCAGCGCCGCCTGTTATCCCTGTTATGGAACCATAGCCGCTTAACAGCGGTGCAGCTCCGCCTGTCGGGAAGGCTGTGTATTTATTGAGAGAACCGTAGCCGAAAGCGGAGGTGCTTCCGTAATTTGCTGTTGCACCACCGCTTGATGAATAATAAGATGTGCCGGGAACATTCAGATATTGCGTATCCAATACAGGCATGAATGCACCTGGAGCAATATATCTTGCGATGTTTATCAGCCAGTTTGAGAATGTTCCAAATCCGCATCCTGACAGCCCAGACCCGTCGAGAGCTATATCTCTCAACTGGTCATAGGTTTCAAACAGCATTGCTTTTGCATCACTGCTTGCTGTCCCGTATTTATTTGATATTACCAGATAACTGTCGTTTTTGTATGCCATTTTCTTGACTGTTCCCTTATATCCTAAAATACATTTTTATCTCTTATGAAGAGAAGGTTTTGAATGTAAGTTCAATGTTCTTATCGAGAACTTTTTGTACTGATTCAAGTTCTGTTTGAACTGCTCTTTGTTGTGTATCAACCTGTCTTAGCTGCAGTTCAAGTGCTTTATCCTGCTGCTGGAGGTCCTGAGTTTCTGCGTTAATTCTTACAAGCTCTTTATTGTAGAGCGCTTTTTGATATTCATATTCGTTCATTGCATCATCATAAGCCTGAGAGTCATATTCCGTTCCATAGTAGAGCTGAGTCATTCCTTCGCCGTTTGAATATGTTGTAGAATCGGCATAAGCTCCGGTTGTCGGGTCATACCCTACGAAACCTTCATTTGGAATTTGAATTGAAGTGAGCTGCCCGTTGTCATTAAAAGTCATTGCAACACGTTGGTATTGATTTGTAACTTCAGTTCCGGTTGCGTTCTGATATTGTATTGTAAGGTCGTAGTAACCTTCCATCTCTTCACCTGTGGTCGGGTCAATTGACGGTGACCAGTTTTTGATGGTTTTGCTTATTCTTGTATCATTTGCATCCGTGAAAGAGTATGTCGGTTTTGTAAACTCTGATGAGCTTGATGTTGGCGCTACAGGAGGTTCTATTTCCAACATTTCGTTGAACAACTGGGCACTTTGGTCAGCAAGAGCCGTACGTGCCTGGTTGAGCTGTTGCCCTTGATATTCAATGTTGCTTTTTCTTGCTGTAAGTTGCAAATATCTTGCTTGAGATGCTGCTAAACCCATTTTTTATTCTCCGTTTTAGTGTTCACTAAGTATTGCCTTGGACTTCTTTTATGTCCGCAGCGAAGAATGTCAGCATTTTGGAAACTGTATTCTAACTACCTGTTTAAATAATAATAATCTTTTTCTTAAAGTCTACATTCCTGATAAAAAATTTTTGTCTAACATTCCAAGAACCATTATATATTTATGTATTTAAAGAGAATATAGAAAGTCAAAAAAATCCTCTTCATGGAGTATGAAAAAAGTTCAGTACAAAAAAGGAACTTATATAGCAAATTCCTCAGAGGCTAATAAAATTCAGTCATTCTGAGGGATTTAGCTAGAAGAATCCTTTTTGTTCAGATACTTCGCTAACGCTTAGTATGACGTTATTTGGGAAATTTTTGTTGGAATTTGCGATATAAATCCCACAAAAATCATGTGGACGAAAAAACTTTTTTATTATATTATTTATTCTGCAAACAGAATGCCCTAGTGGCGGAATCGGTAGACGCGTCGGACTTAAAATCCGATTGGGCGAATAACTCAGTACCAGTTCAAGTCTGGTCTAGGGCAATTAAAAATCAATAATGGCAAGTCTTTTGAAAGTACTTGTCATTTTATTTTTAAAAATATTAATGATGATTTTTAAAAAATTCCCCATTATTTCCCCATCCGTGAATAAAAGATAATAAAAGTATTAATAAGAACTAAGAAGTTTAATTGCTCTCTCTTTTATGGTTTCGAGGGAGTGAGCATATCTCATTGTTGTCTGAATTGTTGAATGTCCGAGAATTTCTTTTATGACGACTAGGTCAACACCTTTTTCAACCATTCTTGTAGCTGCGGTATGCCGCAAATCGTGAAATCTAAAATTGTATATTTGAGCTGTTTTCAGGGCGTCTGAGAATGCTTCCCGTATATCTTGAAATCTGGTTTGAGTTTTCGGGTTAAAGAACACATATTCATTTTCTTTTGGGAGTGAATCAAGAAGTTTTTTCAGGTTTCCAATATTCGGGATTTTTCGAGATTTTCCGCTTTTACTTTCAAGGATTTCAATTGATTTTTCATCAATGTTTGTCCATTTTAAAGATAGAATTTCACCTTTTCTCATTCCTGTATAGAGGGCGAGTTTTATAAGTGCTGAGAACTTTTCATTCTTTACAGCTTTAAAAAGTCTTTTTTCTTCTTCTTTTGTGAGAAATCTGATTTTAAGATTGTTTTCTCTCAGCATTGCCACGCCTGCACATGGATTTGTTTTTATTAATTTATTCTTTATGCAGAGATTGAACATTTTTTTGAGAAGTGCTATATAGCGGTTTATTGTTGCATTTGAGAAGTTTTCATCTTTGAGTGATTTTTTAAATTTTTCTATTGATGATGGGGTAATTTCTTTGAGCGGGATATTATATTTAAAATATTCTGAGATTTTATTTAAGCGTGAAATATCTGTTTCATAGCTGCGTTTATTATTTTGAGTGTATTCGCTCATAAGTTCGACAGCTTCTTTCAATTTTGGCAGTTTTTCAGATTTGCCAAAATTGTAATTTCCACGCATTATTTCAGCTTTAATAATCGTTTCGCATTTCAGTGCATCACGTTCAGAGGTTGCTCCCTTACAAGGGCGCTCATATCTGACGCCATCAATTTGAAAGCGAGTATACCATTTATCACCTTTTTTTCTGACAGACATAAGAATATTAGCAATGACTTAACTTAATTCTATTTTTACACGATTGTAGTATGTGTGCAATAAAAAGTTTCATTTCATCTTATCAGGAGTCATCACCCAAACAGTAATGTCATATTTTTCGGCAACAGCTTTGACTCTATCCAGATATTTTTGCTCTTTTTGAGCATTTTCGACTATCAGGACTATTCCTGCTTTTTTGTTTGTTGCCTGAGCATAATAAAGCGCCTGTCCGATTGACTCGGCCCATTTGTGAGCGAAATCAAACTCAATTGCGTGAGTGTCGGTTAAACAGTCTACACGTGTTTTATCAGGTAAGATTACTTCCTGCTGCCCGCAGTGAGCGGAGCACCATGCTTTTTTATAATCTTTTTCATAATAATAATGGGCTTTGGGGGCTGCAAGACAGGGCGTTATGAAAAAAACAAACAGAATAATACTAAGCTTTTTGAACATAACATTTCATATACTTGTCTTTATCGAATTTATAACACCCGCATGACGGACTGAGTGTTCCGTCACAGCAAAGAGCACGACCGCTTTGACAACCGCAAACGCCTCCATGATGAGAACAGCATCCACGCCCAGCCATTGCAAGCGGTGTAAAAATTGCAAACATGAGTAAAAACAGCAATATTTTTTTCATAGAAAAACCTTTATTGATATTTATTGTCATTTTTCTCTTCTCGCTAAACGAACTAAATATAGAACCGGCGTATCAAATACGTTTATTTCTTTCTGTTTTATTTGTGTTGTCAGAAGATATCCGTCGGTTAGTTTCTTATAAGCTGTTCTGTTCCCGACATCAAATGTTGAATCTTTTTTCCCTTTTGGCAGCTGCCGGGATGTAACTTCTTTAGTGTTAGTGTTTAAAGTTAATTCTGTAATAATATAATCGGTTTCTCTTTGAGCTGTTATTATTCCGTTTTTTATGCTTGTTATGTCATATAAATAATGGTCTATAAACCAAACAGCAAATTCTTCTACATAAGTTTCTTCGCAATAACCTGATTTAATAAAACATCTTATGTTTGACAGTCTGGGGTATCTGTATTGTCCGCCTTCAGTGTCGTGTATATCCCAGCTGCCTTTTGTTTCAATATATTCGTTATCAAAATAAAAATGAAAAGAATCAAGAAGCGGTGCCGCTTTTTTAAGATAATTGTTTTCTCTAACCATTTCATAGAAAAACAGACAAACAACAAAAACAATAGAGATAGTTGTTATTATCAATTTTTTTATTAGTTTTTTTGAGAAAAATTCTTTAATCTTGTTCATTTTACCTCGACACCCTTCCCCACCAGCGCACCTCGCCGATGATTTCAAAATCGTAGTTGATTTCTTTTGACAGATCAACATCAAAACTTTTATACTTCCGGTTATCGGATATCACAACAACGGTTGAAGGCGGCACAAACTGAAGCCTCTTTGCGTAGAGTTCCCCGTTGATTCTCACACAATAGATTTTTCCGTCGTGGATTTCTGTTTTTGAGCGGTCAATCAACAGACTGTCGCCGCCTTCTATTGTCGGAGCCATACTGTCACCCGATGCAAAAATCATTTCGGTCTTTTTGATATTCAAGTTCAAATCTTCGGCAAGCTGGCGGCTTACCGGATATATTCCGGTCCGGTTTTGTTCAAAAACCGTCACACCATAACCCATAGAAGCTTTGACATCTCCGAGTACGGGAATTTCAAAACATTCCGGGCTTGAAGGATTTGAAGAAGAAAACATTTCGCCTTCACCTGTTAGGAGCCAGTTCATATTTACTCCGTATTTGTAAACTAATTGTTCCAGCAATTCAAGAGGCGGTTTTCTCTCCCCACGTTCATAACTCTGATATGTCCTATATTGTATCCCTAATTTTTCTGCAAAATCAGACACTTTAAACCCGAGATATTTCCTTAATATTATTAAATTTTGAGGTAATTGTAACATATTGCACATAAAATTCCTTGACAATTATGAACAAATAGTGTATATTAATAATACAGATTACACAAGTTAGTGAGAATAACTTATGGACGTAACACTACATATTAGATTAAAAACGAAAGAGCTGGTCGAGAAAGTAGAGCAGATGAGAGAACAGGGGTATATGATTCCCGTTCTTGTGAGAAACTTTCTGTCAGATTTTCCGTTAGAGAAGAAAAAGGAGAAGAGCTCGCTCGATTGCTAATCTTCCCCGTAATTAAATCTCATAAAAAACATTTTTACACAAAAAATCACAATGCGCAAGACAACAAAACCATGACTATGGCGGCCTTGGCTGTGCAAGAAAGGAGCAATTTTGGAACTTTTGTCAATAGAAGAAACTGCAAAACTGTTCCCGGGTAAAAAAAAGAAAACTATAGATAACTGGTTGTATCAAGGGGTTTTGCCCCGTAATTTAACCATTAAACTCGGTAGAAATGTTTTTTTTATCCGAGAAGAGCTGGAAAAATTTCTCTATGAGAATAGAGCTGTTTAGAAAAAATATTTTAGCACCTTGACAATTGAATACGTACGCTGTCCGTGCTTTTGCACTCTCTGTTATGTACGGGCAGAAGGGTAAATCGAGAGCGTTTGTCGACGATAAGACTTTAAAAGACTGTCTACGCACCGGACAGAGGGCAATGTTTTTTGTTTAAACATCCCGAAAAAACCGTGCTGACACCTGGAAAGACAGGCGCACTCCTAGCGATAAACGGTGTAGGCGAACATTTTAGCAGTTTTCAATATGATATCCGAAAGGAAAAACGAAAACCTATGGCAGCAATAGAGCTGTTTAAAAAAGAAAAACTGTTTGACACCCGGAAAGACGGGGCGTGCTGACATTCCTAGCAGGTTGCGTAAAACCGAAATTAGGGAGATGTGTGCAGTAATGTACACACACGATATGGGTAATCGTGACGAGATGGAAAATCACTTGACACCATCTTGAGTTGTCCATTGCACCCAGTGAAGACAACAAACACGGCGAATAAGTGAGAATAAGTGATTTACCGCTTATTGTTAAGACCTGACACCCCGGAAAGACGGGGATTTTAAAAGTTTTATTCTCTGGCGGCACCCTAATTATTCTGATTTAAACCATACCCCAGCCGCCTTTTTTTAGGCTTTTTCGGCGCTGCTTAGCCTATATGGGTCCTCCTTTCATACAACTTCACTCAGCGCCACGGGGGGCGGGAACGCCCCCTTTATTCTTCGTACTCGACCAGAAGTTTGGTACCTTTTGGCACTTTAACCCGCATTATATTTCCTTCCGGGGAGTCCGAAAGAAACATAGAGCCTTCGCCGGTAAGAAGCCAGTGAAGATTTATTTTATAGTCAAGGAATAGTTTAATTAGTTTATCTTTTGATAAGTCGCATTTTGAATTTTCGACAAGGCTGACATATTGTTTCGTTACGCCCAGTATTTTTGAAAACTCTTCTTGAGTCAGTTTTAATGCTATTCTTACGGATTTTATTCTTTCGGCTTCGGACATTTTTTTTGAACCTTAGTTAAAATATTACTTGACAGAGTAAAGGAATAGTTATATAATAAGAATATAGGAGATCGAAAAATGAAAGACAATACGATATGGGTTAGAGTAGAGAACAATTTACTCGAATATATCGAAAAAGTTAGAAAAATAGGACATTTTGAAAATCGTTCTCAGACCATCAGAACTATTTTGAAAATAGCGGAAGAAAACAATATCGGCTTGTCATAATTAAAAGTTTACCAAATAAAGCGAATCAAACAATTAACAAAGCAATGAACAAGTATTTGTTTACTAGCTTTATTTGGTATGCAAAAGAAAGGAAAAATAATGCTGAACACACTTATAGACATGCTTGCAGAACCGCTGATAACGGGCTTATTCGTGGCAAGTCCTATTATACTTGATATTTTGAATAACAAATTCAAAAAAAACAAAAAAGAAGACAAACAAATAGAACAGCTCACAAGAGAAGCCGGAATGCACGTTGAGGCGTACAAAACAAAGAAGATGATTGATTACTACTCAACAGTTAATCAGGGCGTTGTAAGTCTGCCTGCATTCATCGAGGCAAAGAAAGCAATGGAGAGCAAGCGCTATGAACTCTATTAGACTGAGTGAGTCAGATATGGACGAAATTTATAAAAACATTACAAAGCTGAAAAAATGTGTTGAAAATCCAATGTCTGAGTGTTCTCACGACTGCCCATGGTGCGATGAGTTTGACTCTGTAGCAGCAGAGATGAATATACGGGGGTGTTTATGATTTATTTTTTGTCAAATATCTACAGACGCACGCTCTTAGACGCTGCATTGTGGCGAAAATATTCAATGATAAAAGAAATGGAGAAAAGAAACAATGAGCAGATACGATATGCAACTAATAACACAAACTCCTTACGAATGCAGACCAAGGATTATTGGCTCTAACACAGAGCCTCAGGACGGAGAATTAATTACTGAGTATTACTACAACTGCGATGAGTGCGAAGATGCAGGATGTGAGTTTTTCAAAAATGAAAAGAATTGAATGTAAAAACCGAAAAGCATGGGAAAAAGAACGTTCAAAAGGCATAGGCGGAAGCGATGCCGCTGCTGTTGTCGGTCAAAATAAGTATATGACTAATATTGAGCTATGGAGAATAAAAACAGGCAAGGAAGAAGCCGAAAATATATCTAAAAAGCAATGTGTCATATACGGACATAAGGCTGAAAAACCTATGATAGAGTTATTTAAACTTGATTATCCCGAATTTGAAGTTATTCGCAACCCTTATACAGTGCTGGTTAATGATGAATATGAATGGCTGAGAGGGACACTAGATGCGGAATTGTTACATCGAGAAAGCCGCACTTACGGGATTTTCGAGGCAAAAACAACCACCTGTTATAACTCTGAACAATTTATGCGCTGGAACGGGCAAATCCCTAATAACTATTATGTTCAGCTTCTTCATTATTTTTTAATTGACAAACGTTTCAAGTTCGCTATTCTCAAGGCTTTAATCAACTTTGTGGACAATTACAAAATGAAAGCATCATCAACCAGACATTATCTGGTTAAACGAGAAGAGGTAGAAAACGACTTAGAGTATTTGTTCAGCGCAGAAAAAGAGTTTTGGAGCTGCGTTGAACTCGACAAAGAACCCAAAATACTTGTATAACAAAAGGAGAACAAAAATATGGCTGTATCAAATCAATTAACCCAGAAAAAACAGACATTTTCAGCTTTTATTACCGCTGATGCGGTAAAAAACAAAATCAACCAGATGATAAGCGGAAAAGACGGAGGAAAGTTCATAACATCCTTGATAAGTCTTGTTTCGAACAATCCTGCAATCGCAGAATGTGAACATTCAACTATTTTATCCAGTGCTCTTCTCGGAGAAAGCCTGAAACTTTCTCCGAGTCCGCAGTTAGGACAGTTTTACATCGTGCCTTATCGGGATAATAACAATGATAGGACTGTTGCAACATTCCAGATTGGCTATAAAGGCTACATCCAGCTTGCAATGAGAAGCGGTTACTATCGTGATATTGACGTGATGGAAATCAGAGAAGGCGAGTATTTAGGACGAGATAAATTCAGTGGAAAGCCTGTCATTGAATTTATTGAAGATGAAAATGAAAGAGAAAATCTTCCGATTATCGGATATTTTGCTTATTTTGAGCTGTTGAACGGATTTAAAAAGACTCTGTACTGGTCAAAAGTCAAGATGGTCAACCATGCGTCGGAGTATTCGAAAAGTTACACAAAAGATATAAAAAAAGGAACAAAATTTAGTTTTTGGTCAAAAGATTTCGACGGTATGGCATACAAAACAATACTAAGACAGCTCATAAGCAAGTGGGGCATTATGTCTATCGAATTTCAAACAGCTATTGAAAAGGATATGGCGCTCATCAATAAGAATAATGAACCTGAATTTGTTGATAATATCCCGGAAGAAGAGAATTTGCTTACAACGGAAGAAAGAGCCGATTTAATAATTGAAGCAGAGAAAAAAGAATAATTATGCTGAGCGAGCGACTAACAAGGCATTGGACGGAAACAGCCGTTGAGTGCTATCAAAGAGGATGCGTATGCAGAGGCTGCGAGATTTTTGAACAATATTTTTCAAAAACAAAAACAGCCTGCAAAATGAAAACCTGCGTCCTTGAGCTTGTCAGACGGCACGGAGCGCCTCAAAAATAATCTTATCCATACCAAAAACAGACATACCACGGGGTTGAGGAACCTCAGCCCCTTTTTTTTGAAGGACGAAAAGAAATGAGAGACAGTTTTGTTTTTTTTAGAAGTTTTTATGAATCTATCGAATGCATGGGCGAAAAATCGCAGCTAAAATTATACAAAGCCATCATGCAATTGAACTTTAATTGTTGCGAAAACGTGACGGAATTGGAACAACTTTGTGACAAAATTGAAACGAATTTGAAACAAAATCGGAACGTTTATGGAACGTTTTTGGCGCTGAAACCGCATATAATGAAATCGATGAAAGCCAGTTTTAACGGTCGTTTGGGCGGTGCTCCCGAGGAAAATAAAAACGCTAAAAAAAACAAGCTAAAAGAAGAAGAAAAAGAAGAAGAAAAAGAAATAATAAAAGAAGAAGTAGAAGAAGAAAAAAAAGAAGAAGAAATTTCTCCTGCTTCTGCTGCTCCAAAAAAAGAAAAAAAATCTCCTGATTTTTCAAAAAAAGGATTAAGCCTTGTGAAACCTGCCAAAAAAGAGGAAGAAGAGCCTCAAACTCTCTTACAGAGAAGAAAAACCAAGGAAGGATATAAGATTTTCGGCAAGTTTCGAAATGTTTTTCTTTTCGACGAGGATTTGAAAAACTTCGAAAATCTTTGTATGAGCAGGGATTTGCCGCCAAAACTGATTGATGAGTTGAGCGAGAATATTGCTCAGGGAAAGGAAAACAGGTTTGTTATGTCCGGCGAGGGACATATTGCAAGGCTGCAAGCTTATTTCAGACAATACAAGCGTAATCCGACGTATGCAAGGGGTGCACCCGAAGGGGGGAAGTATGTCAAAAAAGGCTTGAGTCAAGAGTTTATCGATAATTTATTTTCGGAGGATTGAAGAAATGCAGACAAGAACGGATTTTTTAAAAACGCTCTGGACGATGTACCCGCAGGTTTTCACCGAGAAAAATGCGGAATTCTGGAAAAAGGCTTACGAGAAGACAATCCCTGAAAATTTGAATTTCGAAAAATTGTTTGCGATTGTCGCAAAAGAGTATAACTCGGTTGTTGTGCCGCCGCCGCCCTCGTGGTTTGTTGAACGGGCTGAAACCTGCGTCAAAAAGGAAAAATGTGAAGCACTGCAACAGATTGATTTGTGGAAAACTCAGGAAAATATCCCGCCCTCGCAGTCAAAGGAGTTTGTCGAGTTTGGCAAAAAGCTCAAAGAATTTGCCTTGAAGAAGAAAATGGAAAAAATGAGCTATATTCACGATTGAGGAGGGAACGGCGGAAATGAAAATCCTTAATTTATATGCAGGAATAGGCGGAAATCGTAAACTATGGGGCGATGAACACGATATAACGGCTGTTGAACTGGTGCCGGAAATAGGGAAATATATTTTTGAAAAAATATCGGAGCAGAACTGATGGACAGCGAAAACTTGAAAATCTTTCGCCACTACGGCGAGACTCACCAGCGAGAAAAACTCAAAGAAGAGTTAAACGAATTGATTGAGGCTGTTGACGACAACGACGAGCACATGATTGAAGAAATAGCCGACGTGCTCAATGTTATAGAACAGTTTGTCATGGCAAAAAACTGGGCGGCGGACATCTACAGGATTAAATACGAAAAAGTTGAAAGACAAAAGGAAAGAATAAAGAATGAATAAACAACAAATACTTGAACAAATAAACGAA
>ERZ1090869.1124-NODE-1125-length-12730-cov-3.313531_pt1 | contig 12730 bp, 8 predicted proteins | sample MGYA00478474_ERZ1090869 | MGnify/ENA primary metagenome ERZ1090869 (study PRJEB33644, sample SAMEA5815748) | chicken gut metagenome | biome: Chicken; feature: Gastrointestinal Tract; material: Caecum | place: Ireland | collected 2019-01-01 | study: A study of the... | reverse complement strand
CTCAAGCACGTCGCCTTTGGAAAATTCAACATCCTCAAAGTCGGCTGGCTCTATGTAAAGATCGGCGGTCATCGTGCGGTAAAAGCTGAAATCTCTCTCACCGTTCTCGCGTATGCTCACGAACGCGAGCGAAGTGTTGAGATCTGCGCTTCTTCCGATATAAGATACGTCGACGCCCTCGCTCTCGAGAGTTGCGACGAGAAAATCTCCGAACCCGTCAGCTCCGACCTTAGTCAGATAGACGGCGTCGCAACCCAGTTTTTTCGCCTGAACGCATACGTTGGCGGGAGCGCCGCCCGCTTTTTTCACAAACCTGTCGGTTTCTTTCAGCGAGCCGTTGCCCTCAGACTGAAAATCTATCAGCAATTCTCCCATGCAATAAATTTTATTCATAAAAACTTATACCTCCGAATTTTACGTTTACGCCGTTGGAGTAGAACGCAAAATAGTTGTCTTCCATATTCACAAAACGGGCAGTGACGGCGACGGTGTCGTCGAAATAAACCGTCAGCACCTCCCCGTCTATCAGCACGTCGACCGAATACGTTTTGCCTTGCATATAGACGAAGTCCACGTTGGCGAGCGGATCGCCGTAGCGGACTATGCTGGACACGTCGTTGTAACACGTCAGCTTATTGCCGGCGGGATCGAACGCCACAACGGCTTCGCCAAGCCTGTCGTTGAGCCCCTTCTTCAGACTGAAAGTCAAACCGAAATTGCCGCCGTAACCGTTCACGGTAACGTCGAAGCTCATTCTGACGATTCCTTCCGGGATCTCAAAAACCGCCCTTGAAGCGAATCCCGACCCGTCAAACGCCACGTCGCCTGCCTCGCCGCCGTCCGCGAATGCGTATTCTTTCTCTGAGTTCACGGCTTCTTCCACGCCCGACACGAGCACGGCGCAAAGCTCTCCGTTCGATTTCTGCAATATCTGATGAGTGACGAGATTGCCGCCCCAGTCGAACTCGCCGACCGCGCCGCCGGTCAGCGTCGCGCACCAGGCGAACGCATACAGATCGTCGCCCGCCTTTTCAAGCCTTCCTGCGTAAAAACCGCTGGCGTCTATGCTGTCGCGCTCGAATTTCTTCCACTCTCCGTTCCTCTCCGTGCGGTATCTGTAATGAGTCACCCTGTTCTCTCCCTGCTCGCTGTATGCAAGATACCAATATCCGTTGTACTCCACGTAGGACGGACACTCCATGTTGTAGGTGCCGTCGTCATTAGCAAAGAACACCCCGCGGTCGATCCACTCGTCGTCGACAGCGTCGAGAGAGGTCGACGAATACCTCTTTATAACTCCTCTTCCACCCTCGTTGGTAGTCACGAGCATATAATAGCACGCGTCGTACGAGTCGTAATACACGTAAGGATCTCTGAAGTCGTTGCTGTAACCGTAAAGATTGAAATCTTCGACCTTGGTCCATGTTTCCTGATCCTTGCTGACCGCGTGCCTGACCACTTCGAAATACGGCAGACCCGTATTCTCCTCCGCGTTATGCCCGGTATAGAAGCAATGATATACTCCGTTTTCGTCCTTGATAAAAGAGCCCGTGCCTATCGCCGCGTCGGGAGATTTGTAATTTTCCTCAAACGGGATCGCTATTCCCTCGTCGGTATAATGCAGAAAATCGGTAGTCGTCAGCCTCGATATAGGATGATAATACGTGCTGAGAGTTCCCCTGCTGTTCTGCAGATGGTAGATGTTCATAACGCCGTCGTCGTAAAACGGCATCACGTCGCCCATCGTCACCCCGACCGTATCGTTATAGGACGAGACGGGAAATACCGACGCAGACAGATCCTTTTCGTTTTCCTTGTCGCCGCACGCGACGAACGTCATAACGAGTGCCAGAGCCGCCAACGCGACCGCAACCAATTTTCTGATTCTCATACGTCCACCCTTTCCACGGCTGATATTTCTGCTTTGCCGACAGTTTCAAGCGACAACCCGCCGTCTATGTAAATTCTGCTGCTGACGGTCTCTCTGCCACCGTCAACGAATATTTCGACACCCGATACGTCTATGAGCACGAGCACTTCGCAATCAGTGTATCTGCCGTCGGTTTTTCTTACGCAACCGTTCATATTGTTGGAAAGCGTTGTGTCGAGATATATCTTACCCGACGCACTGCCTACGGAAAACTCTCCGTCCTTTCCTTTGAACGCTACCTTACCGTCTCCCGTCAGTCTGAGTTTAAGACGTGCGCAACGCGGCACGCCGTCACCGACGTAAGGAGAACAATATTTGTCCAGTTCTCTCACGGGAGCCTGGAATACGTCTCCCTCTCTCAGCGAGATCTCGCGCGGTATAGTGAAAGCTCCCACCCAGCCGTCTCTGTCGTTCTGCGTGGGATAGGACTTGCCCCACATCTCCTGCCAGCCGATCATCAATGGTCTTTCTGAGCCGTTTACGAATTGCGGCGCATAAAAGCAGTCGCCCTTGTCTATCTCTTTTATCAGATCGACTGTTATTTCTCCCTTTTTGAAATCGACGTTGCCGACTATGAACACACTCGAATTGACGTTTTTGAAGTCGTTGCCGCGCTCTTTAACGTTGCAACCAGACACTACGAAAACATCCTTGTCTCCTACTCTGCACAGCGACGGGCACTCACCCATATCTCCCAGCTCATAAAAGGGTCCTATCGTGAACCTGTATTCAAGTCGGGAAAGGTCTTTGCCTCCGAGCACGACAATAACTCCGCTGTTGCTCCGCTTGTCCTTGCCGCCGAGAAACACGAAATACTCGCCCTTTCTCTTCACGGGATAGGGGTCACGGAAATCCGCGCGACTGATATATTCCGGGAGATCCTCGTTGTCGAACGCCTTTGTCTTTTCGCCGAACGTCACGCCGTCGTCAGAATACGCTACGAAAATTTCCTCTTTTTTTACTAAATCGCTCTCGTGATGCAAAGTGAACACAGCGCACAAGCCGTCGTCCGTTCCAATCGCTCCGCCCGAAAAAATGCTGTCGTATTTTGCATCCGGAACGATCGCGACGTCCTCGTCGACGTATTTTATCAGATCTTCGGAAGTAAATTGCCCCCACAGCATCACGCCGGGCTTTACGTCAAACGGATTGTACTGATAAAAAAGATGATACTTTCCGTTGAACACGCTCAAACCGTTGGGGTCGTTCATCCAGCCGATCGGCGGCATCATGTGATATCTTTGTCTGAAACGGGGATCGATGCCCGCCTTGTTTTCTTTGATATACGCGTTTATCTCTTTCAATGTCTTCATAGTTGTCAGTCCAAAGTTGCGTCCTTATATGAAATTTTTACGTCGCTTATTTCTATCTTTACGTCGTTATACGCCTGATTCGCCTGAGAACCGAATTGCCAGACGAAATTGTTGAGTCTGTTGCCGCCCACGGAATTGCAGAAGAAAGTGTACACCTGCTCGTCTTCCGTGATAGTAAATCTCGACCATACCCATGTGGGATCCCAGCCGCCGTATAAGACTGCAGCGAAAATGGTGACGACGGGTTTGCTCGCCTTGGCTTTGAACGTAACGACGTAATTTTCGCCGCTGCCGCCGACGTAAAACTCGGGTCCGATCACCTGCTGCTGCCAGTCGGTCGGAGCGAACGACGGGATCGTGTACGTAAAGCTTCCGCCGAACGTATGCAATTCCCCCTGATAGCCGTCTGCCTGCTTGGATACGAAATCCTTGAGCGTGATGACTTCCGTCTTGTTGCCGTCCGATTTCGCGACCACGCTGAGATCGGAAATCGTTATGTTGTTGACTTCATTGCCCGACTGCACGAATATCCAGAAAGCGCCCGCATTGTCGGCATCGGGAATAAACGTGCGCGACACGCGGCTTGCTGTAGTCGCGTCGCTTATAGCGAAAGTGTCATACCTGTTCTCACCCCATTGATCTCTTTTCAGGATAACCTCGAAAGGCTTTGCCTCGCTGCTGACGATCGTGTACGACACGGTATATTCTACGCCCGCGGAAACCGTGAGACCCGTATCGATGAACATACCTCCGCGCCATATATCGACGTTGTGAGCCGAAGTGACTTCGAGAGTCGCCGCCTTTCCGTCTTCGGAAACCCACGCGTTGCCGTTCGTCCCGTCGAATCTGCCGTGAACTCTGCCCGCCAGAGAGAAGTTCTGCAACAGCTCTCCGTCTATGTTCTGCGCGAAAGTATACTCCGCGCCGAGCAGATAGAACTCGAATTCTTCAAGCGCGCCGAGAAGCACGGATATTTCGACCTCCGCGCTCTCACCTTTGTTTAAGGGCACGTATGAGAATTCGAGGACGTTTTCACCCTTGAATATCTCTTTTACCGCAAACGCGACACCGTCGGCAAGTATGTTGACCCTGCCGGCCTTGTTGCTGTAATAGCGGTAAGAAAATCTGTATTCTTCACCGCCGGTGAGCGTAAAATCTCTGCTGAGACTGACGTCCTCGGCAATCTCCGCTCCGCTCGCCTTTATGCGGTAAACGCCGTCGTACATACCGTTATCTGTCAGAGCCGCGCCGCCCGACGTCGTGCATTTAAACCCGCTGACCTCGCTGAACTCCATATAGAGTTCTCTTTCGACAGCGCTTACGATAACGCTTTCGCTCGTACTTCTGCCCGTGCTGTCCGTTGCGGTATAGGTAACGCGGTAATTGCCTTCTTCGGGGAAAACGGCATAGCCGTCGTCTCTTATCTCCGCCTCCGGGGTGATCGTGATCACCATGTCGGGAGTGATGTCACCGTCCTCGTCGTCGAGAGCGGCGACTCCGTCGAGAAGATCCACCGGGGTATCGACGATGCAGTCGAAATCGTGCGCTCCGTCCACTTGCGGCGCGGCATTTTCAACCTTGTCGTCGCAACCGACCAATACCAGCGCGAGCAACAACGCCGCAATCGTTATGACTATCGCGATTTTAATTGTGTTTTTCTTCATTGTCGTCTTCTCCGTTCCGTACGTTCTGCGGATCTCTTTTTATTTTACCGTATTCGTCGAGATAATCGTCTCTTTTCTCTCTTTGTTTCAATTCGTATACCGACGTGCCGAGAGCTTTTGCTTTGAGTCTGAGAAAGTTTACTCTCATGAGTTTGGTCACCGTAAGAGGCAGTGCGTACAGCGTCAACACCACGACATAGGGATAGAAGATCACCAGAGCTGCAACGCCGGCGACGCATATCGCCGCAAGTATCCCGTTTGCCCAGCCGCCCGAAAAAAGTATAAGACAATTTTTGAGAAGCTGAAAAAACGAAACGTTCATATTCGCTATCACTGTCGGTGCCGTTATCGCGAACAGACAACCTATCGCGAGCACCGCGTAGCTTATGCCTAGCACGATGGCGTTGGACGCTTCCGGGTGAGTATTGAAAAAGAATATGTTCAGCGCCGGGAAAATTATCGCGACAAGCTGAAAAAGCGTATATGCCGCTATAATTTTCGCGTTTTTGGCAATGGCGGAAAAAATATCCTTGAAGGCGCGCGTCTCAAAGTCTTTGCCGAAATAATCGGCAAGCCCGACCGTCACGGGGAAAAACGGCAATACCGTCACCGCCGACACCGCCGCGATCGCGGTAACGACGAAAAATTCCCACAGATATTCTCCCAGCCTTTGCAATCCTCTCATTGACTTTCCTCTGCCTGCAATGCCTTCAGATAGCGATCGTAAGCTGCCTGATTTATAGCTTTTATCTGCTCGATCGCGGTCTTGTTTTGGCTGAGAAAACTCTGCCACGATTCCCTTGTCGGAGCGCTTGAACCTATGATCGCATTGGTCATCCACTTGGTGATGTTGTTCCCGAGCGACGACTCGTGGACGTTGAGGTCCTTGAGTTCCTGCTCTGTATAATTCAGATTTGGTATTCCGCGCGCACCTTCATACGAATGAGGCTTTACGTAAAGCTTCAATCTCTCGAGCCTGAGTACCGCACGCGATTCCATCTGCACGTTGTTCTCCCATTCGTCCTTGGTCAGATATACTACCCCGTAAGGCGCATTCTTCATACGGAAGTCGTCCGCGCTCTGCTCGCCGTGATCGTCGTTGGGGATCAGCTTGTCGTCCACCTCTTCTCTGAGAAAAGCGCCCGACTCGATAGAGCCGTAGTTGAGCTGCGCCGAATAGTCGGGCTCGAAGAACTTGTCGAAGTATCCGAGAAGTTCCTCGGGGTCTTCGCAGGTACTCAGTATCACGCATTCGCCTTTTTCTATCTCCAATTCGTTGCTTACGCCGACGTAACGGTTGCCGCCGTCATCCTTGAGCGGTTGCACAATGATGTAATCGTCGGGATTTGCTACGACCGTCTCCTTCTCCCACCAGTAGAACGCGCCGTATCTGCCGTCCTGACCGTTGGCGAGGAAGCTGTCCTGACTCTGAGTAAAAGAAGTGGAGCGTATCAGACCTTCTCTGAACCACTCGTTCATCTCAGATATAGCTCTGAACCAGTTTTCATCTTCTATAGTGAACACGACTTTGTCGTTGACTATCGTCTTGTGCTCTTTGTTTTCGGGGACACCGAAAGACGCGATGAAATCGGACTCGTTGCCCTGCCAGTTGCCGCTGACGAACGCGAGAGGCACTTCGTTGGTGGTGCTTCCGTCGCCGTCCATATCAAGCTCGTTGAACTTCTGAATTATCGCCTTGAACTCGTCGCGACTGAGGTCGAGACCGTCTGTCAGATCTTTTTTGGACAGTTTTACCGAGGAGGGCATCTGCCCGTTGTCGATCAGTTTTTCGATCCACGTCTTGTTGATGAACAGGATGTTGGGATATGCTTTGAGTCCCATTTCCTCAACTCTCGGCAAAGAATAGATGTGCCCGTCGGGAGATTTGAGCGCCTCTGCAATATCGGGACGGGCTTTGAGTATCTCCTTGAACTTGGGCATGCTGTCAAGATATTCGTCGATCGCGATTATCCTGCCCCTCCTGCCGTAATCGTACAGTTTGAGGTTGGAGAACCCCGAATGGTATATCGCATCTATGCCGTTTATGCCCACGGGGTCTGGGTTGTTGGAATACTGCATGGACGTGTTGAAAGTCCAGTACACGTCAAGCCCCGTTTCGTCTGCCAGTTTTTCAAATACAGGCATCGTGTTGTAATCCTTGACGACGTCCTCTTTGACCGCAAGCACCACGAAATCGTGATCGCCCTCGCTCACCTTTACCGTGCCCATCGCAAACGGTATCACGCAGGCTATCCAGACGACTACGGCAACTATGATGATTATCGGTTTCTTCATCGTTTTCCTCCCGCGCTTACTTGAACGAGCCGACGAGCACGCCCTGCCCGAAATGCTTTTCGATCATAGGATATATGATCAGTATGGGTATCGTTGCTATTATTATCGACGTGAATTTTATCTGCGTCGCCGCTCTCATCTGTTCAAGTACGACCTCTCCTTCTCCGCCCGAGTTTGCGGCGAGAAGCCCTTTCAGCAGAGACTGCAACGGATAAAAGCTTTCGTCTATGCTGAAGATATATGCGTCGATATAGTTGTTCCAGTGTCCGACAGCATAGAAAAGTATCATAACGCTTATGATCGACTTGGCTACGGGCAGTACTATATCGAAAAACGTCCTGATCTCACCCGCTCCGTCTATCATACCCGCCTCGAGCACCTCTTTCGGCACGTTGGACTGGAAGAAGGATTTGCACATAAATACGTTGTACACGCTCACGCCGCCGCCGATTATAAGGATAAGCGGATTCTGATAAAGCCCGAGAGAGCGGCACAGTATCACGTAAGGTACGAGTCCGCCGCCGAAGAACATGGTTATTATCAGAAAAGGCATTATTAACTTGCGAAAAGGCAGGTATTCGCGTGACAGCGCCCAGCCTGCGGGTATCGTCAGCGCAACATTGAACGCCGTACCGAGCACAGTATAGGCGATCGTGTTGAAATAGCTCCTCCATATATCCTCGCGGTAGAACAGCTGTCCGTAACCCGAAAAAGTCAGTTCTACGGGATAAAGCCAGACCTTGCCCGTCATGACCGCGTCGGGATCGGATATCGACGCTATTACGATATAGTAAAGCGGATATATGACCACTACCGCGAGAAGAGCGAGTATGAACGCGCACACTCCGTAATACACGTAATCGGTTTTGCTTTCTTTTATTTTGTTCTTTTTAGCGTTGATCCTGGGTTCTTGTGCATTCATATTCCACCTCTTACCACATGCTCTGGTTGGCGAGCTTTTTCGACGTGAAGTTTGCTATCACAAGCAGCACGACGTTGATGACGGAGTTAAAAAGACCCGCCGCGGTACCTACGCCGTACTGCTCGCCCAGAAGACCGAACGTATAGACGTAAGTCGAAAGTATTTCACTCGTTTCAAGGTTGCCGGGCGTCTGCATAAGCAATACTTTTTCGTAACCGCAGTTCATAAGATTGCCGACCGAAAGTATCATCAGCATCACTATCGTCGGAGCGATCGCGGGAAGATCCACGCTGAATATACGCTTGAATCTGGAAGCTCCGTCCACTTTTGCAGCTTCGTGCAACGACGGGTCTACGCCAGAAAGCGCCGCGAGGTATATTATCGCCGACCACCCGAAGTCCTGCCAGTTGCCCGAGAATATGAACAGTGGTCTGAACGCCTCCGGTTTAAGGAATAGCTGCAATCCGTTGACGTCGCCGCCCGCCTGAATGCTGAGCTGATCTATAAGTCCGTCAGAGCCGAATATCAGTTCGAGCATACCGACCATTACGACCAGAGATATGAAGTGCGGCGCGTAGTACAATATCTGCAGACCTTTCTTCGCCTTTTTCGATCTCAGCGAATTGAGAAGGAGCGCGACGATTATCGGCAGCGGAAATCCGACTATAAATCCCAAGATACACAGCAAAAACGTGTTCTTGAAATAAGTCAGGAAATTGGGGTTGGAGAAAAACGTCTTGAAATTTTCCCATCCTACCCACTGAGTGCCCTCGCCTATTATCGGATCGCCGGGTATATAATTCTGCTGAAAAGCGACAAGTATGCCGTACATCGGGATATAGCAGAATATCAGGATGTATATTACCGCGGGCAGGATAAACAACAGTATCCAGCCTCTCCTCTTGAAATTATCCTTCCAGCTCTCCCACCTGCTTTTGTTGTTCAACGGCAATCCGGTCGCTTCTGTCTCAATTTCGGTCGCGTTGACGTCAGCTTTTCTCTTTCTCATGATTTCCTCTCCTCATCCTTTTTTCTTGCCTTTTTGACGATCGGCAAAGTTATACACGCGATTATAAAGATCGCAAACAGAGTTATGTCGATAATAAAGAACGTAAAATCGGGCTCTTCCGCTTCGCCCGACGCATCGTAAGGACGCGCGACGACTATCCTGACTTCGGGTCTGCCGTTGTCGGTGATAAGCGTAGCGGTATAGATACCCTCTATCAGTCCGAGACCGGCGGATACCGTGACTACTCCGTCCTGGACGGAGATCAGCTCGTCGTCCACAGTTTTGCCGTCTATCCTGACCGCGTAGACGTTTGCGGCGCCGCTGACGGCAACGGTTATCTGTTCGTCGGGAGAAAACTCGGGTTTTCCCGCGCTCGCCGTCGCTTGCTCGAACAAGGGCGATACCTTGAAGTCGAAATCTCTGTCAGCAGCAACGACTCTGAATACGTATTCAGTACCCGAAGCGAGCGTGTTCAAGTAGTCTGACCTGAGCACGACTTGTCCGTTCTCAACGGCGTATTCTCCCTCTTTCAGACGGTAACTGCCGTCCGTGACGTTGACGACTTTGACCACTTCGCGTTCGCCGATCGGGAAGATCACGTCCGCGCTCTTGTCGTAGACAGCAGACGAAACTTTCCTTTCAAGCGTTACATTGTTGATCAGAGTGTCCGCCTTGTAGGTATTGAAGCCTAGCATACCTCCGTCATAGCCGTCGAGCGCGCATATCAGATCTGCGTTGCTGCCAGAATCAACGGTAAGATAGGCGACTCCGTCCACGACTTCCAGCGTCAGACGGCAATTCTTTCTGCCGCCGAACGGATAAGACACTCTCGCAAGATCGCCGATGTCAGAACGCCATATTTTGATAACGTTGTCCTTGAAATCCGCAGTAGCGACGAAATAATAATAGCGGTTGTCGCTTATGCCGAACATGAGTCCGCTCGCCTGACCGCCGTCGTTTACCGACAGATCGGCAGAATAGACGAACTCGTCGGCTGACTCGTCTGAAAACATGAACGCGTCCCCGTCGCCTCTAGACAGCACGATGCCGTTGTCGTCGGGTCTCGCAAAACCGAACAGCTTTGCGCCGTATTCAATATCGCCGACGTAGCCATCGGCATATACGAAGACGTCGGTATAAAGCGTCTGACCGCCGTATTCCGCTTTGATCTTAGCGTATCCCTTGCCGAGCGCGGTGACGAACGCTATGCCGCTCCCGCTCTCGAGAGATACGAATTCTCCGCCCTCAACGACTTCGTAAGAAACTGCGTTTTCGTCGAAAGAGGGCGCGTAATTCGAAACTACGAGCGCGACCTTGTCGCCGACTGAAAGATCGAACTTGTTTGAACTCTGTATAAGCTTTTCAGAAGGCGAAACTTCTCCGAAAATGCCCGATAGGCTGTAAATTGTCACGTCAGCTCCGACGTTGCCATCCGCATACAGCTTCATACCGTCGGAGACCGCCTGCGGGAATATTGCCGAAAACGCGCTCTGACCGTTGCAGAAAACGCTGATGAACGCCCTGTCGCTTATCACTCTGACCTCGAGTTTTCCATCCTTAAGACTGACGGGTATGCGCTCGGGAAACGCGAAATAATCAGTATCTTTTACTATAAGCGAACTCTGAGAACGGTCGAACACGAGTTCTTCTCTTTCCGCGTCGTAGCGGAGCACAGTTTTTTCAGCAGACGACGTGCGTATCTCGAGTTGCGCAAAAGACGCTTCTCCCGCGCTGAAATCGAGCGTTGCCGTCATGTCGAACACGTCGGCGCTGACTTCTGTCAAAGCCGTGGTCTCCGCGTTGACCGTGCCGGCATAGCTTGCTATCTTTTCACCGCGCAACTTGTCGAAAGCGCTGACGGGAACGCGCTCGAGCACATAATCACCCTCGTCGTTCTTTGCCAGTTTAAGCTCGCAGGCGATCGTCATGCCGCCGTTGTAATTTTCGCGCACAGACTCGTACTGCCCCACACTCTTCCAGCTTGCCGACCAGCTTATGCCGTAGACCTTGCCGTCGGGAGCGTTGTTGAACGTCTGCATCGCGTAGCTGTCAATGCCGTAACTCAGCCTCTTTATCTCTCCTTCGGCAACGAAAAGTCCGCTGTCGTCAAGATGACCTACGACGTAATATTCCGCGGGATAGAAAGTGTCTTTTCTCGTTGTTCCGTTAAAATTGTGGCTTTGAGTCTTATCCTCGGGCGAAACTATCAACACGTACTTCAGACCGTCTTCCGTTTCGAAAGCGGACAAGTCGGGGCACTCGCCCCAGAAGCCCGTGCTGCCCAGGTATTTCCATTCTGTGAGATCGTCGGAGGAATACATTCTGACAAGGCCGCCGCCAACCGCCATAATCCACTTGGAATGCTTCTCGCTCCAGAACACCTTGGGATCGCGGAATTCGTTGTCTCCCATACCGCCGTCGTCCTCTCTGCCGAGAATCTCGCCGTGTATCGTAAAATTCTGACCGTCATAGCTGTACGCCAGTATCTGTCTCTGTGCGCCGCCCTGGTCGGCAGTCTGAGGCTGGGTCAGTATGGCAACTATATCTTTGCCTCCGTTTGCGTCGAAAAATCCGCTGGTGTTGTTTTTATCGTAAACGGCGCTTCCCGAGAACATCATCTCGTAATATTGTCCGCCCACCGTCTGATACGCGGGTATCGCAACGGGCTGTTCCGTCCAATGCACGAGATCGGTACTCGTCGCGTGTCCCCAGCTCATATTGCCCCAGCCGTTGTAGGTCTGCCCGTTCCTCTGATCGTAATTGTACTGATAGTACATATGATACGTGCCGTCGACGTACAGCAATCCGTTCGGGTCGTTGTTCCAACCCCTTAGTGCTGAAAACGCAAGCTGATTCCTGTAATTTTCTCCGTAATCGCCGTTTTCTGCGGCACAAGTCTTTTCCCCCTGCGCGGTAACGCCGAGAAGTGCAACCGTCGTTGCGAGAACAAGAATTATGACTGACAAAAACGTGCTTTTTCTAGTCCTTCCCATATTTTCCATTTCAAGCTGCCCGCCGCGCATTTACACACGCGGCGGAAATTTCCGACCGTTATCCGATCACCTGCGTCAGAACGATATCGAGCTCTCCGTTGGGGTATGCAGCGGGATTTTCATCGTTTTCGTTACCCAATATGAAGTATACCGTATCTCCCGCCTTGAGTTCGAGCGTCGTTTCGTAATTGAGGACGTTGCTCTGCTTTCCGCCGTCGAAATAAGCGGGATTGCCGTATATCACGCCGTCGGCGTTCTTGACGCCCGTGCGGAGAGACAGTCTCGTATCCGCGGTTCCGCCCGTAAACGTCAGATTTACTTTGACGGTCACGTCGCTGTCAACGGTATAAGCGACAGCCATCATCTTGCTAGCATTGATCCAGCCGCCTTTTATCTCTACGCCGTCAGCCGCCCAGCCGTCACCGCCGTCATTCTTTGAGGTAATCTGAGTGAAAGTAAAGTCCTCCTGTGCGCCCCAGACGTAGTTTACGCTGCCGTAGCTCCACGATCCTGGCTGTCCTTCCTCGAGAGTGAAGTCGTCCGCAAAGCTCGCCTGAGCGGCAAGTTTTTCAACTTTTGTTTCGCCGCACGCACAGGTATACGT
>ERZ1090869.1119-NODE-1120-length-12772-cov-18.219549_pt1 | contig 12772 bp, 7 predicted proteins | sample MGYA00478474_ERZ1090869 | MGnify/ENA primary metagenome ERZ1090869 (study PRJEB33644, sample SAMEA5815748) | chicken gut metagenome | biome: Chicken; feature: Gastrointestinal Tract; material: Caecum | place: Ireland | collected 2019-01-01 | study: A study of... | reverse complement strand
GGGCAACAGCCCGCGCGGCGCGCTTAACTTTATATATCTGCAAAAAACTGATATTCAGGCTTTGATTGAATATAAATATCTTTTTAACGGTAAAATTATTCCCGCTATACTGTAAGGGCTCAATGAGAACCCGGTTTAAAACAGGGATATCACGGCACCAACTGCAAAAAGTCAGCTCTCGGCAACATCGCCGCCTTCGGCAGACCCTGCGTCGCAACCGTCGCCGCCGCCTTCGGCTGCACATGGCCCGTCGGTTCCTTCGGCCGCGCCGGCTGTTTCCGCGCCTTCGCCCCCGTGCTTTGCAAGATAGCGAGTGTACGTCTTTTTAAATATTGTCCGCCTGAACAGCAGAATGTTCAGCACAACAAAGCATACGCCCACGACTATGCACGTTATAAGCGCCGCAAGGTTGCTCGTCGCCGCATACGGCGCAAGGAACATGAGCGGGAAGCCGAACACTATTGCGGGCAGGCTTTGATAAACAAGGTTTTCGCTGGCGGGCGTGCGGTAACTGCCGTCTACCTCGCGCAGCAGTATCATGCCCGTGCTCGCCGTGCCCGTAAGCATGCCGAAGAAGGCGAGGAACTGTTCGTGCCTGTACGAAGGGAATAGCTTTTTGCTTACAAAGTTTACGTACACAAAGGTGACTATTGTGCCATATACGGCCATTATCAGCAGCACCGCCCAGTATTCGGCAAGCAGCGGCAGCTGTATGGCGGCTACGCCCGCAACTATCATTATGTCGAAGGCAAGGCCGCTTATCCTGTCCATCATGTAGTTGTTTATTATGCGCTTTTTAACTATTCCCTTGTCGTAAAGCTTGTTGAGTATGGCCTTTGCGGGTATGGTGAGCAGCACGCCTATAAGGAAGTTGAAGCCGAACAGCGTGTCTGCAAGCGAGGGTATCAGCGCCGAAAGCCCGTACATTATGCCGAAGGATATGGCGTATACGACCAGCACTATGGCAAACTGAACGGTCATTTTATCTATGGAAGAAACGGATGGCAGCTCGTTTTCGTCCTCGTAGTCGGCAAGGGTGTTGCGGCGCTGGGTGGTATCTATCTTTATAAGCCCCTTGCGGCGCATTACGTTTATGTATATAACGCCGCCTATGCAGGCTACCAGAAAGCCGAGTGCGGCAACGGTGAGGCCGAAGTTTGCTCCGCCTGCAAAGCCGTAATCGTTTTCGTATATCTTGCCGTAGTTCAGCGCCTGTCCCGTGCCCTGGCCGAAGCCGAAGGCAAGCAGTATGCCTGCAGCCGATATCATTCCGTCGGTGTGTAGCGCCCACACGGCTATTATCGTTATAATAAGCCCGCCGAACGCCTGTATCAGGTAGCCGTTAACCGTCACTACGCCCGAATCGAATATTTCGCCCGCGCGCTTTTTTGTGAATTTCTTTTTTGAATTGCGCATGCCGGACGCCACAAAGCCAAGTCCCAGGCAGTGGTAGGTTATCATCTCCAGCATCTGCATGCCGGAAATGCTTTTGTCGGCGTCGCTCCCGGCGGGGCTGCCGAATACGGGCAGGTTGAACAGGTATTCGCCCGCGGCAAAGTAAACAATGGTAGAAATAATAAGCAGCAGTATGCCGCCGAGCACCGAAACGGGTATAAGCGTCTTTCGCAAAAAGGGTATAAAATGTTTCAGCGCGGCGGCCACAAGCATGCTTGCAAGCAGCGCGGCGAACACCATTATGAACGTCCACACTCCAAGCTCGGCAAAACTCATAGCTTGTCCTCCATACAAAATTATTTGGTTTTAATCTATATATTCGTCATCAGGCGTTGTTTTCCTGCGCCTGTGCTACGGCGTTGCCGCTTCGCAATTTTCTTCGGCTGCCGTATGTTCTGCCGCCCTCTCTGCGGCGCGCAGCCCGTCAAAGGCGTGCACATACTTTATCGCGCAGAAGCGCTCGTCTCCCTTGACCTGCAATATCTTGCCGTTGCAGTAAAAATTGAACTTCTTTTTGCCTACCGCGGTGATCGCGTCTATATCTTCAAGCGGGTAAACGTATTCCGTCCCGCCGCCGCTTATCTTCAGTTCGCGGGCGTTCATCTCCACGCGGTCGCCGCCAAGCTTTATTTTGTTTTTCAGCTTTACGCTCTCGCGGAAGAGTATGCCGTCGTCGGCTATCGTTTCGCCTGCGGCAACGCGGCGGACTATCTCTTTCCGCTCCCATTCAAACCAGCCGTAAACTTCGTCGTAGCCGCATATGGGCGGGTCAATTTTAAGTTTTTCGGTATATTCGGCCTCGGCGCCGCACTTGGTGCAGCCGAAATTTGCCCCGTGCGAACGTATGGTGCCTATGGCCCCGCATTTGGGGCACATGTAAAGGGCGCGCTCTATGTATTCCGCCCTGCGCGGGCTGAAGTAGCTTTCGCCCGAGGCGACGTCGTTCACGTCAAGCTCGCGCTTTATAATTTCAAACAGCTCGGCAACGGACATGTTTTTGTATTCGTCGGGGTATATTATGCGCTTAACGCGCCCCACATATTTTGTGCCTTTGCGTATTTTGGCGCCCCACCTGGGGTCGGTGCCGTAGCCGCCGCACAGGTTGTATAAAACCAGCGGCACCTTAGAAAGTTTTACAAGCTTTGCTGCGGAATCTGCCATTTCCCACTGCCTGCCGCTCAAAGTGCGGTTGCCTTCGGGCGCTATGCACACCGCGCCGCCCTCTTTGAATACGCGCAGCGCTATTCTCACGGCCTCCATGTCTGAAACCGATTTGCTCTTGGGTATGGGGTTCACAAGGTAGCGTATCAGCGGCGATACCTTAAGGTTGAACAGGTCGTCTGAGGCAAAAAAGTACAGGGGGAATTTAAAGGAATCTGCCACAAAGAAGGGATCCATCGTCGCCTGGTGGTTGTGCAGTATCAGGCAGGGGCCGCTTTTTATGGGTGCGGGTTCTGCCACATAGTTGTAGCGCAATTTAAAAAAGGGTGTCATTACGGCGCGCAGAAAGGCAAATACCCTTCTGTGTCTGCCGCAAGTCCACCCTTTGCGTTTCTTTTCAGTTTTTTGTTTTTCGTCATCCGTCTGTTTCATTTATTTCTCCGATCACCTCACGGGCACATGCTCCCGCGCCCTTATATGTTATAACAGAATTATTATAGCAAAAATTTTGCGCAATGTCAACGGCGGCGGGGCATACACGCGCCGCAGGGGCGCCTGCGCGTGTATTTTTTTGCATGTTGAACAAGCCGTCCGCGCTTTCGCCCGCAGCACCTTCTCGCCGCGGCGGGCGGCAATGTAAAAAATAAGTAAAAATTAATGTCTGTTTGCGGTTGCCTTAAGGCAAGGCGTGTGGTATAATGTACGCAGATTATACAAGCAGATTATACATACAGCGCGCAGGCCCGCGGGTCGCGGGCGGGGAGAAAGGTTTATGACAAAGTACATTTTCGTTACGGGCGGCGTAGTTTCCGGCCTCGGCAAGGGCATCACGGCGGCATCACTCGGCAGGCTTTTAAAGTGCAGGGGGTATAAGGTGGCTTCGCAGAAGCTCGACCCCTACATAAACATCGACCCCGGCACGATGAGCCCCTATCAGCACGGCGAGGTGTTCGTAACCGACGACGGCGCCGAAACCGACCTCGACCTCGGCCACTACGAAAGGTTCATAGATGAAAACCTGAATAAATACTCCAACCTTACCACGGGCAAGGTGTATTGGAACGTTCTCAACAAGGAGCGCAACGGCGAATACCTCGGCCAGACGGTGCAGGTAATTCCCCACATAACCGACGAAATAAAGACCTTTATATACAACGTGGGCAAGACCACGGGCGCAGACGTGGTGATAACCGAAATAGGCGGCACCATCGGCGACATAGAAAGCCAGCCCTTCATAGAGGCGATAAGGCAGGTCGCGCGCGAAGTAGGCAGGGACAACTGCTGCTTTATACACGTAACGCTGGTGCCCTATATATCGGGCTCGGAAGAGTTCAAGTCCAAGCCCACCCAGCACTCGGTAAAGGAGCTGCAGGGCATGGGCATTTCGCCCGACATAATAATCGCGCGCGTAGACAAGCACCTGCCCAAGGACGTGCGCGCAAAAATCTCAATGTTCTGCAACGTCGCCCCCGAGTGCTGCATAGAAAACCTCACCCTTCCCGTGCTATACCAGGCGCCCATAATGCTGGAAAAGAGCAACTTTTCAAAGATAGTGTGCAACAGGCTCAAGCTTGACCCCAGAGTGATTGATCTGACCGAATGGAACAAGATGCTCGCCCGCATAGACGCGCGCGATAAGACTGTAAAAATAGCGCTGTGCGGCAAGTATGTGCAGTTGCACGACGCATACCTCTCCGTGGCTGAAGCGCTTGCGCACGCCGGCTACGAAAACGCCGCCAAGGTGCAGATAAAGTGGGTGGACAGCGAAACCGTCACCGAAGATAACGCCGCCGAAGTGCTCGGCGACTGCGACGGCGTGCTCGTCCCCGGCGGGTTCGGCAACCGCGGCATAGAGGGCAAAATAGCGTGCGCAAAGTACGCGCGCGAAAACAACGTGCCCTACCTCGGTATCTGTTTGGGCATGCAGACGGCGGTGGTGGAATTTGCCCGCAACGTGCTCGGTTATAATGACGCAAACTCTTCGGAGTTCGACCCCGAAAGCGCGCACTGCGTTATAGACCTCATGCCCGACCAGCACGGGGTCAAGATGGGTGGCACCATGCGCCTGGGCGCATATCCCTGCAAGGTGCTGGGCGAAAAGATGAAAAAGGCGTACGGCAAGGACGAAATTTCCGAACGCCACCGCCACAGATACGAATTCAACAACGAATACCGCGAACAGGTGGAAAAGGCCGGCATGAAGATTGCCGGCACTTCCCCTTCGGGCCTTTTGGTGGAGGCGGTGGAGATACCCGCAAACGACTTTTATGTGGGCGTGCAGTTCCACCCCGAATTCAAGTCGCGCCCCCAGTCGGCGCACCCGCTGTTCCGCGACTTTATAGCCGCGGCGGTAAAGTACAATAAAAAGAAGCGCTGAAAAGATCCATGCGGTGAAGCTGTATGTTTAAAACCCGTGGTTTTACAACCTGACATCTTTGCCTGTATAACGGAATAAAATGATAGTACCAAAGGGTACGTTGCGGCGCGAAACACCTTCGCGCCGCATTTTTTAAATATGCGCGCGGTGTAAAATAAAAATTGCCCCGCACATATGCCGCAAACAACGCAATAATTTTTAAAGGTGTATATATGAAGCTGAACACAAATTATTCAAACGTAAGCGACAGCTACCTCTTTTCCACGATAGCAAAAAAGGTTGCGGCATATCAGGCCGCCAACCCGGGTAAAAAGGTGTTGCGCCTGGGCATAGGCGACGTAACGTTGCCGCTCGCGCCCGCGGTCATCTCTGCAATGCATGCCGCCGTAGACGAAATGGCATCTGCCGCCACGTTCCGCGGCTACGGCCCCGAACAGGGCTACGGCTTTTTAAAGGACGCCATCGCGGCGTACTATTTAGAGCGCGGAGTAAAGCTTGACAGCGAGGAGATTTTCATCTCCGACGGCGCCAAGTCCGACCTCGGCAACATACTCGACATCTTCTCGCAGGACAACACGGTGCTCATTCCCGACCCGGTATATCCCGTATATGTGGACACCAACGTGATGGCGGGCAGAAAAATAGTGTACATGAACGCCACGGCTGAAAACGGCTTTTTGCCCATGCCCGACTATTCGGTGGATGCAGACATAATCTACCTGTGCTCGCCCAACAACCCCACGGGCGCGGCGTACACCGTGGCACAGCTTGAAGAGTGGGTAAAGTACGCGCTTGAAAAGGACGCGGTGATCTTATATGACGCCGCCTACGAATGTTTTATAGAGGGCGACTCCGCCGCCCGCTCAATATACCTTGCAAAGGGGGCGGAAAAGTGCGCAATAGAGTTCTGCTCGTTTTCAAAAATGGCGGGCTTTACCGGCACGCGCTGTGGCTGGACGGTAGTCCCCGCACAGCTTGTAAGCGGCGGCCTTTCGGCGCACAAAATGTGGCTCAGGCGCCAGACCACCAAGTTCAACGGCGTGCCCTATATAGTGCAGAGGGGCGCCGCGGCCGTGTTCACGCCCGAAGGGCGCGCACAGACAGCCGAAAACCTGAACTATTACAAACAGAATGCAAAGATAATAGCCGAAGGCCTCAAACAGCTGGGCATAACCTTTTTCGGCGGCGAAAGTTCGCCCTATATCTGGATGCAGTGCCCGCACGGCATGACCAGCTGGCAGTTCTTCGACTACCTGCTTGAAAACGCTCAGGTGGTGGGAACGCCCGGCGCGGGCTTCGGCGTAAACGGCGAGGGCTTTTTCCGCCTTACGGCATTCGGCAGCAGGCAGACCACGCAGGAAGCCGTGGAGAGGATCAAGGCCCTGCTCGGCAAATAATGCCCGCATCTACTCTCAGGGAGAAAATAATGGATAAACGCAGGTTTAAGCGCGGCGCAGGCGTGCTGTGCCACATATCGTCGCTGCCCGGCCCCTACGGCATAGGTTCGCTCGGCAGCACGGCTTATAAATTTGTCGATTTCCTTGCAAAAAGCAAGGTAAAGTATTGGCAGATACTTCCGCTCGTGCAGACGGGCTACGGCGATTCGCCCTACCAGTCGGTGTGCTGCAATTCTGGCAACCCCTATTTTATCGACCTTGAAAGGCTGGCAAGGGAGGGGCTGCTCACCGAAGAGGAGCTTGAAGGCGCCCGCATGCCCGCGGGCAGGGTAAATTACGGCGAGCTGTATAAAAGCAGGTACGCCACCCTGCGCACGGCCTTTTCGCGCTTCGATATCTCAACGCCCGAATTCAAAGAGTTTGTAAACAGCGGGCTGTTTGACGATTATGCGCTGTTCATGTCGCTCAAAACGCGCTACGGCGGCACCTTCAGGGACTTCCCCAGGGCATACAAGCACAGGGAGGGGCTTGCCGTATCTGAGTTCAGGCGCAACAACTATGCAAACGAATATTGCTTCTGGCAGTTTTTGCAGTTTGAATTTATGCGGCAGTGGAAGGCGCTCAAGGCCTACGCAAACGCCAACGGCATACAGCTTATAGGCGATATTCCGCTGTATGTGGCCGCCGACTCGTCGGACGTATGGGCGCACCCCGAGCTTTTTCTTGTGGATGAAGACCTGAACCCCACCGCCGTTGCGGGCGTGCCGCCCGACTATTTTTCCGCCACGGGCCAGCTGTGGGGCAACCCGCTCTATGATTGGGACTATGCCAAAAGTACGGGCTACAGGTGGTGGATAGACCGCTTTGCGCACGCCTACGAACTTTACGATATTGTCCGCTTAGACCATTTTCGCGGGTTCGACAGGTACTATGCCGTGCCTGCGGGCGCGCCCACGGCCGAAAGCGGCGAGTGGCGCAACGGCCCCGGGCTTGAACTGTTCGAGGCCGCCGAACGCGCGCTCGGCCACCTGAACATAATTGCCGAAGATCTCGGCGTGATAGACGACGGCGTTGTGGCGCTGCGCTCGGCAACGGGCTTCCCGGGCATGAAGATAATGCTGTTTGCTTTCGACGGAAACGAGGGCAACGACTATCTGCCGCAGCACATAACAGAAAATTCGGTTACATATACGGGCACGCACGATAACGACACCGCCTACGGCTTTGTAAAGGATATGCCGCACGAACGGTTCGAACACTTTAAAAAGCTGGTGCGTGCCGCGCTCAGGTACGAAGGGGTCAGCTATCCGCTCGTCACCCGTACAGAGGCCGCCCGCGCCCTGGTAAAGTGCGCTTTGGGCTCGCGGTCAGATATATGCATAATTCCCATACAGGATGTGCTGGGGCTTGATAATTCCGCCCGCATGAACGTGCCCTCGGTGCCCTCGGGCAACTGGCAGTTCCGGCTGGAAGAAGTCCCCGGCAGGCAGGTCGCCGCATGGCTGCGCAATGCCGTAAAATCAAGCGCCAGGCTTTAATATAATTCGTAAACCCTTTTTATTGAAATAATATTGTTAAATATATAATCGGCCGCCGCGGAAAATTTTCCGCGGCGGCACTTATTGCGTTTAGTTGCCTTTCTTTTGTCATTTCGATCGAGCGATAGCGAGCGGAGAAATCTCTGCCCAATTCTTGTCCCCCTTGTGTAAAGGGGGAATTGAAGGGGGATTGTGCCTTGTTTTGAGATTTCTCCGCAGTTTCCACGCTATGCGGGAATCATCTGCCGTTTCCCATATGGAACCCCACGGCAGGGCAGCGGCTACGCCTCGCGCGGCAGGGGGCGTCGGCTATATCTCCTCGCGCGTGTAAATGACAATATGCCAATAAAAAACTTGTTAAGCGGTGGCAGCCCTGCTATCTGCCTGCAGGCGGGCGTCCGTGGCAAAAATACGCGTGCACAGAACGGTCATGTCGTCCTCGGCCCTGCCGCCCGTGCGGGCAAGCGCCGCCGCAAGCAGTTTTTCGGCAAGCTCCTGCGGGTTCAGCGGCTTTATCGGCTGCAGGTAGGCAAGCAGTTCGGGCGTGGAGCTGAAGGCCGAGGTTATGCCGTCGCTCATGAACACCAGCATGTCGCCGTCCTCAAGCCTCTCCTGCATCACGGTGGGGCGCAGGCTGTCGAGTATGCCCAGCGGCAGGCTTTGGCTTTCAAGCACCTTCACCTTGCCGCCGCGCAGAATGGCCGCCACGGGCGAACCTATCTTAACAAATTCCGCGCCGCCCGTGTTCAGATTTACCGAGCATATGTCTATGCATGCAAACCGCTCCTCCTGCGAAAATGCGAGCAGTTTGTTTATTGTTTCAAGCACCGTTGCTTCGGGCATATCCGCGCGGTAAAAGGCCTCTATCAGCGATATCGCCGTGCGCGAGACCTTGCGCGCATATTCGCCGCTGCCCATTCCGTCTGAAAGCGCCATTAAAAAGCGGTGTTCGTTTATACGTATAACCGAGTGTGTGTCGCCCGAGGCCTTTTCGCCCTCTTTTTTTACGCTGGCTACTCCGAAAACAGCATCGAACCTGGGCGGGCGGCAGAACGTGTAGCACGCCTTTTCGCTGCCGTAGTCTGTCTTTTCGCGCAGGCTGAATTTTTCGCCGGTGGCGCGCTCGAGCGCGGCAGATATTGTGTGCGCGTCCGCCCTGCCCACGGTAACGGCGCTTATCTCTTCGCCGTCCTCGCCGCTTGTGCAAACCTCGGGGCAGGCTATGCCGTAATCTGCCAGCGTGCGCACTATTTCGCGGCCCTCTTCGCCGCTGTCCCTGCGCTGTCTGCACAGTTCCGCGGCATTGTTTTTCAGCACGGCGGCAATGCCGTGCGCCTGGTCGGCAAGCATGCTCCTGCCCGCGCGCACATTCTCAGATTCGGTCATGAACCGCCTGTAGTCGCCCAGCAGCGCGTTCAGCTCCCTTATCACCTCGGCGGGGCGGGTGCAGTTCTGCGTTATGGCAGGCGGCAGGTCGATAAGGTTGACTTTTCCCTTCACGGTGCCCGTATCCGTAAGCGCGTTAAATCCTACATATACCACGCTTTTTTCGCATTTTTGCCTGCGTTCGCAGTTTGAACACAGCCGCTCCTTCAGCTCGGCGGCAACGCGCTTTTTTGCGCCCTTTTCGTCGGCGGCGTCGTCCATTTCGCGGAAGGCGCACTCAACCTCGCGGAACACCTCGCTCACTCTGAACAGCTTTTCCGCCGCCCGTTCGCGCTCGCGGTTTATGGCGGTGTTTTCAAGCACGCCGCGCACGGCAAACCTGTCGCATACATCAGAGAGCCGTTTTGCCGATGGGATCATGGCTATGGCGCAGCAGATGGCCGCAGCGCATACCCGCACGGCTATAACTGCCGCGCCCGAAAAATACCAGCCCTCAAAGTAGCCGTATACGCAGAAGGCCGCGAACACCGCCGCGGGCGCCGTTCTGCCCGTCCGCGCGAACAGTAGCCCGAATATGGCGGTGAGCACAAACGCCGTTACGGGGGTGAGTTCAAACCGCATGATGGCGGAGGGGGCGGCGCATGCTACCGCAACGGCAATGGCGGCGGGGCTCTTCAGCGCGCGCACGGCAAGCGAAATTATAAGCGCGCCTACGGCGCACAGCGCAAAGTCGCCCGCAAGGTCGTATATGCCCGCGCCCGCGCCTGCGTACAGCACGGCAAGGCTGAACAGCTCGTCTTCGGCAAGCCTGCACCGCCCAAGGCGGAATATGCAGGCGTATACGCTTTTATAGCAGAAGATGAAGAACAGCAGCACAGCCGCGGCGGCAATTGCCCGCACTATATAGCCGTTTTGTATAAAGTATATCGCCCCGCCCGCGTCCCAGCCCGAAAAGGCTATAAACGGCGCCAGCGCCACGGCTGCATACGCCGCGCTTTCAAGCTTCATCTTCCTCTCCGTGCGGCGGTATATCGCCGTTATTCCCAATAGGAAGGCGGCCTCGAACAGTGCGCACAGAAAGGCCGTCAGGCTGACATGCACCGCCGAGCTGGCTATGTATATCAGCGGCGAGGCTATCATGCTGCCGCCGCATATAAGCAGGGCAAAGTACAGCCCCAGCGAAAGGGGCACGCCTGCCGCGGCACGGTTCAAAAATATGCACAGCGCCGCATAGCCGAGGTATAAAAGGGCGCTTTTTATGTTTATTCTCATAGGCATACAGCCATTTTAATGCCTGCCGCCGCGCGTTATTTTGGTACTTAAGTCGTTTGTATGCATATTCTGCCGCATGCCGCCGCGCGCATATGTTTTGCGGTCGAGCGGAATAAACGGGCGTCAAAAAACATGCGGGCGGCGCACATAGAAATGTGCGCCGCCCGCAAACCGCATATAAAAATCTATGTCATTTTAAATAGAGTATGAGAACGGCTATGTCCGCGGGGTTCACCCCGGGTATGCGCGAAGCCTGCCCCAGCGAGGCGGGGCGCACCTTGTTCAGCTTTTCGCGCGCCTCCAGCCTTAAGCCGCCTATCTGCATGTAGTCCAAGTCCTGCGGCAGCTTGCGTTCCTCCAGCTTGCGCGCCCGCGCTATCTGCTCCAGCCCCTTCTTTAAATAACCCTCGTACTTTACGTATATCTCTGCCGACTGTGCCGCGCTCTCGTCGCCCGCGCACACCTCACCAAAGGCGCCGCGTATCTGTTTCAAGGTCGCCCCGCGGCGAATAAAATCGGCATATGTTAGGGGCTTTTCCGTTCCGTCCATGCCAAGGCCACTTAAAAATTCGTCCGCCTCGCCCTGCGGAACGCGCGTTTCAAGCTCGCTTAAAAAGCCCTCGTAGTGCGCCTTCCTCTCAAGGTAGCGGGCGTATCTTTCCTCCGTCACCAGCCCGCAGTCGTAGCCCTTCTGCGTAAGGCGGAAGTCGGCGTTATCCTGCCGTATCTCCAGCCTGTGTTCCGCGCGCGAGGTCATCATGCGGTACGGCTCGTCCGTGCCCTTGGTCACAAGGTCGTCTATCAGCACGCCTATATACGCCTCGTCGCGGCCTAATATCAGCGGCGGCATGCCGCGCAGCTTAAGGCTTGCGTTCAGCCCCGCCATCAGCCCCTGCGCCGCGGCCTCTTCGTAGCCCGAAGTGCCGTTTATCTGCCCCGCGGTGTACAGCCCTTCTACTTTTTTGAATTCAAGGGTGGGGTATACGTCAAGCGTGTCTATACAGTCGTACTCTATCGCGTAGGCGTAGCGCATTATTTCGCACTCCTCCAGCCCCGCAACGGTGCGGTACATTTCCCTCTGCACGTCGTGGGGGAGGGAGGAGGACATGCCCTGCACATACACCTCAAGCGTGTCCCTTCCCTCGGGTTCAAGGAACAGCTGGTGGCGCTCCTTGTCGGCAAAGCGCACCACCTTGGTCTCTATCGAAGGGCAGTAGCGCGGCCCCGTGGAGAGTATGGTGCCGTTGTACAGCGGCGAACGGTCAAGGTTGGAAAGTATCACCTTGTGGGTGGCTGCGTTTGTATAGGTCAGGTAGCAGGGCAGCCCGTTCTTAACAGGCCCCTCTGTCATGTACGAAAAGGGCAGCACATCGTCGTCGCCGCGCTGCTCTTCGCAGCGCTCAAAGTGCACGGTGCGCCCGTCCAGCCTTGCGGGCGTGCCCGTCTTGAAGCGGCGCACGCTGTAGCCCAGCCCGATAAGGTTTTTGGTAAGGGCGGTGGCGGGGGCAAAGCCGCTCGGGCCGCTGCTCTGTTTAACGTCGCCCGTTATCGTTTCGGCGTTCAGGTATACGCCCGTGCAAAGTATCGCCGCCCTGCACCCCAGCACGCCGCCATACGTAGTTTTAACGCCGCAAACTTTGCCGTCTTTTGTAAGTATTTCGGCCGCTTCGCCCTGCAATATGCGCAGGTTATCGGTGTGCTCAAGCGTGCGCTTCATCTCGGTGTGGTAGGCGTGTTTGTCGCTCTGGCAGCGTAGTGACTGCACCGCCGCGCCCTTTCCCACGTTAAGCATGCGCATCTGCAGGGCGGTCTTATCGGCGTTTATTCCCATCTCGCCGCCCAAAGCGTCTATTTCGCGCACAAGCTGACCCTTTGCCGTGCCGCCCACCGAGGGGTTGCACGCCATAAAGGCTATGCTGTCTAAGTTCAGCGTAAGCATGCACGTCTTAAGCCCGGTGCGCGCGCAGGCAAGCGCGGCCTCGCACCCGGCGTGACCGGCGCCCACAACTACTGCGTCGAATTGTCCTTCAAAAAATTCAGTCATATTTCACCTCACAAAAATTCCCGCCTTGTGTGACGGGAATTGTTTGTGGATAACTTTTTTAAATGTTGTTTTATATGTTGTTTTATATATTGTTTTATGTCTGTCTCTTATACACATCTGACGCTGCCGACGATCGCATAAG
>ERZ1090869.1116-NODE-1117-length-12784-cov-5.338283_pt1 | contig 12784 bp, 7 predicted proteins | sample MGYA00478474_ERZ1090869 | MGnify/ENA primary metagenome ERZ1090869 (study PRJEB33644, sample SAMEA5815748) | chicken gut metagenome | biome: Chicken; feature: Gastrointestinal Tract; material: Caecum | place: Ireland | collected 2019-01-01 | study: A study of the... | reverse complement strand
TGCTGTCATTTTCTCCATTTTGCACATATGAGCCGACTTCTCAGATACACCCTACTGTGAGAAGCAGTATGTTTCCAAAGGGATGATTGCTGACTTTGCCATCTATGGAACCGACCCCGCTTGGACACACTATTCACGATCATGTGATGCTGACCCTTAGTGCTATGGGACGAAACGGGAAAGCGGCTTCCCAATAGCGGGGAGATATATGACCTAGATAAAAACGATAAATGTGTCCGATTGCTATCTAGCAAGCTGTAAGCGGGTCGTGTATCCTTTGTCTGGTAGTTGGAACGAGTGCAGGACGAATTAAAATCTTTGAATGAGATCTGATATTGGGGCGGGCAGATTCTGAGACTAAAACAAAAGATGGATGGCAAACGCTCAGTGGTTGAACAGTGGTACAAATACAAGGAGACAATCAAAAACTATAAGGATCAACAGCAATAAGGTACTATGAAACAGCACAAAATTATAAGAAACTAAAAGGTCTGGGTAATTTTAACAGTACTGTTACCTGGATTTTATTTTTAGGCATTAGAGAAATACGTCGCAATCATAATCGTGGAATCCTGAACAATAGCTTGGAAATGCCTTCCTAAGTAAGTTCGCTTCTTTGGAGAATAGCATCATATTTGTAAGATTTGTCTAAGAAGAGGTACTTGTAAATTGGCAAAATGCACAAAGCATTAAACAGCGGACAAATTGATTTTTGTTTATGTTTGGAGTACAATTAATTTGCTTGGATATGTCATTTCCTGGAATAAAAACTACAAACAAAGAACCGCATGGAGTGTTACACAATTAAACAAAAAGCTAAGAAATGGAACTTTTTTAAAAGATGACGAGGTAACCCATGCGCAGAAAAGAGCATTCCTGATGTAATAAAATCTGGTTTGTATTTGGAAATTCCAAAAGAAGAAGTAGAATCTATGGATGCGAGAATCAAATCAGGAAAGCATAAAGATAAGTGGTTGTGCAAAACATAAGTTGTTGAAAGGGCTATATTATATGGAAATATCTATTGGTAAATTTACATTAGAATCTCTTACGACAGGAATGTATAACGAACCAGAATCCTGTTTCCGTGAATATATCCAAAATGCAGTTGATGCAATTGATATGGCTGTCGAAGAAAAACTTCTTACAGTGGAGGAAAGCCGTATTGAAATTATCATCGACGATGAGAGAAAAATCATAAGCATTAAAGACAATGGAGTTGGCGTATGTGGAAATAATGCAAGAAAAACACTCCTAGATATTGGTAATTCGAGTAAGCTTCATACTGTTAATAGAGGCTTTCGTGGAATAGGACGATTGGGAGGCCTCTCATATTGTAAGCGGCTTAGTTTCTGTACGACTGTCAAAGGGGAAGCGATCAAAACAATAGTTACATTTGACTGTGATAGATTGCGAGAATTATTAATTCCCGGACAGGGTGACGAACATACGTTACAAAGTGTTATTGAAGCCGTTACTACTGTTAATGTACTTGAAGAGCAGGAAGCTGCACATTATTTTATTGTTAAAATGGAAGATGTTGATGATATAGCAAGTCTTTTGGATTTAGATCTGGTCACAGATTACATATCTCAGGTGGCTCCGGTTCCCTATAAGAAAAACTTTTACTGGGAAAGTATTATTAAACAAGATCTTGAAGCAAAAGGGGTTTTTATTGCTGAATATCCCATCTTTATCGGACGTTCTTTTGAGCGCCTGACACAAGTATATAAGCCATACAAGTTGACTCTTGATATTACGTCAAGAGCTGGGGTCATAAAAGATGAGATCAATGGTATATCATTCTTTGATGTCGTTGATAACAACGGTACAGCTCTGGCATACGGTTGGTATGCAGACAGTGAATTTTCAGGGACATTGGCGGACGATAGATTATCTGGTATTAGAGTCCGGCTTGGAAATATACTTATTGGAACGGCTAAAACACTATCTCCTTATTTTAAGGAACCCCGCTTTAATAGATGGGTTTTGGGAGAGCTGTATATCGTATCCCCAAATTTAATACCAAATGCGCGACGCGATGATTTTGAGCGAAACGATACCTTTGCTCAGTTTGAGAATGGAATTCGGGTAACTGTAGGTTCTGAAGTATCTGATAAGATACGCGCTGCTTCTAAGGCGCGGAATAATCCTGCAGCCAAAACGATTAAGAAAGCAGGAAAGGCAATTTCACAAACCGAAACGATACTGACTACTGGGTTTAACTCATCATTTGAGAAGGAACAAGTTGTTGAAGGTCTTGAAGCAATAAAAAAGGAATTACGTACTATTCCAAAATCTGCGGCTCCAGAGGTGGTTCAACAAAAGGCTCAGCTTATTCAGAAAATAGAAGAACTTGGTGAAACTGTAACGCAATCAAAAAATTATCGTGCAAAAAATACTATAACATCTGATTTTTCAAAATCAGAAAAGAAAATCATTTAAGCTATGTTAGAGGTGCTAACACGTAACTTTGCTCGAGAGACTGTTGACAGCTTGTATAAAGAATTCCTCGATGAAATTAAAACAAAGGGTAAAAAGTGATGCAGATATATCCAGAAAAATATGACAAATTGGATCTATCAACAAGTGAACGTTCTTTTCTTAGAACTGCTGAAAGAGCATTCTCCGGAGATGAACTGGCGTACTATGTCCTTCAGATTAACCCAAGAAAACGAGATGTGGGGCAAGGTAAGGCGGAACTTTTCAATCTGTTGATCGTACAGGAGGGGATAATGCTGCTTCGATTCTTTGATGCAGATATTCCTTTGATTGTATCTACAACCATTAAAGCTATGGGAAATCCCATAGTATATTCTGTTTTAGAAAATGATATTAGATCAAAACTTGAAGGAAGCAATTATTTAGTAAGAGAAAACGGAAGTTTAAGATTTGCACTAAATATAAGTTTTGCCTTTCCAAATGTTGATTTCTCGCAGGTGGAGACTGAATTGTCGGAAACTGAAAAGGACTTTTGTTTCAGGCATGTTCTGTTCAAAAATGACATTCACCTTCTACGTAAAGAAGGAAAGAAGATTCTTCTAGAAAAACTGTCACCAGCTGATGATATTAATGAGAAGATCGTAAACAATATCTTTCAAAGATTGTGTCCGGAGATTACGATTCCCAGAAAATTCATTTTGGATGATCATGCAACAATTTCAATTAAAGAAGCAGCACTATCACAGATGGATCGTTCCGTTCAATCGTACCGGCTTGATAATTGGCAAATTGACATTGTTAATAGGATTAATAAAGGCAATCAGTTGATTCTTGCTTGTGCAGGAAGCGGAAAAAGTGTCTTGCTAATTTCTAAATGTTTTAAACTTGCAAGTTTAAATCCAGGTGAGGATTTTCTAATTACCTGCTATAACCGAAATCTCAATAATTATTATCAGTGGGCTATTTTACAAGCAGGCTTTATTGATAAAAATGTAAGGTGTACTACATTTTTAGGCCTATGCAATCAGCTGCTAGAGAAAAATGAAATTCCTCTCCCGGCAAAATATCCACAGCAACAAAATGATTATTATGATAGATTATTTGAAAAGGCAAATGATGCATTGGCGACTGGTCGCATAAAAGAACGATTTTATGGTATCTTTATAGATGAGATTCAGATTTTCAAACCGGAATGGTATAGATTTTGCTTTAACTTACTGAAAAGCAAAAACGATCGGGATCATTATTTTGTGATTGCTGGAGATAAGTCTCAGGACATAAGGAATAATATCAAACATGGAAGAGCTCCTTGGCAAGGTGGTGGAAGTGACTATCCAGAATATCGAGGAAAGACGCTTCCTATTGAGAAGAATTATAGAAATTCTAAACCAATTAACGACGCTATTGATAGATATGTAAGTTGTGCCAAGGCTTTGGGAGCAAAAATTGGTGTTGATTTTGCATCCGATCCAGAGCTTTTTCTACGCGGTACAGCATACCGCCCTGGAAATAAACCCACATTATCTATGGTGAAAGATCTGAGCAATGAGGGCGAAGCAGAGGCGATTTGTTCTGCAATTCGGGAGTTCCTTAAAAAGGGATATAGTGAAGTAGATATAGCAGTAATAGTCTATAACCGTCGCCAGCAATATACAACAAAAGGTTGGAAGACACACTATTATAACCTTCTCCCTCCTATTAAAAAGATATTCGAACAAGAAAATTGGGAACCACCATCCATTCTAATCTCGAGTGAATCAGAAGGCGCAACATATGGGTCCCGTCGAGGAGTGACAATAGCAACTATTGAAGGATCTCTTGGTTTGGACTTTAGAGTTGTCATTCTAGCAGGACTTAGGCCACTTGGGTCCCATGAAAAAGTACAAACCCTTGAAGACTTTGATGGCTTGACTGGAGAAGAGTTGGAAAAGAAGCAGGAAGCATTTCAAAAGAATATTAATTTCTTATATACAGGGTGTACACGTGCTAAAGATGAGCTGAAGATTATTTTGTCAGCACCTAAAGGCGAGTCAATATATATGGATTTACTCCGCGACTCGATGGGAGAATAAGTATGATACTGTATGATGATAAAGCCAAGGATGCGATAAAAGCCGAAAACCAGTTGATTTTCCCTAATATTAATGAATCTGATGATATTACCTTTAAGGCAAGTTATATTATTTCGGGGAATTTGAGCTGTAGTGGCAAAATAGCTGCGCTCTTTGATCTGATTGTATTTGGGGATGTTGTCGCTGAGGAAGTCGATGTTAAGGGGCGCTTTGTTTGTATGGGTCGGTGTAGTATATCTGGACGATCACTGTTCAGAGTGATATTTGGGCAGAAGACATTCAGGCAAAATGTGTAATTTGTCAGGATAGGATTGTGGCACAATCAATTGATGCAGATACAGTTGTCGCTGATGGGAATATCATCATAGGAAAAACTCTTGCCATAGAAGAAAAGGCAAAAACATATCAAAATGTAATTTGTGGTGAGACGGCATACGGTGCAGGAAAAATTGTTGCATCTAGCATTTTAACTGCAGAACCGCTGGATTTGGATGAAGGAGAAGAGGCCCTGGAGAGTCCGTTTCAATGTACTCCGAAATCAAGTTATAGTGGTACTACAGAGCTTTCAAAAGAATCAGCAAAATACAGGAAAAACAATGATTATTCTGGATTTCTTTCGACCCTGCTAAAGACTCCAGATAAGTCAATGAAAGCGAGATTTAGCCACTATCTTACAGTACTTAAAGCAGTTGAAATGGCATATCCAGAAAAGATTTCTGAACTTAGGGATGCTGCATTGTTAATATGGCTGATAGAAATTTCCAACAGCGATCATTTTAAAGATTGGCCTAAAATAAAGGAATGGACGGAATTTGTCCTTTCTCATTTTAAAGAAATGGCGGAAGGAAAACCATTTGGGGTGCATGAGCCAAGACCTGCATCAAAACTGGACATAGGTTATACAGTTTTACATAAGCAATATGGCAAAGGTGTCGTTCGCTCTATACTCCAGTCATCTTCTGCAGGAAAAGTGTCTCATATGGCATTGGTTGAGTTTGAACTTCATGGAGAAAAGAAATTTCCGTTGCCTGATTCTCTTGGCTTTTTTTCAATATTGAGTGAACGCGAGGCATCTAGTGAAGATGAAGTGAAATCGTTGATCCAATGTAATATTAATGGATATTCCGAATGGCTATCAGCATTGCAGTCAATATATACTCATAAAGAGTACTTGGGCACAAGCTTATACAATATAATCTATAGCTTGTTGCTTGCTAAACTTGGACTCAAGCCGAAATTTGTTGAAGATCGTTTTAAGGAAAAGGGGTGGCATTGATGTCAAATAATAGAGAGCTATTGGCAAGAGAAATCGCTGAGCGATTTGTTGCCTCAATATCTGGAACAAAGAGTGACACAATCATAGGATATGACCCTAACGATCGAATTTATGTGGGTAAACTATCTCCGCAAAGTGCATCTGACACGTTTTCTTCTAGTGTTTTAATAAAGCAAATTGGTATGAATTTTCGTGTCTCTAAAGCAGACATAGAACACATTGAGTTGGATATATTTCCACAAGGAAACTTTTTCTTTCGAATTATACCGACATATGAACAGCAAAAACAAGCATTTCTTAAAGATTTCTTGGCTACATTTACAGACCAAAAATTTGTATCGTTTGAGGATTTAATAGCGAAGAAGCAGGCCGGAAATTTATCCGGAGAAATGGAAGAGCATAAAGTATCGCTTCTCCCCATATACAAAAAAATCGCAATTGATAGGAATCGGATATTTCTAACTCTGAAGATTTCAGATATTTACAATGGACAATTTGATTGTGGCTCTCTCGCACCGGATTCTTCATTTAAAAAAGCTTTACATGGAATAGTGGAATCATTATGCTCTGAAGTTAAGGCATATCCAAGTGTCATACCCTGTCAGTTCCGAGATAGACTTACTATGGATGACCTTATGACAGAAGATGCGTGGGAAAACTATAAACGGAAACAGGTTGCGCGTGAAGAGTTCAAAATGTTTTCTCGATTTGACTTTGATATTTCTGTTGATGTTAGAGGCGTTGATGATTGTCTGGATGTCACCATCTCATTGAGCAATGAAACTGCATTTGGCGATGAAACAAGCGATAAAAGAATGAAGGCGGCAAAAGATGATCCGTATCGAATTAATACGTTATTCAATTCCGGAATTAAAGTGAGAGTTCGGAATGGAAAACTGATTCCTGTTGAATTAGACTATTTTGCTGATGACTATAAATACGATAAGTTTGTTTATGCACTCGGAAATAACTGTAATGTGGAGTGTAAAGAAAATAATACGGTAATCCAAACGGTGCATGTGCCGATTTTTATTCAAAAACGTCTAAAAACAAATAATTCTTTGGCAGCAAAATTCGATGATTTAATTAAAAATCCTGTCAATACGTTAAATGCTATTCATAAGGAGATGGTAAAAGAATTAAAGTCATGGGAAGATGATCTTGCTTCTAGGAGAGGGCTTACGTCAAATGGAAGGCGACAGTTTGAGCAAGAAATTAGTTCATTTAGGTTGGAAATTAGGCGATTCAAAACTGGTGTAGAATTGATTGATCATTATCATATGATACGCACCGCTTTCCAATATATGAATCAAGCATTTAAGCGAGCTGCGAAAGGATATGACAGTTGGCGTCTTTTCCAGATTGTATTTGTCGTTTCACTTATTCTTGATATTGTAGCGAACGAACCAGAATTAATCTTAGATGAGGAGATTAAACGTAAAGCCAAGACAAACGATGTTGATATACTATATTTCCCTACGGGCGGTGGTAAAACAGAAGCTTTTCTAGGCATTCTAATTTTTAATCTATTCTTTGATAGACTACGTGGAAAAGAATGCGGCGTAACGGCTATCCTTAAATACCCACTTAGGCTTCTTTCGGTCCAGCAGGTACAACGTGTGTCTAACATATTGGCAACTGCAGAACAAATTCGAGTTGAGGAAAAACTTGGTGGTGAAACGTTCAGTTTGGGATATTTTGTTGGTGAAGGAAATACCCCAAATAAAATTGATAAAGAATTAAGAAAAACACTCAATGAACTGTCTGCTGAGGAACTTGATGAAAAATACCGCTTATTAGATGTGTGCCCATTCTGTAATTCGGAGACAGTGCATGTGATTTATGATGAAGAAGCTAATTCTTTACGGCATGTCTGCACAAATAGAGCATGTCCTTCTGGCGGGCGGGTACCGCTTTTTATGGTAGATGATGACATTTATAGGTTTATTCCAAGCGTTATTATTTCTACTGTTGATAAAATGACAGCAATTGGATTGAATATGCGCTTCCATAATCTTTTATGTGGCGCACCTTATAAATGTCCAAAGCACGGATACACGGCGCGAACCAAATGTTTGGCCGATGGATGTAATTGCAAACCATCTGACTTTCAACATGTTCAAATGAAGGATCCGGCACCGACATTATTGATTCAAGATGAACTACATTTGATTAAGGAGTCTCTTGGTGCATATGATTCACATTACGAGACCCTAATTGAATACTTTATTCGAAATTTATCAGGTTGTAATCGAGGAATCAAAGTAATTGGAGCTACTGCGACGATCTCTGCCTATGCAGAACAAGCTAGACATCTGTATTGGAAAAATGCAATACGATTCCCTGCAGCTTCACCATATCTTGACCATGATTTTTACTCTTTTATAGACGAAAATGATATAGGACGTATCATTGTTGGCTACGCGCCATTTGGAAAAGCTATTGTGAATAGTGTTGCCTATTCATTACAGTATCTTAAGCGCGTGGTTTATGAACTATACCAAAATCCTAATCAAATTCTTGAAATTCCGGGAATGAATTTTGATGGCTCAGAAGATGAAAAAAATGCTGCAGCGTTAAAGTTGCTGGAAGACTATTGGATTATTCTTGAATATAATAATGTAAAAATCGAAAGCAATCGTGTCCTCCAAGCACTAGAAGATCCTATCAATGCTGAACTGATTGCAGAAGGAATACAGCCGTTGATTGCAAAAAAAATGACTGGTGACGATACTTTCCAGGAGGTAAGAGCTACTCTATCGTCAATTGAACACGCCAAAAGTGTCATCCATGAGCTAGATTTTAATATGATCGCAGCTACAAGTATGATTTCTCATGGCGTTGATGCTGATCGATTCAATCTAATGCTTTTTTATGGTATGCCCGGAAATACTGCAGAATATATTCAAGCCTATTCTCGCGTTGGCCGTAAATATACAGGTCTAGTTATTGATATAATGCGACCGTCTCGTGAAAAAGATCAAAGCTATTTGAGGAACTTTGTTAAGTTCCATGAGTATAAAGATATTTTGGTTGATTCGGTTTCCATAAACCGTTGGGCGACTAAGGCGGTTGAAAACACTCTTCCTGGAATATTGTCAAGCCTTATTCTAAACTATTATGAGTATGAATTGCAGTTCAGCGTTGGGGATGTCAGTAAATACGGCGATTTGAAAAAAGCGTTAGTTAGTGGTGCAATTACAGCCGATATGTTGAAAAATCATGCGTACCACATTTATAAGTGTTCAGATAATGATAGCTCTATTGGAAAATTGTATCGCATTAAGATTGATAAAATCATCGATAATCTTGTGGCGTCGTTAAAGAATGGATCAATTGAGCCAAGAACTTATCTAACAGCGGCGTTTGACCGGTGCTATTGTCATGTTATGAGTAGTCTGCGAGATACTGACAAACAAGTTATTGTTGAGATGAAGTAATGAGTGGGGGATACTATATATGGCTAATGACAAAAAGATGCGTCGAGGAGTTCAACAGGCCCTCTATAAGTATCTGCCTGGTAGCTGGGTTGATTATACTCAAAGTGGAGGTGGAGTAACATACGCAGTTCATGTTGATTACTGGAATAGCATACAACTTTCGGGTATTAATAACAAGCGATTGCTAAGAATCGTTAATCAACGTGTTCATGAATTTATTGAGCATAGTAGTGAAGGTGAAGCAGCTGTTGTTGATTTTGCACCAACTATTGATGAAGAGACATATGAAGTGCTTACCCCAAAAGTAAGTGATACCATCGGTGCAATTCACACTTCAGTTAAACCGTGGGTTTTTGTATGCAGCTCGTGTGGACGAGTACGGCAGTATTATTCATACGACGAGTTCAAGCGTCGGGAGCACGAACCTTGTGATAATTGCAGAAAGCATATGACGCAAATACGCATGATCCGTTTTTGCAGGTGCGGTTATGCAGATGGAATTTATGTTCCCAAATGTCAAAATCCAGAGCATGGCACGAAATATATGTATCGTCGAGGAAGTGGAACGGATTTCGTATGTAGTAAGTGTGGTAGAAAAGCTGTCATATCCCATACTTGTCCTGAGTGCCATAATCAGCTAGAGATACGCCCTGCACTGGATTCATCCCACTTTATCCCTGCCACAGTGACTTTGATAGACCTTCTTGATAAACGAAAAGACGTTTTCTTGGAGAATGAAACGGATTATCAAGGGGAAAAGGTTGTTATTTCTCAATATCTTGGTTTAGTGTCCCCAGAGCAGTATGGAGCCGTGGTGACAAAGGGAAATATTACACGCGAAGATGATTTTGAGAAGGCACTCCAAGTTGAGGCTGATTCGCTTCGTGCAGCAGGGCTTGATGATGCAACTATTACTCTGGTGATTGACGCAAAACGACGTAGTAATCCTAATAACCATATTTTTGAGGCTATAGCTAAAGTGTCGAATGGGTTATCGGTCAGTATTCCAGAGGAGTATACCCCTATTGCTGAGGCAATTTTAGAATATGATGAGCTACTTCATGCAAAGGTAACTTTATCTCTTGAGGAAGCGGCGGATGATGCAGCTCTTATTAACGATGGTATAAAACCAAATTACAGAGAACTGGCAAATGAATTTGGTTTTTCCAATGCTCAGTTGTGTTCCAGTGTCCCCATCGTATTCTGCTCTTATGGATATACGAGAAAAGAGCAGTTTGGTGATCGCATCAAACTGAGAGGTTTTCCTCGGGAGATGGAAAAAAGAAATATTTATGCTGCCCGTTTGGAGACGGAAGGAGTTATTTTTGAAATAGATCGAAAGCGGATTATAGACTGGCTATTGAAAAATCGGTTTATTTCTGACTCAGATAAACCCAAGTCGGATAGTGAATATGATCTGAAGATGTGGTTCTTAGATAAAATCCAGACCGGATTGATTACGCCATTTACTGAAATTGATGAAACGAGTTATAAAGGAAAAATAACCAAGGCTGTATACACATTGATTCATAGTATTTCTCATGCGTTGATTCGAGAAGTTGCGGAAGTATGTGGGTTGGATAAAAGCTCGTTGTCTGAATACATACTTCCAAATATTCCAGCGATTTTTATCTATTGTGCAAATTCGCAAGGATTTAGTATGGGCGCTTTATATAGTGCATTTCAGTCGCAGTTTGACAAATGGTTAAAGCATGCAAAAGAAAATTCTAAGAAGTGCATTTTTGATCCAATCTGTATTAATCATGACAAGGCTTGCGCAGGATGCTTGTTTTTAAATGAAGTTTCTTGCAAGCACTTCAATAAAGATCTGGATCGAAGCTACCTTTGCGGATATTTCGATGTAAAAAAACAAGAAAAACTTGAAGGGTTTTGGGAGTAAATAACTATGGCCATAATGCACCCATCGGATATATCTAAAAGAAAACATGTTAGATCAGAAGAGGATTTCTTTAATGCGTGCAGAGATCAGCTTAGTGAGAAATACCATGTGTTCTTCTCTGTTCGTTGGTACTCTGAAGAAAATGGCCAAAGAATAGATAGTGAGTGCGATTTTTTAATTTTTAATCCGGATTATGGATTCTTATGCATTGAGTGCAAAGGTGGTAAAGGAATCTATGTGGATGACAATGGTACATGGTTTCTTGAGGAATATGATGAGGACCGAAAGCTAAGATGTTCCCCATATAAGCAGGCTGAGGAGAGCATGTGGTTTTTCAAAAAGCATTATGAGGACGAGTTAGAAACGGCATACCCTGGGATTTATGGTAATGCAGTGGCTTTTCCTAAATTTGCAGTTTCTGAACCTATCACAGTGGAGTCGCCTCGTGCTCTAACGATCGACATTGAGGATATGGGGAATCTTCAAAATAGAATTATTGAAATTTTCCGATATTTCGATGTTAAAGATGGAGGAAATGCTTCCTTTATGTCTCCAGATGCCCAAAAGAAATTTATTGGATTAATTAATAAGCGAGTGGCACTTTCTATTGCTGCAGGTGCACTTATCGAGGACAAGGAGAGAGAACTGGTAGAAATTAATCAAACACAAGATGTGGTTATTGATTTACTAACGCACTATCCAAGAGCATTTATCATTGGGGGAGCTGGAACGGGAAAAACATGGATTGGAATAAAAAAGATTAAACGTTGCATACTAAGTGGAAAACATCCGCTTTATCTTTGTTATAACGCAACGCTTGCCGCCCGAGTAAAAGAGCATATAGGGATAAGTGGAGCGGATGTATATAGCATTGATAAATTTGCCGAGGCAGTTCTTGGAGTTGCATGTGAGGCTGCACTATTGGTACATGGGTGTAAAGAATATGCAAATTTGATGAAACAGTTACCTGCATTACAGCAATATGATCTAGTAATTATTGATGAAGCACAAGATTTTACTAAAGATTGGGCAAGTTGCGCGAATATGCTGGTAAAAGAAAATGGGTCACTGTACGTATTCTATGACGAAAATCAGAACGTATTCTCGCGTGAATTTGGTGATAAGTTCTCTATTGATTGTGAACCATTTGTTCTTAGATATAATATTCGCAATACTTCCAATATTTATCAATATACTGTAGCAAGAACGGCTCTGGGAGCAGATACTCTAGTAAATCAGATTGAAGGCGTAGAACCTGATATCAGAAAACTCACACGGAGACAAGCAGTGATTTCGTTTGTAGATTCAGTAGTTAATAAACTGGTCAACAAGGAAGGCGTTGCACCGGAAAAAATTGTGATTTTAAGTAATCTGGGGCTGGATCTGTCGGTACTAAATGGTGTAAGCTATATAGGTGGGTATCCATTGATCTCATTAACTAAAACAAAGCCTGGTGGGGTGATATTTGCGACAGTTGAAGATTTTAAGGGCTTGGAGTCCGATATAGTAATCTTTATTAACCATACATATAAAGGTGAAGCCAAGACAGAAAATGTAAGAGCTATTCAATACACTGCATTGACCAGAGCTCGATTTTATCGTAACCGCCCCATAATTCCCCGTCTCAGCAGATCCCATCAGTATAAGAGCAGCA
>ERZ1090869.1114-NODE-1115-length-12792-cov-6.770590_pt1 | contig 12792 bp, 12 predicted proteins | sample MGYA00478474_ERZ1090869 | MGnify/ENA primary metagenome ERZ1090869 (study PRJEB33644, sample SAMEA5815748) | chicken gut metagenome | biome: Chicken; feature: Gastrointestinal Tract; material: Caecum | place: Ireland | collected 2019-01-01 | study: A study of... | reverse complement strand
GCACCGCATGATCTAAAAAATGGTGGAAATCACCTCCCCCAACGACACGGCCGGCAACGCGTAACCGCGGCCGGCCGCCCTCCCGAACCGGGACCGGGCGGCCGGCCTTTTGCTGCCCTGAAAAAAATCTTCTTTTTTTCGCGTTTCCCCCTTGACATCCGGCGGGAATGCGCTATACTAAAGTCAAACAATTAAATAATTGTTAAACAGTTAAATCGAACGGGTTCCGTTCCCCACTGATAAGGAGGTTGTCCCCATGAAAAAGACATACAGGATCGAAGTCGACTGCGCGAACTGCGCCAACAAGATGGAAGATGCCGCCTGCAAAATCGAGGGCGTGCAGGCCGCCACCGTGAACTTCATGACCCAGAAGATGATCGTGGAATTCCATGAGGGCCAGGAACCCGCCTCCGTGATGGCCGGTGTGCGCAAGGCCTGCAAGAAAATCGAGCCCGACTGTGAAATTTACCTTTAATCCGCTGCAACCGCGCCCTGCGGCTTTTCCCGCAGGGCGTTTCTTCCCGCAAACGATTAAACATTCATTTAACATTTGGAGACGAAGAGGAGAGAGAAACGATGCAGGAGCTGATTGTAAACCTGCTGCTGATAGTGGCCGCCGCCCTGGCGGCGGTGCTGCGCGTGATGGGGCAGAAACCCTCGAGCGGCATGACACGGAAACAGAAGACCATGCTGTGGCGCATCCTGGCAGCCTCCGTGCTGCTGCTGGCGCTCCAACTGCTGGGGACGCAAGCCTTTGCGCAGCTGGGCGCGGCGGGCCGCTGGGTGCGGCTGGCGTGTTACGCGGCGGATTACCTGATCATCGGCTATGATATCCTGCGCAAGGCCGGCAGGGGCATCCGCAACGGCCAGATCTTCGATGAAAACTTCCTCATGGCCCTGGCCACGCTGGGCGCGCTGGCGCTGGCGGTGTATGAGAACGGCGACTATCTGGAAGCCATCGCCGTCATGCTGTTCTACCAGGTGGGTGAGTGGTTCCAGAGCTACGCCGTGGGCAGGAGCCGCCGCAACATCAGCGAGCTGATGGACATCCGCCCCGATTATGCCAATGTGGAGCGTGACGGCGTGCTCGAGCAGGCGGACCCGGACGAGGTCGCCGTGGGCACGGTCATTGTGGTGAAGCCCGGCGAAAAGGTGCCGATCGACGGCTGCGTCACGGAGGGCTCCTCCACGCTGAACACCGCGGCTCTCACCGGCGAATCGCTGCCGCGTGAGGTGCACGAGGGCGACGCCGTCATCAGCGGCTGCATCAACATGACGGGCCTGCTGAAGATCCGCACCACGAAGGAATTCGGGGAATCCACCGTGTCGAAGATCCTCGATCTGGTGGAGAACGCGTCCTCCCGCAAGTCCCATTCGGAGGCTTTCATCTCCCGCTTCGCCAAAATTTACACGCCTGCCGTGTGCATCGCGGCCGCGGTGCTGGCCATCCTGCCCTCGCTGGTCACGCTGGCCCTGGGCCAGCCGCCCGCCTGGGAGACGTGGCTTTACCGCGCGCTCACCTTCCTCGTGGCCAGCTGCCCGTGCGCGCTCGTGATCAGCATCCCGCTCTCCTTCTTCGCGGGCATCGGCGGGGCCAGCAAGGCCGGCGTGCTCGTGAAGGGCTCCAACTACCTGGAAACGCTCTCGAAGACGAAGATCATGGTGTTCGACAAGACCGGCACGCTCACGCAGGGCGTGTTTGAGGTGAACGGCATCCACCACAGCGAGATGGAGAACGCCCGCCTCGTGGAGTACGCCGCGCTGGCGGAGAGCTCCTCCACGCACCCAATCAGCAAGAGCCTGCTGCGCGCCTATGGCAAGCCCGTGGACCGCACCCGCGTCACGGACGTGCAGGAGATCAGCGGCAACGGCGTGACGGCCACGGTGGACGGCTGCCGCGTAGCCGCCGGCAACGGCAAGCTCATGGAGCGGCTTGGCCTCCCCTACATTGCCTGCCACAGCGTGGGCACGATCATCCACGTGGCGATCGACGGCAAATATATGGGCCACATCGTAATTTCGGACCGCGTGAAGCCCCATGCCGCCGAGGCTATCCGCGCGCTCCGCGCCGCCGGCATCCGCAAAACCGTCATGCTCACCGGCGACGCGCGCAGGGTGGCGGAGCAGGTGGCCGGGGAATTGGGCGTCGACGAGGTGTACAGCGAGCTGCTGCCCGCCGGAAAGGTGGAGAAGATGGAAGCGCTGCTCAGCGAAAAGCCGGAAAACGCCCGGCTCGCCTTCGTGGGCGACGGCATCAACGACGCGCCGGTGCTGCGCCGCGCGGATATCGGCATCGCGATGGGCGCCATGGGCTCCGACGCCGCCATCGAGGCCGCGGACGTGGTGCTCATGGACGACGACCCGCTCAAGATCGCCAAGGCGATCCGCATCTCGCGCAAATGCCTGCGGATCGTGTATCAGAACATCGCGGCAGCCATCGGCATCAAGCTGATCTGCCTCGTGCTCGTGGCGCTCGGCATGGCCAACATGTGGCTGGCCGTGTTCGCGGACGTGGGCGTCATGATCCTCGCCGTGCTCAACGCCATCCGCGCGCTGTTCGTGAAAAAGCTCTGATCCGAATTCTACGGCAAAAGGCCGCCGGGCCCGCTGTCATCTGCGGGCTCGGCGGCCTTTTGCTGTTTCGAAGCCGGAAAAGTCCTGTGGTTTCTCCGGAAACAGCCCGGAAAGGGGTCTGCCCCGCCTCCGTCAGCCGGGGCGGCAGGGCTTTGCAGCCCGTCAGTCGCTCGTCAGCATGGCGGCGGCGTCGCGCAGCCTGCGCGCAAGCGGCGTGTAGCCCGTGTCGGTGCGCTGCATGAAGAGCAGCACCGTCATGTTCTGGGCAGGCACGTTTTCAAAGTAGCAGCCGAGCCAGCCGTCCCAGCCGTAGTCGCCGGCGCAGCTCAGCGTGTTCGCGCGGCCGGGCTCCACCAGCACGCGCATGAGCCCGTTGTAGGAGTAGCCGGGCAGGTTGTCGAAGTCCTTCTCCAGCGCGGCGCGCTGCACATCATTCAGGCCGGGGCTCGTGAGGTAACGCACGGAAGCGCTGCTCAGCACACGCACGCCGTCCAGCTCGCCGCCGTTGAGCAGCATGGCGGCAAAACGGGCGTAATCGTCCGCCGTGGAGGCCAGTCCGCCGCCGCCGGACTCGAACGCCGGGCGGCGGTCCATGTGGTTGCGGATGTCCAGGTGGTTCTCGTCATAGCGCGCGAGGGAGCCGTCCGGCTTTGCGGTGTAGACGGCGGCAAGCCTCCACTGCTTCTCCGGCGGCACCCAGAATGCCGTGTCGTGCATGCCGAGCGGGGCGAAGATCGCGTCCTCAAGGTAATCGCCGAACCGCTTGCCGGACACCGCCTCGATCACCGCGCCGAGCACGTCGGCGGAGGTGCCGTACCGCCACGAGGAGCCGGGCTGAAACGCCAGCGGGCCGCGGCCCAGCTTTTCGGCCAGCTCGAGCGTGCCGATCGGCGTGTCGGTGTTCAGGGAAGCCTTCGCCTCCTCCATCACACCGGCGGCATAGCGGCCGGCCCGGCCCGGCCCGTCATACGGCAGGCCGGACGTCATGCGCAGCAGATCGGCCACCTTCATGGGCCGATCCACGGGCGCGAGGCTGCCGTCCGGCAGCTCCACCCGCTGCCCGCGGAAGGACGGCAGGAAATCCGCCACGGGCTGGGAGAGATCGAGCTTTCCCTCCTCGGCCAGCTTCACGGCGGCCACGCCCGTGATCGGCTTGCTCATGGAATAGAGCCGGAAGATCGTGTCGCGGCGGATCGGCTTGTTCTCCTCGCGGTCCGCCAGGCCGCTGGCGGCAAAGCAGAGCTCCTGGCCGTCCTTCCGGATCAGGGCGCTGCATCCCACCGTCTCCCCCGCCGCCACGGCGCGGTCGAGGATGGCCTGCACGGTACTCTGAACGGTTTCATTCATGATTGACTCCTCCTTCGATGGTTCGTCCGGCCGCACGCCTGTCGGCGGGCAAGATCCCGCGAATCGCGCTGCGGCCGTCAGGCGGGAAGCCCTCCCCGCGCTCCGGCAAAAGCGCCCGGCAGGGGGCATTCCCGAAAAGGCTTCGCTTTCACGATTGATTGTAGCACACAACGGAAGCGGACACAAGAAAGATTCCTCGCCGAAAAAAGCGCAGACCGGGCCGCTTTCCCGCCCGGCCCGCGCTTTCAGCGGGCGAAGTGCACCGAAACCAGGTTCCTCAGAAGATGGTCTTGTCCCGGTTGCACGCTCTGATGACCTCGATCTCCTCATCGTCGTACGGCGTGAAATCCGGGTGGAAAATGTCGTGCATCCACAGGCGCGTGTCGATGTCCGGCAGGTTTTTGATAAATTCCCACACATATTGGAACTGTGCCTTCCCGTTCACAAACCCGAAGAAATAGCTGCCGATCTTCTCGCGCTTCCACAGCGGCAGGTGCGTCTGGATGAGGCTGCGGTACGGGCGGTGCATCCATTCGGTGTTGATGAGCGGCCGGCCGTACTGCCGGAGCACGCCGATGTACTGGCGCGCGTGCGTGTAATCGCCGTAAAAGTGGAACGTCACGATGTCGGAAAGCTCAAGCGCCACACGCTCCACCTCCGCGTAGACGCCCGGATTTTTCAGCCAGCCATAGGGGTGATCCGCCCCGGCGCCCCACACGTCCGCCGTGAGCGGCTGGGAGACATCCTCCTCGCGCATCCACTGGAAAACCTTGCGCATCATCGGCACGGATTTTTCCATGCGCTGGCTGTTGCCGGCCTCGTTCCAGATGTTCCAGATGAGGATGCGGGGATCCCGGCCAAAGGTGCGGGCCATCTCGCGCACGTACGCTTCCACCACGGGCTCCATCTCCGGCTCATCCACACACGCAAAGGCCCGCCGCGTTCTTCCCCCGCCTTGCCGCAAGATGCGCTTTGTGCTATAGTAAATGAGAAATGCAAGGGGGAAAAAACATGGAACGGAAACAAAGGCAGGAAGGCCGCTATTACCTCATGTGCGAGCGGGACTGGATCTATTTTGTCCTGATCTTCGTGGCGGGCTTTCTCGGCGCGTTCACCTATGTGCTGCGCGGCGGCGTGTTCTGCAACGCGCAGACGGGCAATGTCGTGCTCCTCGGCATGGAGCTCGGCAAGGGCGACTGGAACGGCGCGCTGTATTACCTCATCCCCATCGGCGCCTACATTCTGGGCGCCGTTGTGTCGGAGCTGCTGCCGAACCCGGTGAAGCACCGCCTGGCCGTGCGGTGGGACACGCTGCTCATCGCCGTGGAGATGCTCGTCATCGTGATGCTCGGCTTTGTGCCGGAAAGCGCGCCGGTGCAGATTTCGCAGGTGGCCGTGAACTTCATCGCCTCCATGCAGTACAACACCTTCCGCCAGGCGGAGGGCGTGGCGGTCGCCACCACATTCGTCACGAACCACATCCGCCAGGTGGGCGTGGGCCTCGCCATGGAGTGGCACCACCGCCATGACGCGGAGAAACCGCACCGCCGCAAGTTCCTCACCCACCTGGGCATGCTGCTCTTCTTCGCGGCCGGCGCCACCATCGGCACCGTGTTCTGCCTGCAGTTCCTGGGCCGCGCCATTTGGATCACACTGCTGCCGCTCGCCGTGGTGTTCGCCGTGCTGCTGCACGCGGACCTCACCACCGAAAAACAGCTTGTGGAAAACCAGAAGCCTTCCGGCCACTGAGCCGGGTTTTGCTCAGAGGAGCGCCAGCTGCCGCAGCAGGAACACCCAGAAAAACATGGTGAGGATGGAGCAGACGGACGTGAACACCACGATCTGCCCCGCGAGCTCGCTGTCCGCGTCAAGCTGGCGCGCCATTGTGTAGGAGGAGACAGCCGTGGGCGCGCCCAGCATAGTGAGCAGCGCCGCCAGCGCAAGGGAGCGGTAGCCGAAGGCCACGCACACAGGCAGCAGCATGGCCGGCACCACCGCGAGCTTCACCGCAACGGCGCACACGAGCGCCTTCCAGTTCCCCGCCAGGCTGGAAAAGCGGAACGAGGCGCCCAGCACGAGGAATGCCATCGGTGTGGCGAGGCCGGAAAGATCCTGCACGGCGTCCTCGAGCGCCTGCGGCATCCGCACGCCGAAGAGCAGGAACAGCCCTCCGCAGATGGCGCCGAGAATGAGCGGGTTTGTGGCGATGCCCTTCGCAATCTTTTTGATGTGGATCTGCCGCGAGGCATACCATTCCAGAATTATAACGGAAAGCACATTGTAAAGCGGCACCACGAAGGCCACGAGCATGGCCGCCGTGCCGGTGTTCTCCTCACCGAAGAGCGAGGCCGTCACCGGCAGGCCATAGAGAATGAAGTTGCTGCGGAACATGCCCTGGATGAGCACGCCCCTGCGCCGGTAATCCTTTTCCACCCGCGGCACGAGCAGCCACAGCACCAGGAACAGCAGCGCGACGAGCGCAAGCGCCAGCAGCACGAGGCGCGCATCGAAAATCTCCCCCACATTCGTGCGGTAAATGTTGTAAAAGATCAGCACAGGCAGAAACGCCTTGAACGTCACGGTGTTCATCTTCTCCGCCGTGTGGCCGTCGAGCAGGCCGATGCGGTTGAGCAGGAAGCCCACAGCCATCAGGGCAAACAGGGGAAACACCACGTTCACGGAGACAATCAGGTTTTCCAAGACAAACGTCCTCCTTCCCGGGCGGCGCGCCGCCCCTCCCTTTCGAGTGCGCCGGGCATCCATCCCGCCGCGCACTGCGGCTATTATACAATAGCCCGCCGAAAGGAGGCAACCGTTTCCTTTCGGCGGGCATGAGAAAAAGGCGCCTTCCCGCGGGACTTTCCCGCGCCGGAAGGCGCCTTTTTGCTGTCTGTTCCGTCGCCGCCATTCAGTCCTGCAGCACAATCTCGGAGAAGGAGAAGGCCGGCGCGTCGAACGTGCAGGGCACGTCGGAGGAAAGGCTGCCGCAGTGCGTTTCCTCGCGGATGTGGCCGTGGGAGCGGATCGTCTCCTGCACCGCGCCGTCCGCCGCCGAAAGCCGCGTGCAGCAATAGGACGTGAACCGCCGCCCCAGATGCGAGAGATCCAGCGTGACGGGCGTCGGCTCGTCGCACTTGTTCACCAGGTGGATCACGAGGCTCTCGCGCTTCCGGTCCCAGCTCACCTGCAATTCGACGCTCTTGAGGCTGTCCGGCTCATAGCCCTCCACGCGCAGCGGCCAGGCGGCCTTCGTGCGCGCCATGTGCGCCATCAGGATGCCGGCGCACGTGAGGATCGTCTCCTCCTTCGACACCTCGATGCAGGACTGCCCGGAGGTGTTGCACAGGTTGTTGAAGCACATGAACCGCGCCAGATCGCCGTAGCGCTGGTAGTGCAGCAGGTTGCCCGCCATCGTGAGGGCGTAAAGCCAGGCGCGCCTGCTCCGGCAGAAGTCGAGATCGTGCTCCGCATAGTATTTCTTCGTGAAGGGGGCCAGCGTAAGGTCGCGGTTCTGCAGGGCCTCGGTGTCGGTGTAATAGATCTGGTGCTTGTGCGTCTCGTTGTAGCGCTGCACAATGGCAATCTTCCGCTTGATGTTGAAAGGCTCGCACATGCGGTCCGCGATGAAATTCACCGATTCGCCGCACAGCTCCAGAATGTCCTCAATCACGTCGCTGAACGTGTGATAGGAGCAGATGCCGATCTCGATCGTCGGATCCACGGAACGCATGGCAGCGGCATAGCGGTTTACATACTCCGCGTACTCCTCCTTTGTGAACCACCGCCACGTCTCGTTGTCCATCTCCCAGTATTTCACGTGATACGGCTCGGGGTGGCCGTTCTCGGCGCGCAGCCTTCCCATGGGGGTCGATACGTCGCCGTTGCAGTATTCCACCCAGCGGCGGGCCAGCTCGATGCCCCCCTCCTTGTCGAGGATCCGGGTCAGGTTCTGGCCGTGGCGCTGCAGCCCGCCCCACTCCGTGATCTCCGGGAAGGCGAGAAAATAAAACTGCTTCAAAGGGTGCAGCATATTGACCAGCAGCAGCGGCTCCGCGCCCGTCTGCTCGCACAGGTCGAGGAATTCGTCGGTGCCCACGTCGTTGTAGTTCAGATCGCCCCACATCACGCTCGGCTCGGGGCGGCGGCTGTTCTTCGGGCCGATGGCGTCCGTCCACAGATGCAGCGAGCCGAAGTTTCCGCCGGGGAAGCGCATCACGGAAGGCTTGAGCTCCCGGAGCGCCTCCACCACGTCGGGCCGCCAGCCGTGGCAGGAGTGGGCCGGCATGAGGGAGAACGCGTCGCACAGCACTTTTGTGCCGCCGGGCACGCACAGCGCAAACGTCGCCCAGACGTCACACGCGGCGGGCGGGAAGTCCACCTCCACCCAGGCGCCCTCCGCGGAAAGGGGCGGCAGCGCCGCGCGGGCCAGCGGCTCCTCGTCCTGCGCGCGGTCCGTGCGGTAAAACAGGATCTCCGCCCCCTCGCTCTCGCCGGAGAGCAGCTGCAGCCAGCCGCTGAAATGGTACGTCTCGCCGCTGCGCAGGTATTTTCCGTCCTGTGCCACACCGGCGGGGCGGCTGTCGAAATTGTCAATCACGAGGCAGTGCTCGCCGTGCACGCCGCCTTTCTCCATGGAGAGGCGCAGGCTGTAGCCGGGCGTGATCTCGGTGAGATACGTCGCGTCGGCCGTGATGCTCTCGGGCCGGTCTTTGCCCGGGAAGGCATACCACCGGCTGTGCTGGTAAGCGGAATGGTACCACTCCTCCTTCGTCCAGTCGTTGCCCAGCCCCTTGTCGTTCCCGCCGAACCAGTCATACGTCCCCTTCGCAATCGGAAACACCTTCTCAAAGCTGCGGTTGTAGAACATCTCCGTCCACATGCTCTCCACCTGGTAGCCGAATCCCACCTCGATGAAGTTGCCGCACAGCAGCTCGCTGGCCGGTGTGGGCGCATATTCCTCCGCCGTCACGGAAAAAAAACGCTTTCCCTGCCCAAATTCAGCCACATTCGTCAATTCTTTCACACAATCCTCCCCTTTTCTCATCGGATATGCATACAGTACCCGATCTCCTTTTCCGGAACAATCCATTATCTTTACCGTTTCGTCCCTGTTCCCGCAAAACAGGGAATTGGACAAGCAGAACGGGGACCGCTATAATATCAGTATAATACATAAGAAAGCATCAGATTGGAAACTTTTTATGAAGAAAAGAAATAAAATTTTTCAACCATTCCGCCGCCTGCTCGATCGGGCCACCGCCGCGCTGCGCCGGTATCCGCTCTCCCACCGGTTTTTCGCCATCTGCCTGTGCATGTGCATTGCGCCGCTGCTCGTGGCGTCCGTCACGGTGTTCCACACCTCCTATCAGGCGGAAACGGACCGTTACGTCTCCTTTCTGGGCGACAAACCTCGTGAACTGCGTCAACCGCCTGAGCAGCGGCGTACTGCTCCCCTCCACGCTCCTGCTCGCCGTTCCCGGCATCGCCGGGCAGTTTATCGGCATGGCCATCGGCTCCAAAGTGGTGGACCGCATCCGCGCCGATCAGTTCCGCCTGTTTGTCTATGCGTTTTTGGGGATCGCCGGTGTGCTCACGTGCATCACCGGCCTGAGCGGAAGGTGACGGAGCCTTCCGAAATAAGGAGTGAGAAGCCGCGCCGCGCGGCGAAGAGGAACCCGGCCGCCGGGTTCCTCTTTTTCTGCCCAAAAAATTCCTGAATCCTTCATTTTTCTGTTTACTTTACCGCAGTAAAATGGTATAGTAAAAGGAGATCCGGGCCGGAATTCCGGCCAGGCTTTTTCCTCACGCATCAAACCACCACGAAAGGAACGATCCCCATGGAGCGATATTATCAGCCTGAAATCGAGTGCGCCAGCCGCGAGCAGATCCGGGCCTGGCAGAATGAGCGCCTCATCCCCACGGTGAAGCGCGTGTATGAGAACGTGCCGTACTACCGCAACCTCATGAAGGAGAAGGGCGTGGAGCCCGGCGACATCCGCTCGGTAGACGATCTGCACAAGCTGCCCTTCCTCACGAAGGAGGATCTGCGCAAGGCATATCCCTACGGCCTGCTGGCCGTTCCGCTGCGCGACTGCGTGCGCATCCAGTCCACGAGCGGCACCACAGGCCGCCGCGTGGTGGCCTTCTACACGCAGCACGACCTGGACCTTTGGGATGAGTGCTGTGCCCGCGCCCTGGTGGCGGTCGGCGCCACGAAGGACGACGTCGTGCATGTGTGCTACGGCTACGGCCTGTTCACCGGCGGCCCCGGCCTGAACGGCGGCTCCCACAAGCTGGGCTCGCTCACGCTGCCGATGTCCTCCGGCAACACGGACCGCCAGATCCAGTTCATGACGGATCTCGGCTCCACGATCCTGTGCTGCACGCCCTCCTACGCGGCATATCTGGCAGAGAGCATCATCGAGCGCGGCCTGCGCGATCAGATCAAGCTCAAGGCCGGCATCTTCGGCGCGGAGGCCTGGAGCGAGGAAATGCGCCAGGACATCCAGAACAAGCTCGGCATCACGGCCTATGATATCTACGGCCTCACGGAGATCTCCGGCCCCGGCGTCTCCTTCGAGTGCAGCGACCAGCACGGCATGCACATCAACGAAGACAACTTTATCCCGGAGATCATCGATCCCAAGACGGGCGAGGTCCTGCCGGAGGGCAGCGTGGGCGAGCTCGTGTTCACGTGCATCACGAAGGACGCCTTCCCGCTCCTGCGCTACCGCACGCGCGACATCTGCGTGCTCAACTATGAGAAGTGCCCGTGCGGCCGCACGCATGTGCGCATGAGCAAGCCGATGGGCCGCAGCGACGACATGCTCATCGTCAAGGGCGTGAACGTGTTCCCGTCCCAGATCGAAACGGTGCTGCTCAACAAGGGCTACCCGGCCAACTATCAGATCATCGTCACGCGCGAAAACAACAGCGACCGCCTCGAGGTGCAGGTGGAGATGACGCCGGAAATGTTCTCGGACAACCTGGCGAAGGTCTCCGCGCGCGAGAAGGAGCTTGTGGACGCGCTCAAGGCGATGCTCGGCATCTACACCGTCGTCAAGCTCGTGGCGCCGAAGAGCATCGTGCGCAGCGAGGGCAAGGCGGTGCGCGTCATCGACAAGCGCAACCTGTATTGAGAAAGGAGCCAGAGCCATGGCCATCAACCAGATTTCCGTTTTCCTGGAAAACAAGCCCGGCCAGCTCGCGGAGTTCACCCGCCTGCTGGAACAGAATCAGATCGACATGCGCGCCCTTTCCATCGCCGAAACGCAGGATTTCGGCATTCTGCGCCTGATTGTGGACGATCCCTATGACACGGTGAACGTGGCGAAGGACGCCGGCTACATCTGTGCCGTCACGCCCGTGCTCGCGATCGAAATTCCGGACAAGCCCGGCAGCCTTGTGAAGATGCTCAGCACGCTGGGCGAGGCCGGCATCAACGTGGAATACACCTACGCCTTCCTCACGAGGAAGAAGGACGTCGCCTACATGGTTTTCCGCGTGAACGACCCGGACAAGGCTTCCGAGGCGCTCGTGCGCAGCGGCGTGCGCCCGCTCGCGCAGGACGACCTGGCCGCCCTTTTTGCCGGCTGAGTTCGCTTTTCCGCAGCAGCAAATGGTTGCTGCAAAACAGCTCTCTTCCAAAACAAAGCATAAGAATCGGCCTGCGAAGGAAGCGAAACAGCTTCTTTTGGGGCCGATTTCTTTTTCTTCTGATGGCGTTTTTTGCGAAAATTTCGGCTGCCTCTTCATTTTGCAGCAGCTTTTTTGTACACTCTGCATATGTTCGATGAATGTTCGAAAAAAGCTTGCAATACTAGAACATATGTGCTATGATAAGCGCATAAAACCGAACAAACAATCGAATATAGTCGAACAAAGAGGAGGATTTTCGCATGATGTGGATTGGAATCGCCCTGTTGGCAGCGGCAATCGCCATGGGGATCTGGTACCGCCCAGGCTGGGGCGAAGGGGCAAAGCTGTGCGCGCTGTGCGCCGTCATGGGTGTGGCAGGCCTGGCCGCCGGGGACGGCGGCGCGCTGTTCACGGTGCTGGAAGCGCTGCTGAGTGCGGTGGCGGCGGTGTGCTGCCTGTTCCGGCTGCACCACGAGAAGCTGCGCCGTCTGCGGGCAGAGGCGCGCAGGGCGTCGTGCGCAGGCGGCGCACGGTGTGTTCGGCCTGCGGGAAAACTTCTGGCGTTTCCCGGCGTGCGGGAGGATCGGGAGTCCCGCGGGGCATAACGGGCTGCGCGGCGGCCGGTTGACAGCAAAGGATCGTGCGCTGTATACTGGAGGCAAATCCACAAGTCGGGAGGACGGACGATGAATCCATATGTATACGCTGGGCTGTGGCTCCTTGTGGGGCTGATTCTGCTGATCCGCTTCGGCCGGGAAAACAAGATTTTCTATCTGCTGGGCGGCTTTTTCCTGGTGCTGGGCATCTGGTGGGGCGCGGATGCCTACACGGGCGCTGGCCTGTTTGAGGGCGCATGGGGCTGGGCGCTGCGCGGCCTGACGGCGGCGGTGCTGGTGATTGCGTGTGTGGCATACTACCGCGAAACGAAAAAGAACCGGGCAGCGTTTGAAGCGGAAAAGAAAGAGCAGGCAGCGGCGCGCAAGGCTGCTCTGGAGAGCAGTGCACTGCCGGAGGAAACGGAAAACGGTGAGGACGGCGGCGACGCAGACGACGCGCCGCAGGGGGGCACCGCCGGGAGCGATACGGATGCTGGTAATGGCGAGAGCGAGACTCCGGTTGCGCCGAAGGAGCCGCCGCGCCGCCGCAGCTGAGCGCAGGCTTTCCGCCCTGCCCAAACGATAAAGTTTTCGCCAGCCTTTTTCAAAAGGCTGCGGGGGATAAAAGGGGGCGGCG
>ERZ1090869.1107-NODE-1108-length-12831-cov-5.207185_pt1 | contig 12831 bp, 12 predicted proteins | sample MGYA00478474_ERZ1090869 | MGnify/ENA primary metagenome ERZ1090869 (study PRJEB33644, sample SAMEA5815748) | chicken gut metagenome | biome: Chicken; feature: Gastrointestinal Tract; material: Caecum | place: Ireland | collected 2019-01-01 | study: A study of... | reverse complement strand
AAGAAAGAAAAAAACGCAAAATGTCCGTTGAAGAACTCGCTCAAAAAGCCGGACTGCCTAAAAGCACCATTGAAAAAATTCTGTTTGGCATAACTAAAAATCCGCGCCTTGACACCGTCGGGGCATTGGAACGCGCATTAGGGATATACACATCCCCAAGAATTGAAAAAGACCCCGTCATCAAGGACGAGGTCGAAATCGATGATATGTATCCTATCCCCCTGCTCGGGCGAGTTGTGGCAGGCAAGCCGATCAGCGAGCAAGAAGATTTAGAGGGATATATTTACGTCAAATACCGCCCGAAAGAAGAGTACTTTGCGGTACATGTATATGGCGACAGCATGATAAACGCAGGAATCCTCGACGGGTCTATTATTGTTTGCCATAAGCAGGAAACGGCCGAAAGCGGGGATATTGTCGTTGCCATGCTCAACGGCGAACAGACCGTAAAGAGATTTAAATTGATAGGCGACACTTGCTTCCTAATGCCCGAAAACCCGCGATATGATCCGATTCCCATTACAAAAGACGATGAATTACTTATCCTCGGAAAAGTAGTCGAAATGAGGTACTCATTTTAATCCATGAACGACGACGGATTCCTTAAAATATTAGAACTGGGCACAGACGAACTTATCGCGGAGGCATTAAACAACGGCGGCGCTTTGGCTACCTATAAGGAGAGCCAAATGCTTATACAGATGTCCGGCGTTTCCATAAACGCCAAACCTCGCAAAGACGGGCGCTATCAGGGATATGTTCTACATGACGGCGAAAAAAAATACCTCTACGGCAGATCGCGCGAAGAGGTTGCAGGAAAAATAAAACAATATATTCAAGACGGGATGCCGAAAAAGAAAAAGCGTAAAACGGATACAAGCCCGTTATTTGCCGATTATACCGCTCAATGGATAGAACGCTATAAGAAGCCGAATCTCAAACCAAAGAGTTTAGAGAACCTGAACAATATGCTTAAACGGGCGCTCAAAACGTTTGGGAACAGAACAATGGCCAGCATATCCGCTGACGATCTGCAAGCGTTTTTTGCGGCTATGCCGCTTTCACGCTCGCGCGATCTGACCGTAGTATATGTCGGGCAGATTTTCAAAAAGGCCTATGCAATGGGGATCATTAAAAAGAATCCTTGCGAGCAACTTGAATTGAAGCGGTATGAACCGAAAAAGAGAAACGCCCTCACCCCGGAACAACAAGCCGCTTTTTTAGAGGCCACGCAAAACTCGGTACATCATCTTTTGTATCGTTTCTTGCTGGCTACGGGCCTTCGAATCGGCGAAGCGCTTGCACTTTCCCCCTCCGACATCAAAAATGACACCGTGACCGTCAATAAGGACATTGTCTTTATCAATGGGAAGGCTATCATCCAACCCCCGAAAAGCAAGGCGGCATTTCGCACAGTTCCCGTGCCACACGATATCTGCGAAAAACTTCCAAAAAGCGGAGAAAGGATTTTTACTGCAAACTATAATTCGATACACCTGTCTATCCAGCGAACGGCAAAAAAACTCGGATTTCAAGTTTCTCCGCATATCCTGCGCCATACTTATGCGACACGGCTGGAAGAGGCAGGCATCCCTCCGAAGATCAAGCAATACCTTATGGGGCACAGTTCTTTGCGAATGACCGAAGACGTATATACCGACGCACAAGCACATTATATTGAAAGCCTTTCCGATCGTGTTCGAGGTATATTTGACACCAAATAACCATTGATTTTGACATCTAATTTGACACCTTTTTCAACTTTCGTACGCAAAATTATATAAATTTTTGCGCACAAAATAAAAAATAAACCCCAATATCTTGTATCTGCCTGTAACAAAGCACAAGATATTGGGGTTTTGGTGGAGATAAACGGACTCGAACCGTCCACCTCTTGAATGCCATTCTTACTACACACAAAATATTGTGTTTGATATAAAAAATAATATACAATATATTGTAGTCAAAGCGCCGCCACGTTGTTTGACACTTTGCCGACATCGGCTGAAAGCACCCCGTTTTTCGAGGTGCTTTTCCTTTTTTCCATGAACTGTTTGACGTAATTTGCGCGGATGGTAAGTTTCGCGCACATCTTATGGCGAATAAAATCCTGCCCCGCCACGCCGCCCGTGTACAGACCGAAAACGATCTGCAAAAGTTTGACGAGCGCTTTCAAGACCATGTCCCACGAAAAGGCGAGATCGAACACGATATACGACGTTGCGATGATGCCGAAAGCGAAGATGCCGAGCGCCTTGGTGAACAGTATGGCGGCAATATCTCTCCCCTCATGCACGGACGGGTCGTCCTCTTCGTTCGCGCGTTCTTTGGCGTCGTTGAAGATGATCGAATAAGAATACTTCGCATACCGCACGTGCCTGACGAAGTCCACCTCTTCGGGCGCTCTTTCGATCTTCCCCTCCCAAAAAGCGAGTTTGCTTTCCGCCCGGCGTATGCCTGCGCATATGAGCGCATATAAAGGCCCTCGGGCGACTTTGCCGTGCGCCCCGGCACGGACGTCGCACCGCCCCTTTTTCAGTTCCAGGCGCTTGATCTTGTCCTTATAGCCGACCGCTTTGGCGTTGAGTTTGATAAGATACGATTTCAGTTTCCTCGCATGATTGTCCGCCGCTATGTATTCTTTGAAAGCGCCGTTCAGGTTGTCGGCATTGATGGTCACGTAAGCATTCTGTATCGCTTCCTGTAAGGTCTTATAGACGGGGTTTGCGCCGCGCTCTTTTTCTTTTGCGAGAGAACGGGACACAAAAATCAGGACGATGACCGAGACCTGCACCGAAAGCGTATTCAGCCAATAGGAAGCGTCGGTGAATATCGAGGTGGAGAACTGCGCGTTGATGAAATCGATGAGTACCGAAAAGGCGGTGACAAGGATGATGAGAACGGCGAGAGTCAATACTTTCAGCCGCGAAGAGGATATCTTCTTTTCCATTTCACTTCACCTCCCGGGCGGCGAGCAGGCCGAACAGGAATCCGACGAGCACGGACGCGGCGATCAGCCCCACCGTACCCGAAAGCTGCACAGCCGCCGTTTCAAGGGCCTGTGCGAGGACGTACAGCCCGCCGAGGAGCAGGAACGGGAAAACATACGTGATGACCGTTTCCAGCATCTGTCCGCGCTTTACGGCGTTCACAAGGTTCTCCCGCTTCCCCTCGTCCGTCTCCACTTTCAGATCTGCTTTGTGCTGCGTGAGCGTCTGCCGCGCCCTTTCGAGGTAGGTATTGAGTATCACCTTTTTGACGATGAACAGCACGACGAACACGAGCAATATCCCCGTGAACGCGATCTTGAACGCGGACGCTTCTTCGCCCCAGGACGTATAGTTTACGATGACGAGCGCGAGCGGCACGACGAGCACGAAGAGTATTTCCAGCACGGAGAACGCGATCTTCTTTTTGTTCACAAGATCACCGCCTTTACAGACGCAATACGGAAGACGAAACGTTGTTTGCGGGATCTGCCGCAACCGCCTTATCCTCTTTCGCCTGTATCTTGATCTTCGTCACGGGCTTATTCTCCCGCGTGACGCTCTCGGACAGTTTTTCAGCCTCGGCAACGAGCGCCGCCTGTTCGGCCTTATCCAAAAGTTTGGATTTGCCCACGGCCTTTGCGGTGAGCGCGGAACACTCTTTCATCGATTCGACAGATTGCTTTACCTCTTTCACCTGCTCGGTGATCTCGCCGAGCACCTCGTCCAACTTCGTTTCGACCACTTCGGAAATATCCACGTCGAGCACGCTGCCGGTCAGGCTCTTTGCGATGTTCTGCGTGACGCGTTCCGTCACCTCCGCGACGATCTTGTTCACGTCGAGTTTGCGGGTGATCTTGTTCGCGACGAGCCGCGAGATAAACGCCATGACCGCCGCACCGAACCCCGTGCCGAGAAAAGCCGTTACCACAGAGCCGTATTCCGCCCAAAAATTCTGAAGCCATTCCATTGTTTTATTCTCCTTCTTCGTTTATAAATAGATCGTTGTTTTCTTCCAGCGTTGAAAGGCGCTTGTCCAGCGCTTCACGCCCTGTTTGAGCCGTTTCTACGGCCGCTTTGAGTTCCGCGACTGTTTGTGCGAGCGACGCGTTTTCTGCCGCCAGCGCGTCGATTTTGCGTATCATTTGCGCGATTTCGGGGTCTGCTTCCGCTCCGCCTTCCAAATCGGTGACGAGAAGGTCTTCCGTTTTGAAAACTTTTGTCAGCACACCCTTGTCGTACTGCTGCACCTCGACCGAAAACCGCCCCGCAAAAAGTTTTTCCCGCGGTATTTTTACGTTGTTCAAAACGCAGGACACGTTGCTTTCGGCGATCCTTTTCCCGTTGCACGCCGCGACCATGCGGAACGAGGACGACGTATTCGGAATCCCCTCGAACATGAGTTCGAGATCGCCCAAAGGAAAGGGCGATACATCGCTGTACCGCCCTATGCCGTATCGTTTGAGTTGTATGACCTTCATGCCTGAACCTCCCACGCCTGCGCGTATTCTTGCGTTACCTCCTGTTCATCGTCTGTCCCGCCCGCGACATTTTTATTATGGTGAATTTTGACAGGACAAAACCGAGGTTCCGCTCCGAGCCATTCGGGCTTTTGCGGCGCGACGCCCGTTGCCGGCGCGTCGAGCCACGCTTCGTACCATGCCGAAAGTTCCGATTTTTGTTCCTCCGTCAGTTTGCCGTACCAGAACCTGCCCCTGTCCACGACCGAAAAACATTCCGTCTCGCGCCGCGCGCGCAGCGCGGCGGCTTCAAGCTCTGCCTGCTGTTTCAGGGCGACGAACTTTCCGTCCTCTATTTTGTAAGAGGATTCGTCCTGACTGTAAAGTTCCCAAACGCCGTCCTCGATCGTGTCCGTCGCACGCCCGTCAAAATCGTGCCCCTCGTACGGCGCATATACTTCATTGTCGATAATGTAATACATTTCCTTGCCTCCTTTACGCTTCGTTCGTCAGATAGGTACATCCCAAATATACGGTTTGCGACGTCAGATTCCCCGTTTGGGGACGAAGAATAAGCGCTCCCGAAGTATTTACATAAACGGTAAACCCCGTCCCGTCGGGCGCTATCCCGACACAATAGTTGTTTTCCGTGTGCGCAGCTTTCGGAAGCCCTGTGGCAATCGTATAATTCGTACCTTTGTTAAATACAATTCCCTTATTTATTGCCAGCGTCCAGCCGATTGTTACGGTATTCCCCGAACGGACAACGCGCATCCAGTTTGACGTTGTATTTCCGTAAGAAGTGTTCATACGAATAGTATGCGTTACGCCCCTATATACAAACATAAATGAAGACACGTTGTTCCCTTCCGCCGAACCAGGATACAGATATTCGGTCGTGACGATCTTATCGTCGTCCGACGCGCTCGGCACGCCGCTTTGACCGAGCTGCGCCTGCGTCGCCAGTTCGGCTTGATCGGCATAACCCGCGGCGTCCGCCTGTCCGGCGCGCAACTCCTTATAATACCCCGACGTATTTGCTTTGGTTGCAAGGCTGTTGTTCAGCTCCGTTTTCGTCGCGTATGTGTCTACGATATTATTTCCGCTTCCGTCCTTCAACGATTTATCTGCGGTAGCCGCTATATCTGCCGTGCCGACGATCATGTTCGGGTAATTTCCGCTCTTTTCCGCGTATGTATCGGCGATCGGATTCCCGTTCCCGTCCTGCGTCGCTTTCGTCGCGGAATCGGCGCTCGCGGCGTGCGTCGCCTCTTTCGCGGTCGTTCCGTCCGCTTCGAAAATATCCGAGATCGCTTTGCCGCCGATCGTGCCCGTCACATTGGCGGCATTCTCTGCATTGGCCGCGTTTGTCGCGCTGTCTGCACTCGTTGCGTGATCCGCGTTGCTCGCATTCCCGACCGTCATGTCGGGATAAGTGCCGTTGACTTGCGCGTAACCCGAAAGATCGACGTCGTTCACATTCCCGATGAACTCGTATTTGCCCGTCTCCGTTATCCACAGGTATTCCGAATAACTGTCGTTGCCCGAGCCGCCCGAAGTGGGCACGAGATAGATATAAGCGCTGTCGCCGGGGTTCGGCAGTTCTTCGAAACTGTCGTATATCTGGTATTCTTTCTGCGCGTACTGCTTCGCCTGCTCCATGTACGCCTGCGCTTCTACCGCGCTTCCCGCCGCCGCGCTTGCCGAACTTGCGGCATTGGTTTCGGAAGTCTTTGCGTTCCCTTCGGCAGTCTCTGCCGCCGTTTGCGCGGTTTCTGCCGCGGCCTGTGCCGTCTCCGCCTTGCCCTGTGCCGTTTCCGCAGCAGTTTGCGCCGTTTCGGCTTTCCCCTGTGCGGTCTCCGCCGCGGTCTGTGCAGCCTCTGCCGCGCTCTGCGCCGCTTCCGCGCCCGCTTCGGCGGCTTCAGCAGCGGCCTGTGCTTCTTTGATCTCGGCAAAAAAATCGTCGGTCACCGTGTTGAAATTCACGACTTCCGACCAAAAAGCAGAATTTATCGCTCCGTCCATATAGGGTGTATTGCCCGTATTGTTTGCAACGACGGATTTTACAAAAGCACCGTAATTCCCGATGTCGGGATAAAAAGTGATCTCTCCCGCACCGTATGTATAGGTGCTGTTCCACGCATAGACCGCCCGCGCCGCGTAAAAGCCGTTGTTGAGCTGTTCCTGCATCGCTCCGATATTGGCGAGTATCTGTTCATATACGTCGTCGGAAGGCGCGTCGGGCAATACGGGCGGTACGCCCTGCCCCACGTTAAACGATACCGAACTCGACGCGGTTACCTTCCCCTCCGCATTGTGGAAAAAGAATTGCACCGTTACAACGCCGTACAGCGCCGTTACGGCGTTCGGAAGGTCATAAGTCCACCCCGCATACGTTTGCCCCGTCTGCCCGTTTTTGACGCCTTCTAAAGCGCCCTGCGCGGTCATGGCGGCAGGCTCTTCTTTGGGATAAATGCTCCCGTTCGGCAACTTGAAAGCCAACGTGACCTGCGTGTTTGACGCAAACGGCGCGATAAGGTATACCGTGTTCGCGTTCGCCGAACCTTGGTACACGGGAGACGGCAAGCCTTTTATGACCGTACCGCCGTTGCCCACAAAAAATATCATGCTTTAATCCTCCTTCGGGGCTATGCCCGTCATCTGCACATATTCGTTATTGAGTGAATTGCTGTGCGACAGCTCGTCCGCGATCTTTTCCTGCGTTTCCGCTTCCAATGATGTCAAAAACGCCAACGCCCCGCCGTCGTCGGCATACGCCTCTTTCGTCTGTTGGATGAGCGCGAGTTGCTCGGTATACCCTTGCACCGCTTCCGCTTCCCGCCTGTTGTTCTCCGCGATACACGCCGCCAAACGGTACAGCGTGCATGCCTTTTTGTTCATTGTATCGCCGTCCATACGTCCTCCTTAAAAATCTTGCGTTTTTTCGTGAAATACACCGTCGGGAAAGGATCCCCCGCCGAGATGTCCATGTTCTGCGCGATAAGCACGTCGCCGCCGTTTTGAACCGTCTGCGTCGTTACGTTGCCCTCTTCGTCCTCGACGGTCTCCGTCTCTTCCGTCTGCACCGTTACGATCGCCCACGCCTTGCCGCTCGCTGTGAAGTTGCCCGCGCTTACGGTAAATTGACCGTTCGCAACCTCCGATACAGTAATGCCCGCCCCGGTAAGCGTGCTGAAATCAATGTCCAAAGCCCCATCCACATGGTTGATAAACTTATTGAGAGATTCATTGAAAACGTATAGTTTTGCCGCAATTTCATTGTCTGTAGAACGCACCAACGGACAATATGCCGCAAGCGCCGAACCGATGATCAAGTCTTTTCGGTTGCTCACGAAATCGACTTGAAAATTACATTGCAGCTTTTCCCGGTTATCCTTCCTTAAAACTCTTGGCTGATTGGTGTTGATCCACTGCCCCAATGCCAAATAATCCGGAATCCCTTCAGGCAAAGAACAGCCAATTTCCTCTTGAGCTTCGGCAGATGTTTGCAGATTTGGCCGCGACAGCGAAAAATTATAGTAGTACATCTTGCCGTAATAATCGGTATACTGATAATTGTTTTGGAAATATCCCGAAACATCCTCGTTTTTCGCATATTGCGATATCGCGCCTGCCGAATAGTTGTCTTCATATTCCCAAGAAAAGGCGATCGAATTTCCGAATGCGGACGAGATCACAGGCAACGATACGAGCGGGAGCGGATATGTATGCTCTATCCCTGTCGCGCTTATGACATCCATGCTGTTGATCGTAATAGCCCCCGGAACATAATATGATGTACTCGGAGCAACAAAAGTAAATGCGCTGTTGATCGTATGCGAACCCGATAAATTCGTGTATGTGATCGTCGCGTTTACTGTTATCGTTGTCCCTTTCGGAAGCGTTGAACTTACGAATAAAAAACCAAGAGCCGAATTATATGTAATGCTGTCTTTTGCGTCTACCGTAGTTTCAATCGCGCCGGGATTGTCCACCGTACCGCCGTATGCCGCAACGTGCGATATCGGAAGATAACTCGATGTTTGGGTAAACGTTTGAGAGACCGCGGTCATAAACGTATCGTTTATATCGCAGTCGTCATCCGCCTCTATGCTGTCGCCGACGACAATATACTCCTTCCAGAGCGTGTTGCGCTCCACCGACTGCGTTTGCGACACTTCCGAATACCGCTTTGTCGAAGATATGCCGATATATTGCGAAAGCCTGTTGAAATCCTTGGATAGCCCGAGCGTGCACTTGATATACGTCGGCATGAACTCTACGGAAACAGCCGAAATATAATACTCGTCGTCGAACATCTGCCCCGCTTCGGGCAGATGCCCGATCCGCCCGATGATGTACGTTACAGACTTTTCCACATTGCCGATGCGGGCGATCGCGCCCTTCAGGTTCTCACCGTAATAGCGGCTTTCGATCACGTTCGCGCCTTGGTTGTAGATGAGCGCCGCGCCGTAAGGATAATCTTGATAATTGACCTTCGTCTGCCCCACGCGCGAGTTATAAAACGGCGTGTACGTCACTCGGAACGCTAAAAGCGGATAGTCTTTCGATATGCTGATACTGTCATCGTTTGTCGCTTTCCGCAAAATGTTTATGATTGCATAACGTTCAAAAACTTCTGCTATCGGATTTTCTTGTTTGAAGTTGAGCGCCGTCAGATTCTTCTGCCCCTGCGTATAAGAAATGCCGAACGCCTTCGAATACGGGTATTGGTCTGAATAAGAAGAAAGTTGCGTGTTATAAACAGAACTTTCAAACACCCACGGCGTTATGTTGATCGGGGGCGCGGCTTTCGTTTCGTTTTCGGGAATATACCCGCACTCAACTTTCTCGATAGAATAGATCGGGAACTGCGTCGGGATGATCATGTTTTCGTCGGTAATGCGCACGTACATGGAATCCGTGCGCACCGTTTTATATCCGCCCGCGTACGGCTCCACAATGACGCCCGTATACTTGTCCAAAGCGTTTACAAGGTTTTCCGCATTGGAATCGAGGTGAGAGGCGTAACTGTCTATCACCTGCGACACGGTCTGCTGTATGTATTTGCGCGCGTATATGCCGCTCTTTGCTGTCTGCCCGTATAGATCGAAAGACACCTCGTAATAGTACTTCCCCGAACCGTCCTGCGCGATGTCGAGGCGCGGTTCGCCGTGGACGATCTTCCCACATTGCTGCAAGCACTCCCGCAGCGTGGATTTTGTGAACGAGAACTGCGGGGCAAGTATCTTATCGAACCGCGCCGCTTGCTCTGCATTCAGTTTGAAACGCGGCTCTTCGCCTTTGCGCAAAGGCTCTGCAAGATCGAGCACGCGGTTGATGACGTCCTTCATTGTCCATTTTTTGAGGGGATATCGGTTTTGGACGGCGATAAAGGTATATTTCGCTTTTAGATGTTCCCATAGATCACTACCCGCAGAGCCTCTATAAAAGTCGTAAGCATATTCTACTATGTATGTTTGCCCCGATATCAAGTCAATTATTGCCCCGATATCTTCACCAATGGTTGTGGAACCTCCGTTTGTAGAATAATTATATTCATACTCATTGTAAAATAATTGATTTCCATTTCCGTCCGTTATTGTCTGCGTATACTTGTTTTCCCATCCTAACCAAAGAGTATATTGATACGGAAAAATAGTATGGGCTGAATCAAAATAGAAATTACCTGCAGGAAGAGGTGTCTTATAATCAGAAGGAGTTACCGGAGGATAATTCTCTAAATCAGTCGATCCTGTCGTATCGGGATTAACCGTTGTTGCATTATTTGTATATGCGCGTCCCAAATCATTCGTAAAGGTTATGGTATCCACCACAAAACATTCTGCGATTTTGGTAAGTTCTATCAGATACAGATCATGATTCCACCGTTTTTTCCCCGCGGGGCTTTCCTCAGCGTTGCTGTCGTTTGCGACGATGTAACGCTTTATGATCTGCTTGTTTTTAAGCGTATTTTGCCCGAAGTAAAGGCGGTTAGATAAATGTATCTCCACTGGCGAAAGCGGCTTAAAAACGCGGATAGGGCAATGACGGAGTGACAGATACATCTCATCCAACTGCTCGTCCAAAAAATTGCCCCATTTGAGGGGCATAACGGTGTAATGCGTTAAATTGATACCGTTGATATAAACGGAGGCTTTATTTTCAAACATGCTTGACGATTTGCTCCTTCTGTGATATGATTAAGTAAAGAGGTGAATCATGAAAAAAACGCTGATTATTATTGATGTTTGCTTATTTGCTACATTTGCTTTCCTTGCTTATCTATTTATTGTGAGGTTAATAGATATAGCAGACTGCTCTTCTGCTTTGCAGGAACTTAAGGAACAATATAATTACTTAATTGCACACCCTGAAATAACAAACCAAGCGTCTATCAACATTCTTGCCGACACAATAAACGACTTTACAAATTCTTTAACTACTCACATAGTTTTTGCAATTATTTCGTTGATTACCTTATCAAGTATTATTACAGTTTTCGTCCTCGTCAACCCGCAGATTTTTCGGAAGGGACGTGTCAACGATATCAAAAGCCACATTGCTGAAAAGCGGAGAGAAAATCAAGCCGCAAAAGCCCTGCTTGCCGAAGAACGCAAGCAAAAACGCATCGAGCAGTTGCAAGCAGAATTGGACGAACTGAAAAAGGACGGCGAGTAAGCCGTCCTTTATTGATGTTCTCCCCTTCTGCCCGAAACGCCCGCGCGCTGGCTCGCCATGCCGATAGAGATGTTTTCCAAATTCTCCTGCGTTCGCAAGGTGTTGGCGCGCTGTGCATAACTTATCAGCGTGGACATAGTAGAGCCAAGGAATCCGACGACCGCGCCGACAGGTCCGCCCATGATTGCCCCGCCGACGGTTGCCGCGCCAATCCCGTACAACTTTTTGGCTGTCGAATATCCAAACTGCAATTTTTGTTCGTATTCCGCAGCGCCCGTACGCAGATTGACCTGCGACAATTCGTAAGAGATGATATTATCGGCAAACGCCGCAGCCGTAGAAAATGAAATAAGGCCTTTGACGGCTTTTGCCGCCCCTTGCGCAGTTTTTCCCGCTCCGTCCGTTCCGCTTGTTCCCGTCCCCGACGATTGCGCCGTTGCAGAGCCTGCAACGACTTGATTCTCTTCCCCGACATCGTCCGCATGGATATAGAGATGATATTCGTTCTTCGTGTCAGCCATTCGTTGCCTCCTGAACGACTTCAAACGTTGCAGATGCGTCCGTTACCGTAGCCGCACCGTTCGTAATAAAATAAACGTAATACATGCCCGTATCTTCGTCGTATTCGTAATCTTCGGGGGAAAGCGTTATACTCTGCGCCCCGCTCATCTCCCGCGCCTTCCCCGCGATAAAGCCCGTCGTTTCCGTCAGCGTGAATGTCAAGGCCGTACCCTGCGAAGAAGAGAAGGAAAACCGCCCGATCTGGAAGTATTCGGGGAAGAAGAGCATTTCGGAATTTTCGACGACCTCGATGAACGACCCCGAAACGCCTGCAAAGGATATGCCCTGCGCGTTGGTCGTCATGTTGTCGAAGGTCATAAAATACATTTCTTCGCTCCCGCTCCCGTACTGCAAGCCCACGAAGTGCGCGCTGTTCGGCTTGCCTTCCAAAAGGAACAGGACGGCTTGTTTCGTCGTGTTGTCGGCATTCGCGGGAAAAGCAAAGTCTATGGAAAGCGCCGTCGCCGTGGAAAGGTTTTTGACGACTTCCGAACCCGAATATTGGTCGCTCGTCATCCTGTTCGAGCGCCCTATCGTCACGTTTTGGAAAGGCATCTTCACGCCGTCCACGGTCAGCACAACGTCGCGCGAGTTGATGCCGCCTTCGAGGTAATACGCCTCTATGTACACCGATACGGTGACGTAATTGCCGAGCACGGGCCCGATATCCACAATGCCCGAAGTGGAGCGCCCCGCATTGAACCCGACGCCGTATTTCGTATCCCCGTCCGTGAGCGTGAACGTCTGCGCAGTCTTGAAATACGCGTCTATGACGGATACGATAAAGTCCACGAACGGGTATTGCGAGTTTTGTATTTTCGCCAAAGCCGCGGCGGTCTGCCCCGCTTCCGTTTTCGGTTCTCGTACGGGAAAGCCAAAAGAAAGCGACAGCCCGTTAAAACCCATTTCGAGAATGTTCGCCTCGTTCGAGGAAGAGGTCGACGTCAAATTCCCGTCGATAAAATAACGGACGGTGTTGCCGTCTCGCACGGACGGGGTGCGCTCCCCCGCCGTCGCCCATACGCGGAATTGCAGCTCGTCGCTGCCGTTCAGCGCGGCGGAAAGCACCTCGTTCAAACCGTTCTGTATATAATTTGCAAGTTCTATAAATGAATTCATTTAAGCGTACCTCTCAACTTTTG
>ERZ1090869.1105-NODE-1106-length-12843-cov-2.810135_pt1 | contig 12843 bp, 10 predicted proteins | sample MGYA00478474_ERZ1090869 | MGnify/ENA primary metagenome ERZ1090869 (study PRJEB33644, sample SAMEA5815748) | chicken gut metagenome | biome: Chicken; feature: Gastrointestinal Tract; material: Caecum | place: Ireland | collected 2019-01-01 | study: A study of... | reverse complement strand
TTGTTATGTTGCACAATAGTCTGTCATTTTCTTTCTTTGTAATTGACACATTAAACAATTTGTGATATTCTAACACTACAATATAACAAAGGGTGATTTGCAGTGTTTGGAGAACGATTCACAGAACTTCGTAAAAAGGAAGGGTACAGCCAAGCTGATATGGCTCAAAAACTTGATGTTTCTATGGGAGCTGTTGCCATGTGGGAGACTAATAAGCGCGTTCCTAAACATGATACTCTTTTGAAAATCGCTGATTATTTCAATGTCTCCGTGGACTACCTACTTGGAAGAGCCGATACACAGAAGATGGTGTACGAAAGGTTGCAAAGTGCTAGAGAGGAAGCCAGAAAAACACAAACAGAGGTTGCAAACATATTAGGAATAACCAGGCAGGCGTACAATCACTACGAAACTGGGAAAAGGGAACCATCGCTAGATACAATTTCTAAATTGGCAACGTTGTATGGTGTCTCCGTGGACTATCTACTCGGGAAAACGGACACAAAAAAAGAAGGGCCTGCCGAAGCAGACCCTATTGGATATGATGATTTTGGATATGCAATGTATATGGAAGGACGGGAGCTCACTGAGGAGAATAAGGCAAAGCTCTTAGAAATGGCTAAGTTCTTCAAACAGCAGCAAGAGAAAGAAAATGAAAAAGCTAAATGAACTTTATAGAGCTATCGACACTTCAGACGATATTTCTTTATTTTATTATCCCATAGAAGATGTTTCTGCCGCAACTATAGAATATAAAGGCAAATATGGGATTTTCCTTGACCTTCGTAAAATTTCTACCACACGAGAAGAAAAAGAAATTCTGGCCCATGAAATAGGCCATGTAGAAACTGGGGCAACACATAGAGTGGATAGCCCATATGACCTTATTGAAAAGCACGAAGAATTAGCCGCAAGAGCATCTATTCATCGTCTAGTTCCATTGATAGAGTTTAGAGATGCCATAAAAAAAGGATATACAGAAATATGGGAGTTAGCAGAATACTTTAATTTAGGCGAAGATTTTATTAGAAAAGCCGTTGATGTTTATCAAGCAGAAAACGTACTTTGAAGGTGATTAAATGGCAACAGCAAAAAAACTCCCTAGCGGGAATTGGAATGTAAAAGTTTATGATTTCACTGACACTAATGGAAAGCGTCATTATGCATCTTTCACCGCAACTTCAAAAAAAGAGGCTGAATATCAAGCAGCCGAATTTGCCTTAAAAAAGAAAAATCGCTCACGGCCAGAAAATATGACTGTGGGCGAAGCAATTGACAGATATATATCGTTGAGGGAAAATGTTTTGTCTCCCACAACCATAAGCAACTATAGAAAAGCCCGCAAGAACACTCTTTCTAATGTAATGAAATGGAAATTGAAGAGCATAACAAATGAGAAATTACAGAATGAATTTAATCAATGGGCTATAACCCCTAATAACCGAGGGACTTTGCCGACAAGGAAATATATGGACAATACAAGAGGATTGTTATCGGCCACGCTAAATGAATTTCTCCCCGATTTCCGATTGCGTGTTAGGCTCCCTGCGAAGCAACACAAAATCAAGGAGCTTCTGCCTGTTGACGTTGTATATGGAATAGTTAAAGATACAGATATGGAACTACCCGTGCTTCTTGCTATGTGGCTCTCCTTTTCTGCATCAGAAATAAGAGGGTTAACTAAATCAAAATCAATCAACGGAGACTACATCACCATTAGAGAAGTAGTAGTAGATGTAGATGGGAAATCTGTGCGCAAAGATACAGGCAAGGCTTATTACCGCATTCGCAGACATAAAATCCCTGAGCGAATTAAAACTCTTATAAGCAATGTGGAGGGAGACGTTTTAGTCCCGCTATCCGGCCAAGCGATTTATAAAAGATTTACTAGATTACAAGCCAAAGCTGGAATACCAGAAGGTGACCGTATGACGTTCCATGACTTGAGGAGGCTAAACGCTTCCGTTATGGCGCTATTACGTATTCCTGATAAATACGCCCAAGAACGTGGAGGGTGGGCTACTGACCGGGTAATGAAAGATGTTTATCAAAAAACTTTTTCTGAGGAAAGGCAGAAAGTTGATGCCATCATCGATGAATATTTTGAAAAAGAAACAACAAATGCAACATGAAATGCAACACAAAAATAAATAAACCCGCATTATAATGCGGGTTTATTTGGTGGAGGCGGCGGGAATCGAACCCGTGACAGTAAATATATTGCGCAACTCAAACAAATGGCTTAACTGTGCGGTTCTCCTTCAAACCCGCTTAAATACTAGCTTTGTTGAGGATTATGTAATTAAAAATAAAACGTAAAAATTAAATTCAGATTTAATTTTTACGTCTCTATTTTAAACCAATGCAACATGAAATGCAACATGCAACTGTACCATAAAATGTACAGTAAAATTATATGGTGCAAAATTTTGAGAATCACATGTTTTGTGCTATAATTCATATATAGGGCCGCCCTCTCAACAGCGGGGTGTTTGTGTTTCGACGTCGACGCAGATACCCCGCATATATCCTCTGTTGCGGAATAGGTAGACGCTATTCATGGTGCAAATCCATGACAGAGGGATTAAGCTGGGTCGCTCCCACCCGTGTAAGCCGGGCGATATGACACAGCTGCCGATAAAGGCGGCCTTGTTGTAATGTGGAGGCGATACACATCCACCGATGGCGGGCACGCCGCCAAAAGGTGCGTGCAATATCCCGTGTCCGTCCGCGTGAGGGTGGGCATGAGGCCAACTGCCAAAGCTGGCAGCGTACAGGGTTGAGAGACCCGCCAGCAGGCCCCTAGTCCATGGGAACTGGATGTTCTGAGAGATTACCTCACAGGCCTCGCGGGACAACAAGGCTCAACAACGCATACGCTGACTGCGCAAAGCGTGCAAGCGCGTAACCCTGCATATAAGGGGCTACCATGGATTGTACGCCAGAGCCGCAAGAAAAGACCGGGATTAGCTCCCCGGTCTCTTCTTGTTTTATATGCTCGCGTGTGAAATTTTGGAGGGAATTATACTGTGTCCTCATAATATCAAGACCATAGATATTATTTAAATGTTAGTTGCTACTCGGTATGCAACTAACATAAGGCCGAGTTCAAAATTTTCTAATAACAATTGTTATATTTTGTTCTCAATAAAGATGCAACAATCTGACACGCATTGCGTATAATAACAGGACTGCCCGCACCTCTCCACTATTGTGGATGTGTCCCAGGGCAGACATTTTTTTGTACAATAAAAATGCAACAATAGTTGCAAACACAGGAAGTAGGGCGCTATACCGTTCCCTGACAAATGTTTGTTCGCTCACCGTTGGCGACTAATAAATGAACGGTTCGCAAATTGGTGTAGCCCTGTCTTAAATGATAGGGCTACTTTTATCGGAAAATCTCATACTATTAGAATTCATACAAAAATAAGAGCGGGGCTGCCTATAAAGGCAGTCCCGCTTTTTTGTGTTACTATTCGTCCTTGCCCAAAATCTGTTTGAGGGCCTCGTACCCGCCGGTGGCGGCAAGGCCGCTGACAATACCCACTGCCAGCGCAGTGATGATGTCTGTTGCCGGGAACTCCGGCATGACGTACATCCCCACAACGCCCAGCGCCGCGCCGCACAGCCCGCAGATGCTGGGCAGCCATTTGTTGGCAAGCGGCGTCTGCTTGACGGCTTCCGCCACAAGATAACAGATGACCGTAATGCCTGCAACGCCTACAATACCCATCAATTCCATGATATCCTCCTACTTTCTTTCGATAAGCGTAATACGCCTTTCGTGGTCATTAAGTTTTTCATCCTGCTCTTCGTTTTTCTCCCACAGCCGCTTGTGGCTGTTTTTGCTGCTCTGTTCTTGCGCCGTCAGCCTACTATCTACCTGTTTCAGTGTTACCGTTAGTGTAGTAATGCTTTTCGTCAGTTTGATAATAGGAGTGATGATAGAGATTGCAAACCCTGACAGTGCAATGATGACTGTGACTACCTGCCATTCCATAATGTAATCCCTTCCTACCCCGGAATTTTAATGGTCTGGCCAGGGTAAATGACATTCGGATTGCTGATACCGTTGTACTGCGCCAGCGCCTGATAGGTGGTTCCGTACGTCGCCGCAATGCCGGACAGGGTATCCCCCACCTTGACGGTGTACACCGTATCCTGTGCCGGGGCCGCGCCGTCCTTCGGGATTTTCAGCACCTGCCCGGCATAGATGGTGTCGGCGGGGCTCATGCCGTTGTGCTCCGCCAGTTCTTTGTAGCGGCTGCCGTCTCCCAGCTGGGACTGGGCAATGCCCCAAAAGCTGTCCCCCGGCTTCACAGTATAGGTGGTATAGGCCGGTTCGGGCTCAGGCTCCGGGTCGGCCTGTCCCCAGCCGTTAAGGCCCGCTGCCTTGATAATGGCCGGGTAGTCTTTATAGGCGATGTCCATATCCACATTCCCGCTGATTCCGTCAACCGGGCCGCCGCCGTACTGCCAGATGCCGTGGGCATAGGACGCAGGCCGGGTCTTGCGCCATGCCGCCAGCCACACATCATAGGCGGACAGGGCCGCCGCGTCCAGCTTGTAGGTCAGCCAGTCCAGATTGGTGTACAGCATGGCATAGTAGCCGTGCTGCTCAATCCGGGCGAGGGCCGCCGCCGCGATGGCGGTGCGCTCCGCTTTTGTCATGCCGGTGTAGCGGACCCCCTCGTCCTCCATGTCGAAGGCCACGGGGTACTCCGGCTTCTCCCCCTTCAGCTGTCCAAACAGCCAGTCGATTTCCGCCTCCGCCTCCGCCGGGGTGGTGGCGGTGGTGAAGTGGTACACCCCGAAGGGAAGCCCGGCGGCCGTCACTCCGGCAAGGTGCTCCTTAAACCGGGTGTCCAGCCCCTTGCCGTAGCTTGCGCGCAGCATGACAAACTGCACGCCGTCCGCTTTGACCTTGGCCCAGTCCACCGGGTACTGCCATTTGCTTACATCAATGCCTTTAATTCCTATCATTTGTTTCCTCCTTTATTATGCTATACGTCTCCATATATAACAGGAAATATATGGTTGCCTTACATCAAGCGTAAGTGTCTCATCGTAAGTGCTATCTTCTCTGGTTATTCCTGAGCCTTTTTCATCGGGGTATGTGCATGCTCTATTTGAAGAATTTTTTGTTCTGGAGCGCGGGGCGTTTGAACTTTGATTCGAATAAAGCCCCGCCCCGTCATAGCTCATCGTCGTGTAGTGGTTGTGAGTGTTTTTAATGATGTCTTTTCCGCCTGTTATACCTAGTGTGTATTCGGTCTCTCCATTGTTCCCCACTCCAACGATGACACGCCCCTGAGCATATGCCTCCCATTCCCCCCCAAACAGGTCTGAGGGATTTGCTGTGTTTGTAGACATATAGATGCTGCCGATCGGATGGAGATAATCCAAAAAATTTTTTCCATCGATCCGTAAGCCTCCCTCTAAGTCTAATGCCGCCTGCGGTGTTGGAACATTGATACCTACCTTTTTACTTTTGAATGACATCAAGGGTTTTCCCTGTGGAAGAACCAACGCCTCCGTGTCAGAGGAAAACTCATCTGTTACTTGCACTTCAAAATTAAAGGAGTAATCTGCGTCGAGAGAAGTCAGATTTTCTGTCTCAAAAGAAAAACTTCCATAGCTCTGTTGAACTGTAATGGTAGTCCACTCACCCCACGCCTCAGCGGACGTTTGCTTAGTACGGTACTGTGCAAGGACGATAGAATTTTTTGAAACACCTTCTATGGATAAAGATGTGAAATCTCCACTAAACGACAACTCAACAGTTGCATCCACTTCATTAACACGTCGCACCTGACTGGATACAATCGAAGGAGGTTCGTAATTCATCACAGAAATTTCTTGTGTCACACTACATTCATATCCACGGCTATCTATCACAGTCACTACTACGGAAAGATTCCCGCGGAGGTCTACCGCTCCCACAGTAATTTCATTGGTCGCGCTGGTGTATGTATTTTTACCTACTACGGCGCGATACGATGCTACGGACGCCTCATTTTTTACAGTTACCGGCCCCACAGTAATTTTAAGGTCTGACTGATTTCGTACAATCACTTGAGCATTACCTGTCACAGCAACGCAAGCAGAGTTCACATCTTCATAGGTATAGCTTGTAAAAATCGGGGCTGAGTTTTGTGCCGATGTATTCAAATTAACATTTGCGACAGAAGACTGCCCTATCTGTGCTGACCCAGAGTACGTTTTCAAAACCAAAGATGCTGTCAGCGTTTTATTCTCTGCCATATGGGACAGGATACTTCCCCGCTGCGCGCTTGTCAGCACTATTTGTTGTGTTGTGCTTCCAACAGGTAGTGTCACATCATATTCCTCAATAAGGGATGTGTCTCCCGCCAAGAGCGCTATTTTATGGGAAAAACTTGCGTAAACTGTTACATCGTAAGTTATCACAGGTGACTCAGCATCAATTTGTACCGGATATGTCGATGTAATTCTTGACTGGCCCTGCGTTTTAAAAGCCGCTGCCGCCGATGTCCCGTACACTCTATTGCTTGTTTTTCTGGCTCTAACCTTAATGGAATAATCCGTATATGCAGATAGTCCAGTCAAATTACATGACACGCTGGTAACAGAGGCGGTCGAAAAACGCGACCATGAGCCGCCATTGTTCAGAGTATACTCCCAAACATCACAAGGGACGTTGCTTGAGGCTGATAATTTTGCAGTAGACACATCGACATTTGAAACAGAAGCGGAAACGCTGGGTGCGCTTCTATCTACCGAGTTTATACTCGCTGTTCCTGATATCGAACCACTTCTGAGAGATACGTTAGTGACCATCAGGGTGAATCCACCAGATATACTCAGCGACAAAGCCCCTGTGGTGGTGTTGTGATTAAATGTTCCCGTGTAAGAACACAAAGTGCACACTTGTCCGTTTCTAGTGTCGATGGGGACTCTTGTGTTCACTACCGTCGTCCCGTTGATCACCATGTTTACGGGGTTTACAGCATCTACGTTCCAAGCGCCAATTAACCCGTCTATCCTCTGAACTTTAAACGTTACCGTTACATTGGATTGGCAATTCATCGCGCTCTGAGAATTTACAACCCATTCACACCAAAAACGATAACCTTGAGGATAGTTGCCGGTACAAGTACCGTTAAAACTTCCACTTAACGCCATATTTCACCCTCTAATCCAATATAACCAAATTCATACCATCTTCTGTCGGGAAAAAACGCGCCTTTCCCATTGTCAAGTGCTCTCGTACTTCCATTTGTTTTAAATAGGTTGTTCCCTTATTAACCGTGACGACTTTTTCTTCCCCAGTTAAAATAGCAAACTCTTCATTGTTAATTTCCGTTCTTGTGTTGCTGTTGGGGTTGGCTATCGAAATTCCTAGTGCTGAAATCGTATTAAAAATCGCATTCCCAAGCTTGTCTGTTCCATACTGCCAAACAGGGTCACCATTATTCCATCCAGTATTCGTATATGCAAAACCGCCAGCGTTAATCGTGTAGATTGTGTTACTCCCCTCAAGAGTGGGATTGTCGTGCATGTAAAACTGTGTGGAACCGTCAGGGTTTGTAATTGTTGTCGTAAACAAGCCCATAGCGTTGCTGATGAGATTGTTAAAGTCAATCATGCTCTGCAATCTATCATTAAGGGCAGCGACCGCATCTTTTTTGGCTGTATCTACAATGACCATTTCTGCTTGCGTAAGCGGATTTAATGATGCATATCCTGCGGCGGTGTTTGTTTCCCCTTTTGCCGCAAGCGTTGAGTTTCCGTTTAATTTATGTGTCGTATTGGTGATGATTGTCGATATTTCCTCATCGGCAGCAGTCACAAGCGTTATTTTATCTAAAGGCCACAAAAAGGGATAGGATATCGTCTTGCACTCATACGGCGTGTACGAAAACCCATCAAATTTATCAAACAGGCTGTTGGCGACATCAACATACGTCTCACCTTGTATGAGTCCGTTCCCTTCAATTTTTAGCACCTGCGGTTCTGAACCGGCCAGATATGAAGCATCTTTCCCTTGTGACACCATTACGCCAGTTAAAGCAACTGCCTGTTCCTGTATATCAGAGGAAAAACGTTGCGCCGTAGTTATCTCAATATCTGTGTCGGTGTACCACTCCAGCCGAAGATGACCTTCCCAGTCTATATAAGCACAAACTCCGGCAATTGCGGATAACCACTGCAACACTGTTCTGTATGTCAAATTATCTGCCTCTGGCCGTTCCGAGACAGTATATGTTAAATCCGGCAACGTGGATACGTCGTATGTTATGTTGCAGTTTTGACAGGCGTCGGCCAAAATTTGCGCCAGTGTGGCTGGATACTCTAATGAGCTGTCGTATACTTTATCGAACTGCACCATTCTGTCAACCGCACTGATGGAAATCGTGGATAGTTTTCGCGGCTGTTCATCAATAGTAAAATAGCCCATCGGAACATAATAAAATGGATTTTCTTCGTCTGAATAATCCTTAATCCCGATTGTTACATAGAGTTCAGCCCCCTCAAAACGTTTATCATTGAACCGTCCGTCTGAGTTGATTAAGGTCATTTTTAATTCACTGGCAATGGCAGAACCCACCTCCAGCTTTGCTCCCGACACACAATACCGGTCTATTGAAAAACTTCCCTGCACAATATCTTCTTCTGTGATTGTAAAGTTTCCGTCTAGAGCACTGACAGTAATTGATACTGTCTGCGGGCACTCTTTGTTATACAGTTCCAAACCTGCTTCTGTAATCGGATACATTCATTCACCTCTGTATGATTGCAAAAGAAATATTCTCCCAGCATCCAGTGTTTGTGTTGTATAATGGAGCCGTTCTGTTTCCCACATAAAACGTCCTTGTCACGAACCCGCCTTCTTTGGGGTCTCTGTATGAAACGTTTATATACTCCGGGTCAAATGCCGCCAGCAGACTCGCTGCGGCACTGTCATTTACTCCATCCCAGCGAAGGTCGACACGAACCACCTGCCTAATTCTTTTTTTGTGCATCAGGCCATCTTCCGTCCGCCCTGCATCAGAAGCCGAAACGTCTTCCATTGTCCACTGAAAAGAAGAGGGGCAAGGGACACTTGCCCCATCAACTGACTGTATGGGATTATACGGTGTTGCCATCTCCCCTGCCTCCTTCTATACTCCAACTGGAATAACCGTGCGGCCATCCCGTCTATTTTTACGTTCTGCTTCAGTAATAATAGTTTCGGCCTTAACATGCCCATCGGTATCAACAATCTGGATAGTCCAGTTACCACCAGAACCATAGCCGCCCCCCTGTGACAACCCACGAGCGACAGCATTTTGTAGTGCCGTAGTAATCTGCTGCTCATTGGCAACGGCTGTCTTTCTACCAATCCGACCTACCATTTCAGGGCCGCTTTCCTTTGCAATAAACATTTCGCCTACGCTCGGAAAGCCACCGCCAGCACGCAGCGTCCATTGCAAAAATGGGAATCCTTTAAGGCCAAGAGCCTCCAATGTTGTTTTGTCATCTTTCGTTTTTGCCGGGTTATACAATACGTTAAGGCTTATGTCATTTAGCTTAGGGGCCTTTAAATTATTCTGCATTTCTACTGAGGCGTCCTTAGCTGCCTTTTTCCATTGCTGTGTATTGAAGAAATTTTCTTTAAACTCATCCCACCAAGAACGAGATTCCTGGTCAATAATATCATGAGCATCCTTTACAACTCCGGTGTAATCATCGGTTGAGGCGCTGGCGTTGTCAATTCCCTCTTTTAATTCAACCATTGCATCTTCAGCATTTCGAATTTGTGTTTCTGCTTCCTCAAGCAATGCCTTATTGTCGTTAAATGCCTGCGTGGAAATCTCTACGGCTTCACTTGTGTGGTCCACAGCAGCTTTTAGTTCAGCATATTTGGGGATGAAAACATCATCAAAAAGGCCTAGGTGATTTCCGGTACTTTCGTAGTATTCATCCTCAAATGCCTTTAGATTTTCCTGAGCCTCCTTATGGGCATCTATGGCCTCTTTCATTTCATCATGGGCCTTTACAACATTTATTGAAGCGGACGCCTGTTGTTTATATGCCTCAGTAAGAATTTCCTGATAAGCTGCCGTTTGTGCCTGCTCCTTCATCTTGTCGATAACCTGCTGGATTGAATCGCGTGTCTCAATGATTTTCCCAGTAGTCTTGTCATATGTAAGCTGAAGGCCGTCAAGATTGTAGGAGTTTAATAACTCTACTTTCGTCCCAAGCAGTTCAATTTCGTATGCGCTTTTATCTGATTTATCACTAAGCTGATAGATTTCATCAACAAGGTTCTGTATGGATAGCCACTCAACATCAACATTGTTCAACCCATCGAGTTTGGACTGTAGCGAATCCAGCCCGCTCTGACTTTGCTCTATCATCTCATTAGAATCTTCAATAATAAAAGCCATTTCCTGATATGTATCGGTAGCTTTATAAGCTTCCTCTCCAAGGGTTTTATTTGCTTCGGCTACACCAGCAATCACGCCAACAAGTCCTGTCGCCGCGGCAACCACCACGCCAGCAGGTCCCCACATGGCATACATCGCCGTCCCAACTATTGTAAAGGTAGGAATGAGCTGAAGAAGGGCGTCATCTAAATCTTTATTTCCCATCGTTAAATCATAGGCGTTCCCCTTCATTACAGCAAATTCCGCGCTGAGAGCGACCGCAGAAACAGCCGCTTTTTGAAACGTGGACATGTTTTTCCCAATATTTCTTAATCCGGTTTTAAATGACTTAAAAAAGCTCTCTCCATTTAATGCAGAATTCCACAGAGTGGTGCTAAACACATCGAACAAACTCGCAGCGGTTTTTACAACTTTGGTGGCTTTAAGAAGATCCCAAATATTTTTTAACCACAAAAAAAACTTCTTTATTTTGCTTATGGCCCATATGGTCCCCATCAAGACCGCTATATCTTTTATCAGGCCGCCCCATTCTTTAAAAAAGCTTCGGATATTGTCAGCAATGCGGTTTGCTTCTGACTCGATATCTCCAAGGAAATCATAATCCCAAGCGGATAAATCGAGGCCCAAGTCATAGGAACCTCCGCCCGCACCGCTGCCGCTGCCAGCCGTTGTGTTGTCGTTCAGTTTGTTTATTTCATCAATCCCAAGGATGGTACGCTGCAATTCTTTTGCGGTCGAAACAGCATCCCCCAATCCACTTGCGGCGTCTTCGGCCCCGCTCGCCAATCCATCCATCCCGGAGTAGTCTATTGAAGGAAGTTCAAATCCAAGAAAGTTTGCAACCGCCTGCGCCGCCTCTGTAAGCACAATAACAAATGCTTGTACATAGGGGATGATTTTAATAAGAATAGGGATGAACATGTTGCCAAGGGCCCTTGTCAGCTGCGTAATCTGTTGGCTAAGAATTCTGGTTGCATTCGCCGGGGTGATAAGCGTCCTTGCCATATCCCCCATAACATTTTGGCTTTGCTCCATTATTGCAACATAACGCAGCTGAGATTTTTGTGCCTGTGTCATAGCATTGATGCTAAGAGTAATTCCGTGGCTATATGCCACCTGTTGGAGTGTCGCTGCGTCGAGCGCATATCCCCATCGTCTCAAAGGTTCCAGCTCACCTGAAATGCCAGCCTGAACCTTTTCAAGGGCGGTAGATATATCCTCATTAAAATATGAAGACATATCATAGGCGATCTGAGTAAGCCCCCTACTCATGGTGTAGGCCTTGTCCTCCATCACGCCGAACCCCGTTGCAATCTGCATGAACACGCCTTGATTTCGTATCCACTCAGACATGTCAATTCCCATTTTATCCTGTACTGTCTCAGCGTAGGCAAGGGCTTCTTCAGCATACGGCCCCATAGACACAGTGAATAAATTTAAGTTCTCCACATATTCATTGGACTTATCCACCCATCCGCCAATGATGTCATAAATCCGCCTTGCGGTAGCCGCATAAATACCAAATTTCGCTGTTACGGAGGAAATCCCCGTTCCCAAAAATGTATATGACTTTCTGGTCTTATTGTTTGACGCCGTTAGTTTTGCGTTTGCGTTTATCGCCTTTTGAATATTGGTGGGCAACAAACTGAAGCCGCGAGAGACTTTCTCCATCTCTGTCGACAACGGCTTGATATATGTCACAAGAGCATTTATCTGTGAACCAAATCTACTTAGGTCAGCGGAGTCAAGACTCTCAATAACTTGTGGCACTTTCTTAAGCTGGTTCAGCGCAGAGCCAAGATTCGACTTTTCAATTTCCTGCAACGGCTGCAACGACTTTACAAGCTGTCCGATTTTTTGTCCGGGGGCCTGAAGATTCGAGACCACAGAGTTTAAATTTTTAAGCTGGTTTACTGTTGTAGTAAGGCCTATGCCGCCTTTTACCGTGCTTTTAATTCTCCCCAACGTCGAGGCCAATGCATCCAGCGTTTTTTCAGCATCACTCGACTCCGCAGATATTTCAAGTTGTAATTCGTCTATCGTCAACGACAAAGAGATCGCCTCCTTTCATTATGTGGAGGCGATCTCCTGTAGCGAACATATGCATAAAGGCGATTGCCTTATCTGCATTTTGTTCGTTTTCTTCCTTGTTCTTTTGGGCTGCGTCCTCTTTGCTTAAGGGGTACGGTTCGGAAGGATAGGGAGTTACGGTGGTGCCCTTTTTAGCAAACGCATGTAGTACGGGGGCAACGCAGCATAAGGCATCATATATGTACAACCCTTGCAGCCACGCTTCTTGGTTTTGCCGTCTTGCTTTAATTTTATAGGCCTCTCGATAAAACCTGACGGCAGTGCAGTCTCCATCCCAGAATTGTTCATATGTCATGCCGATGGATAAATACCATGGACAGACATCTTCAAACTGCTT